>Ga0184633_10000695_pt1 | contig 12844 bp, 13 predicted proteins | sample PLM31_170_b1_FD_133156 | JGI IMG/M metagenome (GOLD analysis project Ga0184633, IMG submission 133156) | Groundwater sediment microbial communities from an aquifer in East River, Colorado, USA - PLM3-1_170_b1 | ecosystem: Environmental > Terrestrial > Soil > Riparian zone | place: USA: East...
ACCGATCGACGGCGGTGCGAGGACACCCAACTCCGGGAACTCGTCCGCCAAATGCAGCAGCCCGTTGCCGATGCGCAGCTGCACCGACATCAGCCGCGCGTCGGGGGTTGGGATCCGGCTAAGCTCCTCGGCGGCGAAGGCCTCCCGATCCACGGCCAGCGCCGAGCCGGCCGGGACCGCATGCGCCCTGGCCGCCGCCATGATGACCGACCCGTAGGAGGTCAGCTCCCGTTTCAGCAGGCCGTGGCAATCTTGCGGCGAATCCGACTTGAGCGAATTGCTGCAGACCAGCTCGGCCAGCCGATCGGTCTTGTGGGCGGGGGTCGGAGTGACCGGGCGCATCTCGTACAGCCGCACCTGAGCGCCCCGCTCCGCGGCCTGCCAGGCCGCCTCGCTTCCTGCCAGCCCTCCGCCGATCACGACGATCCGGGTCACGTCTTGGCCTCCGCCGTCTCGGTCGCCCGCACGTAATCGCACCCCTCAGCCACGCACCGGATCGAGGCCCCGCCACCTTTCAGCCGCTTCTCCACCAGGAAGGCGGCCCCGCACTTGGGGCAGCGCTCCCCGACCGGCCGATCCCAGACGGCGAAGGAACACTTCGGATAGGCGGTGCAGCCATAAAAGACCCGGCCCCGTTTGGTCCGCCGCTCCGAGAGAGGGCTCCCACACTGCGGGCAGTTGACTTCCATCGGGATCGGTTTGAGGTTCTTGCAGGCCGGATAGGTGGAGCAAGAGAGGAAGCGACCGAATCGACCCTCTCGGATCACCATCGGGTTGCCGCACTTCTCGCACACCTCGGCGGTCGGCTGGGGCGCAGGCCGCGCGGTCTCGGCCTCGACCTTCGAGAGCTTCCGGATCGTCTTGCACTCCGGGTATCCTGAACAGGCCAGGAACGGTCCGAACCGCCCACGCTTCATGACCATCGGCCGGCCGCAGTTTTCACAGGGCTCCGCCTCGGCCTCGTCGGCCCCGTCGGTGTCGGGAGCCTCCACGCCGTTCTCCTCCTTGAGCTCCCGCGGCAGCTCGCGCGTGGCCTTGCACTCCGGATAATTGGAGCAGGCCAGGAAGCGACCGAACCGGCCCCAGCGAATCACCATCCGATTCCCGCAGCGCTCGCAGACCTCGTCGGTTTTCTCCTCCATCGCCTTGATATTCCGCATCCCGACCTTCGCCTCCTTCACCCATCCCGAGAAGGCGCCGTAGAACCGATGCATCTCCTCCAGCCAGTTCTTCTGCCCCTCTTCGATCTCATCGAGGGTGGTCTCCATCCTGGCCGTGAACTCGTAGTCCATCACCCGCGGGAAGCTCTCCACCAGCAGATCGACCACGATCCCCCCCAGTTCTGTCGGCCGGAATTTGCCCTTCTCCTTGACCACGTAGTCGCGGTTCTGGATGACCCCCAGGATGGTGGCGTAGGTGCTGGGGCGGCCGATCCCAAGCTCCTCCAGCTCCTTGACCAGGGTCGCCTCGGTGAACCGGGGCGGCGGCTGCGTGAAATGCTGGGCCGGTGTGACGCCGAGGAGCCGCAGCGTCTCCCCGATCTCGAGGGGAGGGAGGGTCAGATCGGCCTCTTCCTCGACGACGGCCTCCTCGGCCGTTTCGTCCCGGGCTTCTTCAGGCTTGATCTTCGGCGCCTCGTCCTTGCCCTCCACGTAGATCTGCATGAAACCGGCGAATCGCTGGATGCGGCCGCTGGCGCGGAGCGTGAACCGCCCCCCCTCTATCTGTACGGTCGTAACGTCGTAGATGGCCGGCAGCATCTGGGACGCGATGAATCGGTTCCAGACCAAGGTGTACAGGGCGAGCTGGTCCCTCGTCAGAAACTGCTGGACCGATGCCGGATCGCGATAGGCCGATGTCGGGCGAATGGCCTCGTGCGCCTCCTGGGCCCCACGCCCGCTACGGTAGACCGGAGGCCGCTCCGGCACAAACCGCTGCCCGAACCGCTCGGCGATGTAGCGGGCCGCTTCGGCCTGGGCGTCCTGCGAGACCCGGACCGAGTCGGTGCGCATGTAGGTGATGAGACCGACGGCCCCCTCGGCGCCGATCTCGATCCCTTCATACAGTTGTTGGGCGATCTGCATCGCCCTCTTTGCGGTAAACCGAAGCTTCCGGACCGACTCTTGTTGGAGCTTGCTCGTCGTGAACGGCGGCACCGGGTTCCGGCGTTTCTCCTTTTTGGTCAGGTCGGTGACCAGAAACTCCTGCCGTTCCATCTCCCTGACGACGCGGTCGGTCTCTTCCTGAGTCCGGAGGGCGGCCCGCTCGCCGTCGATCGTGTGCAGCTTGGCGACGAAGGGGGGCGGCGTGCGCCCTTCCAGGGAGGCCTCGACCGACCAGTACTCGGTCGTGACGAACGCCCTGATCTCTCGCTCCCGATCGACGATGAGGCGGAGCGCCACCGACTGGACACGGCCGGCGGACAGGCCGCGCCTGACTTTGTCCCACAGCAGCGGGCTGATCTGGTACCCAACCAAGCGGTCCAGGATCCTTCTGGCCTGCTGGGCATCAACGCGCCGCTGGTCGATTTCGGAGGGGTGGGCAAACGCCTCCCGCACCGCGCGTTCTGTGATCTCGTTGAAGGTCACCCGGTGGATCGGCTTCTTCGCGGAACCCAGCTCGTGGGCCAGGTGCCAGCAGATCGCCTCCCCCTCTCGATCCGGATCGGCCGCCAGATAAATGGCGCCCGCTGTCTTGGCTGCCTTTTTCAGTGCCGACATCACCTTTTCTCTTCCCGCGATGACCTCGTACTGCGGGGCAAAGTCGTGCTCGACGTCCACGGCCAGCGACTTGGCGGGCAGATCGCGGATATGCCCCATCGAGGCCATGACCTCGTGGGTCTTCCCGAGATATTTGCCGATCGTCCGCGCCTTTGCCGGCGACTCGACGATCACGAGCGACTTAGACATTCTCTACACCCTCTACCCTGAACCCTCTACCCTATACCCTATACCCTATTTCGTAGCGGTCGAAGCCGCCTGGCGAAGACCTTCCCCGGCAGCTCTTCGATCACGCCCTTCAGCATCAATGAGAGCAGCAGCGACGCCATCTGCCCTGCGGTAACCCCGGTCCTGCTGATCAGGTCATCGATCTGAAGAGGACCGGCCTCCAGCGCATCGACGATCAGGATTTCGTCCTGATCAAGGGGAGGGACCGCAGCCGCCGCCCGAACCCCTACCCACAGCGGGGGCCCGACCTGCGGCTCGATCTCCTCCCAGATATCTTCCCACCCTTCCGTCAGCTTTGCGCCAGCCTTGATGAGCTGGTGGCACCCTCGACTGGAACGGGCCGTCGCCTGGCCAGGGACGGCGAAGACCTCGCGCCCCTGCTCCAGCGCGTAGTTCGCGGTGATCAGCGCCCCGCTCTCGATCCCGGCCTCCACGACCACCACGCCAAGCGCCAGACCGCTGATGATTCGGTTGCGCCGCGGGAAATGGTCCGGCTTGGGGGGCGCGAAGACAGGAAACTCGCTGACGAGCGCGCCATTTGCGGCGATCTGGTCGGAGAGCTCCCCGTGCTCCGGGGGATACGTGACGCCCAGACCGCATCCTAACACGGCAATCGTCCTGCCGCCAGCGTCCAGGGCCCCCCGATGGGCCGCCGCATCGATCCCCCGGGCCATCCCGCTCACGATCGTGATACCGCGCCGGGCGAGCTCGCCGCTGATCTGCTCGGCCATCGCGACCCCGTACGAGGTCCCCTTCCGTGATCCGACGATGCCGACAGCCACTCGATCTTGAGGTTGGAGCGTTCCCCGGAGGTAGAGGATCGGCGGCGCGGCGTGGATCGCCGCCAGCGGCTCCGGGTATCCCTCCTCGCCGAGCCGTAAGAGCGTGAAGCCCCTCGTCTCGATGACGCGACGCTCCCGCTCGAGAGCCTCTTGCCAGGAAAAGGCGGCGATGGCTCGGGCGGAATCACGGCTGACCCCGGGAACCCGCTCAAGCAGTTCCACCGGGGCCGCCAGAACGGCCGTGGCCGACCCCAACCCCTCCACCAAGCGGTGAAACGTCGCTGCCCCCACCTGGGGAATCAAGGACAGCGCCAGCCAGGCATCCGGTTCTCCCGGCGACTGTTCGCTCTTCACCATGACTCAGACCCGCCCCCCTCATGCCCTTGGGCGGCACGGCGGATGCTGGAAGGATCGCAGGCCCTTCGGTCCCTGGAATCGGTAAGTGGAAAGGGAGGCCCTGAAATGAGAATCAAGCGTGCGGCGGAGAACGGCGTCAGCCCCCCTCACCTTTCTGGGTGTCGGAGGAATCCCCGCCCAGGACCCTGAGGTTTGGCGCATGACCATTCAGGGCGGCGAAGCCGTACTCCAGCATTGCTGCGGCGTCAGTCCAGCGCGAGGCGTCGTTGAGGAGAACGGCGATCAGTTGATGCTCTCCTCGACTGGCCGACGCGACGAGGCAGCGGCCCGCTCGCTCGGTGAAGCCGGTCTTGATGCCGTCCGCCCCGAAGAACTGCTCGAGGAGCCGATTGTGGGTTCTGAGGAGCTTTCGCTTGACAACCCTTCCATTGCGTCCTGTCTGAATGGAGAGCCAGGCCTCGCGCGTTCTCACCATTCGAGCAAAGGTCGGATTGCGGAGGGCCTGGCGGGCCAGGAGGGCCAGGTCATGGGCCGTCGAGTAATGATCCAGGTCATCGAGGCCATGAGGATTGGTGAAGTGTGTCCCCTCCATTCCGAGAGATCTTGCCTTCGCGTTCATCCGGGCGACAAATCGCTCTTCGGTCCCGCCGACATGCGCTGCCGCCGCAGACGCCGCATCGTTCGCCGACCTGAGCAGGATCGCCCACAACAGGTCTTTCATGGCGATCCGCTGGCCTCGCTTGAGCCCCAGCCCTATACCCGCTGGTCTAACCGCCTGTTCCGTGATCACCACGGTGTCGTCCAGTTGCCCGTCCTCCAGGATAACAAGGGCCGTCATGATCTTCGTTATGCTGGCCAGGGGCCGTCGCTCCCGGGCGTTTCTGGCGAACAGAATGGCCCCCGTGTCGGCCTCCATCAACAGGGCCGCAGCAGCGCTCATCTCTTCCAAGCTGCTCTGCAGGATCGCGGGGTCTGTCGCCGGTCTCGTATAAAACAGGTGACGACCGGATCTTGATGTAGGGGAGAGGTCCTCATTGGCCCTCTTGCCACGCGGCGACCGCGCGGCAGCGGGCAGACTTGTAGCAATCACGAGACTGAGAATGATGAGAACGGCCCACCGCTTCCCCCTCTCCACGTTCTCCCCTTTGCTCTAGTGTCGTTCCAACTATCTTGCCCTAAGTCGGAAAGAACTGCGCCGGATCAAGAAACGAGCATAGCAAGGCGCGGACCCCAGGGTTGACCGAGGCGTACATTGTCTGGTACGTCGCAGGGAACGCCCTGGGGGCCAGCAACGCCGCTAGGCGAAGTTAATTGGACCGGCACTAGGGTGTGCCGCATAGGTCGGCCTCAACCAGTTGACACAGGACATGACCCAACGTCGCGTGAACCTCCTGGATCCTCGGAGTAGATCGGGACGGGACGACGAAGGCGTGATCAACCAACGAGGCCAGCTTGCCGCCATCCCCGCCTGTGAAGGCGAGCGTGAGCATCGGCACACTGCAGGCGGCCTCGATCCCGCGAACCACGCTGGCGGACCTGCCGCTGGTGCTGATCCCGATGGCCACGTCACCCGGGCGTCCCAGGGCCTCCACCTGACGCGCAAAGACCTCAGCGTAGTCGCGGTCGTTACTGATGCTGGTGAGAATGGAGCTATCGGTGGTCAGGGCGATGGCCGGCAGGGCGCGCCGCTCAAGCAGGTAGCGGTTCACCAGTTCCGCCGCGATATGCTGGGCGTCGGCCGCGCTGCCGCCGTTGCCAAAGAGCAGGACCTTTCCTCCCGCACGCAAGGCCCCGGCTATCGCTTCCGCCGCGCGGAGGACGAGGTCCAGGTGGCCTTCCAGGAAGGCGAGCTTGAGCCGGGCGCTCTCACGAAAGACCTCCTCGACAACGTCTCGCACCAGCAGCCTCCACCTCGTCAGGATCGAAGCAGTCCAGAAACCCTTGTCCGGTGGCCATTCACAGGCGCAACCAGGTGAGCCTGGCTTTCGAGGTACTATACAATGGGAGGTCGAGTTGTCAAGGAAAAAGTCCAAAGAGCGTATATTTTTTGCTTGACAGAAGACATGGTGCTCTGTAAAAGCGGCTCAGCCACTGGTAGGGTGTGTAGGATGATGGTACACTGTGAACGTCACGCGTATCGATCCACCGCCTGGCACTTGTTGCCGTCACGGCGGCCTGATATGATGATTGACGGAGGGGCCTCATGAACCCTGTGTACACTGCGGTGATCAAGCAGGATGGGAAGTGGTGGATCGGCTGGATCGAGGAAGTTCCGGGGGTGAACTGTCAGGAACGATCTCGCGATGCGCTCGTCGAAAGCCTCAGGATCACCCTGCGAGAAGCGCTCGATTTCAACAAACAGGACGCCATCGCCGCAGCGGGAGGGAGCTATCAGGAAGAACACATCGCCGTATGAAACGAAGCGCGCTCATCCAGCACCTTCGTTCCCATGGATGCGAGCTCCTCAGAGAAGGCAGGCGTCATTCCTGGTGGCGTAACGCGGCGTCCAACAAGAGGTCTGCAATGCCCCGACACACCGAAATCAGTAACGTCCTGGCGCAGAAAATCTGCAAGGATCTCGGGATACCGCCAGTGAGATGAAACGCCCTGTGGCGACCGCGACCCCGAACGGGCCGGCGGCCGAGCGACCCGAGATGGTGACCCAGGCAGCCCGGCCGACGATGGCATTGCTCAACACGCCCGACCCCACGGTCCTGCCGCAGGAGGCGCGACAGTAACTGCGTCAGGCCGGTATCTCAAAGTGCTTGACGCGCTCCGCTCCTTGGCTGTTCAGGGGTGCTACGGGGAAAGGAGCAGCGTCCGGAGCAACGTCCGGACGCGCGAGTCGCGGGGCGCCGGAGAACTTCAGCGCATGGTCAAGGCTATTTGGTGGCTGCTCCCCCTGGCCTCACGCCCATGGTGCCCCTGGGCGTGACCCTGGGTCCACCAGACGAACCCGTCAAGCCCGTCAATGTGTCGGCGACGCCGGCCGTGCTGCCACGGACAGAACCAGCCCTAGGCGCCGGCTTCGCGGGGCAGGCGCTGCACGTGCATTGGCCTACCTGAGGACATTCTATAACGCAGCTTCCTCCGTCGGCCATGCAATTTCCCACGGTGATGTTTACGCTACCGTTAGCATGGACGCCATACGAGCAATCTTTCGTCTTCGCGGCCCGCTGATCGCAAAGCCTAATGGCCTCCCGGGCCTCCGTCGCGGCGGCCGGGGCGGGCAATCCGATTGCGCCCGCAATGAAGGTCGCGGCGATCGCCAGAACCAATCTACGCATTGGCATCTCCTCTCTGAGCATTGGAATCTCCTCTCGTGAAGCCCCCACCCAAGATTCGCCAAGCACTACAGGTGTGCTTCCCAGCCTATTTACCGGGGTGTTGCCGTTCCGCCGGGACTGACGCCCATGGTGCCCTTGGGCCTGGCAGGCAGGCGGTCGCCGAAGCCCAGCACGCCGCCGACGGTGGGGGCGGGCCGGGTTCCACCGCCCGCCGTGAGCGCAGGTGGCGTCTGCCCATCGCACTTGCCGTCGTTCTTGCAATTAACCTGGCATGCGTCGCCCGTCTTCGTGCAGACCTTCGCACAGCCATAGCCGTCCAGATTCGACCAGTACGAGCCGCCATTGTCTTCGCAGGTCTTTTTGATTTCAGCGCGGTTATGCTTGCCACCGATAGGCTCGGCAGCAGAGTCCCCGCCCGCGAGGAAACCAAAGAAGGCAAAAGCAGTGATGAACACGGCGAATTTACGCATCGCATCCTCCTCCTGAGTCCCCCTGCCAGCGCCCGCCCCCGGCCCGGGCGGGTAGCCGACATAAAGGCCCTTTATCGCTCCTCCGGGGCACGCTACACCGCGGATGAAGGGCCTGTCAAGAACAAAACTTGACGATGTCCCGTTGACGCATACCCCGAACAGCACTGTTTACCGCCCTTTCCGTTTTCCTCTCCGCACCACGACCGACTGCATTCAGTCATTAGACGGAACGGCGCAGGATTTATTCATCACACGGATAACATAGCCGCCGATGGCCCTCTGCCCCCTCACCACGATCCTCTCCCCCTATGGGGGCGAGGAGCCGCTCGAGGGGTGGGTTACCGGACGCGGCCCAGGATGAGCCGACCCTCCTCCTCGCCCTTCTTCACGGGATTCTCGTTCTGGCCGGCCACCTCCGGAACCTTCTTGGAGACGTAGGTGTAGACTTCAACGATAGGGATGAGGCGGTCGCCGTTCAGGTCAGCCCTGCCAAGTAAAGGGCCGTGAAGTTATCCACCGAAGAGATCCTCCAAGAGCCTCTCCCGGCTTACATCCAGGTAGCGAGCAAGGTCAGTGACAACGGCACTCAACGTCCCGACTGTCAAGCGCTTGTGGCGGGGGATCGTGATGTGGTGTTCAGTTCCTTTGACCAAAGAGGTCAGGCGTATGTGGCTTCCTGTCTGCCTAACGATTTCATAGCCGTAGCGATGAAGAGCAGAGGCCAGCTCTGCCCCGGAAAGGTCCCGCCGGAGCTTCAAACCGCAATGACCTCGTCCTTGACCAAGTGAAGGCGAATGACTCGCGGCCTCGTAGCTTCATCGAAGTGGCAGCAGACAGCGTCTCGGACCATCTCCTTCAGCTCCGCCAGAGTGTCCGCCTGGGTGTAGATAGAGTAGCCAAGGGCTTTGGCCTCGAAGCCCCCCTCCGGTGACTCCTCGACCGAAAAGATGATTTCGCTCTGCAGCATCATGGGGCCCTCCTCCTCTGCGATGATACAGGTTCGAGGATACGTTGTCACTCTTATCAGGACGAGGTGGTCAGTGGACGCCACGCAGAATGAGCTAGCCCTCGGCCTCGCCCTTCTTCACCGGTCTTGTTTGACATCCGCTCCGGTGCTGTGTACAATTTTGTCATACACAAAGGAGGATCGAGCGATGAAGCCAAAACGGGTCCCACTGACGGTTTCCCTTCCACCCGAGCTCGCAAAGGAATTCGATAAGCTCATCAAGGATGAAGCCAAGAATAAGAGCCAGCTCTTCCGGGAGATGTTCCGCACGTATCAGCAACGGCGTCTGGAGCAGGAGTTCCTTGAACTTCAGCGCTACGGCACCCGCCAGGCACGGAAGAAGGCCATCCTGACGGAGGCCGATGTGGAAGCCCTGGTCTTCCGAGACCGCTGAGCGTGCGGGTCGTGTTCGATACCAATATCTTCATCTCGGCCTTCGCCATCCCGGGCGGCCACGCGGAGGAGACATACCTGCATGCGGTCCGCGGGGAGTTCGAGCTTTTCACCTCGGTGTCCATCCTTACCGAAACGGCCAATACACTCCGAACCAAGTGTGAATGGTCAGACGAAAAGGTTCAGCGGGTCCTGCGGTCCATCAGCAAGATCGCCACGGTGCTGAAGACGCGGCCTCGCCTCCACATCTTGAAAGATGAGCCGGACAACCGGATCCTGGAATGTGCCCTGCTCGCCAAGGCTGACATCAATGTCACCGGCGACCGCCATCTCCTCTCACTCAAACGCCATCGCGAAACCTCTATCGTGACACTGGCAGCTTTCCTGGAACTCCTCGGACGACCATAACGACCTTCCCGGGGTGAATCTGCGGATCCACCCCCTGAGCCTGTGATCCCCCAGGCCCGAGCGCACGGTGTTCGACAGCCCCCAGCGGGGGAAGACATCGTGGAGCGCCATGAAGACGTTGACCCTGGTCCTGGTGGAAGAACCAGCGGCCCCCTCTTTCGTCCATGGCTGTTCAGGGTGATTTCTGGAGGGTGCCGCCGGCCGGTGGCGTCACCCGGCGTGGGGGAACGGACGGCCTTAGCTGCGGGAGGGTTGGTTGGCGGGTTATTGACTGGACCATGTTACCGCTGCAGCCGTCACACCAGAATGCCCGGAGCTTCCCCTCTCGCTCCTTATTACAAAACTCGCCCGGGTTGAGAGTTTTTCCGCCGCAGGTGCAATAGTTGGTTCCACATTTCCCGTTTTTGCACAGCACCCATCCTCCTTTCGCGCAGGATGCTTCGTTGTCGAGGGCGTGCACGTACCCGACGGGAACGAGCAACCCGGCCAATCCCAGGACCCCGATCACCAAGACTTTCATGGTCACTTTCATGCCTCTCCTCCTTGTGAAGTCGAGTTCGGTTGAGGTCGAGTTCATGGTGGCTCCTCCTCCTCCTCTTGTCCGTGATTCGTCTTTCGCCTGCGCTGTCACCTCGAGTCCCCTGACGCGCGACGCGCAGGACCCATACAGGGCCTCATCCGTCGCCTGCCTGTCAGTCAGCGGCGCTTCTCTCATCGCTCTCCTCCTTGTGAATGTGAGTGCGGTTGCGGCCGATCCTCGTCGCTTAGTTCGGCTGCGGTCGGCTCCTTGGTCCAATGCTGTTCAGCGTTGCGTCTGGCCGGGCGTAACCGGTGGCCTCGGCCCGCGCCGGGAGACGCTGTCTCCCCTGTGAGTCTTCTGTGGCGTGTCAAAGACTGGGGTACTTATGGACTTGGATTGTAATGTCGAACGCGATGGAAGCCTCGCACCCAGATTGACCTCTGGAGTCTTTCAAAGTACTGCCAACGAAGCCACTCGAGCCCGGCAGGAGCTTTATCGTCGGCGCGGGAAATCCACCGAGGTAAGCCCCTGAAAAGGTCGCATCCTCTTCGTAAAAGGCCCATTGCGGCCAAAACAAATTGGCCGATAGCCTGATTTCCTGCCTCGCCCAGGCGAATTCCAAGATCGTCTTCATCCTGCCTTTCTTCGCGTCAAACTTTTTCTCCTGGTATCTTCCTTCCGGTGAGGTCCACATGAATTTGATATCGTTGTCGCCCTGGTAGAATTTCTCGCAATCGGTGTTCAGCGTAAACCGCAATGGGGTGATCGTGACATCGAAGAGAGGATCGAGAGTGAGTTTCCCCGGGGGGAAGCTGTAGGTGAAGGGTTGGCCTCCCGGATTATCTTCGGTGAGCGTGATGCTCATAGTCATTTGGCGTGGATAACGATTGCCTTCGGGATCGTTGTACAAGATCCGATTGTCGGTCCTAGGAGTGTAGCTTTGTTTGATGCGGTTCTGGCCCGCGGGTGACGAGTAATCGACGATGATCGTGACCGGTTTGGTTAACACAAGTTCTGGCTGGACCCTGACCAGGGTGGTGAGACTTTTGGCACGAACCGTAAGCGCGTTCGCGACCGCTGTCAGGTTCGGCGTGGGCCCGACGTGGCGCGGCCCGGCGTCCTTGACCGTAGGTCGCTGCCCAGTCACCGGAGGCCGGACAACGCCTGCCAGCGCGGACGTGGCGAAAGCCACGAGAAGTACACCCATGACCGCGAGGATGGCCCCGCATCTCGTGCTTCTCCTTATGGCGGCTCTATGCGTATTGCAGCCTATGATCGATAATCGCATTTGTCCTGACATCAACTCCCTCCTTGTGAATTCGAGTTCGGTTGTGGTCGATGATCGTCACCCATTCCCGCTTAGAGGGCCGAAATGTAACACCTTTGGCAGCGGGTGTCCAGGGCCGGTTTGCTTTCCTCTCCGCGCCTCGGCCGACTGCATTCAGTTATTAGACGGAACAGGGCGGGATTTATTCATTCTCTCGTGTGAAACGGGGTGGACCGGTCACCGGACGCGGCCGAGGATGAGCTGGCCGTCCTCCTCCCCCTCACCCAAACCCTCTCCCCCCGTGGGGGGAGAGGAATAAAGGTGGGGGACAAGCGGGCGTGTCCATTCTATTGCTTACGCGAAACTCGGTAGGACAGTGCAGTCGAGAGAGTTGGCGGGCGAATCGCGGGAAGAAAGCGGCTCGATCCAGGAGCAACCGCTTTGGACCGACCTTTGCGGGTTTCGGGCTAGCCCTTGGCTTTGACCTTGACGGGGGCCTTCGTCCTGGCCCGCTCCCACATACGCCACTCATACACGATGGGGGAGGCCACGAACCAGGAAGAGTAGGTGCCGACCAAGACGCCAGCGATGAGGGCGAGGGAGAAATCGTACAACACCTCGCCCCCCAGCAGGAAGAGGGCGATCAATACCAAGAGCACGGTGAGAGAGGTGACGACGGTTCGACTCAGGACCTCGTTGATGCTCATGTTGATGACATCGGCCAGCGACTCACGCCGCCTTCCGCGAAGGTTCTCGCGGATCCGGTCAAAGACCACTACGGTATCCGTCAGGGAATACCCGGCCAGGGTCAGCAGGGCCGTCACGACCAGAAGGGTGATCTCCCGGTTGAGCAGATAGAAGAGCCCTAAGACCGCCAGGACGTCGTGGAATGTCGCGATGGCCGCCGCCACCCCGAATTTGAATTCAAAGCGCCACGCGATATAGGCGATGATGCCGATCAGCGAGATGGTGATGGCCCAGAACGCGGCTTTCTGAAGGTCTTTCCCGATGGCCGGCCCGACCTCATTCGTCCCCTCTACCACGAACGGATTCTCAGGCAGCCCCTTCGTGAAGATATCCTGCACCCGTTGCGCCATCCCCCCCTGGCCTCCCTCCGCCCGCTTCAACCGAACCATGATGCGATCGCCGCCAGCAAACTGCTGCGGTTCGCTCTCCTTCAGGCCATTGGCGGCGAGAAGCGCCCGGATCTGACCGAGATCGACCGGCTTCTGGAACTTCAGTTGAACGGAGGTGCCCCCGGCAAAGTCGATTCCCAGATTGGCCGCCCCCCGAGTCATCTGAACGATCGACACGATCCCCACAAGGGACAAGATCGCCGAGACGCCAAAGGCGATCCTCCGCCGGCTGATGAAATCGATCTTCGTCTTCCCAAGGATCTCAATCAT
>Ga0184633_10000696_pt1 | contig 12836 bp, 11 predicted proteins | sample PLM31_170_b1_FD_133156 | JGI IMG/M metagenome (GOLD analysis project Ga0184633, IMG submission 133156) | Groundwater sediment microbial communities from an aquifer in East River, Colorado, USA - PLM3-1_170_b1 | ecosystem: Environmental > Terrestrial > Soil > Riparian zone | place: USA: East...
GCATCGGTCTGCTCTCGCCGGACGGCACGTTCGCCGACACCTCGCCGTTGCTGGCCGCCTTCCGCCAGGGGCTCGCCGCGCTCGGCTACGTCGAGGGCAAGAACGTCGAGCTGCTGCGCCGGGACGCGAGCGGCGGCCGCGTGATCTTGCTGGGGAACGCGTTGCTGACGCTCGGGGTCGACGTCATCGTCGCGGCATCCACGCTGGGCGCCCAGATCGCGCGGGACGCGACGAGCACCGTTCCCATCGTCTTCGTCGGCGTGTCGGATCCGGTCGGGAGTGGTCTGCTCGCGCGCCTCGAGCCGCCGCGCGGCACCAACGTCGCGGGATTGACCGATGTCGACGTGCGATCGAGCGCGCGGAGCCTGGGGCTGCTCAAGCAGGCGGCGCCGAACGTGACGCGCGTCGCGCTCCTCGCCAACCCCGCGGCGCCGCTGGCCTCCCGGTACATCGCTGAGACCGAGGCCATGGCGTCGTCGCTGGGTCTCACGCTCCACCGCCGCAACGTGCGGCAGGACGACGAGCTGCGCGACGCGTTCTCGGCGATCGTGAGGGATTACGATCAGGCGCTCGTCGTGCTGCCCGACCCGCTGCTCAACGGCCAGCGCGCGGCGCTCGTGGACTTCACGGCGCGCCACGCGCTCCCCGCCGTCTACAGCTATCGCGCCTTCGCGACGGCGGGCGCACTCATGACGTACGGGACGGACCTCGCCGACATCTACCGGCGCGCGGCGGGCGTGGTCGATCGCATCCTCAAGGGCGCCGCCCCCGGCGACCTCCCCATCGAGACGCCGACGAAGTTCACCCTCGTCATCAACCTCCAGACGGCGCAGCGCCTACGTCTGACCATCCCGCCCTCGCTCCGTCTCCAAGCCGACCACCTCATCCCCTGAGTACTCCGATTCGGTACTCAGCCCTCCCCCTTGCGGGGAGGGGAAGGGGCGGGGGGGTTATCGGCCTGGCTTGATCAGCGCGGGGTCGAAGAGGGTGTAGGGGTTGACGTTGCCGAGCGCGGCCGTGATGGACTCGGCGACGCCGGGGTGGCGGGTACGGAGCGCCGCGAGGAAGTCGCGGATCTCGCGGCGCACGCCGTCGCGGTCGCCGCACACGCAGCCGACGGTGGGCAGGCCGAGCCCCTGGGCGTAGGCCGTCGTCAGGTCCTCGGTCACGAAGGCGAGCGGGCGGATCAGGCGGAGCCCGCCCTTGCGCGAGCGGGCGACGGGCGGCAGCGAGGCGATGCGGCCGTTGAAGAGGATGTTGCGCAGCAGCGCCTCGGCGCAGTCGTCGGCGGTGTGGCCGAGCGCCAGCACCGTGCACCCCAGCTCCGCAGCGAGCGTGTAGAGCGAGCGGCGGCGGTGGCGGCTGCAAACGTCGCAGCCATGGACGACCCCGCCCGCGACGAGGGCCAGCGTGCTCGTGTCCTCGCGCAACACCCACTCGACGCCGAGGTCGCGGATGCGGGGCCCGAGCCCTTCGATCGACGCCTTGAACTTGCCCTGCTCGATCGTCACCGCGACGAGGTCGTACGGGAACGGCGCGCGCCGGCGGTGGGCGACCAGCGCGTGCAGGAGACTCCAGCTGTCCTTGCCGCCTGACACGCCGACGGCAATCCGGTCGCCGGGCGCGAGCATCGCGAAGCGGCCCATCGTGCGCCCCACGGCCTCGAGCACGCGTCGCTCCACGCCGGCGAAGTCCCTCGTCTCAACGCCGGGGGGAGCGCCCATGGGTCCTCAGTCCCAGCCCACCGGGAGGCTCCGCAGGCCACGGAGCGTCGCCGACTCCCGCCATTGAGGAACGGCGGTGCGCAGCGTCAGGCCGGGCAGGCGGCGCAGCAGCGCGTTGAAGGCGATCTGCCCCTCCACGCGCGCCAGCGGGGCGCCGAGGCAGAAGTGGATGCCCAAGCCGAACGCGAGGTGCCGGTTCTCGGCGCGCCGGAGATCGAGCCGGTCGGGCTCGGGGAAGTGCGCGGGATCGCGGTTGGCGGCGCCGATCAAGGAGAGGACCAGGTCGCCCGCGGGGATCGTATGACCGCCGAGCTCGACGGCGACGTTGGCGATCCGTCCCACCCGCTGCACCGGGCCGTCGTAGCGCAGCAGCTCCTCCACCGCACTGCCAATCAATGAGGGGTCTGCGCGGAGCGCGTTCATCGCGTGGGGATGGCGCAGGAGGGCCAGCAGCCCGTTGCCGATGAGGCTCACGGTCGTCTCGTGGCCGGCCACGAGCAGCAGGACGCAGGTCGCGAGCAGCTCCTGTTCGGTCAGCCGGTCACCCGCCTCCTCGACGGCGATGAGCGTCGAGAGGAGATCCTGCGACGGGCGTGCGCGGCGCTCGGCGACCAGCGACCGAAAGTACCCGGTCAGCGCGCGCCGCGCGGCGTTGCCCCGCTCCACGATGGCCGGATCCGTGGGCGTCGCGATGGCGTCGAGGCTCCGCGCGATGTCGAGCGACCACTGGCGGAAGCCGTCATGGTCGCCGACGGGCACGCCGAGCATCTCGCAGATCACGGTCACGGGCAGCGGATAGGCCAGGTCCTCGATCACGTCCATGGTCTTCGCGTCGCGTACGCCGTCGAGTAGGTCGTCGACGATCTGCTGGATGTGCGGTCGCATGGCCTCTACCACGCGCGGGGTGAAGGCCTTGCTCACGAGGGCGCGGAGCCGGGTGTGGTCGGGCGGATCACGGAAGAGCATCGACGTGGCGAAGTCCCCGCCCCCGCCGGCGCCCTCGCGGTCGGTCCCAAACCGGGCCTGGAGGAGCGCCTGGTACCCGCTCTTCCCGAAACGCGGGTCGCGGAGCGCCGTCACGACGTCGTCGTAGCGCGTCAGCACCCAGAAGCCGAGCCGGCTCCGGTGCACGGGATCTTCGGCACGCAGGCGCTGATAGAAGGGATAAGGATCGGCGTTGAACTCCGGCAGGAACGGGTTGAACTCGACCTCGGTCGACGCCATCGTCACTCCATGCCGTCGGGGCCGCAGGTCACCCGAGGCGGGCCATCGAAAAATCTTTCCGAGTCATCAGCGCTCGACGGGCGTGTCGGATCGCCCGCCCCATTCGGCCCACGAGCCGTCGTACACGGCCACCCGATCACGGCCGAGCACGTGCAGGGCCAGCGCCAGCACCGATGCCGTCACGCCCGATCCGCAGCTCGTGATTACGGGGCGCGCCGGATCGAGACCGGCCTTGGCAAAGACCTCGCCGAGCGCGGCCGGCGGCAGCAGCCTCCCGTCCGCCCCGTACAGCTCGTCGTACGGCAGGTTCAGGCTGCCCGGGATGTGACCGCCGCGGAGCCCCGCGCGCGGCTCGGGCTCCGTCCCCGCGAACCGCCCGCGCGAGCGCGCGTCGACGAGCTGCTCGGCCCGGCTCTCGAGGTTGGCGCGCACGGCCTCGAGGTCGCGCACGAGGGACGGCCGCAGGCGCGCGGTGAATCGCCGGCCGATCGGCGACGGCGTCCCCGACTCGACCGGCCGGCCCTCGGCCTGCCACTTCCGGAGTCCACCGTCGAGCACGGCGACCTCGTCGTGGCCGAAAGCCCGGAATGTCCACCACACGCGCGCCGCGCTCACGACGCCCCGCACGTCGTAGACAATGACCCGGTCGCCGTCGCCGATCCCCAGCGCGCCGACCTCGCGCGCGAATTTCTCCGGGCTCGGCAGCATGTGGGGCAGCGTGGTGTCGGCATCCGCGATGGCGTCGACGTCGAAGAAAACGGCACCGCCGAGATGAGCCTCGGTGAACTCCCGCCGGGCGTCGCGGCCAAGATGCGGCAGGTGCCACGTCCCGTCGACCACACGCACGTCCTCGTCCGCGAAGTGCTCGGCGAGCCACTCCGTCGTCACCAGAGCGTCCCGACCCGTCTCGATCACCCGCGGCTCCCGAGGCCGAGCGACGTGACCAGATGACCCTTGTTCATCGGCATGCTACCCGTGCTTGCGCAGCTCGAGACGGCCGATCTGGCGGCGGTGGACTTCGTCGGGGCCGTCGGCGAAGCGGAGCGTGCGCGAGTGCGCCCACATGGACGCGAGCGGGAATTCCTGGCTCACCCCGCCGCCGCCGTGGAGTTGCATGGCGCGCTCCACCACGCGGAGCGTCACGTTGGGCACGGCCACCTTGATCTCCGCGATGGCCTGCTTGGCCCCCTTGTTGCCGACCGTGTCCATCATGTAGGCGGCGTGCAGCACGAGGAGCCGCGCCTGGTCGATCTCGATCCGCGACTCGGCGATGCGCTCGAGCGTGATGTCGTTCTCGGCCAGCCGCTTACCGAAGGCCACGCGCGACATGGCGCGCTTGCACATCAGCTCCAGCGCCCGCTCGGCGACCCCGATCTGGCGCATGCAGTGGTGGATACGGCCGGGGCCCAGGCGCCCCTGGGCGATCTCGAAGCCGCGGCCCTCGCCGAGGAGCAGGTTCGCGGCCGGCACGTGGACGTTCTCGAAGAGGACTTCCCCGTGACCGTGGGGCGCGTCGTCGTAGCCGAAGACGGTCAGCATGCGGAGCACCGTGATCCCTGGTGAATCGCGCGGGACGAGGATCATCGACTGTTGTTTATACCTATCGGGGTTCTTCGCATCCGTCTTGCCCATGAAGATGAGGATCTTGCAGCGCGGGTCGCCGATCCCCGAGGTCCACCACTTGTGGCCGTTGATGACGTAGTGGTCGCCGTCGCGGATGATCGAGGATTCGATATTGGTCGCATCCGACGAGGCCACCTTGGGCTCGGTCATCGCGAAGGCCGAGCGGATCTTGCCCGCGAGCAGCGGCTGCAGCCACTGGGTCTTGTGCTCGGGGGTGCCGTAGCGCTCCAGAACTTCCATGTTGCCGGTGTCCGGTGCCGAGCAGTTAAACGTCTCGGGGGCGATGGGCGAGCGGCCCATGATCTCGCAGAGCGGCGCGTATTCCAGGTTCGTGAGGCCGGCGCCGCGCTCACTCTCGGGCAGGAAGAGGTTCCACAGCCCGCGTTCCCGGGCCGTGGCCTTCAGCTCCTCCATGAGGGGCGGGACCTGCCAGCGAGTCGGCCCGGCGTTGAGCTGCTCGTGGAAGACGGCTTCGTTGGGATAGATGTGCTTGTTCATGAAGTCGGTGAGCTGCTCCATGTACATCTTCGTCTTCTTCGAGTATTCGAATTCCATCGCCGGGCCCCCCTCTGGCGTTCCCGCCACCAGGGATTGTATCCTCGCTCGGCGCCAGATGGCAGCCGCGCATTTTGGCCCGGTGCGGGCCGTCCCGGAGGAGCGCATGCTCGACGTGCTTTACAGTCTGCCCATCTGGCTGGTCGGCGTGCTCATCGTGGGCCTGTCCACGGCGATACCCGGTCTCGGCCTCCTCGTGGTCCACCGGCGGGTGCCCGCCGAGGTGCGGCGCACCCAGAACGACGTCGCCAGCGCCCTCAGCAACGTCGCGGCGTTCGTGTACGCGGTCATGCTCGCCTTCCTCGCCGTGGGGGTGTGGGACGACTACGGGAAGGCGGGCGCGACCGTCCAGCTCGAAGCCAACTCCGCGAGCGACGTCTTCCGCCAGGCGGAAGCCTACCCGGAACCCTTCCGGCGGCGCGTGCGGGACGGTATCCGCACGTACGTCGACCTCGTCATGGGAGAGGAATGGAAGCTCCAGACCCGCGGCCGCATGAGCGACCCCGCGTGGCGGACGATCGAAGCCCTCCACCGCGACATGCTCGACTTCGAGCCCCGCGGGCCACGCGAGCACATCGTCCATACCGAGCAGCTGCGCGACATGAACAGTTTGCTGGACCAACGGCGCCTCCGCGTCCAGATGGGGGCGACGGGACTCCACCCCGTGGTGTGGACGGTGATCCTGACCGGCAGTGTCCTCATCGTGGCCTACTCGTTCTTTTTCGGGACGGCGAGCTTCCGGGCCCATCTCGTCATGACGATGATCCTCGGTGCCTCCATCGGGCTCGTCCTCTTCCTGATCGTCGCGATGGACTATCCCTTCCGGGGCGGCGTCGGCATCGGGCCGGATGCGTTCGAGCGGATCCGCGAGAACATCGGCCGGGTCGGTGGGCCGTAACACCACCCGCCTGTGCTAGGATTCCTGCCGCCATGCCGCACGCGAGCGTCGGCGGTGTCCGCCTCTTCTACGAGGAATTCGGCCGGGGTCTGCCGGTGATCTTCGTCCACGAGTTCGCGGGGGACGCGCAGAGCTGGGCGCCCCAGCTCGGCTTCTTCGCCCGGCGCTATCGCGCCATCGCCTTCAACGCGCGCGGCTACCCACCCTCGGACGTGCCCGACGACGTCGCCGCCTACTCGCAGGCCCAGGCCGCCGCCGACATCACGGGCGTCCTCGACCACCTCGGTATCGCCCAGGCCCACGTCTGCGGACTCTCCATGGGCGGCTTCGCGGCGCTGCACTTCGGGCTCCGCTATCCCGCGCGCGCGCTCTCGATCACCGTCGCCGGGGCGGGGTACGGCAGCGGGACCGACCGCGAGACGTTCCGCCAGGACACCGAACTGGTGGCCCGGCGGTTCGAGGAGGAAGGCATGGCGAAGGTCGCGGAGTTCTACAGCCGCGGACCGACGCGCGTGCAGTTCATCGAGAAGGACCCGCGCGGCTGGCGGGAGTTCTACGACCGGCTCGCCGCCGGCTCCGCCCGCGGCCACGCGCTCACCCTGCGCGGCGTGCAGATGACGCGGCCCTCGATCTTCGACCTCGGCGACCGAATGGAGCAGTGCGAGGTGCCGGCGTTCATCATGACCGGCGACGAGGACGATCCGTGTCTCGAGGCGGCGATCTTCATGAAGCGCAAGCTCCCCCGCTCCGGCCTCGTCGTCCTGCCCAAGGCGGGCCACGCCATCAACATCGAGGAGCCCGAGGCGTTCAACCGCGCTCTCCTCGACTTCCTCACCGCCGTCGACGCCGGCCGCTGGCTCCGTCGCCGCGCCGACTCGCGGACCGGCTCGGCCGTCCTCCCCCCCGGCGTCCGCGGGCTCTGAAGCGTCCTGCACCGCGGCCGCGCTCAGCACGACGATCACGACGAGCAGGCGGCGCGGGCGCCCGCCCCCGCGGCTCCCGCTCAGAGATGGGAGATGGTCTCTCGCGGATCGGGCGCCCGCTCGCGCCGGAGCCGGGACTCGAGGATGTGGCGCGCGAGGGCGCGGCCCCCAAGGCCGAAGGCGAGGGCCAGGGACAGCACGAGGCCGCCGAACGTGACGCCGAAAGCGATCAGCACCATGTCCCGGCCGATCCCGATCTCGGTGAGTGCGGTCGCACCGGCAAACAGGAGCACGGCCCACCGGGCGGCGCGCGCGACGAAGCGGGCCTCGGGAAGCCCCGCGTTGACGGCGGCAATGAGCGCGGCCTGGCCCACGAAGTTCGCCAGGAGCGCGCCGACGAGCAGGATGAGCAGCGCCGACAGCACGCTCGGCAGGAGGCGCATCAGGATCCCGGTGGTGCCCGGCGCCCCCGGGATCGCCAGCGCATCCACACCCATCGTGGCGAAGATCACGAAGATGCCCCAGCCCACCAGCAGCCTGAGCGCGTGCGACGGGGGCCGGGCGACGCCGGCCCGGGTCAGCGCGGCCGTGAGGCCCCAGGCGCCGCTCCTGCGGTCGAGGTCCACCGCCCGGGCGAGCCGCCCGACCACGGCGCCCGCGGCCCAGCCGAGCACCCCGCCGGCGAGGAGCAGCACCAGCATGGCGAGGACGCTGGGGACCACGGCCTTGAGCGTGGCGCCCGCGTTGCGGATCGCCGCCAGGACCAGATCGTGCCAGAAGTCGCTCATGGCCGGGCCTTCCGTTCCGCCTCCTCGGTGTTTCTCTTCCGCCCTGCTGGAGCGATTGTCGTCCGCATCGAGGAGCCGCGCAACCTTCTCCAGCCCCGCGTGCCGGCGCGGCTAAATCGCGGTGTCTTCGATGCCATAGGGCTCGTCGCCCTCGTCGGGCCGCTCGATTCGGAACCAGTAGAAGCCGTGCGGCCCGAGGGAAAGGAAGTACGGCGTGCCCCCGATCGTCGGGAAGCGCGTGCGCCCGAGCATCTCGACCGGCGTCGAGCCGGTGAGGCTCCGGAGGTCCAGCTCGACGGGCTGCGGGGAATCCGCCAGGTTGTTCACGACGAGCAGGGTCTCGCGCTGATATCGGCGCACGTACGCGAGCACTCGCGGGTTGCGCGGGCGCAGGAACTCGATCGTACCGCGCCCGAACGCGAGCGAGCTCCGCCGCGCGGCGAGGAGCCGCTTCATCGTGTTGAGCAGCGAGGACGGTGTCCCCGCCTGCGCCGCCACGTTGACCGTCTGGTAGCCGTACACCGGGTCGGTGATCACGGGCAGGTAGAGCCTGGTCTCGTCGGCCGCCGAGAACCCCGCGTTGCGGTCGCGCGACCACTGCATCGGCGTGCGCACGCCGTCGCGGTCGCCGAGATAGACGTTGTCGCCCATCCCGATCTCGTCGCCGTAGTAGACGATCGGGCTGCCCGGCAGCGTGAGCAGCAGGCTGTTCAGCAGCTCGATGCGCCGCCGGTCGTTGTCGAGCAGCGGCGCCAGCCGGCGGCGGATGCCCAGGTTGAGCCTCATCTCGGGGTCCTGGGCGTAGGCGTGGTACATGAACGCCCGCTCCTCGTTCGTCACCATCTCGAGCGTCAGCTCGTCGTGGTTGCGGAGGAACAGGCCCCACTGGCAGCCCGGCGGGATCGCCGGCGTGTGCGTGAAGATGTCCACGATCGGCAGCCGCTCCTCCAGACGCACGGCCAGGTAGATGCGCGGCATGAGCGGGAAGTGGAAGGACATGTGGCATTCGTCGCCGTCGCCGAAGTACGAGCGCACGTCCGCCGGCCACTGGTTCGCCTCGGCGAGCAGCAGGCGGTCGCCGCCGTACTCGCGCTCGATGACACGCCGGATCTCCTTGAGGACGGCGTGCGTCTCGGGAAGGTTCTCGCAGTTCGTCCCCTCGCGCTCGACCAGATAGGGCACGGCGTCGCAGCGGAAGCCGTCGAGGCCGCGGTCGAGCCAGAACCGCATCACGTCCAGCATCGCCGCGCGCACGGCGGGGTTGTCGTAGTTGAGGTCGGGCTGATGGCTGAAGAAGCGGTGCCAGTAGTACGCCTTGCGGACGGGGTCGAACGTCCAGTTCGACGTCTCCGTGTCGATGAAGATGATCCGCGCGTCACGGTAGCGCGCGTCGGTGTCGCTCCACACGTAGTAGTCCGCGTAGGGGGAGGCCGGGTCGGACCGCGAGGCCTGGAACCATGGGTGCACGTCCGAGGTGTGGTTCATGACGAGGTCGGCGATGACGCGGAGGTCGCGGGCGTGGGCCTCGTCGAGGAACGTCTGGAAGTCCTCGACCGTCCCGTAGGCGGGGTGGATGCCGTAGAAGTCGGCGATGTCGTAGCCGTCGTCGCGGAGCGGCGAGGGGTACATCGGCAGGATCCACAGACCGTCCACGCCGAGGTCCTTGAGGTAGTCCAAGCGCGACGTGAGGCCGACGAAGTCGCCGATGCCGTCCCCATTGCCGTCGGCGAAAGCCTTGACGTGCACCTCGTAGAAGACGGCGTCCTTGTACCACTCCCGGGCGGCGGCCGGCCGCAGGCTCATCGCTGTTCCCGCGGCGCCTACCGCCAGCGCTCCACGAGGTACGGTTTCTGTCTCTCGAAGGCGGCACCTACCAGCTCGAGCGCCGCCTCCGAGCCCGCGTCGCTCACCGCTCGCGTGGCGTTGACGAAAGCGGCCGTGCGCCCGAGATAGAGCGGCACGAGCGAGCGGAGCAGGTGCTCGCGGTGCACGACGCCGTAGTGGTGGCCGAGCGCGAAGTCGTACACGACACGCGCCCAGAGCGGGTCGGGGAACCGGTAGGCGGTCGCGTCGCGCACGTCGAGGCTCAGCACGTCGCCGAGCGTCTCCGGCGCCAGGATGAGCTCCCAGATCTGGACGAGATCGCGCACGCCGCGCCGGAACGCGCCGACCAAGCGCTCGACGTCCACCGCCGTGGGGGCGGTGGCGAGCGGCGCGGGCTCGCCGAGCGCCGGCACGGGCTCGCTGCCTACGACGCCGAGCCAGAGGGCGTCGTGCCGCTCCATGAGCGTGAAGAGTCCGCCCAGCGCCTGCGCCATCACCGACGGCAGCTCGGTCGTCCGGGTCCGCGACTCGATCCGTCGGGGGCCGAGCCACGCCTCGGCGACGCAAAACCCGCCCGCGATCGCCGTACCGAGCAGCCAGAGGTCCGTGACGTCGCGGCCGCTCGTGGGCGGGCCCAGATGCTCGAGCACGTGCTCGAGGAGCCGGCGGGACAAAACGAAGGCGCCCCCGAGCGGATGCCGGAGGCGGCGGCCGAAGAGCGCCCGGACCATCGGCGCGAGCATGAGGCTGGTGATGGTTCCCTCGTAGCGGTGCCGCGCGTAAGCCGGCAGCACGAGGTCCGCTTTTTCCTCCCACGCCGGGCGCACGAGACGCTCGATCCACGCCTCGCCGATCGAGGTCACGTCCGCCTCCAGCACGACGAGGACGCGCGCGCCGACGCGCCGGGCCACGTCGAACGTGAGCCGGAACGCCGCGTCGCGGCCCGGCACGCCGTGGAACGGGACGGCCGCGCGCGCGCCGTTCGGCGCCTCGTGCCGCGCCAGGACAACGGGGACACCAGACTCGGCCAGCACCTCGGGGGTCCGGTCCAGCGACCCGGCATCGGCGTTAACGACCAGCGCCGCCGCGTCGGGAAAGTGCGCGCGAAGGCCGGCCCGCACCGCGGCGACGACCGCCGGCACCGTCGCCGCGTTGTCGTAGGTCGGCAGGCCCACGGCAATCTCCCGCGGCCCCAGCGCGGCAAGCTGCTCGTCGAGCGCCGGCGGCGGCGCGGGAGCCTGGGCGGTGTCCGTCATGGCACCAGGTGGACCATCAGGGCGAGGTAGTCGAGCAGGTGGCGCGTGACCAGGAACGCGCGGCGCGCGTGCTCGCGTCCCGCGGCGCCCATGCGCGGGATCTGCTCGTGGTTGTTCAGCAGGTGGCGGATACGGAACGCGGCGCCTTCCACCGAGCGCACGAGGTAGCCGGTCACGTCGTGGAGGATCTGCTGGGCGAGCCCGCTGGTCGTGCCGCCGATGACCGGCTTGCCCTTCCACATCGCCTCGGCGGCGCCCAGCTCGAACCCCTCCTGCACCGACTTCTGGAGCACGATGGTGGCCGCCCGCTGGAGCGCGTTGATCTGGATGTGGGCGTCGGCCGGCAGCTCGAGGACCGTGATGTCGGCGTCGCCGCGCGCCGCCTCGCGGAGGTCGGCGACGACCTCCCGGCTGTCCGGGTCGTCCTCGGCCGCGCCCGCGAGCACGAGCCGGACGTCGTGATGCTTCTTGACGATCCGGTACGCGTTCACCACGCCGAGCGGATCGTGCCCGCGCGTGAGGGGGCCGACCTGGACGAGCAGCGGCTTGTCCTGGGCCACTCGGAGCGACGCGAGGACGGCCGCGAGCTCCCGGGGAGGCAGATCGCGGTTCCTGTCCGACAGGGGATCGATCGACGGATGGAGGATATACGCGGGCACCCCGAGCCGGCGGGCATACTGCGGCAGCGAGAAGACCGCGGCGTCGAACTGGTTGATGAGCGGCCGGAAGAAGGTCCACGCGCCGTGCTGCGGCGTCGAGCAGTCGAAGTGGCACCGCCAGACCCAGCGCCCAGCGGCCCGCTCCGTGACCAGGCTGGCGGGCTGGACGTCGTGGACGACGACGAGGTCGGCGCCCAGATCGAGCTTCCTGGCGTTCAGACGGTTCATCTCGAGGTAGTGGTCGACCCCTTCGGGCGTGAACACCCGCTCGGTCCCTTCCAGCGCCGTCTGGAGCGCCCGGACCGTCGCGTAGTACGCGGAGTCGCCGCCCGTGACCTCCCAGCTGGTGTCGATGCCGAGGTCGTTGAGGATCGGCACCGCCGTGCGGAGGACCTGCGCCGGGCCGCCGCCCACCCGGCCGCCGCTCACGTGCACGAATCGGCGGCCGCTCACCCGCTCGGCCAGGCGCTCGATGATGTCCACGGTGCCCTGCGGCGCCACCTGCCGGTACTCCGCGATCCCGCTCACACGTCGTTCTCCTCGAGCGCCGCATCCACGAGGTTCAGCAGGCGGCCCCGGACCCGCTCGAGCGTCGTGAGATAGGCGTCGATCCTCGCGATCTTCTCGGCGAGCGCCTCCATCCCGAGCGAGGTGCGCAGCCACTCGGCGAAGTCGCCCACGGCCCGCCCGCGGCGGGCGCGCGCCGCCACCATGTGCAGGTAGATCGCGCTCGCGTCGACCATCGCGAGCCCGTCGCGGAACTCGCGCAGCGAGACCGCCCGAGGGCCGAGCGGCACCTCGACGAAGTGCGACTGCTGGAAATGGAACCCTCGGGCGAAGGGAACGCGCGCCGCTGCCTCGGCGCCGTGCACATGGTCCTGGACGATCGTCACCAGCTCCTCCCGCAGCTCGTCGAGGGTCGAAAACGCGAACGGGTCCACCACGGCGAGGCGCTCGGCGAGGACCTGGTCCTGCAGCTCGACCGCGGCCCATCGTGCGAAGTCGTTGCCGTACGCGGTGGTGAACGGACGGTGGCGCAGGAAGTATCCGTAGGTGTGGAAGAAGATCGAGTCCGCCGGCGCCTCCCGCACGCACTCGAGCAGCTCGCGCTCGTCCAGCGCGTGGAGATCGAGCGCCTGCCGCAGCTCGACGCAGCCCATGAAGACGAAGGGAGGCCCGGCGGCGCGCATCCTCAGTTCTTCCGGACGCGCTCGCGGTGGCGCTCGGCGAGCCGCCGGGGATCCGCTTCCGTGTGCGGCGGCAGGTGGGTCAGCGCCATGACGAGGCTCTGGAAGTCGACGATGTCCTTCATCGAGCTACTCGGCCAGATAGTACGCCACGTGCCATGGGTCGAGCCCGCGC
>Ga0184633_10000697_pt1 | contig 12834 bp, 11 predicted proteins | sample PLM31_170_b1_FD_133156 | JGI IMG/M metagenome (GOLD analysis project Ga0184633, IMG submission 133156) | Groundwater sediment microbial communities from an aquifer in East River, Colorado, USA - PLM3-1_170_b1 | ecosystem: Environmental > Terrestrial > Soil > Riparian zone | place: USA: East...
ACTGAGGACTGCTGACCCCGAGCCCTGGCATTTCTCAATCAGCACTTGAACTGACATCGAACGCTCAAAGAAAAAACCCACCGGGACGTGTGTCCCGGTGGGCGCGAACAGAATCCCGCGGGGTTCCGCTAGTGCGAGGTCAGCTCCCGCCAGGTTGTCCTACGGCTTTCAGCATTTCCTGAAGCGTCACCTTCCGGTCGTCGGGCGGCATGTGGATCGAGATAATCCGGTCAATGTCGAGATTCAACCGCCTCACGTTTTCTACGAGATTCGCGGCATACGGGCCGACGGGGTTCGGCGTCGGACTGTTCGCGGGGATGTTCGCGTTGTAGCCGTCCGCTTCCATCAGTATCTTCTGTTTCGGCAGATACGCGAAAATGATCCCGGGGTGATGCCCCGTGCCCTGTTGCTGATGAAGCTCGATCACCTGATTGCCGTCGGTCAGCACTTTCTTGGTGGTCATCGTCTCGAACCTGGCCGCCTTGTTCGCTCGTGACAACGTGTCCGGGTTCAGCGTGTGAGGCGCGCTGAAGACCTTCTCCAGAAACAGCCGGTTGGCTTCATGTGTGATGACGATGGCCCCCTCGGCAACAAACGGCCGGAGCCCGCTCGCGTGATCGAAATGAGTGTGCGTGTTCACCAGATAGCGAATGGGCTTGTTCGGGATCAGCCGCTTGGCTTCCTCGATTACAAAGAGGCCGCGCTCTTCGCTGTTCGGTGCTTCGATCACCACGATGTAGTCCTTGAAGTCGACCGCCAGGCTCGCATACGCGCCCTTGATGAGGTAAATGCCCTCCGCCAGTTTCTCTGATGGTGGCTGTGCGGGCGCCTGTCCACCCCCGCCGCCTTGCGCCGGCCTGACATCGGCTGGGGCGTTTGGCTTCACGTCCGCGACGGTCAATTCCAGCGTCGAGAAACCGCCCTGCCTCTGCACAATGCTGGTCGGAAATTTCACGCCGCCAACATCTTTGTACAATCCGTACAAATACTCCACGAGCATGTCGCCGAACATCGGGTTGTCGACCCAGGTCTCGACCTTCTCAACCAGGTTCTGGTCGTTGATGTAGCCATTGACCATCGCTTTGTTCTGCCCCATGAACGACACGACGTTGTACGTCTTGCCGCCCATCGTTTGGGACTTGACCGTAGCGTGGTTGGCGGCAGCCGCCCTGAGGAAGCCATGGGGGGTCATCCAGATATCCAGCTGTTGAACCCACGGCGTGCTGGCGTTGACGATGATCGTCTGGTTCTGCGGATTTTCACCGCGCAATGGCTGATTCCCCCCGCCATGGGGTGGATTTTCGCCCTGAAGGCGGACCCGCGTCATCTGAGTAGCTGGTGTTTCGTAATTGATCACGCGGGTGTAGGTCTTGTTGAGGAATCGCGGATACGGTCCCGGATTCTGACCCTGCCCCAATGCGAAATCCGCACCGCTGCCTGAAAACTCGATCGTTTTGAGCTTGTCGCTGCCCATCGCTCGTGACGCATTGTTGATAACGCTGCTCGCGTCCTGCGCCGCAAGTGCGCCTGACATCAACGCCACCATAACGGCGATCGCACCCCTTCTGTTGAACATACTAACCTCCGTGCCATTATGACGAGCGCGGCGCATTCGCACACCGCCGCCATTTGAGCCTGGTAGACGACTTCTCACTTCGTCCCCCTTGACCAAGTCGATGGACGGTAGTCGACGCAATTGTTGATGTCAAGCGCCGTCTCCCTTCCTGTCAACGCCGTCTCCCTTCCGTCCCCCCTTCCGTCCCCCTAGCTTGACGCTCAAGATCGGCTGGCGTATCCTGACGCGATTCTTTTCCTTGTCTCGACTGGGTCTATCTGGGCGGCGGTCAGCGACCCGCAGGCACTTTGACCCTTCACAAACTCTTCGCAGGAGAGAGATCTTGTATGCGGATGAGAACGCTCACAATCGCAACCATGGCGATGCTGACCGGTCTCACCGGCACTTTGCAGATTTCACTGAGTGCGCAGGGGGGGCCGCCACGGCAGGCGGCCGAAGGTATCAATGTCAGCTGGCTCAAAGCCGGAGGCGTCAAGACTGTTCTCTACAACTGGGCCAACCACATGGGGATGCTCCGCGAGCTCGAAGAGCACGACAGGATCGCCACGCTCGAGTACCTCGGTACGGGAACGATCGATGTGAACGGGCAGCCCTGCAAGCTGACCAAGTACCGCGCGGAGATCAACTACCAGATGCAAGGGATGCGCGCCGACTTCGCTTGCACGCTCCCGAACGGCCAGAACCACGAAGAGATTCAGGTCGTGGGCGGTCAGTACGCGTGGAACGAGGTTGGAGGTCCCGGCGCCGGGCTGGTTCCAGGCAGGGGCACCGCCGTTCCGATGATGAACGCCTATATCGAGCGTGCCATCCACTTGTGGAGCGTCCCTCAGGGTGCGGTCAAAGCCGCGGTGATGGGCGCCGAGAATACCGAGGTCGGGACGGAAGGCGGCAAGACGGTTGTCACATATCCGATTCCAGGCGTGCTGGGAGCGAGGGCGAAGGCGGTGCTCATTTCCGGCCCGCTGGAAGGTGTATGCCGCAGGAACTGCGCCGAGCGGATCGAGGTGCGGCAGGGTGACGTCGTGACAGAATTCACCTATTCGAACTACGCGGACTACAACGACCCCGGAGAACAGTTGGACGCCTTTTTCCCAGGCCGAATCATCGAGAAGCGGGGCACGCAGACGATACTGGACCTCACCGTGACGCGGACGAACATGGCGAACTACTATATCGTCGTGCCCGTGCCGCCAGATGTGCGGAACGCCGCCCCGGCGGCGCGCCCGAAATGATTCAAGGCGGGTAGAATCTCAGGCAGCGAGAGGAGAAGAGCGATGATGTGTCGATTCATTCGTTGCAGCATGATCACGGCAGGTGCCGTGGCGGCTGGGCTTCTGCTCACCCCGCTGGCCGAAGCGCAGGACGGGGCTGCGCAAGGCGGCGCGGCCCGGGCTCCGCAGAACCAGACGGTCGCCACGCCACGCACGCCGGACGGCAAGCCTGACCTGAGCGGATTCTGGGGGGGCGGCGGCGGCGATGGCGGCGCACAGGCGGACTCGGAGGGCAATCTCACCGTGCTCAATCGCTCGCGTGGGTGCCATCCCGGAATGAAGATCTGTACTGGGCCGGTGAACCAGTCGAACGACAGCACCTTCGCGGACAGGTTCGACCCGAACCGGCCCCTGTACAAGCCTGAGTACTGGACCAAGGTGCGGGAGCTCGATTTCAACTCGAACATCGCAGCCCCGTACTTCAAGTGTCAGCCTGCCGGCGTGCCGCGCATGGGGCCGCCCGCGAAGATCCTTCAGACGAAGGATGAGGTGATCTTCCTGTATGGGCAGCAGGGCGCCTCGCCAAGCGACTTCCGCGTGATTCCTACCGACGCCCGCCCGCACGACCCGATCAAGTCTCAGGATCTCCTCTATTACGGGCACGCGGTCGGCAAGTGGGAAGGCGATACCTTGGTTGTAGACGCTGTCGCCTTCAACGACATTACGTGGCTCGGCCAGGGCGGCTATTTTCACAGCGACCAGATGCGCGTAGGCGAGCGTTTCCGCCGCGAGGGAAACACGCTCCACTATCAGGCGACCGTCATCGATCCCGAGGTGTTGCTCGAACCGTGGGTCATGAACGAGCGCGTGCTGAGACTGAACACCAACAAGAACGCCGCCGTTGCTGAACAGAACCCGTGCGAAGAGCGCGATCTGCAGCAAATGGTCGGCAGGATCCGCCATTAGGAATCTATAAATCGGCGCCGCCGCCCGGCGGGGACCAGAAGGGAAGCATACGCCCCCAGAAGAGGACGTTGAGCCACGCCAGAAGGGACAACACGCCAACGATCCGGAACGAAATCGGCGGGTCCTGGTCGTCGCGCAGCGTGACCATCCTGGACTTGAGCATCAGCTCGAAAAAGCCGGCGTTCACGACGGCGATGACGATTGCGGCGACTTTGTACCACCATGCGATGTTGAACGAGTACTGAAACGGGCTCGAGATATAGAAATACAGGCCGGTGGTGAGATTGATCAGAAATCCCACCTTGGCGAGCGGCAGGAACTCGGCGGCCTTCCTCAACGGGATCCGCTTCATGAACCCCATCAGGCGCGCATCGAAGAATCCAGCCACGCCCAGGACCAACGCGAGCCCCAGGAAATGGAGGCTCTCGAACACAGGCCAGAGCCACTCCTGGGGACCACGAAACGCTTGTGACACCGCGGTGTCGCGAAGCCAGGTGACGAAAGCAGCCATCGAGGTCTCCTCGAAACGGCTAGAAGGTCTGAGTGTAGGCCATTAACCGGCCTGCCACGATTGCGCCCATCCACAAGAACAGGGAGGCAATCGCCAGGGTCTTCGCATTCTGCGGCATCGGTCCATTCACGTCGGCCGTTTCGCCGAACACGTTGTGTCGAATGCGGGTCATCGTAAGAAGGGCGAGGAAAATGAAGGCCAGCTTGACATAGAAGATCTTCTGATAGGCCTTGTCGGCGGCCTCCGAGATGAACAGTACGGTACCTGTCACCGCGTTCAGCCCAAAACCCCACCACATCGTGCGAAACAAACGCCGCAAGTCGACGAGCGGCACGCTACGGCCCATTCCAAGCACACGACAGTCGATGATCGCGCTCATTCCGACAACGATCCCCAGCCCGACGGTGTGCAGTACCAGAATGAACGGAAATGCGAAGATGGTGTCGCCGCCGGCGACCCACAGGCCAAACGCACTGTACTGAATGGACTCCAGGAACTCCTTCATCGCGGTCCTTATCTTTTGATGGGGAAAATGCGTGCGTTGCCTGGCGTGGCGGGATTCGGCTGCCGCTGCCGACAATGATTCGGGCGCGCATCGTGATAAGCGGCGCGCCCGACACCAATCCTCTTACGCGTCGCGGGCGGATCCACAACGGAGCCGCCCAGCAGACGTTGTCTCAGCGGTCGTAGGGATCGCTGTTGTTCTCGTGATACAGGGTGACTTTGCGGCCATCGGAGAAGATGAAATCCACCACGCGGCCAACGTTTGCCCCGTTGCGGGCCGGCGCATAGGTCACCTTGTAGGTGTCGCCGACCTTGAATGCCCGGGCGAGACCAGCCGCCCGAATCGGACCGGCGCCGGCGGCCGTAACTTCCCATTGCTCCACGGTGCCATCGGGCTTCTTGACATCAAAGAACCAGCGCACGTGCGGATTGATGAGCGCGAACCGAGTCAGAGCTCCGGTGAACTCCCCGCGCTTGGTCGTGTCGAACTCCGCCTGCAGCGCGTGATGGGCAAGTGCCGGCATGGCAGTGAGGAACAATGCCACAACCACCCCAAAGCCGTAGGTTCTCAGTCGCATGGTCAAGCGCTCCTGTGCAAAGAGCCGAGGACGTACGACGATAGCCAACCGCTTGAACGATGTCAAGCAATCGTATCGCGCAGGACGGCGCGGCGAGGGCCGTTCAGGAGGAAAGGCAAAAAGCCAGACGGTGATTCAAAGCCGTAACGCACGGCGTCGCGCAATGGTCCAGGATTTCGTCCACGTCGTTAGATTTTATGGGAGCTTGCCGGTCAGTTGCTGATACAGCCGCCGCACGGCCGTTTCTCGTTGCGCGTTGTATCCCTGCATTTTTTCGTACTGGGGCCATTGGATGGCAGCGACCGCCTGATCCTCCGTTGCACCGCGCGCAATCTCGTTCCGAACGGCGTCGCGCACATCCACCAATATCTGCCGGAAGCGGCGGAGCTCTTGTCGAGTTTCTCGCGGGTCAGCCGGAATCGGTCCATGTCCCGGCACGAAAATGTCGGCTCCGAGCGCTTCGACCCCGTCCAGCGCGCGCAGCCAGTCGAGGCCGTACCCGTCGTTGATGAACAAGAACTGGTTGGCAAAAAAGAGCTCGCTCAGATAGACGATGCGATCCTGGGGAACGAAAATAATGCTGTCGCCTCGGGTGTGCGCCCGGCCCACATAGAGAACCTGAATTTCCTTGCCGCCGAGATGGAGCGTCATCCGGTCCCGAAAGGTCTGATTCGGGAGTCGGGCTTGTTGTTCCTCGGCCGACACATTCTCCCGTGTCATTAATCCCAGCAGATCGGTGCGGTAGTTTTCGTGCCCGATCTTCAGCACGTCCGCGTAGGCAACGTTGCCTCTTGAATACTGGTTGTGGAACGTGGAGGAAACCAGGATGCGGACCGGTTGCCGAATGGTACTGGCAATTGCTTCTCGTTGGGCCCGCGCGACGGCGTCGGAATTCAAGGCGTCGAGTACGACCACCCCTTCGCTGGTAACGATGACGCCGCTATTGAATGTGGTGGTGCTGTACACATAGTGGCCGGGAATGATCTGTCGCAGGGTGCCCGTCGGAGTGCGCTCGGCCGCGGCCTGGCCGGCGGGGTCCCCGCGTTGGGGTGCCCCGGCGAGGTCGGGCGGCGGCTGCTGGGAGAATGCAGAGACGCAGCCGAGGAGCAATAGGAGTACCCCAAGGGTTGATTTTGACATCGCCTTTCCCTCCTCTTCCTCGGGCTCCAGAATGATCTGACGATCGGCTGGACTAGCGGCCTCTCGTTGGCGTTATAGGGGCCGTTCTCGGACGCTCAGCTCTCGCTCGACGGCGTGGCGCCGCGTTCATTTTCTGGTCCGCCGCTCGTCCTCCAATTGTTTCAGGAACGCGGCTTCTCCCCGCTCGACGTATTGACGGCAGCCGACAGGATCGATGAACGGGTTGTCCTTCGCTCCGCCCTGCACGCGCGCAAATTTTCCCTCCAGGTCAAAGAACCTTCCGTGCGGGCCCAGGAAGACATCGCAAGGAAGCGTCATGAGGACTCGGAAGGTTTTTTGGAGGTCCTCGGCGATGTTCGGGTAGTTAGGATAGTTGAACACGTGCACGCCCTCGTTTCGGCCGACACTGGGCATGAACGCCACGTTCAGCTTGCGGCCGCCCTCCTCGACCACCATCGTCCAGGTCGTGTTACCCCGCGTATGGCCAGGCGTCAGGTGCGCCGTCATCGTGACACCCCCGAGCGTCACTCGCTCGCCATCCGCAATGATCTGGTCCACTTTGGCGGGCCTCCAGGGATTGGCGCGCGGCCCTCGATAGTCCCCTTTCGCTCCGCCGCTCTCGATCACCGGCGCATCCAATTCGCTCGCCAGCACGCGGGCACCGGTGATCTCCCTCACCAGCGCATGACCCGCCACGTGGTCCGAGTGCGCGTGCCCCGAGATCATGATTCTGATGTCTCCCATCCCGAATCCGAGCTTCTCAATGCCCGCTTTGACGATGGGAACGGTTTCTTCGTAGCCCGTGTCCAGCAAAATATGGCCTGCGGGCGTCGTGATCAGGTACACCGCCTCCTCTGTGTCGCCGACGTAATAGATGTTGGCGATGATCTTGAACGGGGTAAATGCTTTCACGTTCGGTCCAGACGGCGCGGTTTGCGCCCGCGCGGGCGACGTGCTCAGCAGCGCCAGCCCAAAAACCGCGAATCGTATCGGCCATCGGTAGGACGTTTTCTGTCTTGCCTTATCGCGGCTGTATGACATCTCGTTGCTCCTTTTCGTGCAGCAGATCAGACCTGCACGTGGATTATAGCCGCGGCAGTGTGGACAAATCGCATTAAAATCGCCCTTGACACTCAATGTCGGAGAACGGGAGGACGCTATGAAGTCGTTGATTGCCGCGTGGGGCGTGGTGGCGACGGCCGTGGCTCTGTCGTCTGCGGCCGCACAGTGGCCGAAGCATCCAGCGCCAGGCGTACCGAGAACGTCCGACGGGAAGCCTGATCTTCGCGCGCCTGCGCCCAGGACCGATGACCGTGAGGGTCAATCAGCAAATCATGGTCGATTCGGAAATGATCGAGTTCATATGCAACGAGAACCAGCAATTCTTGAAGCCCAAGCGCATCCTGGAGCTGAGCGTTGATCCAATCGGTGGGCCTCCGCCACACCCGTTACGGGCGCTTCGGCCAGCGAGCACCGTCGCCATCAATGCGCATCGAACTTTTCGCAGCGTCGATGGCGGCGACAAGCGCCATGCGCGCCGCCTCCAGTGATTTCTTGACCGACACGGTCTGCACCGCCTCGGTTCGCGTCGTACGAAGGCGTGGGCGAGATCGCGCTCACCATTGCGCAGAAACTCGAAGAGCCGTTCGGGCCTCGACGCCTGCGGGAACTGTCTCACGCCGGCGCGCCAGACCTCACATCCAATATGGTTGCTCACGATCGACGGCAGCAGCCACTTCGAGTTGGATGCTCACATCCGCTGCGACGAGCACCGACCTCGACAGAATCTCGTATCCCAGCTTCCAGGCAGTCACGTCGTAGGTCCCGCCGGATACCTCCACCTGTGCGATGCCCTTTTCGTCGGTGGTGACTCTGAACATTCCGAGCCGGAGCTCGACGGCATCGAGGGGAACGCCGGTGTCCTTGTCGACGACCTTGAGCGCGACGCGGTGTTCGGGCGGCCGAACGGCGATGAAGCGAAAACTGGACGTCGCTGGTTCGTGGGCCTGGCGAAAGCGTTGCACCCCCTCGAGGGAGGCCGTGCAGCGCGAAGGCACCGGCCGTTCACGGGAACGCCTGCTAGAGTCGGCCCGATCGTTCCCGGCGACGTCGTGAGCGGGGGTGTTCAGGGCGTGGGCGAGATCGCGCTCACCATTGCGTAAACTTCAGCGATTCGAGCTGAGCGCACTTCGAGTTTCGCCGTCGTCCAATCGCCACCAAACCGGTGGGACCAGATGCCCTCCGTAGCCGGTGAACTCTTGGTCGCGCAAACAATTCCGGTGGCGGAACATATACCCGTATGGTAGAAGTATCTGCTCACCGATGAAGACTCATGTACAGAAGCCGACGACGCGCCTCTGGGCCAGGACACTGGTCGCGGCGTTCTTGTATCTGGTACCGCCAGTCGCGTATGCCCAGACAGCCCAGCAAGCTGGGGGGCCGGTTTCGGAGCGCGCGGACGATGCCGGCCGCGTACAGGAGCAGAGGCCAGGCGTGGGTTCTGGTACCGAGGAGGCTGGCGCGCCGGCTCCGGGAGTGCAGCGTGGTGCATCAGAGGGTGCGGGGACTGGTAAGCCGGGCGTCGCCGGTCCGGTAACCCTGGAAGGCGATCCTGGTGCGTCTGGTCGCGCCGCCGTGTCGGTCGGCGTGCTCGCCGGTCGGCCGACCATTTCGGTGACCCAAGCGAACGAGCCTCCGAGGGTCGATGGCCGTCTGGACGATCCCATCTGGCGGACGGCGGCGCGCATCACCGACTTCGTCCAGCAGCGGCCGCTCGAGGGGGCGCCGGCCACCGAGCAGACCGAGGTGTATGTCGCGTACGACACCGACAAGATCTACTTCGGCATCTACGCACACTATTCGGATCGCAAGCTGATTCGCGCCAACCGAGTCGACCGCGATCAGACCGGCCGTGACGACACGGTGCAGGTGTACTTCGACCCGTTCCTCGACCAACAGCGGGCGTACGTCTTTTCGGTCAACGGCTACGGTGTGCAGAGCGACTCGGTGCTGGGCGGCGGGTACGGGAGCGGGTTCGGGGGCGGGTTCGGGGCCCTTGGCCAGCAGCCCGCTGGTGGCATCAGGGGCGGCAGCGCTCCTCCACCCCATCGCGCAGGCGTGCGCGATGGGGACCCCGGTCCTGGCGGCAGATCGTGGGACGCCCTCTTCGACCGGCAGCGCGCGTACATCTCCTCGGTCGACGGCTACGGTGGGCAGAGCGACTCAGTGTTGGGCAGCGGCTTCTGGGACAGGCTCGGGCCCAAGAACCCCCCGCAGAACCACACGAGCGGCGGTGCCCGCAGCGGTGCTCCCGGTGACAGCTCGTGGGACGCCCTCTTCGACTCGGCCGGGCGGTTGGTCGAAGATGGCTGGACGGCCGAGATGGCGATTCCGTTCAAGAGTCTGCGCTACCCGGCGCGCCAGCACGGGGAGCTGCACCGCTGGGGCTTCCAGATTCAGCGCGATATCGACAGCAAGGATGAGAGCGTCGTCTGGGCGCCGATCTCGCGCAACGTCATGGGCATGCTCCGTCAGATGGGTGTGCTCGAAGGGATGACGGACCTGTCAACGAGCCGGAATCTGGAGTTCCTGCCGACGTTCACCGCGATCCAGGCGGGCGCACTCGATACGAACACGGGAGTGTATGGCAGCCTGGCCACTCAGCCAGAGGGCGCCATGAACGTCAAGTACGGCGTCACCCCGAACCTCGTCCTCGATTTCACCTACAACCCGGACTTCTCGCAGATCGAATCGGACCGCGAACAGATTGAGGTCAACCAGCGCTTCCCGGTGTTCTACCCGGAGCTGCGGCCGTTCTTCCTCGAGGGGCAGGAGATCTATCAAATCTCCGCTCCGGAGCGGTTGACGCTGGTTCACACGCGAACGCTCGTCGATCCGCGGTACGGCGCGAAGCTGACGGGCAAGGTCGGCAACACGTCGCTGGGCTTCATGGTCGCAGACGACGAGGCCGCGGGGAACGTCGACGATCGGACCGATCCAGCGTACGGGCAGGCGGCGAAAATCGTGCTGGGCCGCGTGCGCTACGACCTGTATTCGGAGTCGCATGTCGGCGTGATCTTCACGGATCGGGAGTTCCTCGACAGCTACAGCCGGGTGGGCGGCCTCGACGGCGTGCTCCGCTTCGGAGCCAACCACAGGCTCCGCTTCACGGCGATGAACGCCGACCGGCGTGCCACGGACGGTGTGCGGCACACGGGGCCGATGCTCGACTTCAATTTCCGGAAGGAAGGCCGCCATCTGGTCTACGACGTGCGGCATAACGAGATTCACCCTGAGTTCGGCACAGACCTCGGCTTCGTTCGCCGCGTCGATCAAAAGCAGTCGAGCGGCAGCGTGTCCTACCGGTGGTGGCCGGAGAAGTGGATCATCAACTGGGAGCCACGGGTCCAGTACGAGCGCAACTATGACTACCAGGGTGTGTTGCAAGACGAAGGCATGTGGGGGCGCTTGAACTTCCAGTTCGCGAACAACATCAACTTCAACGTCAACATGAACCGCGACATGGAGCGGTACAACGGCATCGACTTCTGGAAGACGCGGTACAACGTGGGCGGCAGTGTGAACACGAGCCGCCGGTTCGGGGTGAGTGCCTTTTATTGGACGGGCGACCAGATCCGGTTCATCGACAACCCGTTTCTCGGCGCCGATAGACAAGTCAACATGTTCATCAACGCCCGGCCGTTCTCGCGGCTGGAGTCGGAGATCAACATCAACACGAGCCGGTTCATCGACGTGCGGACCAACGCCGAGGAGTTCGACGTCAAGATCTTCCGGACCCGGACGACATATCAGTTCACGGACCGGCTGCTCCTCCGGAACATCATGGAGTACGACACGTTCGAAAAGGCGCTGGGCGGAGATCTCCTCGTCACCTATCGCGTGAACGCGGGGACGGTCTTCTTCGTCGGCTACGATGACCACTATCGGCAGGGCACCCAGATCGACGAGCGGTGGTTCCCCACGACGGCGATGCTGCGGACGAACCGGGCGATCTTCACGAAGCTGCAGTATCTGTTCAGGTACTAGGCCGACATTGCGATTCGCTGGGTAGTCCCCCGCAGGAGTTGATCACATGCGAAATCGGTTGAGAGACGTGACGATCGTGGTGGCGACCGCGGCGGTGGTGGCCGTCCTCTCACTGGCAGTGCGACCGACTTCGGGTCAGGTCGCCGGGTATCAAGCACCGCGTTTACCGGGGACCAAAAACCCAGACCTCAGCGGGATTTGGCAGGCGCTCAACACGGCCAATTGGGACATTCAGACCCATGCAGCGCGACCGGCCCTCGCGGTCGTACGCGGACCGGGTGGTGATGTCCCGGCGGCTCCGGGCCTCGCGCTTGGCGCGGTGGGCGGAGTGCCCGGCGGCCTCGGCGTTGTAGAAGGCAATGAGATTCCGTATCAGCCGTGGGCCGCGGCGAAAAAGAAGGAGAACTTTGAGAACGTGCTGACCCGTGACCCGGAAGTCGAGTGTTACCTGCCGGGTCTGCCACGCGCGATGTATCTGCCCTATCCGTTTCAAATCATTCAGAGCACGAACAAGATCATGGTGGCCTATGAATACGCGGCTGCCAATCGCACCATCCACATGGATACAGTACCTCCTCCTCCTGACGACTCGTGGATGGGACACTCCGTTGGCCACTGGGAGGGGGATACGCTGGTTGTCGACGTGACCAATCTGCTGGAACAGACGTGGTTTGACCGGGCCGGGAATTTCCACAGCGACGCCTTACATCTGGTCGAACGGTTCACCCCCATCAGCCCTTACCACCTGATGTACGAAGTCACGATCGAGGACCCGAAGGTGTTTACGCGACCTTGGAAGATGCGGATGCCTCTTTATCGTCGCCTGGACCAGACTGTTCAGCTGGTGGAATACAAATGCGCGGAGTTTGTTGAAGAGCTGATGTATGGGCATCTTCGCAAGGAGCAACTGGTCCGCCGCTGGGAATCTCCTACGCTCGTTATCGACATCACTCGCAGAGTCCCGCCGCTTGACAAGCTCTACGAACGGTAACAGAGCAAGCCAAGAGGCTCGAAGGAGGTTACGTGATGCGAACTAAGCTGGCCGTTTTAGTCGCCGGTGTTGGTCTGCTTCTGGTGTTGGCCGTGCTCCCCGTCCGGGCGCATCATGCCTTCAGCGCGGAATTTGATGCAAGCAAGCCCCTCAAGTTTACGGGGACGATCACCAAGGTGGAGTGGGTCAATCCTCACGTCTGGATCCACATCGAAGTGAAAAAGCCTGAGGGCACGGTGGAAAGTTGGGCCGTCGAAGCCGGGACCCCTGCTGTGCTGTTCAGACGCGGCTTTACGAAGCAACTCTTGGCG
>Ga0184633_10000698_pt1 | contig 12810 bp, 12 predicted proteins | sample PLM31_170_b1_FD_133156 | JGI IMG/M metagenome (GOLD analysis project Ga0184633, IMG submission 133156) | Groundwater sediment microbial communities from an aquifer in East River, Colorado, USA - PLM3-1_170_b1 | ecosystem: Environmental > Terrestrial > Soil > Riparian zone | place: USA: East...
TCAGCAGGCGCGCGATCCAGTCCGGCTCGAGCGCCGGCTCGGGGAAGGCCAGCTCGATGTTGAGTGGCAGGGCATCCTCGAGGCGGAGAGTGAGCGTGGCGCGGCCGGGCGCCAGGTGTCGGGCGCGCAGGGCCTCGCACAGCTCCGCGGCCAGGCGGCGCAGGGCAAGGGCGATCTCGGTGATCCCCTGCGCCGGCGGCTCGAAGGTCGTGTGGCTGGCAAGTCGCTCCGGGCGTCGCCGCGGGACGAGCGGGCGTGAATCCTGGCCACGGGCGAGCTGCTGGAGTCGCTCGCCGCCGACCCCGAACTGCGCGCCAACCGCGGAGCGTGGCAGGGCGGCCAGCTGCCCCATGCTGGTGAGCCCGAAGAGGGAGAATCGGGCCCGCGTGGCCGGGTCGGCGGGGAGCAGGTCAAGGGAGAGCGGCGCGAGGACAGTGGTCCCTCCTCGAGCAGGGATCGCCTGGAAGGCGGCCTTCGCTTCTGGTCGTTGGGGACGTGCCAGGCGCGCGGCCAGGACCGCCAGCCAGCGGTTGTCCCCCACTCCCGCCCGGACGGGGAGCGGGGCGACCCCACGCGCCAGGACCACCGCCCGCGCCGCGATCCGGCGCTCCTCGCCGAGCAGCGCCCCCAGGCCCGTGATGTCGAGCAGGGCCACTCCCCGGTCGATCGCCTCGATCCGCGGGGAGAGGTCATCGAGCCGGTCCAGCATAGCCTCGAAGAGGGCCTGCTCCCCCTCCGGCGCACGCAACGCCGGCCAGACAAGTGCCAGCAGGCGCGTCACGGGTCCGTTCCCTGGTTCCGTTTGCGCTCGGCGCAAGTAACGGCCAAGTTGGGCCTCCAAACGGCCTCCGCTGGCCCCAAACACTTCCCTGCTTGGCTGATATTTGCGCTGGGCGCAAACCGCGACCAAGTTGGGGCCGATACGCGCCTCTGCTTGGCCGTTAGTCCCGCTGGGTGCAAATCACCGGTCTGCCGTGAGCGCTGAACGCTCCTTAGGGGCAACTTGCGCCCCCAAACGCCCTCTTCTGGCCCGATATGAGCGCTGAGCGCTCCTCGCGGCGGAATTCCACCCCGAACCGACCGCTTCTTGGCGATAAGGAGCGCTGAGCGCTCTCGGCCGCGCATCGCAGGAACGTCAGGCGGAGACGACGCGCAGGGCCGGCCGCTCTACGAGCGCGGCAGCCGGGACCTCGCGCGGGGTGGCAAGCGAGCGGAGGAGCGGGTCGATTCGGCGTCCCTCGCCGAACCACAGGTCCAGCTCGGCGCGGCCGCCGGCCAGTGCCCAGCGGTGGCGAGTGACGGTCGCCTCGACCCGCTGCCCGACCAGGTCCTGCCCCACCGCCAGCCAGGCGCGCCGCGCCAGCGCCACGCGAACTCCCGCCACTCGGCCGGCCGCCTCGCGGCCAGCGGGCGCGGCCAGCAGCAGGCCCGTTCCGCCGGCGCGCAGCAGCAGGTCAGCCAGGCGGTCCAGGCCGCGAGGTGGTGGGGCATCGGCCAGGTCAAGGACGAGCAGGTCGATCAGGCGGCTGTGGGCCAGCCAGCCGGCCAGCTCCACCGCCTCGGCGGGGTCGGCGGGACGGACGACCAGCAGCCAGTCCAGCTCGACGCCAAGCCGAGCCGCGGTCGCCGGGTCGAAGCGGGCCAAAGGGTCGAGCCAGGCGACCAGCCCGCCATGAGCCTGGCAGGCGGCGAGCGATCCGAGCGCCAGGCTGGTGGCGCCGCCGCCGGCCGGGGCATCGAGCAGGGCCAGGGCGCCGCGTGGCCAGCCGCCGCTGCGCAACGCGGCGTCGAGCCCGGGCTGGCCGGTGGGAAGGGGGTCGGCGGCGACCATCGGTCCGGGGTCAACCCCCCGCCGCAGCCCATGGTCACGCAGCGCCTCAAGGAGCTCGGGGAGGGGTCGGACGGGCCGGGTAGCATCGGTCATGGCCCAACCGATGATAGAACAGATGTTCTAGTTTGTGAAGCCCCAAATGGCCGCTGATATACTGCCTCGGCCCGTGGGGATGTAGCTCAGTTGGGAGAGCACTGCGTTCGCATCGCAGGGGTCAGGGGTTCGAGTCCCCTCATCTCCACCATTCCATCCGGTATGCGAACCTCAGGCGGCACGCGGTAGGTGACCCGCACGTCCTGGCCCGAGACGACACGCACCTCCTCGATCAGCTGGGCTAACAGTGCCTTGCTCCGTGCGGGTGGCAGTGCATTGCCCAGGATTGCGTCGAGCGAGACGCCGAGCAGGGCGGACGCGAAGTCGAGGTCAACTGGCCCGATGTCGCCGCGGTCGAGGCGCGTCGCGCCAAAGTCACGACGTTGCGTACTCCGATGCCGCCAGAGCTATTCGCCGAACTCGAGATCATTGAGATGAGCACCACGGTCGAGATGTGGGTCGAGCTGCCCGTAACCGCGTACACGAAGGTCCTCGACAGTGTTCGCAATCGCACCCTCCAGTTCGCGCTCGAGATCGAGGTCGAGAATCCGAAAGCGGGTGACGTTGCGTCGGATCGCGAACCCGTCGCCGAGGACCGCGTCAACCGTCTGGTGTCGACCGTCGTATACGGCGGGAACGTGAATGTCGGCGCCGGTGAAGGGCCGGCCACCCAGGTGAACGTCAGCGTCAGGCCCGGCGACATGACCAGCCTCATTGACACGCTCAAGGGGCTCGGCGTCCCAGCCATGGACATCGATTCACTGCGCGCCGCTGTCGATCAAGACCAGCTTGCGACGGCTGAGAAACCTGGCCCGCGAACGCGCGAATGGCTTGGTCGGATGACGATGGCTGCCGCACGCGGTACCGGTTATGTCGGCGGTGGGGCGACCGCGACCGTCATCGGCACAGCCGTGGCGAAGTATCTAGGGCTCATTTGATGCGATCCAGCAGACTGCTAACTCGGAGCGAGAACGAGCCGTCGTCGAGGCACCGATCGCCCTTACGTCGAAGACTCGATCGCGCAGCTGCCATCGGCGGCGAAGGTCACCGTCATCGAGTTCCAACTCCCCGGCGCAGCGATCTCGACGGTTCCCTGGCAGCGCAGCGGACCTGGCGGGACCGGGTCGGGGTCACACGTGCTGCACGGCTTATCGGCGGGGATGACCACGCGATAGGTACCCGATGGCAGGTCGCCTTCGACGTCGGAGGGGCCGCTCGTCGCGTCCGCCCAGAAGTTCGGGCGCCCGCCGCCGTCGCCGAAGAAATAGAGCCGCACTCGCGAGGCCTCGTCCGCCGTCAGGCCCTCGAACACCATATTCAGCGTGGTCCCCGGGTTCTCCAGGTGCGTTCCGACCGGCCCCCAAAGAAGGGGCGGGCCCGACGCAGAAGGTTGGAGACGAGCGACGGCGTAGAGGATGAGGATCACGACCATCCCCCCGACCACGGCGGAGAACGCGAGTCGCCACGCAGGCCACTTCGTCGGCTCGGGCACCGTCTCCATGCCTCCACGCTAGCACTCCGCCGCAGGAGCGCCTAGCAGTACGTCTAGCTGCGCGGTAGCATCGCGCGGTAGCAACAGGGGCGGATTGCGCCGGCCACTGACCCGCTCGGACCGGCTACGCTGAGCGTGATGGAGGCATTAGCGGACGCCGGCGGACGCTATGGCGGGGACTGCAAAACCGCGTACGGGTTCGAGTCCCGGTCGTCGCCGAAAGGCCTTGGAACCTGCCGAGGAGCGCGCTGAGTCCTGGGCCCGGCGGGATTCGAGGCCTCTCCCGAGGCATCGGGCCACCCCGTTAGGAGGCTGGGTGGATAGAGGCGGCAACGCGGCCGTTGGGTTGGTTCGCATACTGTGAGGTACGGACCACCATTCCCATCCTTAGAAGATCGCGATCGGGTTCCAGGGCGAGCCCGTGCCCCCCGGCAGCCGCAGTGGCAGCCCGACGACCATGAACTCGAAGCGGCCCTCCTCCTCGCATGCCCGGACCAGGTCCTCGAACTGCAGGCTGTCCGACGCGAGCATCCCCATGGCCACGATCTGCAGCGGATGAATCGGGTAGGTCATGCCATCAACGCAGCTGGGGATGGCTTCCCCATCACCATCGGGCAGGAAGGCGGCGATGTGGCGCTCGTGCATCCACGGGATGGTGTCAACGTGCAGGCCGGCCTTGCCCTCGCCACCCGGCCCGTTGTCCCACGCTCCAAGCTCCAGGCGCCGCCGATGGTGGCCGGTCCGGAAGGCGAAGATGTCGCCCTCGCCTAGGTGCACCCCCTGGGCCTTCTCGCACGCCTCCAGCTCCTCCCGCCGGACTGCTTCGCCGGGCTCGAGCCACTGCACGCCGCGGAAGCGAGGGATGTCGAGGAGCACGCCGCGGCCAACCACCCCGTCGCCGTAGCTCGCGATGTCGAGCGAGGTTGCGCCCTTGCTGGTGAGCACCTCCTCCGCGCGGTGACCGTTGTACGTCAGGCCGTTGTACGAGATGTGGCAGAGAGCATCAACATGGGTATGGCAGTCCCCGTGGCAGGCCATCCCCATGAAGTCGAGGCCGAAGCGCAGGCCGCCCGAGCCGATGTCGATGTCGTGTCCCTGGCTCACGAAGTGGATGGCCGGGTTTGCGTTGTCGGGGCCGGCCACCGTGTTGATGGGGATCTCCATCGAGACGCGTCGCCCGGACTGGACGAGCCCGGCGGCGGCCCGCACGCGGTCGGGGGTGATGTAGTTCATCGTGCCGAGCTGGTCGTCCGGCCCCCAGCGACCCCAGTTCTTCACAGACTCGAAGATCTGCTCGAACTCCTGCAGGCTGACCCTCGCGCCCGACTCCATCGACTGCGTCATCGCTTTGTTCTCCTCACGGTTCAGCTTCCGGCCACTTCTCGAGCGCGGCCAACAGCTCTGGATGTGCCTTTCGTGCCTCCGCGAGGGGTTCCCCGCGGACGGCAGCGTCAAATGCCTGGCGAATCGATCGGGCTCCCGCCGCGGTCCCCATCGGATGGCCATGGACCCCGCCGCCAGCGGCAAGCGCCCAGTCGATCCCGAGGTCCGCGACCAGGCGCGGCACCATCCCCGCATGCAGCCCGCCGCCGGCCAGCGGCAGCGCGCGCCGCATTCCGAACCACGGGTCGGTCAGCGCGCCGCTCACGCGCAGCGCGTCGGCACGCGAGAAGGGCAACGTGCCGAGGTGGCTCGGGTAGACCGCCACATCGGCGCCGGCCAGGCGTGACAGCGTACCCAGCGCCACGTGCGGGCTCACGCCCGACCAGGGAGAGCCGGAGACGGCACCGGCGAAGGCGAGGTGCGCCATGATCGGCACCCCGATCGTCGGGTCATCGGCCAGCATGGAGAGGGCCGAGACGCCCACCGTCCAGGCGTTCACCAGGAGCGCCGATGCCCCCGCCTCGACCGCGGCGTGCGCGTTGGCCAGCAGGCGGTCGGGCCGATCGGTGATGTTCACGAAATAGAGCGTGCGGTGGCCGGTCTGCTCGTAGGCCGCGGTCGCGGCCCGCGCATGCTCGCGCACGCGGTCGAGGAAATGGCTCCACGGCTGGGATACGACCTTTTCGTCGTCCTTGACCGCGTCGGAGCCACCGATCGCAGCCTGGTAGAAGACCCCGGCGCTCTCCGCGGCGGTGAGCCCGATGGCCGGCTTCAGGATGGTGACCAGCAACGGCCGATCCGTCGCGTCGACCAGCTCGCGGATCCCATCGAGACCCACCGCTGGGCCCTTGAAGGCGGTCACGAACGCCTCGGGCAGGCGCAGGTCGATCAGCTTCAGGTCGTGCCACGAGGCGCACTCGCCGTAGACAGTGGCCAGCAGGAGCGGGATCTGGTCGCCCATGTTGTGCGTCGGATAGGCGATCTCGATGCCCCAGGCCCGCGCCTCGCCATCAGGGATCTCCCAGGTCTTCAGCACCCGGCCGGCGTGGCGCCGGCGGATCAGGTCCGTCTCGCCGGCCAGGTCAACCCACGCACCGCTCGACTGGAGCTCGGCCAGGCTGCGCGCCAGGCGATCGATATCGGTCCCGGCGCTCGCGCGATATTGATAGGTCGCGAGGACGAACTGGCTGGGTTCGATGCCCTCGGCGCCGTCCAATTCAGTGACCGGCTTCGAGGAGCTGGAGGAGGCCGCCGTGGAGCGGGCCGCGAGGCATGATCGGCCAGATGTCGACCACCGTGCCGTCCTCGACGACGTGGTAGGCGTCGAAGTAGTTGACCGCGAACGGCGTGTAGCCGAGGTGGAAGTCGACCACGTCCCCGACCTTGAGGGTGCAGGTCTCATCGGCCTCGTAGGTGGCGTGCTCCTCGTCGAATCGGTACGGCTTCAGGTCCTCGTGGCCGAAGATGCGCGGATGGGCGGCGATGCTGCCCACCTCGGCCGACCCGAACGTCTTCTTGCCGAGGTCCAGCACGACTCGATCCCGGCGCCGGCTGATGACGGTGACGACCGCGGTGGTGGCCTTCTTGAAGCGCGGCTCCATCAGGAAGTGGTAGTCGTCCATGGCCACGTATGAGCCGAGCTGGAGCTCGGTGATGCGCGGGTTCGCGCCGGTCCAGAAGGCGGTCGCCGTGCCGGCGGCGGAAAGGATGGGGCACGGCACGCCGTTGGCCTCGAGGTGGTCGGCCACGTCCACGAAGTACTGCATGGCGGCCGCCTGCTTCTCGTGGCGCTTGTCGTGGTCCATCTCCAGCGAGCAGTGGCCCTCGTAGCCCGAGAGCCCGTCCATTCGCAGGCCCGGCAGCGCCTGCACGGCCCGCCCGACCTTGAGCGCCTCCTCCGGCGAGTCGACGCCGGCCCGATGCATGCCGGTATCCACCTCGACCAGGACCCCGAGGGTCGTGCCTGCGGCGACCGCCGCGGCGGAGAGTGCCGCCGCGTCGTCGACATCGTCGACGTTGACGGTGACGTTCGCCTCGCGGGCCAGGAGCACGGCTGCGCGGCGCTTCACCGGGTTCACCAGCTGGTTGGCGATCAGCACTTCATCGGCTCCGGCGCGGACCATCACGATCGCCTCCCACGCGGTCGCCGCGCAGAGGCCGAACGCGCCGTGCTCCAGCTGCATGCGGGCGACGTGGGGGCTCTTGTGGTTCTTGACATGGCCGCGCAGGCGGGCGTGGAGCTCGGGCAGGCGCGACTCCATGTACTCAAGGTTGGCGTGCAGGAGGTCGCGATCGATGACCAGCGCCGGGGTCACCACCTCGTACTTGCTGCGCCCGATCGCCGACCCGTAGTACCCCCGCACGCGGTCGTGGGCCTCGGTGATGATCGGGGCGAGGTCGCGCATCACTCGCCCCGCTCGAGCATGTCGAGCAGCCATCGGGACTCTGGTCCGCGCGGCATCACCGGCCAGATGTCGACCACCTTCCCGTCCTCGAGCACGTGGTAGGCCTCGAAATAGCCGATCGCGAACGGGGTGTAGTTGCACAGGATCTCGACCTTGTCGCCGGTGGTGAGAGGTGTCTTGTCATTGGCGAGGAAGATCGAATGCTCCTCGTCGAAGCGGTACGTCTCGAGGTCCCAGCCCTTGATCACACCGTGCGATGCCCCCACCGTCTTGCTCCCCGCGTCGAGGACGATCCGATCGGGTCGCCGGCTGATCACCGATGCGAGCACCGTCACCGCCCAGCCGAAGCGCGGGTCGAGCCCGCGGTGGTGCCCGTCCATGGTGGCGTAGGAGCCCGGCTGGATCTCCGTCACACCGGGGTAGCGAGAGGTGACGCCCCAGGTTCCGGTGCCCGCCGCCGACACGATCTGGCACGGCAACCCGGCAGCCGCCAGGTCCGCGGCGATCCCCGTCAGCAGGCCCATCGCCTCGCGTGCCATGGCATGGCGCTTGGTCTCGTCGAACTCGAGCGAGCAGTGGCCCTCGTAGCCGGTCAGCCCCATGAACCGCAGCCCGGGCGAGTCCGCGATCCTGCGGGCCAGCGGCAGCGCCTCCTGGCTAGAGGCGACGCCGCAGCGGTGCATCCCCTCGTCGACGTCGATGAGGACCCCGATCGAGGATCCGGCTGCAACCGCGGCGGAGGACAGCTCGTCGACCTGGAGAGCGTCGTCGACCGCGGTCTTGACGTCTGCCTCGCGTGCGAGGAGCGCCAGCGCGCGGGCCTTCTCCTCGCCGACCACCTCGTTGATGACGAAGACGTCCGAGATCCCGGCCCGGGCCATGACGATCGCCTCCCAGACCGTTGCGCAGCCGACCCCAATCGCCCCGTGCTCCACCTCCATCCGGGCGATGTGGGGGCTCTTGTGCACCTTCACGTGCGCGCGCAGCGTGGTCGGCACATCGCGCATGCCCGCGGCCATCAGGTCGAGATTGGCGCGCAGCGTCCCGAGGTCGAGCAGGAGTGCCGGCGTCGTCAGCTCCTCCCGCGAACGCCCGATCGCGGGACGGTAGAGCGCGCGAACCCGGTCGTGGGCCTCGGTGATGAGCGGGGCCGGGTCGTGCATGGTGAGAGTCTGCCGGCTACTGCGAGCTGCCGCGCGCCGAGATCGGCCAACGGTCGATCAGCTGCCCGCCGCGGCTGACCCACACCTCGTCATGCAGGTTGAAGGTCGTCCTGATCTGGCCGGGCAGCATGTCGAGCTGAGTGCCGAGCGCGGGAAGCGGATCGGCCATCGTGATCCTGGCGTGCTCATCGCTGATGGCGATATCAGTCGCGGCGAATCCGACCGGCAGCGGCGGCCCGTACTCCATCCCGACCACGCGCCGGCCAATGTCGAGCACGATGCGGCCCGGATGGCGGCTGATCACGGTGCCGCGGATAGTGACGGCGCATCGGAACGGCAGGTCCAGGTTGAGCAGCTCCGGCTCCATGAGCGCATAGACGCCCGCCTGGATCTCGGTGATGGTCGGGTCGGCGAGGGCCTCCCGGAGCGTCGAGGTCCCGGCGCCAGAGACCACGTCCACGGCGAACCCGGCTGTGCGCAACGCGGCGACGACCTCCTCCATCGCCGCATAGGCCCTGGCGATTCGGCCGGCGCGATCGTGGTCGCCGAGGCGCAGCCGCCCCTCGTAGCCCATGATGCCGCGCAGTCGCAGGCTGGGCAAGCGCTCGATGACCCGCGCGAGGGCGACCGCATCGGCGGCCGATGCGACGCCGCAGCGGTGCAGGAGAACGTCCACGTCGATCAGCACCCCGATCGTGACCCCGATCCGGGCCGCTTCCTGAGAGATCGCGGCGACCGGCTCCTGGTCGTCCACAGCCACCGCGATCCGGGAGCGACGGGCGAGGGCCGCCAGGCGCGCGATCTTGCGCGGTTCAACGACCTCGTTGGCGATCAGGACATCTTCGATCCCGGCCTCGACCATGGCCTCGGCCTCGCCGACCGTTGCGCAGGTGATGCCGACCGCCGACTCGCCGAGCTGACGGCGAGCGAGCTCGGGCGTGCGGTGGGTCTTCACGTGCGGTCGGACGGTCTTGCCCGTGCCACGGAGCAGGACCGTCATCGCAGCGACATTCGACTCGAACTCGTCGAGATCAACGACGAGGGCCGGCGTCGAGAGGGCGCGCTCCGCATCCGGCTGGGGATCGATCGCGGCGGAAGACATTTCTGCGCCTGACTCAGCCGTCGGCCAGCCGCTGACGCACGCCGGCGTAAGCGGCGCCGCGTGCGGCGTCAGGCTCGAAGCGGCGGGAGACGGTGACGAGCCCGGCCACCGCGGCGGAGACCGACTCGTACACGCCCGCACCGACACCCGCCAGGATCGCGGCCCCGAACGCGCCGGGCTCCTCCTGCGCGACAACCTCGATCGGGATGCCGCACAGGTCCGCCATGAGCTGGAGCCACCAGGCGTTCCTGGACCCGCCACCGGTCGCGCGGATCAGGCGCAGCTCGATGCCGCGCCTCCCCAGGAGGTCGAGGCTCAGCGAGAACTCGCAGGCGATCCCCTCGAGGAGCGCCCGCACGATGTCGACCGCGGTGGCAGCCAGCGTCATGCCTTCGAAGGTCCCGCCGAAGCCGGCCGTCGCCGCGACGTGCGGCAGGGGGGTGAAGCGCGCGTCGGCGAAGAGGTAGCCCGGCCCCGGGCCGGCCGCCGCCAGGCCGGCCTCCAGTTCGGGGATCGACAGGTGCAGCACGTCGCGCGCCCAGTCGACGACGCTCATGCCGTTCGGGTTCGTCACCAGGATCCCGAAGCCGGTCGGACCGGGGTGTGGGAAGACGTTCATCCCGTCACGCACCAGCTCGACCGGCCAGCCCGGCCGGACCGGCGTGTTGTACGAGTGCCACGTTCCGCAGGCAAGCGAGACAACGCCAGGATCGACCGCAGCCGACCCGACCGATGCGGCGTAGGTGTCGTAGGCGCCGGTCACGATGAGGGTATCGGGGGGGAGCCCGAACTGGTCGGCCGCCTGCGGCAGGATGCGGCCAATCGGCGAGGCGTTGGGTTCGACCTCGGGCAGCCAGTTTGGGTCGATGCCGGTCTCCGCGATCCGCTCCGCTGACCAGTTGCCGGTCGCCACGTCGTAGGTGGCCCACGTTCCGGCATCGCTCCAGTCGACCACCGGGCGACCGCTGAGGAGGAGGGCGTAGAACTCGTGCCAGTTCATGAACCAGCGCGTGCGAGCCGCGACGCCCGGATCGGTCTTGCGCCACCAGAGGGCCCGATTGACGGGGTCCATTCGGCGCGGCACGTGCCCCGTCAGCCGGAACCACTCCTCGGGCGAGCGGCGCGCGGCAGTCACTGCTGCCACGTCGTCGCCCCGCGTGTCCGCCGTCATGAGGCACCTGCCCAGGGGCGTCCCATCGGCAGCCACCGGAAAGACCTCCCGGCCGGACGAGCTGAAGGAGATGGCGACCGGCGGGTCGGCCTTCAGGACGGGGTCGGCCGCGACCTCCCGGAGCGCATCGCCGAACGCGGCACGCGACTCCAGGACGTCAACCTCGCTGTGGCCCGGCTCGGGGTGGTAGGCGGGCACGGGCCGGCGGGCCTCGGCCAGCGGCGTCCCATCGAGCGCGTACGCCCCGACCTTGATCGCAGTCGATCCCAGGTCGATCCCGATGAGGCTCATCCTGGCCGCTCCTTCAGCTTGCTGCGGGATGCTCGGCGGGTCCGGGCGCGGGAGGCTTTCGGCAATCGTAGCGAAATGTTTGCCAATTGGGAACAGAAGGCCCGATTCCTTGACCCGCCGCCCGGCCGGCTCCTAGAATTGGTTCGTTCCGTTATTGCAAACAGATGGGCGGCCAGGCCCCATTGTCGCAGGCCGGCAGCCCGATGCTGGATGGCGCCGTATGGAGCGAACGATGCCTACCCTCCGCGAGGTGTCCGAGACGTACTGGGCGGCGGAGTGCCGCCGGGATATCGACGCCGTGATGGGCTACTACCACGTCGACGGCACCTACGAAGGGCCCGACGGCCTGCGGCGGGGACACGCCGAGGTGCGCAGGGCCTACGAGGACTCGGCCCGCGACTACCCCGGCCTGGAGGTCCGCGTCGTGCGCGAGTTCACGGGAACCGTCGACAGCTCCGCCCTGGAGTTCTACGCGGTCCTCATCGACCCGGCCGGCCAGCGCTTCAAGGTTCGCGGGGTGAACGTCGTGCTCGTGCGAGACGGCAAATTCGTATCGGTCCGTTCCTACGAGGACCCACCCACGCTTGAGTGAGGACCCACCCACGCTTGACTAAGGCACCACCGGTGCCACAGTCGCATGCGTCCCCCACAGGAGGTCAGCAGACACCATGACAGCGCCAGCGCGACCCGAGGGCAGCCCGGTTCGCTCGTACCGAACGCGGTTCCAGCTCACCGAGAACCCTATCTCCGAGGGAGGAATGTGGGTGAACGGCAAGCAGGATGGGATTGACTGGGCCGATGTGGTCACCGAGAACGGTAGGGCGCATGGAGGGGAGGTTCGCATGGCGGTGGCCGAACGGCGCGCCGAGCAGGGAAACCTGGAGACCGCAGACGCCGACGATGCCGCTCCGGTCGGCGACTACGACGACCCCACCGCCGTCCTCACCGGCTCGTGGGGCAGGAACCAGCACGGCAAGGCGACGGTGTTCAGCAGGAACCAGACCGAGGACTACTTCCAGGAGGTCGAGATTCGCCTGCGCACCACGATCGCACCTCACTCCATCACCGGGTACGAGGTGTTCTGGCGGTGCCTCAAGACCGAGAACGCCTACGCAGAGATCGTCCGCTGGAATGGGAGGATCGGCGCGTGGACGTCGCTGGCTCGAAATCAGGGCCCAAAGTTCGGGGTCCAGGATGGGGACGTGGTCGAGGCGACCATGGTCGGCAACCGGATCACCTCGTTCATCAATGGCGTGGCAGTGCTATCGGCCACCGACGACACCTACGACGCGGGCAGCCCGGGGATCGGATTCAACTTTGGGTGCGGCGACACCTACGTCGACCACGGATTCAGCTCGTTCGAGGTCGACACGTACGACGGGTGAACCGGCTATTCGATGCCGGAGATGTCCTCGCCCGGTTCGCCGATGATGCCGATCGTCGACAGGATCGGGGTCTGAGTCCGATCCGGGACGAGGATCCGCAGGAGGACGCCGCTCGTCGGAGCCTCCAGCTCGAGGCTGATCTTCTCGGTCTCGACCTCGACCAACGGCTCTCCCTTGGTGACCGGGTCGCCCTCGGCCTTGAGCCACTCGGTCACGGTGCCGGTGTCGAGGTCCTGGCCGGCCTGTGGCATGACGACCCTGGTAGCCACCTTACAGCTCTGCGTTGACGATGAAGCCAGCGTCGGTGAGCAGCGTGGCGCAGGTCACGTAGCTGGCGTCATCGGAGAGCAGGAAGGCGATGGTGGCCGCCATCTCCTCGGGCTGGCCGGGTCGATGGAGGGCGATCCTCTCCTCGTAATACTTGATCGCTGCCGGGTCGTCGAACATCGGCGCCGACATCGGGGTCGCGATCCAGCCCGGCTCGATGGCGTTCA
>Ga0184633_10000699_pt1 | contig 12809 bp, 7 predicted proteins | sample PLM31_170_b1_FD_133156 | JGI IMG/M metagenome (GOLD analysis project Ga0184633, IMG submission 133156) | Groundwater sediment microbial communities from an aquifer in East River, Colorado, USA - PLM3-1_170_b1 | ecosystem: Environmental > Terrestrial > Soil > Riparian zone | place: USA: East...
CGCCGTGAATCCCGCCACCCATGTCGAATGCCGCTCCTGACGGGTGGTTCTCCGATTCTGGATGCCGCTCCAGCCAGATACTCCACAGCGCAGCAGCCACCAGTGCAATGACAACACAGATGGAAGGTGGCAACGTCACCAGGAGCGCGGCACTCGCACTGGCTGCGGCCAGTGCGAGCAGAGGACCCATCAGCTCACTTTACGTGGGCGGACGTAACGAAGGACTAAGAAGTTCGTAAAAAGTTTGTAAGGCGGAGCACGGTCCCTCCACGATACCACTGTTATAATGCAGCGCCCTGATACTCGAGAGGTCCCCTTATGAAAGCCATTCGCGTCCATGCGTTCGGAGGTCCCGAGGTTCTGCAATATGAAGACGTGGCCGAGCCCACCGCGAAGCCAGGCGAGGCCGTGGTCAAGATCGAAGCAGCAGGCGTGAACTTCATCGATGCCTATCACCGAACGGGTGTGTACAAAATAGCGCTTCCGATCACCATCGGTCAGGAAGCGGCGGGTACGGTGTCGGCCGTCGGCGCCGGCGTCGACAGCGTGAAGGTCGGCGACCGCGTCGCGTACTCCGGCGTGTTTGGCAGCTACGCGGAATCCAACGCCGTGCCAGCCGAGCGGCTCGTACTTCTGCCATCAGGCGTCAACAGCAAGTTGGGCGCCGCCGTCATGCTGCAAGGCATGACGGCGCATTACCTCGCTTTCTCGACCTATCCCCTCAAGCCGGGGGACACCTGCCTCGTGCATGCCGGAGCCGGCGGCGTCGGACTGCTGCTTACGCAGATTGCCAAGCTACGCGGAGCGCGCGTGATCACCACCGTCTCAACCGAGGAGAAGGCCGCATTGTCGCGCGGCGCGGGCGCAGACGAAGTCGTGCTTTACAGCCGGCAGGATTTCGAAGCGGAAACGAAGCGGATTACCGAGGGCAAGGGCGTGCAGGTCGTCTACGATTCGGTGGGTCAATCCACCTTTATGAAGAGCCTCAACTGCCTTGCCGTGCGGGGCATGATGGTGCTCTTCGGTCAATCGAGTGGGGTGGTCGGTCCGATCGAGCCGCAGCTTCTCGCCCAAAAGGGCTCGCTCTTCCTGACTCGACCGACCCTGGTGCACTACGCAGGGCGACGCGAGGAGCTGGTCCAGCGATCAACGGCATTGTTCGACTGGATCGGCAGTGGGAAGCTGCGCGTTCGGATGGAGCACGAATTTCCGCTTCAGAAGGCGGCCGATGCCCACAAAGCGCTCGAAGGGAGGAAGACGACCGGGAAAGTGCTGTTGGTACCTTAAGATACGACTGACGATTGGTCCATGACATCACGCTGGGCGACCGTCGTTTCCGCGTTGGCAGGAATCCTCATTGTCTTTTCCTGGCTCCTGGCGGTTTCGGGGCCCGCGCGAAGGGCCAATGCCGTGAGCACGACGCTCGCTGAACCGGGTATTCCTGTCGATCTTGCCGCCGCGCGCGCCCGCGCGATTCACTCGCTTCGGTACGAGCTCTCGTTTGCGATTCCTGTCGATGTCAATGAGCCGCTGCGCGGCCACGAGGTCATCCGTTTTCGACTGCAGGACCTGCCTGAATCGTTGATTCTTGATTTCGCGCAGCCGCGCGACCACATCACCTCGGTTCGAACCGCCGGGTCTTTGGCGCCCTTCTCCATGACGAGCGATCACATCGTCATTCCGTCATCGGCGTTGCAGATGGGCGAGAACGAGATTGCGATCGACTTCGTCGCCGGCAATGAGGCGTTGAACCGCAACCAGGAATATCTCTATACGCTGTTCGTACCGGCACGCGCGCATCTGGCCTTTCCTTGCTTCGACCAGCCAGATCTGAAGGCTCGGTACACCCTGTCACTCCAGATTCCTGCGACGTGGGAGGCTGTCGCGAACGGCGCTGAAGTCAGCCGGCAGACCAGCGGCGACAGAACGGCGATCCGCTTCGCCGACACCGAGGCTCTCCCCACCTATTTGTTCGCATTCGTCGCCGGGAAATTCCAGATCGAAACGGCCGAGCGGAGCGGTCGCATGTTTCGAATGTTCCACCGGGAAACCGACGCCAGGAAAGTGGCCCGCAATCTGGACGCGATCTTCGATTTGCACGCCGCGACGCTGGCCTGGCTGGAAGACTACACCGCGATTCCTTACATGTTCGGCAAGTTCGATTTCGTGCTGATCCCATCATTCCAGTTCTCTGGGATGGAGCACGCCGCTGCAATTCTGTACAACGCCTCGAGCCTCCTGCTCGACGAGACGGCGACTCAGGAACAGCAGCTCGCCCGTGCCAACACCATCTCGCACGAAACCGCTCACATGTGGTTCGGCAATCTCGTGACCATGCAGTGGTTTGACGATGTGTGGATGAAAGAGGTGTTCGCGAACTTCTTCGCGGCCAAGATCGTCAATCCGTCATTTCCAAGGCTGAACCACGATCTGCGATTTCTGGTGGCGCACTATCCTGCGTCTTACGAAATCGATCGGACCGCCGGCGCGAATCCCATCCTCCAGCACCTCGACAACCTTCGGGACGCGGGCAGTCTGTACGGCAACATCATCTACGACAAGGCGCCGATTGTGATGCGCCAGCTCGAAGCGCTCGTGGGAGAGGAAGCGCTCAGAGACGGCCTGCGCGAATATCTCACACGCTACTCGTTTGCCAATGCGACCTGGCCCGATCTCATTCGACTCATCGACGATCGCACCGACCAAGACCTTCAGGCCTGGAGCCATGCGTGGGTCGAAGAGCCCGGGCGGCCGACGCTTCGCACGGACATCACGACTGATGCCGGACATCTCACGGCCCTTCGCCTCACCCAGTCCGATCCATGGAATCGCGGACTGATTTGGAATCAGCGTCTGAACGTTGTTCTGGGATACGACAACGACCTGCGAACCATCGAAGTTCCGATGGACGGCCCCGTCGTGTCCGTTCCCGGTGCGGCAGGTTTGCCGATCCCGCGTTTCGTCCTGGCAAATGGGGGCGCAGTCGGGTACGGGCTGTTCGAGCTCGATGAGGGAAGCCGACAGGCATTAGTCGCGTCGCTTCCCAACGTGGGGAGTGCGCTGACCCGCGGCAGCGCCTGGGTGACGCTCTGGGATGAGGTGCTGGAACGACGTCTCACGCCGCAGGGTTTTCTGGAGCTGGAATTTCGGGCCCTGTCCACGGAATCTGACGAGCTGAACATCCAGCAGATGCTCGCGTACTTGAGAGCGGCATCCTGGCGACTGCTGTCAGACGACGCCCGCAGACGTCTGGCGCCGAGGCTTGAAGCGACACTGCGTAACGGTCTTGCGCGGGCCCGTACGACGAGCCTCAAGGCTGTCTACTTCGCGGCACTCCGAAACATCGCGCTGACGCCCGACACGCTCGCGTGGCTCGAGCGTGTGTGGCGTCGACAGGAATCGGTGCCGGGGCTGACACTCGCTGAAAACGATGAGAGCACCCTCGCGCTCGATCTGGCGGTGAGAGGAGTTCCTGGATGGAACGAGATCCTGCACGATCAGCTCGGCCGCATCCAAAATGGCGATCGGCACGAACGTTTTGCGTTCCTGATCCCGGCTCTGTCCGCTGATGTCTCTACCCGCGATCGATTCTTCGGCAGCCTGGCGGATGTGGCGAACCGACGCCACGAGCCTTGGGTGCTGGACGGGGTCGCCTATCTGAATCATCCGCTGCGAGCGAAAGCGTCAGAGCACTACCTGCGGCCCGGCCTCGACTTGCTGCGGGAGATTCAGCGGACCGGCGACATCTTTTTCCCGAAGCGCTGGCTCGATGCCACATTCAGCGGCCGCAATTCGCCGGCTGACGCCGCCGTCGTGCGGGAGTTTCTCGAGAGCCAGCACGACTATCCGCCGCCGCTGCGACGGATCATCCTGCAATCGGCTGACCTGCTGTTTCGCGCGTCAGCGATTCTGGGTGAATAGTAAAGGAGTTGCGAGAGGACGGTTCTGTGTCAGCGGATCTTGACAACGAGATAGTTGGTAAGAGACCACACCGTCGGAGGCGGTACGCGACGATCGGTGCGTCGTCGCTCACTCCCGACCGCTTCGGACGACCGGCGACGCTCTTGACGGCGGCGATCCCAGATGATGCGCACGAAGGGATCGGTGCCAAGCTGCCGTTCCAGCAGGCGGAACGTGCTCTCGCGGCCGCGACGCACGATGAAGAGCTGCGTTGGTTGCTGCGCCGGTTGCGTCGTTGGCTCCAAATCAGGCATAGCTCGAACATCTCAGCGCGGCAAAATTGCGCGTCGGGTGACCCTGTCGCAACATTCCTGCCATTCGTTTGGCGATCGCTGCAACTATCAGAATGTGGAAGACTTAGCAGATTTGACGAGTGCCGATGAACCTTTGCACGGATCCGTCGATGTGACAAAACTTAACACCCTTGGCCATCCCACTCTGCTCAAAGTCACACGTGCAGCGTGACTTAGTTTTGAATTACCAAGAACGAACAGGAATTCTCAGTTCGGCACACATGAGTCGACAGTTACCAGTCTGGGCGGCAAGAACTATGGGGTGACTGACGACCGACGACTGTCGACCGTCGACTCGTGATGACCCTGCTCCCCTGCCAGTTCCTTGACGACCTGTCCCACCACAGCTTTCGCGTCGCCAAAGAGCATCAGGGTATTCTCCGCGAAGTAGAGATCGTTTTCGATTCCCGCAAAGCCCGGGTTCATGCTGCGTTTGATCGCCAGGACTGTCTTCGCCTTGTCGGCATCGATGATGGGCATCCCGTAAATCGGGCTTTTCGGATCGCGGCGCGCGGCGGGATTGACGACGTCGTTCGCACCGATCACCAGCGCCACATCCACCTGGGGCATGTCGGGATTGATATCGTCCATCTCGATAAGGCTCTCGTACGGAATCTCCGCCTCGGCCAGCAGCACGTTCATGTGTCCGGGCATCCGGCCGGCGACCGGATGGATCGCAAACTTCACATCCACACCGCGCCTGGTCAGCTCGTCGCGAAGATCGCGCACACGGTGCTGCGCCTGTGCCACCGCCATCCCGTACCCGGGAATGATCACCACGCTGTGTGCATTCTCCAACAGTTGCGCCGCATCCTCGGCCGTCGCCGTCTTTGCGGTTCGGTGTTCGATCGCTCGTCCAGCCGTCTGAACCTGTCCGAATGCGCCAAAGAGCACGTTGGTGAATGATCGGTTCATCGCCTTGCACATGATGATCGACAGGACGAGACCGGATGATCCATCCAGCGCGCCCGCGGTGATCAGCAGCTTGTTTTCCATGACGAACCCCATTGCGACGGCGGAAAGCCCCGCGTAGGCGTTTAGCAGAGAGATGACCGTCGGCATGTCGGCGCCGCCAATCGGCAGAACCAGGAGAACTCCGAAGAGCAGCGACAACACGATGACGAAAGGAAACAAGACCGACATCTCGGGCCGGAACACCAGCCTCACCGCGATCACGAGGGCGAGGCCAAGCAGGCTCAGGTTGATGACGTTCTGGTTGCGATACGTCAACGGCCGGGTGGGAATGACCTCCTGCAGCTTGCCCGCCGCCATGAGACTGCCGGTGCACGTGAGGAAGCCCAGCAGCACTTCGGCGCTGATGGCCCCCATCCGGAACGTCGTCAGGGCGCCCTCGCCAAGCCATGTGTAGTACTTCGCCGTGCCCACGAGCCCCGCCGCCAGACCGCCGAACGCGTGGGACAGCGCGGTCCGCTGCGGGACGGCCGTCAGAGGCACCCACGAGAGCGGCACCCCGACAATCGCACCCGCGACACACGCAATCGCGATCCAACGGTACGCGACGATCTCGGGATACAGCAGCGTCCCGCCAACCGCGAGCGCCATCGCCCCGACGCCGGCGAAGACGCCATTCCGGGCCGTTTTCGGATCGCTCATCCACTTGAGCGAGAGGATGAACGCTCCGGTGGCGACCAGGTAGATCAGTTGGGTGAGATTGGCCACGTCACTTGCCGGGTTCCCGCTTCTTGAACATCTTCAGCATTCGATCGGTGATCAAAAACCCGCTGACGATGTTCGTCGTCGAGGCAAAGACGGCGACCGCGCCAAGCACCGTGCTGAGTGTCGTCCGCTGCTCGCCGGTCACGATGATGGCGCCCACGATGGCGATGGCGGAGATGGCGTTGGTCAACGACATCAACGGTGTGTGCAGGAGCCGTGAGACTCGGCGAATGACTTCGATGCCGATGAACGTCGCCAGCATGAACACGAAGAGACCGGATATGAAGTCGAGCTGCATTCAGCGTCCTTTGCGAGACATTTTTAAGGTCCCGAACAGAGGATCGTAGTCTGTGACGCAGAACTCGGTCAAGAGAACGGCTGTGGAACAAACGAGCAGGAGGGGTCGCCTGCGGGGGAGCTGTTTAGTGGCTCATCGCGTACATCATGATGTTGATCGCGAGCGCGTAGCTATCCGGCGAGAACGAATAGAAGAAGTTCACGTCCTCTCCTTCACGTTCCCACCCGTCAGCGATGTCGGTGTTGTGCGTCATGAGCACCATCAACCGCCCGTGCTCGTCCTGGATCCCGCGAAAGTGCACGGTGTCGCTGTCGCGGCCGCGTTCGGATCGCAGTCCGCCGCTGTCACGCCAGAATTGAATCGAGGGAATCTGGGGGATTTTCCGCACATCGAACAACGTGCGGAAGATCACATGCTCGTGCGGGATGTCGACGATCGGGAACCGATCGGGGGGCAGCAGTTTTGCAACTTCCTGCTGCCAATGATCCCACGCACGCGTACCCCAGAAATCGTCGACCCAGATGAATCCTCCTTTGAGGAGGTACTCGCGCAGCTGGCGCGCCTCATCATCTCCAAAGAAGGCGGTGCCTCCATCCTCGAGGATCGCCCAGGGACACCGGAAGATCGCCGGATCCATGATCGGCACCACGACGAACTTCGGCTCGCCTTCGCGGTCGAAGCTGACCGGGGCCTTCGTCAACTCGCTGAGCCGAATCGAGAAGTTGATATCTGCGTCAGGATAGTCGGTTGACCAGCCTGTTCCGCCAGCTTCCCGGTACGCGCTCCGGTACATCAGGCGGCAGAAGTTGAAACGGCCGTCGAAGGTTTCGGGCTGAGGATACCGCGGAGGAATTCGGCTTCGAAAGCCTCCTCGGTACCCGAACTGGGCGTAGGCGGCCGTTGCCGCAAGCAGCACCACAATCGACGCCGACACCCAGAGCCGTCGAGACACTCTACCGCCCCTGCGCGCTGGAAAGCGCGCGATAGTACTCCTCAATAAGCTGACGGAACCCCGTGGGCGCTTCGTCGCTCGCGGTGAGGAAGAGCTGCTCGTTCTGGGCATCGACACGCCGGCGCAAATCGTATTCGAAACGCTTCAGTCCTTCGACAACGAACGACTGCAGACGCGTCAACTCGCGGACATCTTGATAGACCCGGTCGTTGTCGAGCTGCTGCAAGGCGCGAAGAATCTCGTCAAAGTTGGAGATGTCGATCCCCTGCTCACGCAGATCGCGGCGTAGCTGCTGAGCCTCCGAACTCCACTCTCTCACGTCGCCACGCCACTGACGGATATCATTGCCGCTCCAGCCACCATACGGCGGTTGGTACGCGCCGCCCCCGTATCCGCCATCGGGCGTTCCGTATGCGCCGCCAGCGCCGTTCGCCTGTTGGCCGCGCTGCCCCTGCCCGCCACCCCCCTGCTGACCTTGCTGGCCCTGCGCCTGACCTTCACCCTGCTGGCCTTGCTGCCCTTGCTGGCCCTGCTGTCCTTGCTGGCCCTGTTGGCCTTGCTGGCCCTGTTGGCCTTGCTGGCCCTGCTGGCCCTGCTGGCCTTGCTGGTTGCGGCCGTTCTGGCCGCGCTGCGAGGCTTCGCGCATGCGCTGATCGAGCGACTCCATGCCGCGGACCAGCTCGCGCGCGCGCTCCAGCGTATTCGCCATTTTGTCCTGCTTGTCGGCGGTTCCCAATGCCCCGGCGGCTTCGTCGATCTTGCGCTTCACCGCATCGAGATTGTCGCCGATGCTCTCTTCGAATTGTCCCGACTCCGGCGATCCAGATGCGAGCAGGTTCTTCGAGTAACGAATCTTCTCTTTAATCTTGTTGTCCCGAATAGCCGCGGCTGCTTCAGAGAGTCTTTGCGAGGCCGCTTTCTCATCACGACGGGAATCGGACGCCGAGCGGTCGAGCTGTCGTTCGAACTCGCCGACCTTCTGCTCCAGCGCATCCTTCCGCTGGTTGAGATTGCCGACACGCCCCTGCCGCCCCTGCTGCGCTTGCGCGCCGCCCTGCTGCGTCAGGTCCTGCGCCTCCGATGCGATCTCACGCTGCTCCGCGGTGAGCTCCTGAGCCTTGCGCTGCGCCTCTTCGATGTCCCGCTGAGCCCGTGCGTCCTGCCCGCGCTGGAGGCGCTGCTGTGCCTGACGCAAACGCTCGAGCGCCGCGCTCGCCTCGGCTGCCGCGCCGCGGTCGCCGCTGGCGGCGGCCCGCCGCATCGCATCGGCCGCTTCCTGGAGCTGCCGGGCCGTTTCCATCAGCTCGGGCCGCTGACGTTCACGCGCGAGCTTTTCCAGCCGCCGCGCGGCCTGCTCGGCTTCGTCAGCCAATGCACGCTGACTCTGCGAGCCGCTGCTGCCCTGGCCGCCCGCCTGATTCAGGGCGCGCGCTTGCCGCGCCGCTTCCTGCTCCTGCCGCCGCGCCAGCTCTTTCAGCCGCTCAGCCATCTCGTCAATCTGCTGATCCATGTTCTGCTGGCTGGCGCTCTGCATGGTCTCGTACTGATTCGCCATCTTGTCGAGCTCGAGCTCGAAGAGATCGGCGAGATCCTGCGCGATCGATCCCGCTCCGCCGCCGCCCCCGCCGCCCTGGTTGCGGCTGACTTGAACCTGCAGCTCGTATTCCTCTTCGGCTTTCTGCAGGGCCTGCAGCGCGCGCTGCTCCGGCGCCAGCGCGTCTTCCGGCTTCTGCGCTTGCAGCGACCCCTCAGCCGCCCGCATTTCCTGAGCGGCCTTCGGCAGGATGTCGGCGATCTTCTTGAATGCCGGATCCGGGGAGACGAGGCGACTGTTCATCCGGGCCACAAGCCCTTCAACCTGATCGCGCAGCCGCGACTGGGACAAGGTCAGCAGCACGTTGTGCTCGCGGAATTCCGCGGCAGTGTAGGTCTTGCGATCCCGCACCACGTTGAACGTTGCGGCAATGATCTGGCGTTGCTGCTGCGACAAGGCGCCCACTTCACCGGCGCCCCCGCCACCGCCGCCGCCCCCGCCCTGTGATTGCGCCGCACGGAAGTTCTGGTTGAACGGGCGGATCTGCATGAAGTAGAGGTCGCTCTTCACCGTCTGCGAGCCGCCGATGCTGTTGTTGTCGCTGACTCGCGCGTAATAGGAAACGAAATCCCCTGACTCGAGTCCCAGCTCTTCGAGGTAGAACGTATGCCCTGCCGTGAGCTCGGCCGTCTGTTTCGTGCCGCCGCCGAAGAGCTGCACCGTCTTTTCCGGTCCGCCGTTCACCGAATACACGAGGTCGAGCGACCTCACTCCGTAGTCGTCGTCTGCCCGCGCCTCGACGAACGCTTCTTCGACAGGGCTCGCCGTCGTATCGCGGCCAGGCTTGCTGAATGACACGCTTGGCGGCTGATCGGCGAGAACGTCGATGGTGTATTTAGACGAGGCCTGGACTTTTTCACCCGCAGGCCCATCAAGCTGGATCTGGTAGAAGCCGTCCTTATCGACCTTGAACTCGCCGGTAAAGGAGCCGTCGGTTTGCCGCGTCAACGTGACGGGCCCGATCCCTTCCAACAGCACCCGGCCGCCGGGAGAGCTCATCGTGGGGAACGCATGCAGGCGAACTTCGGTACCGCGCAAGACCGCGATGTCGCCGCCATTTTCTTCCTTCCGCGGCGCGAGGCCGGTGTAGGCCGGGAAATGATATTCAAGCTCGAGCCGCTGGACGTACGGCAGGTCGGTCACCTTCAGGTTGAACACCGGAGACCTCACGCCGTTCGATTCGACGAAGTACTCGAGCGGTTTCGCGAGATCGAACAGCTTCAACTCGAACGAGGTGGGATCGTTCGTCGACAGAAGCGGAAGCCGCTCGAACTGTGCATTCGCCGACGTACGCGACAGCAGCTCCACTCGATCCGATCCAAACCCGATCAACTTGGCGGTAATCGACTGGTCGGCACCTCGAGGCACCGCCGCGTTACCCGGCTGGACCTGGATGCGGTACGGACTCGCGGCCTCGACGCTGCGCGACACGAGCAACAGCGCCGACACGCCATGCCGCAGATAATCAGGCCCCAACAAGAGCAGCAAGATCGCCGCGCTCACGACGGCCCCCAGCCCAAACGAGTGGCCACGGAGCCGCCGCTTTTCCACACGCCGGCCCAGATCGGCCTCACGGCACTTCTCGACGGCACTCTCCACAAGACGCCGAACCAGCACGGGCGACTCCGTGCTGAAAGGTTTCGCCGCAGACGTCGAGTCGACCGCGCTGAGGATCGCGGCCTGCAGCGACGGTTCGTGTTCTTCGAGATAGAGCGCGACCTGCTCATTGCTCACACGGCGCGAAAGCGGCCGGATGAGGAACCCCGCGATCAGCGCCAGAAAGGCCGCGAAGAGACCAATGCGGAAACCGATGATGGCCGCCGGGCGGAAGCGAAGGACCTCCAGCCCGTATGCCGACAGCAGCAGCGTGGCGACGCCGACACCCAGGACAAACGCGGCGCCGCGGAGCGCCAGCTTCATGCGCCAGCGCCCACGAACTTGTCGGATTAGCCTGAGGAGCTCTGCACGGTCGAAGGGGTCGCGCGGTTCGTCAAGCATGTCACTGGCCCTCAATTCATGAGTATTACCAGTAAAACCCCTTGGGCAGGGATTCTACTACTCCTGATTCTACCCGGATCCCTAGGTCGCGGCACGGGAAAGGCGATTTGACAACAACGTTTCGGCAGCCAAAATCACGACCCCGGCCAACAGCAAATACCACCAAATCGCCTGACGCCGCTCGAGGTCGGCGGGACGCACCTCGACGGAGTCGTCCCCGACTGTCGAGTTGCTGCCGCGCGCCCGTCCGGTCACGGCCGCAACCAGCTCCTGCGGATCAAGCGGCGACAGGTCGGATTCCGAAGTGTCCAGGTTCACGGCAAGGGCAGTTCCGGTGGCTGCCCCACCTGCAGCATCGCGAACCTCGTAAAAGCCCTGCTCATCAAGCTCTAGCAGGGCGTCGGCATCTGGCGCGGCCGCTTCGGGGCGTGGCGCGTTTGGCGTTGCCGCCCGAGCCGCCGCCGCGGCGACGGGGAGCCGCAGCCCCGACGGCGATAACGCGATCCGTGAGCGACCGGTGCCCTTCTCCGCGTAGACCTGACCCACCGTTTGCCACGGGCTCGGATCTTCGTACTTTGAGAGGTACATGACCGCGCGATGCGCAAATGGAAGGAAGACGGGCTTCAGCACAAGGTCGCTCCAGAGATTATCCAGGGTCGTTGCCCACACGAGCACGCGCCCCTGCCCGGAGTCTCTTTCGGCGAAGGCGACTCCCCCATCTTCAAACCGCGCCAGCACGCGCGAAGGGGCCGTCACGTTGAGGCCACGGTAGCGGAAGATGCGCGCATCCGCAAAGGTGCCGCTGCGTGGCGCGCGGAAGAGCTCGAACACGGGATGGCTGAAATCAAGATAGCCAATCGTGCCGGTACGTCCGAGGCCGCGATCGACGGCGGGCGCGATCGTCCCCGGCATGATGGCCAACGTATCCGGCCACGTGCTGTGATCGCCCAGCACGACGAGGAGGCCACCGCCCTTTTCCACAAAGTTCTTCAAGCGATCCGCCAGACCACCCGAGATCGGGAGATCGTTGAGAACGACCACGTCATGGGTGCCGAGGTCCTCAGGCGCCAAACGCTCAATTGGCTTCACATCGAGCTTGAATGGCGGCTGGCGGCCAATTCCGAGCGCGCGCGCCAGGTACAGGCTGAGATCGCGACCTGCGCCGGCGTGCTCGACAATCAGGATGGACACGGGACGTCCCGGCGACAAGGTGAAATAAAAGTTATTGTCGCGCGGGAGCGCGTCGGTTGCGGCGCGCACCGTACCGCGCATCAACGCCGAGGGCAGCACGAACGGCTGGAACGTGACCGAGCCGGACGCGTTTGCCTCGATCGTGATTCGCTGCGATTGCACCTGCCGGCCATTCAGGTCCAGCGCAATCTCAACACCCGCGGCAGGCTTCTCGCTCTTGTTCTGCAGACCCGCAGTGAGCGTCACGCGCTCCTGTCCTGAAAAGTCTCCACGCTGAAACGCCACGGACGAGACCGCAACATTCGACGTCGCCCCATCCGTGACAGGCGCCGGCGTGAGCCTGGCGCCTGCAGGAAATCGAATGTCCTGCGTCCCTTCCCATCCCACTTTTTGAAAGTCCGAAATGAGGATCGCTTCGCGGCGCGGCCGCTGCGACTGATCCAGGATGCTCTGAGCGACCTTGAGGGCCGGAGCGTAGCGGGTGGCGCCTGCGCCCACCTTCGCCGCGTTGATGGCGGACAGCAGCCGCACCCGGTCTTCGGTCGATCGGGCATCGACATTGGCGCCGCGATCAAAAAACACGAGCGATGCGCGATCGCCCGCGGCGAGCCCGTTCACCGCCCTTCGCGCCTCGGCTTGAGCGCGCTGCCATCGGTCGGCGTACCCCATGCTGTACGAGCGGTCGAGCAGGATCACGACCTCGCGGGCACCAACCGCGGCCGGCGACGCCAGCGTCACCTTATTGAAGAACGGCCGCGCGAACGCGATAATGATGAGGACGATCGCGGAAATGCGCAGCAGGAGCAGCGCCCAGTTGTGAATCCGCCGCCGTTGGACGGACTTGTA
>Ga0184633_10000700_pt1 | contig 12805 bp, 14 predicted proteins | sample PLM31_170_b1_FD_133156 | JGI IMG/M metagenome (GOLD analysis project Ga0184633, IMG submission 133156) | Groundwater sediment microbial communities from an aquifer in East River, Colorado, USA - PLM3-1_170_b1 | ecosystem: Environmental > Terrestrial > Soil > Riparian zone | place: USA: East...
AGGCGGACAGTTGACCGAAAAAGTGCGTCGGCGTCCGTACTCGGTTGTGCTGTTTGATGAGATCGAGAAGGCCCATCCTGATATCTTCAACGTGCTATTACAAGTATTGGACGACGGCGTCCTGACCGACAGCCTGGGTCGGAAGGTGGATTTCAAGAATACCGTGGTGATCATGACGTCCAATCTGGGGACTAAGCTCATCCAGAAGGGTGTCTCGCTCGGGTTCCACCGTACGGAGCAGAGCGAGCAGGATCAGCGAATAAAGGATGAGGTGTTGGCTGAATTGCGACGGACGTTCAGCCCGGAGTTCCTCAACCGGATCGACGAAGTGGTGGTCTTCCATCAGCTTCTGAAGGAGCATTTGTTCGGTATCCTGGACATCCTGATCAAGGAGTTGAACGTGCGGTTGGTGGAGCGAGGCGTTCAACTTGAGATCGGGGAGGACGTCAAGGATTGGCTGATTAAGGAAGGCTACCAACCGTTGTACGGCGCGCGGCCAATGCGCCGGACCATTCAAAAGAGCATCGGCGATCCGCTGTCGGAAGAGCTGATCAAGGGCCGTTTCAAGGACGCGCGCAAGATCAAAGTCATATTGAGGGATGACTTGCCGTCGTTCGTTGAAGAGGAGGCCATGGCGGGGGTCTGAGGTGGCCCCCCGCTCTTGCCACGCACGAATTCATCCTGGACTGTGCGACGGCCCTCGTGGCGGTTTCTGCACGAGGGCCGTTCTGTCTCGGCAGTATGTTCTGCGCGTTCCGCATCCAATTGCCCCACAGACCCGTTCACTGCACGAAAGCGATCAGGTGCCGTTACCACCTCCCACAATCCTAGGCATTGAAACCTCGTGTGACGAGACCGCTGCGGCCGTCGTGCAGGGCGAGGGTCACGTCGCGTCCAGTGTCTTGTATTCCCAGTTTGATGTGCACGGCCGCTATGGAGGCGTGGTGCCGGAGCTGGCGGCGCGTCGGCACATCGAGACAGTGGAAGCGGTGGTCGCCGAGGCGATGCGGCAAGCCGATATGAACTGGTCCGATCTGCATGCGGTCGCGGTGACCCGTGGACCTGGTCTGGCCGGAGCGCTCCTCGTGGGTGTGAGTTATGGAAAGGCGCTGGCCTATGCGTTGCAGATCCCGTTGATTGGCGTCAATCATTTGGAAGGCCATTTAGCCTCGGCATGGATCGAGCAACCTGACTTTCCGACACCATGTGTGGTGCTGGTGGTCTCGGGAGGGCATACGCATTTGTATCTGGTGAACCCGGACGGGGCCTATCAGTTGCTCGGCCGCACGCTGGATGACGCTGCCGGCGAGGCGTTTGATAAGGCGGCGAAGATGCTGGCTCTGGGATATCCGGGCGGCCCGGCGATCGATCGGTTGGCCCAAACGGGTGATGCGGGCGCGATTCGGTTCCCGCGGCCCTATCTGAAACAAGGCGGCCTAGATTTCAGCTTCAGCGGGATCAAGACCGCGTTGCTGTATTACCTGCGGGACCTCGACCGGTCCGGGCGGCCGAGGCCTGTCGCAGACGTGGCGGCCAGTTTTCAGGAAGCGATCGTCGAGGTGCTGGTGGAGAAGGCGTTCGAGGCGGTCCGACGATATCAGGTCGGGGCCCTGGCCGTGGTGGGTGGAGTCTCCGCGAACTCGAGGCTCCGCGCGCGGCTATCCTCGCGAGCGGCGTCGGCGGGCATTCGGCTGGCTCTGCCTCGCGCGGCGTACTGTACCGACAATGCGGCCATGATTGCGGCGGCGGGACAGAGGGCATACACCCAAGGTCGATTTTCGACGTGGGAGATGGAGGCCGATGCAGACTTACCTCTCCCGGCCATAGAGGTGTCGCGTTCAGGGAGCCGACGAGTGACGTCGGCAAGGAGACAATAAGATCCCAACCGTTCACGGATATGTCAACGGCCTGAAGGCCAATCAACTATTGCGGCTGGAGTACCTGTACCGTCGTCGGGTCCCGGTCGACAAAGTCATCACCGCTGAACTGGCCAGGGCCTGCACCGAACTATCCCACGAAATCCGGCGCCAAATCGGCCTCTTGATCACCCGACGCGGGGCCATCGAGCAGGTGATTGTGGGAAGCGGGCGGGAGCTGGTGCTCACCGATCTGTCGAGATTCCGTCTCGGTCGACGGTCGTTGCGAGGCATCAGGCTCGTCCATACGCACCTCCGCAATGAGCCGCTCACCCATGATGACCTGACCGACCTCGCGTTGCTTCGTCTTGATTTGATCGCTGCAATCGGTGTGGGGCCCCAGGGATTGCCGGCCGATTTGTACCTCGCGCATATCCTTCCTCCAAACCCCCGGGGGCAGGTGTACGAAGTGTGGGCGCCGTCGCCGTTCCACTCGCTTCAGTTGGAATGCGACAAATTCGTGGACGCCCTCGAAACCGAGTTGACCCGCGTGGCCGCCGGCCATGTCGTGAAGGACGGGCAAGTATCCACGATCCTGATCAGCGCCTCAAAGCGCAGTCGCGGAGACCAGGAGGAGCGACTGGAAGAGCTGGCCGAGTTGGCCCGCTCGGATGAGATCACCGTGTTGGAGACGGTGGTTCAACGTTCGCAGGAGATTCACCCCAAATATCTCCTGGGCAGCGGCAAACTCAAGGAAGTGGTCATCAAGGCCTTGCAACGCGGCGCGGACCTCCTCATTTTTGATCAGGATCTGACGCCGGCCCAGGTGAGGACGATTGCCGAAGTGACCGAGATGAAGGTCATTGATCGAACGCAACTGATCCTCGACATTTTTGCTCGTCGAGCACACAGCCGGGAAGGGAAAATCCAGGTTGAATTGGCACAACTCCGGTATTTGCTGCCGCGGTTGTCAGGCCGGAGCACCGCGCTGTCGCGATTGGGCGGCGGCATCGGAGGAAGAGGGCCGGGCGAGACCAAGCTGGAAACCGATCGACGCCGAGTCCGTGATCGTATAGCCCACCTCGAGCGCGAGCTCCTGGCCTTTGCGCGCCACCGCGACCAGCGACGCACTCGCCGGTTCCGTCGGATGGTTCCCATCATTTCCATCGTGGGGTATACCAACGCCGGGAAATCCACGCTGTTGAATACGCTCACCGAGAGTCATGTGCCGGTTCAGGATCGTCCGTTCGAGACCCTTGATACCTCCAGCCGTCGGTTGCGCTTTCCCCGCGACCGTGAGGTGATCATTACGGATACGGTCGGATTCATTCGCGATCTTCCGAAGGATCTCATGGGGGCGTTCCGGACCACTCTGGAAGAGCTCCGGGATGCCGATCTGCTCTTGCATCTTGTGGACGCGAGTTCCAGGAATCCCCAAGGACAAGTCGAGTCGGTCGAGGCGATTTTGTCCGAGCTTGGCCTGGAACAGATTCCGCGGCTCTTAGTCTTCAATAAATGCGACCGACTGCGCCCAGATGAAGCCGTGTCGTTGTGTCGCCGCTTTGGCGCGCTCGGCATCTCGGCGCTCCGGCCATCGACCCTGACGCCGCTGATCCTGCGTCTTGAGCAGGCCATCGCCGAGCGGTCTAGCCCGTATCGAGCGACGCATGACGAGCCTTCCGAGGTCGTAGCGCATTCCATCAGGAGCGGAATTGGCGAGTTGTGACAAAAGCGAGCACGATTGGGATGCGCAGGAATCGGGGTGGACGGCAGCCCGTCACGGAGCCCAGCCCGTCGGGCAGGAAGCGGGTGGCACGCATTCTGGCGGCGCTCGGGCGAGCGGTTCCTTCGGCCGGGATGGAGTTGTCGCATCACAACCCCTTCGAGCTCCTTGTGGCCACGATCTTGTCGGCCCAATGCACGGATCAACGAGTCAATCAGGTGACGCCGACATTGTTCAAGCGATACCGACGGGCGGCGGACTACGCGGAAGCCGATCCCGACGAGCTTGAGGCGATGATTCGGCCGACCGGTTTCTACAAGAGCAAGGCGCGGAACATCGTGGCCTGTGGTCGCGCGCTGACCGAAAAGTTCGGCGGGAATGTCCCGGACACCATGGAAGCGCTCGTGACTCTTCCAGGCGTCGGGCGGAAGACCGCCAACGTGATTTTGGGGAACTGTTTCGGCAAGCCGGCCATTGTGGTGGATACTCATGTGAAACGAGTCTCGCAGCGACTTGGATTGGCGGCCAGCGAAGATCCGACGCAAATCGAGTACGCGTTGCAGCGACTCATCCCGCGCGGTGCATGGACAGCGGGCTCACAGAGGCTCCTCTTGCACGGTCGGTATGTGTGTGTGGCCAGGACACCGAAGTGTGAGCAATGCGCGGTGTACTCGGAGTGCGACTGGATCGGCAAACGACCACGATGATCAAAAGCATGACTGGCTATGGGAGGCGCGAGACGGCCTGGGCCGGCGGCTCGGTCGTGGTTGAGTTGCGTTCCGTCAATCACCGATTCTGCGAGGTCGTCATCCGTCTGCCGAAAGCGCTGTTCTCTCTGGAGGAGGAGTTCAAACGGAAAATCCAGCATCGTTGCACGCGCGGGCGGACCGAACTGACGACCTCGCTGCTCGGAGGGAAGGAGAGCGGAAAATCCCTCAGCCTTGACCGTTCCGTCGCCAGGCAGTACCATCGTCTCCTCGGCGATCTAAAGCGGGAACTACGCCTCGGAGGAACGATTGACGTGCCGCTGCTCGCCGGGTTTCGTGATATTGTGTCGGTCACCGATCAGCCTGTCGCGGACCGGCGATTGGCTCGTAGCGTGAGACGGCTGTTTGCCGGCGCTCTGGCGGATCTCGACACAATGCGGCGTCGTGAGGGTGGGGCGTTGGCACGTGATGCCAGGAGTCGCCTGCAGGTGATTCGCGAGGCCACGGCCAGCATCGAGGCGAGAACGCCGCAGGTGGTCCAGGGGTATTACGAACGAATGAAAGCCAGAGTTGAAAAACTGCTCGCCTCCGGACTGCCGGATCCGGGACGCCTGAATCAGGAACTCGCGTTGTACGCGGATCGATGCGATGTCACCGAAGAACTGACCAGGCTTGAGTCTCATCTCGTACAATTCGACGCGGCGTTGAAGAGCAAGGAATCGGTGGGCAGGACGCTGGACTTTCTGCTTCAGGAAATGGGCCGAGAGGTCAATACGATCGGCTCCAAGGCCAATGATGCGGAGATTGCGACCCGCGTGGTACACATCAAGGGCGAACTGGAAAAGATCCGGGAACAGGTGCAGAATATCGAATGACGAAACGCGGCCTCGATTATTCCTGCCGTTGATTCGAGACGGAGCCAGGGAAAAAGGAGCTCATGGAACGACGAGGGTTGTTATTCGTGGTCTCGGCGCCCTCAGGCGCCGGAAAATCGACGCTGTGCAAGGAACTCATCTCAGTGGTTCCGGGCCTCCGTCATTCGATCTCCTACACGACGCGGAAACCTCGTCCGGAAGAAGTTCATGGCCGGGACTATTTCTTTGTGGACGAGAGCCTGTTCCAGGAAATGGTGACACGGAACGAATTCGCCGAGTGGGCGCCTGTGTACGGTCATTTCTATGGGACCCCCAGAAGCGCACTGACCGAAATGATGGAGAAGGGTGTGGATGTGCTGTTAGCGATCGATGCCCAGGGCGCCCTTCAGATCAAAAAGAAGTTCGCGGACGCGATTTTTATTTATATCATGCCCCCCTCCATCGACGCATTGCGGACTCGACTCATGCAACGCGGATCGGATTCGCCGGAGGAGATCCAGCGACGACTCCAAAAGGCACGCGAAGAAGTGTGGAGCTACCGCGAGTATTATTACATTGTTCGGAACGACGACGTGAAGCAGGCTCTGAGTGAGCTGGAGGCCATTGTCCTCGCAGAACGGATCAAGACGAAACGAATAGACATCGCCTGGCTCGAGGAGAACTTTATTCGGGGGAAAGACGGAAAACAGGCGGACCGCGGAGGGTCCGTCGCCATCTAAAGGAGATGTGGGAGCGATGATTGACGCACTGTCTTTGTTGCCGGAATACAGCTATGAACGGTTTGATTCTCGTCATCGGTTGGTCATTGTCGCATCGCAACGCGGCAAGCATCTGATGCAGGGTGCCAAGCCCACCGGGATTTCGAAATTTACGAAGGAGACCACGATTGCGCTTGATGAGGTCTTGCAGGGCCACGTCGAGTTCCACACAGGCAAGGAAGCCCGTCAAGCGATGAAAGACGCGAAACGGGGCAAGGAGAGTGAAGTGGAACGGATGGCGATGGCGGCGACCGTCGAGGACGCTCGCGAAATCAAGAAAGAACTGAGCGTCTACGTCGATGACTCTGCCAAAGCCGGGGAACCTGACAGCGAAGGCTAGGGAGCGACGTCGTGCCGCCTGCATCGGATCTCCGGTTTCTGGGAAAGCGGATCGTGCTCGGTGTGAGCGGGAGTATTGCCGCTTACAAGGCTGTCGGGCTGTTGCGTGCTTTGGCACGGGAGGGGGCCGATGTCACGGTGGTGATGACCAAATCGGCCAGGCGATTTGTGCGTCCGCTCACCTTTGAGGTTCTCTGTGGACATCCCGTTGCCACAGACCTGTTTGCTGCGCATCAGGAGATGCTCCACTTGACTGTGCCGGAGCGTGCCGATGTGATCGTGATTGCGCCGGCGACCGCGAACGTGCTCGCGAAGTGCGCTCTTGGGCTGGCGGATGATCTGCTCAGCACCATGGTGCTGAACGCCAGCTGTCCACTCATTCTGGCCCCTGCGATGGATGGCGGCATGTGGGATCACCCCGCTGTCAAAGCCCACGCGGAAGCCCTGCGCGGGAGAGGCGTGACGGTGCTCGAACCGGAAGAAGGTCCCCTGGCCTCGGGGCGGGTGGGGCGGGGCCGTTTGGTTGACGAGGGCGTCGTCTTATCCGCGATCGAGGCGCGATTGTGTCCGCGCCGGGACTGGGTCGGCCAGCGAGTGCTGGTGTCGGCGGGACCGACGCAGGAGGCGATCGACCCGGTGCGGTTTATTTCCAATCGTTCGTCCGGCAAGATGGGTTACGCAGTCGCGCAGGCTGCCCGTGAACGCGGAGCCGAAGTCGTGTTGGTGAGCGGGCCGACGGCGCTCGAAGTTCCCCCGGGCGTGGAGGTTGTGCCGGTCTGCACGGCGGAAGAAATGGCGAAAGCGCTGATCTCCCGTTTTGCATGGTCGACGGTTACGATTATGGCCGCCGCGGTGGCCGATTTCCGTCCCAAGCGGCCGTCGCTCGTAAAGATCAAGAAGGATGGGGCGTCCTTGCAGAAGCTTGAGTTGGAGCCCACCGACGACATTCTGGAAATGCTGTCCAAGCAAAAGACCAACCAGGTTTTGGTCGGATTTGCAGCCGAGACCGAGGAAGTCATTCTCCGCGCGAAGGAAAAACTGAAACGCAAAGGGCTTGACCTGATCGTCGGCAATAACGTCGTAGCCGAGGGGTCCGGCTTCGGATCGGATACGAACGCGGCGGTCCTGGTTGATCGCGTTGGCCGGGTGACGCAGCTCGACCTCTTGCCGAAGCGCGCGCTGGCTGATCGCATTTTGGACGCGCTTCGGGAGCTTGTCGTGACAAGCAAGCGTCGCGCTCACCCCCAACCGTACGGAAGGACGTAGACGCTCCATGCCCGCACCCGCTGATGACACCTTCTCACCGGAGATCTTCAAGTTTGCGGAGAAGCTGGCCGAAGATCCGCGGTCGAAAGTCTTTGTTCCGCTCGCTGAGGAATATGTGAAGGTGGGAATGCTGCAGGAAGCCATCGATGTGCTGGAGCAGGGACTCAAGGTCTATCCCACGTTTATCACGGCTCTCGTGGCGCTGGGGCGTGTCTATCGTCAGAAAGGGGTCGTCTCGAAGGCCAAAGCCGCGTTGGAAGGGGCTGTCAAGCTGAGTCCTGAAAATCTCGTGGCTCACCGAACCTTGGCCCGGATTTACCTTGAAGAGGGTGCCCTCGAATCCGCGATGCGATCCTGTTCTGTAGTCCTGACCGCGAACCGCAAGGATGAGGAGATTCTGGCGCTCAAGGCGACAATCGAACAACAGCTGGGGCTCAATGCCGCCTCGCCTTCTCACGTGACAGCGAACGCGGCGGCCTCCGCAAAGGCTTCCTCACCGGCTCACGACGCGACGTCGAAGAAGGTCGCACGCCTGCGTGAATGGCTCGCGAACATTCAGCAAAAGCGGGTCTCCTAACCTTCACAGCCAGTCGTGTTTCATCATGTGTCTTACCTACGTGGCTGGTTTGACCCATCTGTCCGAGCCTGCTACAATGATCGCCGCTTCAACACATCAGAGTGAATCGCGCGGATCCGGTCGTGAGTCAGCGTCCGGATGGGATGCGTATGTTCCACGTTCTTGTCTTGCATGGCCCCAATCTCAACTTGCTGGGGAAGCGCGAGCGGTCCGTCTACGGGGACGTGTCGCTCAAGGCGATCAATGCCGCCATCACCAAGCTGGCCAAACAGGAACGAGTCCAGGTGGAGATCAGGCATTCCAATCAGGAAGGCGAGCTTGTGACCTGGATTCAAGAGGCGCAGCATCGTTTCGACGCCATTGTGATCAATCCTGCCGGCTATACTCATACCAGCGTCGCCATTCGTGACGCGATTTCGGCGGTGGGAATTCCGACTATTGAGGTTCACCTGAGCAATATTTATCGACGCGAAGAGTTCAGGCATCGGTCCTACATCGCGGGGGTTGTGCTGGGCCAGATATCCGGATTTGGTCCCACCGGATACTTGCTCGGGATCAGAGCCGCAATCGAACATCTCAAGACGACACGGGCCGCCGCAAAGCGATGACGCCGGCGGGCCTCGACGAACGAAGGGAGGCAGTAGGTTGTGATTTCGACGACAGAGTTTCGCAACGGGGCTCGCCTGGAGCTCGAGGGAGAGCCCTACTACATCGTCGAGTTTCAGCACGTCAAGCCCGGCAAGGGCGGGGCGTTTGTGCGCACCAAGTTGAAAAGCTATAAAACCGGCTATGTGATCGATCGGACGTTTCGGTCCGGAGAACGGTTCGAGGAGCCCAATCTGCAAGAGCGTGAGATGCAGTTCTTGTACGCGTCCGGGGATTCATGCACGTTCATGGACACCGAGAGTTTCGAGCAGTTTACGTATGAGAGGAAGCAATTGGGCGAGAACGCGGACCTTCTGAAGGAAAACATGGTGGCGAAGATCTTGGTGTATGATCACCGACCGATCGACGTTGAGTTGCCGATTTTCATCGAGCTCAAGGTCGTTGACGCGGAACCCGGCGTCCGAGGTGATACCGCCTCGGGCGGGACCAAGCCTGCCGTGGTGGAAACCGGTGCGGTCATTAAGGTGCCGTTGTACTTGGAGGTTGGAGAAGTCATCAAGATCGACACCAGAACTCGCGCATACGTGGAGCGTGTACGGTGAGCAAACCTCGGGTCCGCCCTCGCCCAAGGAAAGAGCGCAACCAACTGGCTGCGGTGTCGAACACGTTTACCGGGCTCTCATCGGGAAGTCACGAGCTGAACGGGATGACCGCTGACCAACACAGAGAAATCCAAGAGCTGATCGACTTGCTGAAACGGAACAACCTCGCGGAGCTGGAATTTGAACGCGAGGGGTTCAGGATCTTTCTGAAGCGCGAGGCGGGTCTCGGGCCGGTTCCCGCCGCCTCGCGGGAAAGCGTTCCGGCCGGCCTGGAGATTCCCGCGGAGCGTCTCACCGAATCAGTCCCCGGTGAGACGTCCGGGATGGTGACCGTCACGTCCCCCATCGTCGGAACCTTTTACCGATCTCCGTCTCCGGATGCCGATCCATACGTGGAGGAAGGCGATCTCGTCAAAAAAGGACAGGTCTTGTGCGTGGTGGAGGCCATGAAGCTAATGAACGAGATCGAGTCCGAGGTGGATGGTCGGATCGTCAAGATCCTCGCTGAAAGCACCAAGCCCGTGGAGTTCGGCCAGCCGTTGTTTCTGATCGCTCCCACACCAGTGCCCTGATCGTCTGGTCCCCACGCAGGAGTCAGCCGGTGTTCAAGAAGATTCTGATTGCAAATCGCGGGGAGATTGCTCTACGGGTGATCCGAGCCTGCAAGGAGCTCGGCATCAGGACGGTCGCGATTCATTCCGATGTCGATGCGAGTGCGATGCATGTGCGCGTCGCCGATGAGCGTGTCTGCGTCGGTCCCGCCGAAGATGTTCTCAGCTACCGCAACGTTCCGAACGTCCTGAGTGCCGCGGAGATCACGGGCGCGGAGGCAATTCACCCTGGATATGGATTCCTGGCCGAGAACGCCCATTTCGCTGAGGTCTGTGAATCGATCGGCATCAAGTTTATCGGTCCGACCTCCGAAAACATCGCTGTGATGGGCGACAAGGCGAAGGCCAGAGAAATCATGGCGCGCCGTGGGATTCCGGTCCTCCCGGGCAGTCCTGGTGAACTTCAGAGTGAAGGCGAGGCGCTGGAAGCCGCCCGCAAGATCGGCTTTCCGGTCATCATCAAAGCGTCGGCCGGCGGGGGGGGACGCGGGATGCGAGTCGTGAATAAAGAAGATGAGCTCGTCCGGGCCTTCCAAGCCGCTCAAACCGAAGCCAAATCCACGTTCGGGCACGAAGGGGTGTATTTGGAGCGCTATTTTCTGGAGCCCCGACACATTGAGGTTCAGGTGCTAGCCGATGAACGCGGGCGGGTCGTGTCCCTCGGAGAGCGCGACTGTTCCATCCAACGGCGCTATCAGAAGCTGGTGGAAGAGACCCCTTCACCGGCCGTCGATGACCGGTTGCGACGGGAGATGGGTCGAATGGCGACCGAAGCGGTGAAGGCGGTCCATTATCGCAATGCGGGCACGGTCGAGTTCTTATTGGACAAGGATCAGAACTTTTACTTTATGGAGGTGAATGCCAGAATACAGGTCGAGCATCCGGTGACCGAGATGGTCACGGGCATTGATCTCATTAAAGAGCAGATTCGTATTGCCGCAGGGCTCCCGCTTTCGGTCCGCCAACAGGATGTCCGGCTGGCGGGGCACAGCTTCGAATGTCGGATCAACGCCGAGTGTCCGGAGAAGTTCACCCCGTGCCCCGGTCTTATCACGCGCTTCCATACTCCAGGCGGTTTCGGCGTGCGCGTGGATTCGGCGATGGAGTCCCACAGCACCGTGGTACCACACTACGATTCGATGATTGCAAAGCTGATTACGCACGGGCAGACTCGTGAAGAGGCAATGGCCAGGATGCGACGGGCCCTCGACGAGTTTGTGATCGACGGCATCAAAACAACCATTCCGCTTCACAGGCGAATTTTCAACGATGCTGAGTTTCAAAAGGGCCGGGTCTCGACCGGTTTTCTGGAGCGACTTCTTGCCAACGATTCCGACTGAGACCGGCAGATGCTGACCAGAGCCTCCACCCTCGAGCGCCTGATCTGTTAGCCAGTGTCCCCCCCTTCGATCCCAGCCTCTTTCCTCAAGGGCCTGTACGTGATCCTGGATGCGGAGGCGTCGCGTGGGCGATCGCTTGTGGAGGCGCTGACGCAGGCAGCCTCCGGCGGGGCCCGGCTCTTTCAGTATCGCGACAAAACGTCCTCGGCGTTGGAGATGTACCGCCAGGCGGTCCGACTTCGACGGGCTGCCGCGGATGCAGGGGCGATCTTTTTGGTGAACGACCGATGTGACGTCGCCCTGGCGGTGGATGCCGATGGGGTGCACCTCGGCCAGCAGGATCTGCCTCTGTCCTATGCCCGGTCCATGCTGGGGTCCGGGAAAATCATCGGGGTCTCAACTCATGGGGCGGCTCAGGTCAAAGAGGCGACCGAAGGCGGTGCCGATTACCTCGGGTTTGGCCCGATCTTTCCGACCAGCACCAAGCCACACCACGAACCGGTCGTGGGGATTGAGGGACTCCGCCAGATTCGACCGCTGACCCGGTTGCCGGTCTTTGCCATCGGCGGCCTGACGCTCGACACCGTGGAGGCGGTGGTTGGGGCAGGGGCGAACGGTGTGGCGGTCGTCTCCGCGATTTTCGACTCTGCCGACATTGCGGCGGCCGTCCGGGCCTTCATGGCACGCCTTTTATGACCAGGTCGGCAAGTTCGCGAATGGCTTCCTCGTTGACCAGCTTGCGGAGGCCCGGTTCCCACGCCTGAGCGAGCAGGGGTTCGTGGCGGAGCGGACCGACCACGGGGACCCCGATCAGCTCCCTCACCAGTTGAACGGTCGAATCTTCCTGCCTCGCTTCGATCGCATCCGGCTCATCCGAGGACGACTCTGAGAGTGTGGCGGGTCGATTCAGCACGATCCCGAGAATGGCGATCCGGCGCTGCCTCAGCGCCTCGACCGTGAGTACGGCGTGGTTCACGCCACCCAAAGTGGCCCGTCCGACCACAACGGTTGGGAGCCCGAGCTGTGCGATGAGGTCCCGAACGTTGAAGTGCTTGCCGATCGGCACCATGACGCCCCCGATGCCTTCCACCAACAGCAGCGTGTGACCAGCCGCGAGCGTCTCGAACGCGGCCATGATGCGATCAATTTCGATGACCTCGCCGGCTCGTCTGGCGGCGGCCAGAGGCGCCAGCGGGGCCGGGAAGCGGTAGGGACTGATCACGTCCACAGAGTCCACAGCTCCCCCGGCTGTGCGTAAGCGTTCCGCATCGGAAGCGGTGGCGCCGCTTCCTGTGCAACCCGTCTCAATCGGCTTCATGACTCCGACGCGGAAGCCGAACTGCTTGAGACGGAGCGCAAGGGCCGCCGTCACCACGGTTTTCCCGACACCGGTATCGGTGCCGGTGACAAAGCACCCACGAGTCATAGCAGGTAGCGTATAGCTGTTAGCTGATAGCCGATAGCGCATGGCGGATAGCACGTGCCGGATGAATTCCGACCATCGGCCATTCGCCATTAGCCATCAGCTGTCCGTCACAGGATGCG
>Ga0184633_10000701_pt1 | contig 12790 bp, 6 predicted proteins | sample PLM31_170_b1_FD_133156 | JGI IMG/M metagenome (GOLD analysis project Ga0184633, IMG submission 133156) | Groundwater sediment microbial communities from an aquifer in East River, Colorado, USA - PLM3-1_170_b1 | ecosystem: Environmental > Terrestrial > Soil > Riparian zone | place: USA: East...
CTGTCGGTGGCTGAGCAGCAGCTCTCGGTCGGGCGGGATCGGGGCCAGCGTCTCGTCCGTCGCCTCGACGGGCGAAGCGAATTGCTGGATCTCCTCGATCGCCTTGGCCTTGAACGGACGCGCCGCGTCCTTGGGCAGGTCGAGCGCCTCGAGGACGAACTGGCTCACCTTCCGCGCGCGGGCCCCGCCGTAGTCACGGGCGCTCGTCAGGTAGAGCTCGCGCTCGGCCCGGGTCATGCCGACGTAGAAGAGGCGCCGCTCTTCCTGCTGGTGAAAGTCAGCCGACGGCGGCAGCGTCTCCTTGATGAGCTCCATCGGCAGCTCGAGCGCGTCTTTCCGGCGGCGGAGCGGGAACTTGTCCTGGGCCAGGGTGACCAGGAACACGACGGGGAATTCGAGCCCTTTCGCCTTGTGGACGGTGAGGACCCGGACGGCGGGCGTCTCGACGTCCGCCTCGGCCACGGCCGGATCCTCGCCGGCGTCGATCAGCGCGTCGAGATGGTTCACGAACTCGCGCACGTTATCGTAGCGGAGCGCCTTCGAAGCGTCCTGGACCCGGCGGAAGAACTTCGAGATGTTCTGCACCTCCGCCTCGTCGCGCGCGGTGGCCGCCTTGGACATGCGCGCGAGCCAGCCCGAGTCGATCAGGAACTGGTAGAGCAACTCCCCCGTCGGCATCTCGCGAGCCAGCTCCATGTAGCGCGTCAGGTCGGCGACGAGCCGCCGGATGGCCGCGCGGCCTTCGTCGCCCACCTCGTCCCTGGTCTCCGGGAGCGTCTCGACGCTCCGCAGCACGTCGAAGAGCCAGCGGTGACGCCGGTCGGCGTACGTCGCGCACCTCGTGAGATCGACGATCGGGACCTGATAGATGTCGGACGACGCGAGGTAGTGCACACTGACCGAGTCGTCCGGATGGGCCACCGAGCGGAGAAACGCGATCAGCAGCCGGATCTCCGGTCGGCCGTAGAGCCCCGCGTTGCCGGAAAACGTCCACGGCACACCGCGGAGGTTCAAGGACCTGAGGAACTGGTCGGCGTCGTTGTTCGACCGCACGAGAATGGCGACGTCGTCGTATTTCCACGCGCCCTGCTCCACCCGCTCTCGGATCATCTGGGCGACCGCGTCGGCCTCCTGCGTCGCTGTCTCGTAGTGGAGCGCCTGGGGCTCCGGACCGTCGAGCCGTCGCACCGCCGCCAGCCTCTTGGTGATGCCGTACCGCCGGCCTTCCTCGTTCTCTTCCAGGCGATCAGGGTTGTTCACGATGAGCCGATACGCCGCGTCGAGGATCCGCTGGTGCGAGCGATAGTTCTCCGTGAGGACCACGACCCGCGTCTGAGGAAAGTCGGTGAGGAAGCTGCGAAAGTTCGTGACCGCGGCGCCGCGCCACCGGTAGATCGCCTGGTTGTCGTCGCCGACGACCGCGACGTTCGCTCGCCGCGCCGCCAGCAGCTTCACGATCTCGAACTGAGCCCAGTTCGTGTCCTGGAACTCGTCGACCAGGATGTACTTGAAGCGCCGCTGGTAGTTCTGGAGCACGTACGGGCGCGAGCGCAAGAGCCGGAGAGCGTGGACGATCTGATCGCCGAAGTCGACGACGCCCGCGACCGCCATCAGTGTCTGGTACTTCGCATAGGTCTGCGCCAGCTCGAGGTGCTGCGCCGCGCGGTCGCACAGCTCGGCATCGCCGGGAGCTTTCGCCGCCTGCGCCTGGAGGCGCTCGACGTACGCCTGATACTCCTCCGGCGCGATGTCTTCGTCCTTGCAGCGGCTGATGAGCGTGATGATCGCGCGGATATGCCGGGTCGGATCCCCGAGCGGCCGGTAGCGCACCAGCGGGAAGTCGAAGAGACGGTCGCGGAAAAAGATGATCTGTTCGGCGCGGTTGAGGATCCGGAAGTCGGGCTGCAACCCGACCTCGAGCGCGTGCTCGCGCAACAGTCGGTCGCCGAACGCGTGGAACGTTGCGATTTCGACATCGGCGTAGCCATACGGAGCGAGCGTGTCGACGCGCTCCTCCATCTCGGCGGCCGCCTTGTCGGTGAAGGTGAGCGCCAGGATCTCCTCGGGCCGCGCCTTGCGCTGGGCGATGAGCCAGGCGATCCGCCGGGTGATGACGGTCGTCTTGCCGGTCCCGGCCCCGGCGATGATCAGGAGAGGTCCGGCATCGTGGGTGACGGCCCGGCGTTGCTCGTCGTTCAGGCCGTCGAGGATGCGCTCACCCGCCATGCCGTATCGACTATAGCAGGCGGGTCCGAAGCCGGGGGAACGTCAACGACGGATGTCGGGGCCGCCGGCCAGGACGTCGGCGACGTCCTGTGCGCTGACGAGCGCGATGTCGCCCCAGGTCGAGCACTTGAGCGCCGCGACGGCCGTCCCCGCGTCGACGGCGTCTTGGAGATCGCGCCCGCGCAGCACGGCCCACAGGAAGCCGGCCGCGTACGCGTCGCCCGCCCCGATGGGATCGACGACCTGGACGGTAGGCCGTCGCCGAGGGCGAAAGATTCTGCCGCCCTCGAGCACCGTCGAGCCCTCGTCCCCCTGCTGCAGGCTGATCGTCGCCTGGGGCGCGAGGCGCGCGAGGGCGTCGAGGGTCTGCTCGGGCGCGCCCGAGAGGTCGAACAGCGTGCGCGCCTCGGCCTGCCCGATGAAGAGGTAACGCACGCGCGGCAACACGGGCTCGACGAACTCGCGCGCCTGCTCGGGCGACCAGAGGGTCGCGCGGTAATTGACGTCGAAGGACACCGTTGACGCTTCGCGGAGGGCCCGTTCCACGAGGGCGCGGGCCGACTCGCCGAGCGCGGGGGTGATACCGGTCAGGTGCACGAGCCGCGCGCGGCGCACGGGCTCCCAGTCGACCTGAGCCGGCGTCAGCCTGGCAAACGCAGAGTCGCGGCGGTCGTAGAGGACTCGCACGGGACGCGGCGGCACGCCATACTCGAGGAAGTAGACGCCGACCCGCGCATTCTCTGTCATCCGGACGTACGCGCAGTCGACACCGTGGCCTGCCAGCTCGCGCCGGATCCGCTCGCCCCACGGGTTGGCCGGGAGCGCCGAGATCCACGCGGCCCTCAGGCCAAGCCGGGCGCACGCGGCCGCCACGTTGGCTTCGGCGCCGCCAACCTGCAGGTCGAGGTGGCGCGCGGTCTCGAAGCGAGTGGGCGACGGGATTGCAAGCCGCAGCAGCACCTCGCCCAGCGTGACGAGGTCGTACATCTATCCGGTCTTCAGACGGATCTGAACAGACGTCCCGAGGATCATCGGCAGGCTCAAGTGCTCCGGTCGCCGGTCGGGGCCGAACGTGATCAGGGCCGGCTGGTCCTGTTTCGCCCACGACGAGAAACGCGTCAGATCAATCTGCGCGATCAGCTTGCGCGTCTCTGCGTCCACCGAAACCTTGAGCTCAAAGGGAACCAGCTCGGCGCGGTAACGCTTCTGGACATCGTCGGGGCCTTCGTTGCGGGCCACCTTCCGCCGGACCACGTGGGTCACGAAGCTGCCATCCGCCTGCGGCGCCCAGCGTTGGTCGCCGTAGTTGAGCGTCGCGCTGATCGAGTCGTCGACAAGGAACCCCTCGGGAATCGGCAGGACATCGTCCACGACGCGCAGCCGCCGGAAGAAGAAGGTCTCGCCCTTGAAGTGGTACTCGACGCTGCGCCGGGCGTGATCGTACGTGATGTCAGAGCGCGACTCGCGCCCCTTCACTGAAAAGAACGAGCGCGAGCGGAGCGGGGCCCAGCGTCCCTGGCGGAGGATTCCGACCGACTCGATCCGGTTAGCGATGCCATCCCCCTCCCCTGCAATCGTCACGTCGTAGCGGCCGCTGGGCCTGTCTATCGTTTCTGTCAGAGTGCCCTCGACGCGGTAGGTCAGCGCGCCGTACAGGAGGCTGACGTCCACGCCGTATGGAGCCCGGTGGGCCTCTACCGCGGCTTGGGCTCGGGCCAGTGGGGCCAGGAAAAGGGCCAGGGGAAGTGTAAGGAACTGTCGACGGTCGATAACCTGCCTGGACATGCTTCGTCGGTTCGCCTATTCTAGCAGCCTCGAACCAGGAACTTGGTCGCGTGACGGATCACCTGCTAACGTAAACCTTGGGATTTCCGGAAGAAACGCGACCCACCGCCATCGGGGAGAGAGCTAGCCGATGAAGCGACAGCCCGTGATAACAGGGCTAGGCATCGTATCGCCCATCGGCATCGGTATCGACAAGTTCTGGGTGGCCGCGCTGGCGGGGCGATCGGGCATTGGCGCCCCTACGATGTTCGATGGGTCGAAGCTCCCGCCGGAGTGTCGCATCGTTGGCGAAGTCCGCGACTTCAACCCACTCGACTGGATGCCGGCACGCGTTGCAAAATCAGCCGCTCGATTCAGCCAGTTTGCGGTGGCCGCAGCGAAGATGGCCCGGGCCGATAGCAGCCTTGATACCGCTGGCATACCACAAGAGCGGGTCAAAGTAGCGATCGGAACGTCGCTGAACGGCCACACAGATGTTGCACAGCCGAATTACGAGTCTTTTCTCCGTGGTAACCAAATCTCGCCGTGGGCGGCGCTGGAGTTCCCGGCGCACGCTGCAACTGCTCACGTTGCGATCGATGCGAAAGCAGTGGGGCAAACGACAACCTTCGCTACGGCGTGTGCCGCGGGCTTGGATGCTGTTGGATGGGCGGCGGATCAGGTTCGGGATGGGCGTGCAACTGCTGTCATCGCCGGAGCGACCGATACTCCCCTCTCAGAGTTCATGTTAAAGGTATTCCACTCCGCCGGTGTGCTTTCCAGGTGGCCAGGACCACCAGAAGAAGCGAGTCGACCGTTCGACATGTGGCGGTCTGGACTTGTTCTTGCTGAAGGTGCCGCAATGGTAACGCTCGAACCCGAGGAGCACGCACGTGCGCGGAACGCTTCCGTCTACGCCAGAATACTGGGCGTGGCGAGCGCCAATGAGGGCGCGCACTTGCGCAAAGTCGATGAAACAGGTGAATCAGTCGCATACGCAATAGAGAACGCTTTGCGAGTTGCCGACCTAGCGCCCAACGACATCGATTTCATCTGCGCTCATGGGAATTCGATGCAGGACTACGATGCGGCCGAAACGGCAGGAATCAAACGGGTTTTCGGAAGGCACGCCTGGAATGTGCCTATCTCCTCCACCAAAGCGATGTGTGGCCAGGCTCTAGCTGCAAGCAGTGCAATGCAAGTAGTTGTCGCCTGTCTTGTCCTGAAGAATCAAGTTCTCCCACCGACGATCAACTATGAGACGCCGGATCCGCGGTGCGATCTCGACTACGTGCCAAATGTCCTTCGCGTGGCCCGCGTACGAACCGTACTTATCCACGCCCATAGCCTGGGGGGCGCCCATCTTGCGATGATCATCGGCGCTCCGGGCTGAGGCGAGAGCGGCTGTGCCTCTCGTTCCGTTGGCCGCACTAGTTGTCCTTCTCGGCGCTCTGGCTACCTTTGTATGGCTTGCTCGCCCCGCTAGCGCCGTCAATCGATGGTTTGCTGCATTCACGATATTCGTAGCAAGCTGGGTACTCGGTGTCACAGGACTGCAGAGTGGGGCCCATCTTGATGCCTGGGCACGTGTCACATTTGCCGGCGCCGCTTTGATTCCTGCATCCTTTCTCTGTTTTATGCAAGCGTATCCTACCCCGAGCAGCTGGCCTTCCACGGCGATCCTTCGAGGCACTTTCGCATTAGCCGGCTTGATCGCTTTCCTCACGCTCTCAACACCGCTGATGGTGTACGAGACCACGATGACACCCGCCGGGCTCACCAGACAGACGGGTCCACTCTACATGGTCTTTTCCGTGTATTTCTTAGTGACATGGGTCACGGCAATCGTTGTGTTTGTTTCCAAATGGCGCCTCTCGCGCGGCATCGCGCGAGCGCAGCTCCAGTATCTTGGAGCCGGAATTATTCTTTCCACCGTGGGAGGAACTTCCGTCAATCTGCTCGTCCCTCTGGCTACGGGCCGCTCAACCTACAGCTGGGTTGGTCCGTACTTCAGCCTCATTCTTGTAGCGATAGTGGGCCACGCAATCATTCGTCACCGCCTCATGGACCTCCGAATATTCATCAGCCGCGGGCTGGCTTATGCGCTCGCCATGGCAGTCGTGTCGGTACTCTTAATAGTAATTGCACGGATAGTCCTGCCCGCCTGGGGGGCTGGGGCGCTTTTCGTGCATCCGAATCTTGTAATAGTCATAATCGTAGCTCTCGCGATGCTCTCAAACCCTGCCCAGCGATTCATCAGTCGCGCAGTTGACCCATATCTCTATCGAGGCATCGAACATCCCGTGGCTCTCAGGGGAGCTACTCGCCGCCTGAGCCACCTAATGCAGCCGAGGGAAGTCGCCTCCGAACTTCAACAGATCCTCGCTGAGGTCCTCGTGCCCGAATCGTTCACAATGCTCGTCAAATCGTTTGAGAGTGACTCGTTCGAACACCTCTCGACAGAACGCCCTCCAGAAGTTGATCCCCGCGTTTTGGCTGCCCTACACGCGGGCACATCTAATACCGCACTAATCGTTGTGAACCCGGCCGTGGAAACAGGGACTGCGAAGCAGATACATGAGGTCATGCGAACCGCCGGTGTCGAGATTGTTGTGACTCTCGGTCGGCGTGGCCAATTGCTAGGCGTTGTGCTCCTTGGTCCTCGGCGTAGCGGAGACGCGTACTTTAAGAACGACCTCGAGTTTATCGAATCACTCGCCGATCTCGCTTCAATCGCGTTGGAGAATGCCCTCCTATATCGACAACGCATTCAGATGCTCGAATACTCCGATCGCCTTCTGGAGTCTCTCGACTCTGCAGTCGTAGCCATCGATATCTCGGGCAAGATTACCAGCTTCAATCCCGCGGCAACGAAACTGCTCGGTATGGGCGATGAGTATCGTGGCGCTCTTATGCACGTATTGCCGTCCGAAGTTGGCTGGGCACTAGTCCTGGCGGTCAGCGGAGGCTGGCACCCGCGGGAAGTAGAAGTCACAATCGACCACGCGGTTCGAGGAATCCTCTATGTGATTCTATCGACCGCCGTCCTGCATGACGACGAGAAACGCATATCCGGAGCCTTAGTTGTCGTGACAGATCTCTCCGCTGTCAAGGCGCTTGAAAGAAACCAGCGCAGAGTGGAGCATCTCGCGATCATGGCCCGCTTCTACGCGGGTATCGCCCACGAGATTCGCAACCCTCTAGCTGCAATCTCCAACTTTATTGCGATGCTGCCTGACCGCTTCGATGATCCTGAGTATCGGGACACAGCCATTCGGATCCTCCCAATGGAAGTTTCGCGAATTGTGCGCCTCGCCGATCGTCTACGCCTAATGGCGCCAAGCGAGGGAGGGAAGTTGAGCGTTGTGTCTATATCACCGTTGCTTCACGACATCGTCGCAATCCACTCACCAACCGCGCAGGAGCAGCAAGTGAAGATCGAATTGCGCTGCCCAGACGAACTACCGAGGATTCAAGGCGATCCCGGTCAGATCGTCCAGCTGTTTGTGAATCTTCTCAGAAACGCCGTTGAAGCGATGCCCGAAGGCGGCACTGTCACAATCGAAGCTGATCACTCACCGAGTCGAGTCGGTCCTGAGTCCATCGTCATTCGTGTCCTCGACGAAGGGACCGGTATAGATCCGACCGTACGAGTCAAGATATTCGATCCTTTCTTCACAACCAAGCCATCCGGAACCGGTCTCGGGCTGTCGATCTGTCGAGAAATCGCCGACTTTCATCGTGCAAGGTTAGCGCTCTTCCCTCGCTCGGTTCTCGGCGGCGGAACGATCGCTGAGGTCGAATTCCCCTGCCTGCCCCCAGAATCGCCGGCCGCATGATTCAACTTTCACTCTACCTCGTTGCCTGTCTGGTCCTCGGACTCGGCCTACTCGTGTGGCGCGCGCGTCCTGAGAGCCCGACGAATCGATCATTCGGAGCGTTCGGTCTCCTTAGCGCGATTTGGGTTTTCGGAGTCGCCTTCTTTCACTCCGGAACTGATCTTAGCTTCTGGGCACCGCTAGCATTCGCGGCAGCCGGCGTCCTTCCAGCAACTTTTCTCACTTTCGTTCGTCATTACCCGACACCGATTAAATGGCCGGCTAAATGGATCCTGCGCCTTAGCTTCTCGATCGGTCTGATGTTCGCTATCCTCTCGCTGACGACGCGACTCATCGTGCGCGATGCGACACTGACGCCCACGGGACCCGCCCGAGAAACTGGGCCTCTCTACCCGCTCTTCGCAGCGTATTTTCTCGTTGCCTGGTTCACGGGTCTCGCCGTATTCATCTCGAAGTGGACGCGCGCACGAGGTTTGGCGCGTGTCCAACTTCAATACCTCGCTCTGGGGTTCGTGGTTGGCGGCTGCGGCGCGATTATTAGCAACCTCGTTCTTCCCCTTTTCACAGGTAACGCCGCCTACACTTGGATTGGACCGCACTTTGCGCTGGTCCTTGTCGCCATGGTGGCTCACGCCATCATCCGTCATCGGCTGATGGACGTTCGCCTCGTCATCCATCGCGGCCTGACGTTCGCGCTGGCACTCGTGGTCTCACTCATCCCGGTGGGCGGCCTGCTGGCGCTCGCCTGGCCGAAGCTTTCAGATCACCTCGCGCCGGACGACCTCGTGGCCCTCATTCTGGCGGTCGTCGTCGTAAGCCTGCTCATCCCGCTGACGCGCGACGCTGCGGGGCGCCTCCTCGACCGCTATGTGTACCGCACTCATGTGAACTATCAGCGCACTCTACGCGAGGCGAGCGAGGCACTGACGCGTGTCCTCGACCTCAAAATGCTGCTGCCGTTCCTGAACCACACCGTGGTGACCTCGACGAACTCCGAGGGTGCCGCGGTCTACCTCGAGGCAGGCACGCTCGAGCCCGGATCCGGAGTCCGCCGCGCAATCGCCGAACGACGCCACGCTCAGAGCCACTTCGGCACGCCGGACGAGGCGCCCATAGAGGTCATCACAGCCCTTACGGAGACCCGGGATCTCTTGCTCACCGACGAGATCGCAGGTGAGCGGCTGAGCGGCGACCGCGAACGCCTCTCCAGTGTGCTGGAGCGCCTCAACTGGGCGCTCGTCCTGCCGCTCGTATCTGCGAACAAGGTCATCGGCGCCATCGTGGTCGGACCCAAGCTCTCCGGTGATCCGTTCTACCCTCAGGACCTTGATCTTCTGATGACGCTTGCCAACCAAGCCGGTGTCGCAGTCAAGAACGCCCAGCTCTACGCGCAAGTGGTACTGGCCAACGAGCACCTCAACAACATCGTCTCGACGATCGAGAGCGGGGTGGTCGCCATCGATGCGACTGGCCAGGTCACGCTGTTCAACAGTGCGGCGGAGCAGCTCACGGGCATCCCGGCCGAGCGGGCCCGGCATCAACCCGTGAGCGTGCTGCCGGCGTGTGTGGGCGCCATGTTGACCGAGACCGTCGTGGACGGCAGCGCCCGTACTCAGCCTGAAGTCGAGCTCTCCGACGGCTCGACGACCCATCCGATCATCTGTACGACCTCGCCGCTGCACGATCAGGCGGGCGCGGTGTTGGGGGCCGTCGCCGTCTTCAGCGACCTGACACCCCTCAAGGAGCTCGAGGTGGAGCGGCGGCGGGCCGAGCGGCTCGCGTACTTCGAGATGCTGGCGGCGGGCATCGCCCACGAGATCAAGAATCCCCTGGTCTCGATCAAGACATTCGCCCAGCTCCTGCCGCGCCGCCGCGCAGACGAGCGGTTCATCGAGAATTTTGGTCGGACCGTGACGCACGAGATCGCCCGGATGGAGCGGCTTCTCGACCGGCTTCACACGCTCTCGCGGCCGGGTGGGCGGCCTCGCCTTCCGATCGACTTGAGAGCGCCGATCGACGACGCGATCGAGGCCATGCGGCCGGCCTTCATCGAGAAGAACGTCGTGCTGTCGGCGGCGACGGGCCAGTCGCCGTGCGTGATCCTCGGCGATCACTCGGAACTCGAACAGCTCTTCCTGAATCTGCTCATGAACGCGCACGAGGCCTGTCCGGCGGGCGGCATGACACGGGTCGAGCTCGCGACCACGGCCGGTCGTGTTATCGTCGCTGTCGTGGACACCGGCCCGGGCGTTCCGGCCGAGCTTCTGGAGCGGGTCTTCGATCCGTTCTTCTCCACCAAGGAACGCGGCTCCGGCCTCGGCCTTGCGATCTGCGCGTCCATCGCCCAGACGCACGCCGGCCGGCTCCAGGCGGCGAATCGTGAGGTCGGCGGCGCCGTGTTTACGATCGACTTTCCGCTCGCCGCCACGGCGACGCTGCCGGTGTCGGCATGACCACGGTCCTCGTCGTCGCGTCTGACGAGGCGCTGCGGGCCCGCCTGGTCGCCGCCCTTGCCGACCATTCGGTGTTCGTCGCCCAGAGCGACACCGAAGCCTTGAAGACGCTGCGGCTCATCGACATCGACGTGATCCTGCGCGGCGGCCCGGGCTTGGCGCGAGGCCTCGAGGCGTTCGTTGCCCGCGTGAAGGAGATTGCGCCCTCCGCACTGACGGTCGCGATCGGTGCCACGGGCGACGAGGTGGAAGCCGCGGACTTCTCGCTCACCGCGACCTTCACTCAGCGCGAGCTCGACGGCGCGCTGCGCCACGTGACCGATAAGCTCCGCCTGACGCGCGAGATCACCGCGCTGCGCTCGAGCCTTGCGCCGGAAGGGCCGGGGACGACCACTGGCCTGGACCAGCCGTGGGAGGGCGCTGCGTTCGCCCGCGTGCTCAAGGAGTTCACGCGCGCGTTCGCGGCGGGCTTCGACCTCCCGCGGGCGCTCGAGATGTTCCTCGACGCGATCGGCGAGCTCGTCCGGCCCACGCGGATGGCGCTCCTCATGCCGAGCGCCGACGCCCAGGAATACCGCGTGGTCACTCACCGGGGGCTGGCGCCCCAGATCGTGGAGTCGGTGCGCCTCCCCGCCGACCAAGGGCTGGCTCGGTGGATCGCCGCGCAGGGTCGGCCGGCCCGGCTCCCCGATCTCGCCGACCCAGAGATCGCGCGCGAGCTGAAGCTGCTCCAGAGCGTCCTCGCCGTCCCGCTGCTCGCCCACGGGGAGCTCGTCGCGATCCTCACCGTCGGTCAACCCGTCGTCGGATCGACCTACGGGCGAGGCGAGACCGAGACGCTCTTCGACCTCGCCTCGCACCTGGCCACGGCCATCCGCGATATCGCGCTCCACAACCAGCTCGAGCGCGAACAGCAGTTCAGCGAACGCATCCTGGCTCACATGTCCAGCGGGGTCATCACCATCGGGCGCGACCAGCGAATCGGCACCATCAATCGCCGGGCCGAGGAGATATTGCAGCTGTCCGCGGCCGAGGTCGTCAAGGAGGACCTGCGCGCGCTTCCCTCGCCGCTGGGCGACATGCTCTTCGACACGCTGCGGACCGGCCGCGCGGCGGGCCGGCACGAAATCCAGCTCGCTCTCCGCGGCCTCTGGCTCGAGGTCTCCACCTACCCTGTCCGCGGCGAAGACGGCACCCCGCTCGGGGCCGTGCTCGTCTTCGAAGACCTGACCGCCCAGAAGGAGTTGCTGACGCAGAAGCGGCAGGTCGAACAGACCCAGCTCCTCACCCGAGTGGTCGCCCGGATTGCCGACGAGATCAAGAATCCGCTGGTGTCCATCAACACGTTCATGGAGCTGATCGGCGAGCGCTACGACGACCCCGAATTCCGCAAGCATTTCTCGTCGGTCGTCCGCCGGGACGTCCGGCGGCTGGTGGAGGTCTTCGAGAAACTTGCGGGGCTTGTGACGGAAGGTGAGCTAAACTTCACGACCGTGGATGTGCACACGGTGGTAGACGATGTCGTGACCGCGATCGAATTGGTCGACGAGGTACCGGCCAGGCCGCTTCAGCTCGACGTCACGCGAGAGACGACGCCGCAAGTCGTGAAGGTCGATCCGGCTCAGCTCAGGAAGGCGCTTTCCTACCTCATCTGGTACCTCGCTCACAACTCACCCCCGGATCAAGCGCGCGTGTCGGTCTCCGTGGCCCGGCACTCCGAGCGGGAGGACGGTGAGAGCGTTCGGGTCTTGGTCGGCTCGCGCACGGCGTCGGTGGCGCCCGAGAAGCTCCAGCGCGTCTTCGACCCCGTGCAGATGGTTCAGGAAAGCCTGATCGACGTGGGGCCGGCCGTGAGCCAACGTCTCGTCGAGGCCGTGGGCGGCCAATTGACGGTCCGGCAGGGCCGGCACGAGCTCCACTTCCTGGTGACGCTGCCGCTCGCGACCTCATGAGCGCGACGACCACCGCGCTCGCACGCGTGCTCGTCGTCGACGACGAGCTGGGTCCTCGCGAATCGCTCCGCATGCTGCTGAAGCCCGCTTACCAGATCCAGACGGCCGAGAACGGACGTACGGCCCTCGACCTGCTGCGGCGGTTTCAGCCCGACATCGTGATCATGGACATCAAGATGCCGGAGATGGACGGGCTCGAGCTCCTCCGTCACGTCAAGCGGGCCGATCCCTCGATCGAAGTGGTGATGATCACGGCATACGCCTCGCTGGAGACTGTGAAGCACGCGCTGACCCACGGCGCCTTCGAGTACCTCATCAAGCCCTTCTCGCGCCAGGACCTCGAGGACGTCGTTCGCCGCGCGCTGATGCGCCGCCAGGCGGACCTCGGCGCCCGCGGGCAGGTCACGCGGCTCGTGGAGGAAATGCGGCATCTCTCGGCCAAGACCCGCGAGCTCGAGGAAGCGGCGCGGCGCGAGGCGGTGGAGCCATCGCTCCGGGTCATGCAGCTCTCGATCCTGCGCGAGATCTCGCGGACGATCGTCGGCGAGCTCGATCC
>Ga0184633_10000704_pt1 | contig 12786 bp, 8 predicted proteins | sample PLM31_170_b1_FD_133156 | JGI IMG/M metagenome (GOLD analysis project Ga0184633, IMG submission 133156) | Groundwater sediment microbial communities from an aquifer in East River, Colorado, USA - PLM3-1_170_b1 | ecosystem: Environmental > Terrestrial > Soil > Riparian zone | place: USA: East...
AACCGCGTCCGTGGGACCGAGCAGTCCTCCTCCGCATAGGGACCGAGTCTCTTGACCGCCTCGCCGACCGCTCGGCGCAGCCGCCAGAACTGCCGCTGCTCCGGCTCCGAGACGGCAAGCGCGACGTCCGCGGCGCCCGCGTTGACCAGGACCTCGCCGAAGCGCTCCGAGTCCTTTTCGACCTCTCCCTCCTCGAAGCCGTCCGCCTCGACGAAGAGGTGCGCGTTGGCGTCGGCCGGGAGCTTCAACGACAGCGACGCCGCGGAGACCTCCGCGGCGCGGCGCTCCATAAACTCGCAGGCGGAGGGCTCGCGCCCCGAGGCGAAGAGAAGCGCGACGGCGGAGAGGGCCTTCTCCTCCTCCGCGAAGGAAGCCCAGAGCAGGCGCCGGTGCGAGGGGAGAGGCAGGAGGCGCAGTGTCGCCTGCGTGACGACGCCTAGGGTCCCTTCGCTCCCGACGAAGAGAGAGACCAGGTCGTAGCCCGCGACGTCCTTCCGGTTCTTTCCGCCGAGCGGGAGGACGGCGCCCCCCGGCAGGACGACCCTCAGCCCGGAGACATAGCGGCCGGTCGTGCCGTACCTGGCCGCGCGCGGGCCGCCGGCGTTCTCGGCGATGTTGCCGCCGATGGTGCAGGAGCCGCGAGAGGCGGGGTCGGGGGGATAGAAGAGGCCCTCCCCTTCGACCATCTCTTGAAGGGTCTGCGTCACGACGCCGGGCTCGACGACCGCGAAGAGGTTCTCTCGGTCCACCTCCAGGATCCGATTCATGCGCGTCAGGTCGAGCGCGACGCCTCCGGCGGAGGCGAGAGCCCCGCCGGAAAGGCCCGTCAGGGCACCCTGAGGCGTGACGGGAAAGCGCAGGTGTGCCGCCAGGCGGAGTAGCGAGCGGACCTCCTCCTCCGAGCGCGGGGTGACGACGACATCCGGGCGGGCCACAAGGTCCTCGGTCTCGTCGTGCGCGTGGCGGGTCAGACTCTCCTCGTCGCAGGCGAGAGATTCCGCCGGAAGAACGCCCGAGAGCGCTTCAAGCAGTCGCACGGGCTCCATCGGAAAAACCTAGCACAGTGGGCCCCGATCGCCCCGTCCCGCCTTGGATAGAATCTCGCCGGCATATCGGTATCCCCTTACCCCCAAGCCCTCTCCCTGAGGGAGAGGGAGGACGCTGGATCCGGAGTGAGCATGAACCTCTACTCCACAACGGAGGAATTGACGGAAGCGGTCGGCCGATCGGGCGCGGCCCGGTGGGACGGAGGTCTCGTCGTGACCGACGCGGATTCCTTTCGCGAAACGGCCTTGGACGGCCTCGTCTGGACGGCCGTCTTCGGCAAGGGCCTGGCCCGCGACGCCGCCCGTCGCGCGATCCGAGAGGCGGCGCGCTCCCTGGGCATCCTCCCGGCGTCCATCCTGCCGCTTTATGAGGCGCGCGGCCGCGGCGAGGTCTCGGGCTTTACGGTCCCCGCGATCAATGTCCGGATGCTCTCCTATGACACCGCGCGCGCGGCCTGCCGCGCCGCGAGGGCTCTGGACGCGGGCGCCGTCCTCTTCGAGATCGCCCGCAGCGAGATCGGCTATACCGACCAGCGGCCGGCCGAGTACGCGGCGGTCGTCCTGGCGGCGGCGGTCCGCGAGAAATGGGAGGGGCCGCTCTTCCTTCAAGGGGACCACTTCCAGACCAACCCGAAGAAGATGAGGGACGCGCCCGAGAAGGAAATCGCCGCCATCGAGGCCTTGATCGAGGAAGCCATCCCAGCAGGCTTCTTCCAGATCGACATAGACACCTCGACGCTCGTGGACCTTGGCAAGCCAACCCTCTCCGAGCAGCAGTCCGTCAACTCGCAGCTCTCGGCCCGCTTCACGGAATTCATCCGGGCCCGGGAGCCGAAGGAGATGCCGATCTCGATCGGGGGGGAGATCGGAGAGGTCGGAAAGCACAACTCGACGCCCGACGAGCTGCGCGCCTACATGAACGGCTACAACAGCCTGCTCTCGGACACCAAGGGTCTGGCCAAGGTCTCGATCCAGACCGGCTCCTCGCACGGCGGCGTCGTGGGGCCCGACGGCACGGTCCAGCGGGTGTCCATCGATTTCGAGACGCTCAAGGTGATCTCCCGCGTGGCCCGCGAGGAGTACGGCCTGGCCGGCGCCGTCCAGCACGGCGCCTCGACGCTTCCGGCGGAGTTCTTCGGGAGCTTCCCGGACAGCGACTGCGCCGAGATCCACCTCGCGACCGAGTTCCAGAACATGGTCTACGACCACCCGGCGCTCCCGTTGCCGCTGCGCCGCAGCATCGAACGCTGGCTTTTTCGAAGAATGGGGGACCAGAGGAAGAAGGGGGAGACGGAGAGCCAGTTCCTCTACAAGAACCGAAAGCAAGCGATCGGCCCCTTCAAGGAGAACTTCTGGAACCTGCCAGCCGGCACGCGCGGCGCGATCCGGGACTCGCTCGAGAGGAAGTTCCTTTTCCTCTTCGAGAAGCTCCGCATCGCCGGGACCCGGGAGATTGTTGCAAGGTACGTCCGACCCGTGGACGTCTTCGCGCCAGGCGAGGCCCTGGCGGGCGCGCGCTCCGGCTATGTGCGCGATGACGAGGCGGGGGATTGAGGCGTAAGGCGTTAGGCGTAAAGCGTTAGGCGTAAGACGGAAGACGTGGGGAAACGAGGGCAAAAAGGGGATCGGGGTCGCCTTACGCTTCACGCCTCACGCCTGACGAAAAAATCCCGCCTCCCGCCCCGTATGACCGCCGTCGTCAAGACGAAGGCGGCGGCGGGACCTCGCGCGACCGAGGTGCGCTCGGTCCCCGTGCCCGAGCCCGGCCAGGCGGAGGTCTTGATCCGCGTGCTCGCGACGGCGGTCTGCGGGTCCGACAAGCACATCTACCAGTGGGACCCCTCCATGGCCGGCATGCTGAAGCTGCCGCGCATCTACGGACACGAGTTCTGCGGCGAGATCGCGGCCTTCGGCCCCGGCGGGAAGCGCCCGCACCTCGAGGAGGGGCAGTACGTTTCCGCGGAGATGCACGTCACCTGCGGGCACTGTCGCCCCTGCCGGACGGGGCAGCGGCACGTTTGCGAGAACACGCGCATCCTCGGTGTCCACGGGGATGGCTGCTTCGCCCAGTACGTCGTTGTTCCTGCCTACAACGTCGTGCCGCTCGATCGGGACGTCGTGCCGTTGAAGGTGGGCGCCTTCCTGGACGCGCTCGGCAACGCCGTCCACACAACTCAGGTCGCCGACCTCTCGGGCAAGTCCGTCGCGGTCTTGGGCTACGGCCCGATCGGCGCTATGTGCGCTGAGATAGCCCGATTCTCCGGAGCGTCCGCCATCGTCATCACCGAGGTCAACGCGCACGCGGCCGCCCACGCACGCCGCTGGGCAAAGGCGCGCGGCGTCCACCAAGCCACCGTTCTCGATCTGACCCGCACCAAAGACCCCGCGGGAAGCCTCCGCGAGGCGGCCGGCGGCGGCGCGGACGTCGTGCTCGAGCTCTCCGGAGCCGAGGCCTCGATCAATCTCGCACTCGCGGGCGCGCGGCGCGGAGCGACCATCGCGCTCCTGGGGCTTCCCCGCGAGAAGGCCGTGACGATTCGGGACTACACGAACGACTTCATTTTCAAGGGCTTGACGCTTCACGCGGTCATCGGCCGCCGCATGTTCGAAACCTGGATCAAGATGCTCGACCTCCTTCGGGCCGGCCTCGACGTCGAGGACCTCGTCACCAACGAGTTCGAAGGTTTTGAGGATTTCCACGAGGCCATAGAGCTGCTCGAAAAGCGCCAGGCCATGAAGGTAGTCTTTTATCCGAACGGGAAACCCGGTTAGAGTCGCCGAGCCATGCCAACGAACAAGCCGACCCAGCCCGACGAGCCCAGCCAGCCGATGACCGAGCGGCGCATCGCCGAGTTCGCGCTCGAGGAGTCCCACCTCTCCAACCTCGCGTACCGCTTTCAGTTGACCCCGCGCGAGCGCGTCTGGAAGGACTGGGACCGGACGCAGTTCGAGCCGAACAAGCTGCGCGTGCTGGGGCTCGCCGGAGTCTGCCTGAACCGCGACGAGGAGGAGCGGGCGCACCGCACGGCATCCCGCGCGTTGGAAGACCTGGACGACATCCTCTGCTCCGTCGGGGAGCCCGCTCAGGCCGTGATCGTGCGAAACGCCACCGGCACTTCCGAGATCGTGAACCGCCCCACGCTCACCGCCGAGATCATCGCCCCGGACGGCGCCGCCTTCAACCGGGCGCTCGCGGCCCTAGACGCCGCTTTCCCGGGAGGCCGCGTCGCGGGCAAGATCCTGTCGGAGTAGGGCGGCTTTCCCGCGATCCCGATGAATCTCATCGATCACCTCGCCGGTCAGATGGCCGCGCTGCGGGAGGCCGGCACTTACAAAGAAGAGCTCGTCCTCGAGTCCCCGCAGGACGCGCGGGTCAGGGTCGGCGGCCGCGAGGTCGTCATGCTGACCTCGAATAACTACCTGGGCTTCGCCAACCATCCGAGGGTGCGGGAGGCGCAAAAGCGCGCGGTGGACCGGTGGGGCGCGGGAATGGCGTCGGTGCGGTTCATCTGCGGGACCGAGGAGCTGCACAAGGAGCTCGAAGCGGAGATCGCCGCCTTCTTCGGGACCGATGACGCGATCCTCTACATGACCTGCTGGAACGCGAACGAGGGGCTCTTCGCCGCGGTCTTGGACGAGCCGGACGGGCTCTATTCCGACGAGCTGAACCACGCCTCGATCATTGACGGCGTGCGCCTCTGCAAGGCGAAGCGCTATCGGGTTCCGCACAACGACATGGCGGCGTTCGAGAGGATGCTCGCCGACGACAAAGCGTCTCGCTTTCGGCTGATGATCACGGACGGCGTCTTCTCAATGGAGGGGGAGGAGGCGAACCTGCGCGCGCTCGTTCGGATCTGTGAAGAGAAAAACGTCCTCCTCGCCGTGGACGACTCCCACGCGACCGGGGTGCTCGGCAAGACCGGCCGCGGGACAGCCGAAGAGCAGGGGGTCTTCGACCGGATCCCCGTGACGACCGGCACGCTCGGCAAGGCCATGGGGTCCGCCGCGGGAGGCTTCGTCGCGGGGCCGAGAGCCTTGGTCGAAACGCTCCGGCAGCGGAGCCGGACCTATCTCTTCTCGAACTCTCTTCCCCCCGCAGTCGCCGCCGGCTCGCTCGAGGCTTTCCGAATGCTGCGCGAGGACCCCGCGCCGGTCGCGAAGCTGCGAGAGAACGCGGCCTACTTCCGCAAGGCGATCTCGGACGCCGGTTTCCGGATTCCCCACGGCACCCACCCAATCGTCCCCGTCATCGTCGGGGACACCGCGAAGGCCCTCGCCATGGGCAAGGCCCTCTTCGAGGAAGGCATCTACGTGTCCGGCTTCGGCTACCCCGTCGTGCCGCAGGGGCAGGCCCGCCTACGCTGCCAGGTTTCGGCCGCCCACGAGCGCGGCGACTTAGACCGCGCTGTCGAGGCATTCCGGAAGGTAGGGAAGCGCTTCTCAGTCGTGATCTAAGGGTTCTCCCGAGGAGAGGCTCAAGTGCTCCCGACCGGCCGGTCCGCCGCTCGGCCGAAGAGCCCCTAGGATTATTGACTGGTATGCCGTCATTTTACGCCGTAAAATGACGGCAAGCATGGCAGTCAAGGAATACCCCCGCCTTCTCGTTCCGCCCCGCCAGTCCTTCTTCCTCTTCGGACCCCGGGGCTCCGGCAAGAGCGCTTGGGTCAGACGCGCCTTTCCGCGGGCGCACCGGTTCGACCTCTTGAACGAAGGCCTGTTCCAGGCGCTTCTCTCGGATGCTTCCCTCTTCGGGTCCCGATTGAGAACCTTCAAGGCCGAGGAATGGATCTGGATTGACGAAGTCCAGCGCCTCCCCTCGCTCTTGAACGACGTGCACCGCTTCATCGAGGACGCGCGACTGCGCTTCATTCTCACGGGTTCCAGCGCGCGCAAGCTCAGGCGGTCCGGCGTCAATCTCCTCGCCGGCCGGGCCTTGACCCGAATGATGTATCCGCTGACTCGGGAGGAGCTCGGCGCGGAATTCGATCTGGATGAGGTCCTCGCCTACGGAAGTCTTCCGCTCGTCTGGAGCGCGCCTTCGAAGCCGGAGACTCTGAAGGCGTACGTCCAAACCTATCTGAAGGAAGAGATCCAGGCCGAAGCGCTCGTGCGGAACCTTCCCGGGTTCTCCCGTTTCCTCCCTGTCGCCGCGCTCTTCCACGCCCAGAGTCTTAACGTATCCGCCCTCGCGCGGGACGCCGGGGTTTCCCGGATGACCGTCTCCGGATACCTGGACATTCTCGAGGATACCCTTCTCGCGTTCCGCCTTTCCGCTTTCGATGCCAAGCTGCGGGTTCGCGAACGCAAACACCCCAAGCTTTATTGGATAGATTCGGGTCTCGTCCGCGCCGTCAAGAAACAGCTCGGCCCGTTGACTCTGGAGGAAAAGGGGCCTCTGCTCGAAGGCTTCCTCGCCACGCTCCTGAAGACCTATGGCGAATATGCCGGTCTCTTTGACGAAATTTCCTATTGGAGCCCCGCAGACGCCGACAAGACAGAAGTGGACTTCCTTCTCCGGAAAGGCTCGCGGTTCGCCGCGATCGAAGTTAAGTCCTCCCGGCGTCTTCCGGCCGACGCCCTCCGAGGGCTGAGGGCGATCGCGGAACTGCGAGGCGTCGGACGCCGGGTCGTTGTCTATCGGGGAGCGGAAGAGCTCAAGACGGAAGACGGCATCGAGATCTGGCCTGTGCCGAGATTTCTCGAGGCACTGGAGAAAAAGACGCTCTGGTAGGGGCGACCCTATCGTCAGCTTGCGGCGCCCGCTGAAGGCGTCTGACCGCCGCCTTGAGAGATCTCGAGGACGAGGTACGGGTTGATCCACGAGCCCGCCAGCCAACTCAGTCCCGGCGCCGCCATCGTCGCCAGAAAGAGCGCGGCCGGCCCGCGGAGGAGCCGCCCGTACCAATGCCTCCCGACTTGCTCGAAACGGAGTCGCCGGTGCGGCGAGAGGGGCCGGACGCGCCAGTCCGCCCCGATGCGCGCGATAGTGGACCGCACCTCTCGCACGGTCGGAAGGAACCCCTCCCCCGGGCTGTGGAAGCGTGCGGCCCCCGCGCGCGCGCCGTGCCAGAAATCCACCGGAAACGCTCCGTTGGGAAAATCGAGCCACAGCCGCCCGCCGGGCGTGAGAACGCGGAGGAGCTCGCCGAGAAACGCTTTCCGTGCGGCGTCGCGAGCGGGCAGGGGCGCGACGCGGTATGTCTCCCCTCCCGTCTCTCGGACGCCGATGTGCTCCAGGACGCCGGAGCAGATCAGGGCATCGAAGAACCTGTCCGGAAAGGGGAGCCGCGCGCCGTCGGCCAAAGAGAGGCGGTCCCGGGACTGCCTCTCTCTCCACTGCCATCTTCGGAGCTTCGAGAGATCGTTGCCCCAGGCGTCGAGCCCTGTCTCGTTCAACAGGTCCACGGAGAGGCCGTTGCCGCAGCCGCAGTCGAGAACACGCAAGGGCCGCGCCGAGCCCCGCTTCCGGGCGAAGCTCCGGAGGAGCGGCAGATAGAAGCCCTCGATCCTCGACACCGCGCCGGAAAACTCCCGTTCGAGGCCGGCCCTGTGCTCAGCTGAGAGCTCCTGGCCCGCAACGAAGTCGTCCCACGAGAGAACGCCCGAGAAGTCGGCGATTCCATCCTCGACAGGATAGATGGCGGCGCAGGAATCGCAGCGCAGGGCGGATGGCTCCGCCGAGAGCCCTGCCCGGCAGCGGACGCAGACGTAACCGCGGGGAAGCGCCCCGTCCGCGGCCCTACGCCTCCATCTTCTTGCGCGCGTTGCGGATGAGCAGGACGCAGAGCGCCGCGAAGACGATCCCGCAGAGGACGTTGCCGGAGATCAAGCCGTCCCGGAGACCCGGGTAGAGCTTGCTTCCGAGATCCATCGCCTCGAGCAGCGTCGGCGTCTCCATCTTGAGGAATTTGTCGCCGAAGAAGGCGAAGAAGGCGATGAGCACGCCGCCAATCGAACCTCCGGCAACGAGGCCCGTCGCGTAGAGCATGCCCGAGGACAGCTCCGACTCCTCTTTTGCTTCCCCTTCCTTCTTCCTCCGGAACGAGTCCACGAGCGCCTTCATCATCCCGCCGACCCAGATCGGCGCGGTCGTCGAGACGGGCAGGTAAGCACCGACGGCCCACGAGAGGGGATGGGCCCCCGCGAGCTGCGCCATGAAAGCGAGGAAGACGCCCACCAGCACGGGAGCCCAGGGCAGGTTCTGCGCCAGGAGGCCCTTGATCATCGTCGCCATGAGCGTGGCCTGAGGGGCGGAGAGCTTCGGCGAGCCGATCGCGTGCGCGTCGGATGGGTCGTCTTTGTAGGTCGCCGTCGAGTCGAGGAGGAACAGGGTCCCGGCAATGAAGAGGGCCGACACGAGGACACCGATGATGAGACCGTACTGCTGCGACTTCGGCGTCGCGCCGACGAGGAACCCCGTCTTCAGGTCCTGCGACGTCGCGCCGGCGTTGGCCGCGGCGATGCACACGATCGCGCCGACCGACAGGGCCACGGCTTGATAGATGTCGCCGCGCCAGCCGACGAGCACGAAGATGACGCAGGTGGCCATCAACGTCGCGATGGTCATCCCGGAAATCGGGTTGGAGGAGCTGCCGATGATGCCGACGATGCGGGAGGAAACCGTGACGAAGAAGAACCCGAAGAGGACGATCAAAGCCGACATCAGAAGAGACCCGGGGAACGGGCCGTGCGGGAAGCCGGGCAGGATCGCCAGGATGATGAGGATAGCCAGCGACCCGCCGATCACGACCCCCATGCCGAGGTCCCGCTCGGTGCGCTTGGTGGAGGCGCCGCCGCGGCGCTCGCCAAAGCTCTTCATGGACTCCCGGAACGCGGAGACGATGGTCGGCATCGTCTTGATGAGCGTCACGACGCCGGCGCACGCCACCGCGCCCGCGCCGATGTAACGGATGTAAGCGCGGTAGATCCAGTTGGCGTAGGAGTTGCTGGCCCTCCAGGCCTCGGAAAAGCCGAGGGCCTCCAGATCCGCGACGACGCGCGTCTCCGGAACGAAGATCGCGATCAGCGGAATGAGCGCCATCCAGGAGAGGAGTCCCCCCGAGAAGAGCTCGCCCGCGATGCGCGGGCCGATGATGTAGCCGAGCCCCAGGTACTCCGGTGTCACGTCCACGTTGAGGGTCGAGCTGGGGTAGACCGACTCCTTCTTCGTCCGGAAGAAGGTGGCCGTCTCGCGCCAGAAGCCGAGCACACCGTAGAGCACCTTGTACCCGAGCGCGACCCAGAAGCCCGCGAAGACCATCCTCGCGAGATTCCCGCCGCGCTCGCCGGCGATGAGCACGTCGGCGCAGGCGACGCCCTCCGGATATCTGAGCTTTCCGTGCTCCTTGACGATGAGCGCCCGACGCAGCGGGATCATGAACAGCACACCCAGGATGCCGCCGAAGATCGCCAGGATCGTGATCTGGATGTAACGAAAGTATTCTTCCCCGCTCGCGAGGAAGATCAGCGCCGGCGTCGTGAACACCACGCCCGCCGCGACCGACTCGCCCGCCGAGCCGATGGTCTGCACGATGTTGTTCTCGAGAATCGTGGACTTGCCGAACCGCTTGAAGAAGGCGATCGACAGGACTGCGATCGGAACGGAGGCCGACACGGTCAGGCCGGCGCGGAGCGCCAAGTAAACCGTCGCGGCGCCGAAGAGGATGCCGAAGAAGGCGCCGACGATGATCGCCTTCGGAGTGAACTCCGGGATCGTCTGGTCGGCGGGAACGTAGGGACGAAAATCCTGGCCGGACGAGGCTCCGTGCGCCATGCGACCTCCGCTCTCTCTAAGACGTGGTAGTCAAGCTACCGGGCGGGGATTATATGCGGCAAGGCGGCGGCCCACCGGGCCGCCTAGACCCCTCAGGTCCCTCCGAAGCCGACCGTGACCTTCCCGTTCTCCAGGATGACGGGGACTTCCCGCCCCCCCGAGAGGCGAATCATCCTGTCCAGCTCTTTCTTGTCGGTCTTGACGTTGATGTAGGTGAAAGGCACCTTCCGCTTCGCGTAGTCCTCACGGGCCGCGGTCGTATAGGGTCAGGTGTCCTTTCCGAAGATCTCAACGCGGTCAGACATGGCGCCTCCTGCGAGAACCGATCTTAACCGGGAAGAAAGCCCTCGCGATGCTATGATTTTTCGCGCAGAAACCGCATGGTCAAGCACCTTCTGGCGCTCGCCGTCCTTCTGTTTTCCACTCCCGCGCCGGAAACGGGGACCGTCGCCGGGCGGGTGGAGCTCTGGAAGGGGGGCGCGCCGCGGCCGGACGCCGGAAACGCAGTCGTCTGGATCGAAGGCCTACGCCGTACCGGCGCCCCTCCCGCAGCGGCGCGCGGGCAGATGGAGAGCGCCAAGAAGACCTTCACGCCCCGCGTCGTGGCCGTCTCCCGCGAGGGGTCGGTCAACTTTCCCAACAGCGATCCGGTCTTTCACAACGTCTTCTCCGTCTCAGCGGCGAACCGCTTCGACCTCGGGCTGTACCGAAGCGGCGCGGCCAAGGCGAAGCGCTTCGAACAGACGGGCCTCGTCCGCGTCTATTGCAACATCCATCCGCAGATGGTCGGTTTCGTGATGGTCGTCAACTCCGACTTCTCCGCGGTCACGGGGAAGGACGGATCCTTCCGCCTCACAGGAGTTCCCGCCGGATCGCACGTCCTGAAGGCGTGGCACGAAGAAGGGGGAGAGGCCCAGGTCCCCTTGACCGTGCGGCCGCGCAACGAGGCTTCCGCCACGGTCCGGCTCGACGTCACGGGCTACAAGGCGCAGGCCCACAAGAACAAGTACGGAAAGGACTACCCGCCCCGCGCCGGGGAGTCAGACGATGAGCGCTACTGAGCCGCGGGCCACCACTCGCACCGACTTTCCGAAGGGAGGAGGGCTGAAGCTCCCGCCGCCGGAGCCACCGAAGTTCTCGCTGACGCTGAAAGTTTTCGCCGCCGCCGCGCTTCTGATCTTCATCGCGGTCGGCGGCGCGATCGCGATCTCAGCCTATCAGTCCCGCTCGGTCGCGGAAGAGAAGATCAAGGCGGATCTCTCCAAGGCGGGCCCCGCGTGGGAGTCTTTCCAGGACGGGCGTTACAGCGCGCTCCACCGGGCGCTTTCCCTGGTCGTGAACAACCCGGGGATCATCGCGATGATGGGAACAGCCGATCCGGAAACAGGGGAGCTCGATCCGGCCACGGTCTTCGACACGCTCAAGAGAGAGCAAGCCTCGGCAGCGGGGGCGGACTTTCTGCTGGCGGTGGACTCCGAGGGGATCGGCTTCGCGCGGACGGACAAGCCCCTCCCCTACGTCGTGGACTTCAAGGCGGTGCCGACGATCGCGGGAGCCTTGGGCGGCGAGCCGAAGGAGGGCATCTGGCTCTCGGGAGGCAGGCTTTACCACGTCGTGGCGCAGCCGGTCCTGGAAGGGGGAACCACGCTCAAGGGGGTCATCGCTGCGGGCTTCCAGCTCAACGACGAGGTCGCCCGGGACTTGAAGCGCCTCATCAACACCGAAGTCGTCTTCTTAGCGGACGAGGCGAAGCCGCCCGAGCCCGGAAAGCCCGCCTTTGCCGCTGGAACGATGGACGCGATGAGCAAGCCCGTGATCGAGGCGGTCCAGCGCCGGCCCGACCTCGTCTCCGCCGTTCTCCGCGAGGGCAAGACGATCGGTCCTCTGCCGTTGGAGATTTCCGGAGGCACTTACCTCGGCTACTTCCTGCCGATCCGCTCGGCGACGGACCAGCTCATCGGCGCAGCGGTGGCGCTTCGGAGCCGCGACGCGGAGCTGGCGGCCTTCCGGCGAATCCAGAACATCCAGATCTACGTCGGGATGGCCGCTCTCGCCGTGGCCTTTCTCCTCTCGTTCTTCCTGGCGCGACGGATCACGGGTCCCGTGGGACGCCTCGTGCGCGCGACGGAGGCCGTTCGCGTCGGCAACCTCGAATCGCCCGACCTCCCCGTCGAGTCGAAGGACGAGATCGGGATCCTGGCGCGCTCCTTCCGCGCAATGATCGAGGAGCTCAAGGAGAAGGAGGCTCTCGAGAGGTATGTCGCGTCGCTGACGATGAACGTCGGAGCAGAAGCAGAAACGCTCGCGCGAACGCTCGTCCAGCGCCCCTCGGCCGGCGTCACGCTCGCCGCCTCCGGCGTCGGAAGTACGGCCAGCCGCTCCGCCGAGCCACAGGTCGGAACGCTCTTCGCAGCGCGCTACGAGATCCAGTCAGTCCTCGGGCGAGGAGGGATGGGGATCGTCTACAAGGCGCACGACCGGGACCTGGACGACGTCGTCGCGATCAAGACGCTTCGGAGCGAGGCCCTCTCCGCGGACCCGACATTGCTCGATCGGTTCAAGCAGGAGATCCGCCTGGCAAGGCGGATCACGCACGCCAACATCCTGAGGACGCACGATCTCGGCGAAACGGACGGCCTGCGCTACCTCTCCATGGAGTTCGTCCGGGGGATCACGCTCAAGCACCTGGCGGAGCAGGACGAGCTCCTTCCCACCCCGGTCGCGCTGCGCATCGCCAAGCAGGTCTGCGCGGGGCTGGCCGCGGCGCACGAGGTCGGCGTCATCCACCGCGACATCAAGCCGCAGAACATCATCATCGACCCGACCGGGGGTTTGAAGATCATGGACTTTGGCATTGCGCGACTGACCCAGGATCGCGGCATGACGGCCACAGGGACCGTGATCGGCACACCCGACTACATGTCCCCCGAGCAGGCGCGCGGGCTCGATCTCGACTTCCGCTCCGAC
>Ga0184633_10000705_pt1 | contig 12780 bp, 10 predicted proteins | sample PLM31_170_b1_FD_133156 | JGI IMG/M metagenome (GOLD analysis project Ga0184633, IMG submission 133156) | Groundwater sediment microbial communities from an aquifer in East River, Colorado, USA - PLM3-1_170_b1 | ecosystem: Environmental > Terrestrial > Soil > Riparian zone | place: USA: East...
GCCCCAACCTGAACCCAGTAGTCTCCTTTGGACGGGGCGGCGGGCGTGCTGACGGCCGGCTTGGGAGCCGGCGCGGTGGGCTTTTCGGCGACCTTGGGTGCCGGGGGCGGGCCCCCCGCTTGAAGCGGGGGAGCGGGCGCAGCGGGTACCGCCGGCTTGGGGGTTGGGGGCGCAGGCTGCTCGGCGACCTTGGGTGCCGGTGGGGTCGGGGGGGCCGTGGGCGCCGCGGGAGCAGGAGGCGGGGATGGCGGCGGCTGAGGCGCCACCGGCTGAGGCTTGGGAGGCGGCGCCTGAGCGGGCTTGACGATCGGAACCGTGGGCTTTGTGGAAGGCCCGAGCCAATCAAGCACGTAGGGCAGCGCGAGCACACCCACCACCGCTAAGGTGATGACGATGAGCAGCGCCCGGAACCACATGGCCGCGAAGATGCTCCGCCCCGCCTCCTCTTCTTCGTATTCCTCTTCGTCTTCTTCGTAGTCGTCGCGCTCAGGGCTCATCCAGGCGACCTTATTCCCTCGGGCGGGTTTTACGCGGCGTCAATCTTATCATGGACCGGCAACGCAACAAACTGATTTTGCTTTGGGTTCTGCCGAGTTAGCACCCTGCCCCAGGGTCAGTGCTTGAGGAGAGGGATGCCACCCGTCCGGACAGGGGCCCGGTGAAAGACCAGCTCACCCACGAGCGACTCGGCCTGGCTCCCGGTGTCGTTGGAGTCGATCATGATCGCCACCTTCCCCACCTGCGGCGGTTCCTTGCCGAAGAGACCCACGTAATCCTGGTACACGTTCCGCTCCTCCTGGACCCACTGGCCCAGCCGCTCCGCTCCGCTCTGGAGCACCGTGAGCTTCACGCTGGAGGACTGGGGACTCGTCGTCTGGAGGCCCACCGGAGCCCGCGTGTCCCAAATGTACCCCACCACATCGCTATTGATCCGGGGAAACGGCCACCGGGGAAAAATCACGTACACCTGGGCCGCCTGGTCATCGGCGGACCGCTCGCGAATATCCCCGCCGGCAGGAAGTTTGCTGACCTTCCAGGACCAGGTCAGCAACGGAAATTCCTTGACGTTCAGCACCACGTCCCGATAGAGGGCGAAGGAAGTCCGCTCGCTCGAGAGCCGGAACACGACGCGCCCTTCGTCCCTCACCACGTCCACCTGCGCCCGTCCCGCGAACTCTTTCAACTCCCAACCCGCGGGCGGCCCTGAAATTGGCAGCCTGGTCGGGATCTCGTCCAGGATCTTCACCACCACCCGGTCCCCGGGACCGCCGCGCGGCACCACCGCCATCGCCCGCTTCTGGGATGACTCCTTCCCTCGAGGAGTTTCCTCGGAAGGGTCGGTCGCCACCGGAGGGGGCGAAGGAGGCCTCTGGGTCGCCGGGTCCGGGACAATGGGTTTGGCGAAGCCGGCGGGACGGTCGCTCACCGACGGGGGAGGAGGTGTGCGAGGCGCAGGCGCAGCGGCGGGGGGGGCCGCGGGCGCCGGCGCCGTGACCGTCGGCACGCTGGACGGCGCCCCCTCGAAGAGGCGGCTATAGAAGTGGCGGTGGCGGGGACTGGCAACAAGCAGCCCGACGACGGCGAGCACCACGCCGATGCCGACGGCCACGCCGACCGGTGAGCCGCGCCGACCCCGGCGGCGCGTCATCGGCGCCTCCGCACGCGGCCTTTCGGCGCGAGGCGAAAGAGCAGGCGCACGGGCGAGCCCGTGAAGCCGAATGCCTGGCGAAGCGAGCCGATCAGATAGCGCTCGTAGGAGAAGTGGATTTTATCTGGCTGGTTGACCCGCACGGCGAACGTCGGGGGCGCGACGCCCACTTGGGCGGCAGAGTGGAGCGTGAGAGGGATCCCTTTGTGGCTCACCGGGCGCCGTTCCATGGCCTGGCCGAGCGTCTTGGCGACAAGGGCGGGCGGGATCCGCTTCACCGCCTCGGCGGCCACTTGGTCTACGGCGTCGAACAGCTCCTCCAGCCCCAGGCGCGTCACCGCCGAGGTGAAGGCGACCGGAGCGTACACGAGAAATGGGACGCGGTCGCGGATCTGCTCGACGACCTCGGCGCGTCGCACCATCCCCCGCGGAACCAGGTCCCACTTGTTCACCGTGACCACGGTCGCGCACCCGGCGTCATGGGCGTAGCCCGCGATGTGAGAATCTTGCGCCGTCATACCCTCCGAGACGTCCAGGAGCAGGATCGCTACCTGGGCACGCTCCAGGCTCCGGAGCGCCATTACGACGGCGAGCTTTTCCAAGGGCTCGGTGACCTTTCCCTTGCGGCGGATTCCCGCGGTGTCGATGAGAACGTACGCGCGGCCACGGTAGGAAAACGGCGTGTCCACCGCGTCGCGGGTCGTCCCCGGCGCCTCGTGAACCAGGACACGCTCCGATCCGAGCAGGGCGTTTACGAGCGAGGACTTGCCGACGTTCGGCCGTCCCACGACCGCCACTCTCACCGCCTCCCCCTCCGGCGCGCCGGACGGGGCCGGGGCCGCCTCCCGGAGTGACTCCAGCAGTTCCGCCACGCCCCGACCGTGCTCGGCTGACACCGCGGAGACCCGCGGGAACCCAAGCTCGTACACTTCCCCCAGCAGGGCTTCCTGCGCGGGGCCCTCGACCTTGTTGGCCACCACGACCACCGGCCGCTGGCTCTTCCTGAGAATTCTGGCGATCTCGTGCTCCATCGGCGTCACGCCCGTCCGGCCATCCACCACGAAGAGGACCAGGTCCGATTCCTCGATGGCCGCTCTCACGTGGCGGCCCACCGCCTGGACGAGATCGTGATCGGAGGTGAGATCGAAGCCCCCGGTGTCCACGACCGTCGCCTGCCACCCCGCGAACTGCACGAGGCCGTAGAGCCGGTCCCGGGTGACGCCCGGCACGTCGCGCACCAAAGCCTGGCGGCGCCCCACCAGCCGGTTGAAGAGGGTGGACTTGCCGACGTTGGGGCGCCCCACGATGGTGATGACAGGCCTGACCATCAGACGGTGACGAGGTTCTCGAGCAGAGCGGTCAAGAGGGCCCGCGCCGTTGACGCCGCGGGGCGGACGGGCACCCCGAGGGCGGCTTCCAAGTCCGCCGCGGTGAGGTCGTCGAGGAACACGTTGGCCTCATCCCTGAGCGCCACGTCGGGAAGCAGCACGAGGTCGCCGAGCGAGCGGCCTGACAGCTGCGCGAGAATGTCCTGACCCGTCAGCAGACCGGCCACGCCGATGTTCCCGCCGAAGAACTCGTTGACCACGGGCAGCACGGTGACTGTCAGGCCGTCGACCCGGACCTGGTCAAGCAAGGCGCCGAGGCGCGCAGCGAACATCTCCCCCGTGACGACGCTCACGGCTCGGGCGGGCTGGACCTCCCGCGGCAGGTGCTGGAGCGCGCGCCGAAACTCCTCGGTGAAACGGCGGACCAATCCCACCCCGTCCTCGACCAGCGGGAACCCCTCATAGTCGCGGGTCGGCGGCGGTTCGAGCCCGCCCGCCAGGTACAGCTCGTCGGCGGCGAACACGAGCCGGCTGCCGAGGCGTCTTCGATACTCCCGCTGCCACGCCTCGATGGCGCCCACCAGGTCACGAGCCTCGGCCGGCGTCACCGTTCTCAGAGCCGGCAGCCGTTCGCGGAAACGGGTGAGCCCCACCGGCACCACCGCCACCGTCGCGACGCCCGGGTAGAGCTCAGCCAGATCCTTCACGCTCTTCTCGAGGTGGGGGCCGTCATTCCACTCAGGACACAACACGATCTGGGCGTGCATCCTGATGCCTGCCCGGGCCAGCCGTCTCATCCGCGGCAAGAGATCGCCCTTGATTCTCGGCTTGCCCAGGAGTGCCCAGCGGAGGTCAGGGTCCGTCGCATGAACCGACACGTAGAGCGGGGAGAGGCGCTGCGTTTCGATGCGCTGGAGCTCCTCCTCGGGGAGGTCGGTCAGGGTAATGTAGTTGCCGTGCAGGAACGAGAGGCGGTAGTCGTCGTCCTTGACGTACAGGCTCTTTCGCATCCCCTTGGGAAGCTGGTGGATGAAGCAGAAGACGCACTTGTTGGCGCAGGTGGAAATGTCGGCGGGCCGGGGTACCTGGAGCTCCACCCCCAGGTCTTTTCCCTCCCGCCGGTGAATGATGAGCGATTCCGTGCGCCCGTTGCGGTCCACCTCGATGCGTAGGCTCTCCTCCCCTGCCTGGAAGTGGAAATCAATGCTGTCGCGAAGCGGCACACCGTTGATGGACAGCAGGCGATCGCCCGCCATCAGCCCGGCGACGGCCGCAGCGCTCCGCGGCCGAATCTGGGCGACCACCACGCCCTCAGCGGACGAGGGTCGGGGCACGGGGCTCCCTCGGAGACGGAGGACTGTGCAGCCGGGTTCCCCGGTAGAGATACTGGATCCCGGAGGCGGTGGTGAAGATCGCGGTGGCCAGGACGAAGACCTTCGGGGCCGTGGGAATCTTGAAGTACACGGAGAGCATCGCAGCGAGCACCGTCAGCATCTGGAGGAACGTCGAAGCCTTGCCGAGCCACGTGGGGGTCGGGTAAATCGTCCCGCCGGAGATGTGGATCAGCGCCGCGCCCAGGATCAACACCACGTCCCGGCTGATGACGACGGCGGTGATCCAGAACGGAAGGACCTTGAGATACGTCAGGGTGATGAAGGACGCGGTCAGGAGGAGCTTGTCGGCCATGGGGTCGAGGAAGGCGCCGAGGCGGGTCTGGTTCCCCCGCTGCCGGGCGAAATAGCCGTCCAGGGTATCGGTGAGGCTGGCCAGCAGGAAGACGACGAGCGCCGTCGTCGGACGCCGGTACACGAGCTGCGTCACGAACACGGGGATCAGGATGATCCGAACAATCGTCAGCCAGTTGGCGAGTCCCACGGGAAACCCCAGCAACCCATTTTAGCACTCTTCGGGCGCGGGCTTTGCCCGCGCAACGCGGTATGGGGGAGGCCTCGGAGGGGGCCGTCGAGGCCCCCGCCGATTTTTAGACGCCGGCCACCCGATAGGCCGAGACTCGACTGAGAAGCGGGCGCGGCAGTGCCACGTCCAGCAGGACGCCGGCCTCGCCGTCTTCCCGCCGAAGCACGCGGCCCTTCCGGTAGCAGAGAGCGAGCGCTGGCCCGTCGGCGTAGGGAATCTGTAGAGTGACGTAACCCACGCCGGGTCTGAGCGCTCCCTCGATGGCGGCGAGCAGCTCTGGCAGGCCGGCCTGCGTGACGGCGGAGACCGGGATGCCGTCTGACTCCTCCCCCAGCCGCCGCAGATCCCGCGGCTCTTCGACACGGTCCACCTTGTTCAGCGCAAGCAGCACGGGCCGGTCCCCGAGGTCCAGATCGGCCAAGAGTCGCTCCACAGCCCGCATCTGTTCTTCCGCCCTCGGATGGCTCGCGTCCAGCACGTGGAGGAGCACATCGGCGTCGTGGAGTTGCTCGAGCGTCGCCCTGAAGGCGGCGATCAGCTCGGGGGGGAGCTTCCGGATGAAACCGACCGTATCGGTGAGGATGAACGGTTGGCGATTCGGAGGGGCGACCAGTCGGGCGGCGGGATCGAGGGTGACGAAGAGCTGGTCGGCAACCCGGAAGTGCGACCCCGACAGACGGTTCAGGAGCGTGGTCTTCCCGGCGTTGGTGTAGCCGACGAGCGCGACGATCGGCCATCCCACGGCAAGCCGGCGATCGCGGAGGAGCCGGCGGTGACGCTGGACACGCCCGAGTTCGCTCTGGATCTTGAGGATCCGGCGGCGGATGATACGTCGGTCGGACTCCAGCTGGGTCTCCCCGGGCCCCCGGGTACCGATGCCGCCCCCGAGCCGTTCCAGGTGACTCCAGCGCCTGACGAGCCGGGGGAGCAGATAGGAAAGCTGAGCCAGCTCCACCTGGAGCTTCCCCTCGCTGGTCCGCGCGCGCTGGGCGAAGATGTCGAGGATCAGCGCGCGCCGGTCAATGACCTTGAGGCCGAGAGCCCGGGAGAGGTTCCGCTCCTGGGCAGGCGAGAGGTTGTCGTCCGTGATCACGACATCGGCCGTTCGTTCGCGCGCCAGGTCCTTCAACTCTTCCGTCTTCCCCTTGCCGAAGTAGAGCCTGGACGAGCGAGACGGGAAGTTCTGAATGAGGCGGCCGACCACGACGGCCCCCGCGGACTCTGTCAGACGACCCAGTTCCTCCAATGACTCCTCGACGTCCGAGCGCGACTGCTTGGGAATCCGCAGCGCGGCGAGGAGAACCCGCTCGGGGTTGCCGTTGGTGTCCACCACGCGCGGCCCCCTCATGGGGTGAGCCCGTCCTGAATAATCCACTTCTCCACCTGCTCCGCCACTCCCTCGACCCCTCCGGCCGCCTCCACGTCCACCCAGCGGATCCCGGGCTCACGCGCGAACCAGGTCCACTGGCGCTTCGCGTACTGTCGGGTATCGCGCTTCATGTCATGGATGGCGCCAGCCGCAAGCAATTCCCCGCGGATAACCCGCACGAAGTGCCGGTAGCCGATCCCCTGCATGGCGGGCAGGGACGGGTCGTAGCCGGCTTCGAGCAGCGCCCGCGTTTCCCCCAGGAGCCCGCGGGCGACCATGGCGTCCACGCGCGCCCCGAGCGCGGCGTAGAGCGCGGCGCGAGGCCGGGTGAGCCCCACCAGGAGGAGCGTCCACTCCGAGCGGCTCTCACTCCAATGAGATGTCACGCCACGGGGAGCGCCGGTGACGCGATGGATCTCCAGCGCGCGGATAATCCGGACAGGATCGCGCTCGTGAATCCGGTCGGCGGCCTTTGGGTCAACGTCCCTCAGCCGGGAGTGAAGCGCTTTGAGTCCGTCGCGGCGCAGGAGCTCGTTCAGCTCACGCCGGACGTTGGGGTCCGCCGGCGGAGCGGGAAGGAGCCCCCGAAGAAGCGCGCGGATGTACAGCCCGGTGCCGCCGACGATCAGGGGGAGTCTCCCCCGCCCCAAGATCGCCGCGATCGCTTCCCGCGCCTCAGCGCTGAAGCGGGCCGCGTTGTAACGTTCGTCCGGGTTGACAACGTCAATCAGGTGGTGGGGCACCGCCTCCCGTTGAGCCCGGCTCGGCTTGCCTGTGCCGATGTCCATCCCCCGGTACACCTGGCGCGAATCCGCGCTGACGACCTCGATGGGGAGACGGGAAGCCAGATGAACGGCCACCTCGGTCTTCCCCGCCCCGGTCGGCCCGGTGATCACCGCCAGCGGGGGACGAGAATCGCTCATGAGTCAATCATATCCTGGTCAGGTCTATCCTCACCAGGTGCGCTTCAGCTCGCGCCTGATCTCGCGCAAGGACAGGCGCGAGACGATGGGACGGCCGTGAGGGCAGAAGAAGGGAGTCTGGGTGAGCGAGAGATCCCCAAGCAACCGGGTCATCTCCTCGCGGCCCAGGGGCGCGCCGGCTTTCACGGCGGCCCGGCAGGCCACGAAGGCTAACGCTCGGTCCACGAGTGGCGGAGTGGCCTCGCGCCCGGTCGGCCCGATTCCGCCCACGAGAGCCTCGAGGAGGTGGCGCGGTTCCTCTCCCTTGAGCAGGGCGGGCACCGCGCGGAGGAGGAGCGTGGCCCCACCGAACCCTTCAAGATCGAAGCCGAGACCGGCCAGCGCGGGCTGCCACTCGGCGAGCAACGCATGGCTCGAGGGCGCCATCTCCAGCGTCAGCGGGAACAGCAGCTCCTGGGAAGGCAACGGCCCGATCGCGAGATCGGCCTTCAGACGCTCGAAGAGAACCCGCTCATGGGCCACATGCTGGTCCACGAAGAACACCTCTTCCTCGTTGGCGGCCACGATGAACGTGTCCTGGAGCTGGCCCACCACGGCGCCGAAGAGCGACGCCGAGTAGGCCGCAGGTTCTTCCCTGAAGAGGCTTGCCTGGTCGGCGGCAGGCGCCTGGCTGGGCTCCGCAGCAGGCGCCACCGGGGTGGTGGGTCTCGGCGAAGAAACCACCTCGGCGGCGCGGAGTGCCTCCTGGACCGCGGTGAAGACGAGCTCCTGGACCACGCGCGGCTGGCGAAATCTCACCCACGCCTTACTCGGGTGGACATTGACGTCCACCTCCACGGTGGGAAGCAGGAGCGTCAGGACCGCGATGGGAAACCGATCACGGGCCAGGAGCGGACGGTAGGCTTCCAGGAGAATTTGCAAGAGCTGCGTGTCGCGCACCGGCCGGCCGTTCACGATCACCACGATGTCGTCCCGATTCGCGCGCGCGAGCGCGGGAGGGCTGATGAGTCCCTCGACGACCACCCCGCGCTCCTCCCGCTTGACAACGAGCAGCCGCCCCGCCAGCTCGTAGCCGAGCAGGGCGCCGACCCGATCGCGAAGAGACGAAGCCTTCGGCGCCGTCAGGACCGGCCGCCCATTGTGGATGACGCGAAGGTGGAGCGCGGGCTCAGCGAGGGCGAGCTGCGTGGCGACCCTGAGCCCCGCTGCCAGTTCAGCCTGCGGGCTCTTCAGGAACTTGAGCCGGGCCGGGGTGTTAAAGAACAGATCGGCCACTTCGACCGTCGTCCCCTCTGAACACTCCAGTGGGAGGCGGTCCTGAACCGCTCCCCCCTCCCCTCGGACGAGAGTCCCCTGGTTTGAGCCGCGGGCCCGGGAGACAAGGGAGAAGCGGGAGACGGCACAGATGGCAGGGAGCGCCTCGCCGCGAAATCCCAGCGAGCGGATCTCCCGCAAGTCCGCCTCGGTGGCGATCTTGGAGGTGGCGTGGCGTTCGAGGGCGAGCTCCAGCTCCTCGGCTGTCATTCCCACCCCGTCGTCAGCGACCCTGATCAATCTGCGTCCGGCATCCTTCAAGTCCGCAGTCACGCGCCCCGACCCCGCGTCCACGGCGTTCTCCAGGAGTTCCTTGAGGACGGAGGCGGGCCGCTCCACCACCTCCCCCGCCGCGATCTGGTTCACCACGTGATCGGGCAGTCGGATGATGCGGCTCACAGGCCCTCCTTCAGCTTCCCTGCCGTGGGGAGAACCGAGCAGCCCAAAGCCCGAGGGAGGAGCCAACCGGAGCGTACCGACCCAGCCCGCTTACGCGGGACTGGGTGCCCGCAAAGGAATGGCGACGACCGACACACGATCAATGGCCGAAGGCCATCCGTTGCGGGCACCCGCGAAGCGGGTCGTGCGACGGTTATCGCCATGGCTCTTCCCGAAGCGCGGCTTGCCAGCGGGCCAGCAGATTCAGGGCCCCGAGCGGCGTCAGGCCGGCCAGGTTCAGGGCCGACAGCTCCTCCAGGAGCGGGTGGCCCGAGGGAGGAAACAGGGTGAGCTGTTCCCGGGAGCGAGAGCCGATGGCCGGCGGCTCGAGGGCCTGACGGCTGGCCTCCAGCTCGGCCAGGAGCGTCTTCGCCCGGTCGATCACTGCCGAGGGGAGCCCCGCCAGCCGCGCGACCTGAATCCCGTAGCTCCTGTCGGTCCCGCCGGGGCGAACTTTGTGCAGGAAGATGATCTCGTCGTTCCACTCCCGGACCGCAACGTGAAAGTTCCGAATGGGCGGGAACCGCTCGGCCAGCTGGGTCAGCTCGTGGTAGTGGGTGGCGAAAAGCACCTTGGCGCCACGCCCCCGCTCCGAGAGCTCCTCGGCGACGGCCCACGCAATCGCCAGCCCATCGAACGTGGAGGTGCCACGCCCCACCTCGTCGAGCAGGACCAGGCTGCGCGGGGTGACGTTGTGGAGAATGTTGGCGGTCTCCAGCATTTCCAGCAGGAACGTGCTCTGGCCGCGGGCGAGGTTGTCCTGAGCGCCGACGCGGGCGAAGATCCGGTCCACCAGCCCGATCCGCGCCTCCCGCGCCGGCACGAAGGCCCCCAGCTGGGCCAAAATGACGAGAAGGGCCACCTGACGCAGGTACACGCTCTTCCCTGCCATGTTGGGGCCGGTCAGAATGATGATCTGCGCCTCTTCGCCGTCCAGCTCGAGGTCGTTCGGGACGACCGGCTGCTGGCCGACGGCCTCGAGGACCGGGTGGCGACCGTCCACGATCTGAAGACCGCGGCCGTCGGTGACCACAGGCCTCACGTGTCCGCGCTCGTGCGCGACTTCGGCGAGCGCGGCCAGCACATCCACGGTTCCCACGGCCCGCGCCGTAGCGAGGAGCGCGGGGACCTCCCGCGCCACGTGGGCGCGCACCTCTTCGAACAGCTCGAATTCGAGCCGGTTGATCCGCTCCTCGGCCCCCAGCACCCTCGCCTCGTACTCCTTCAGCCCAGGGGTGACGAAGCGCTCGGCCCCCAGCAGCGTCTGGCGGCGGACGTATTCCGGGGGCACCCTGGGGAGGTTCGCGTTCGAGACCTCGATGGAATAACCGAACACCCGGTTGAAGCGCACACGGAGGGTGGCGATCCCGGTGCGCGTGCGCTCGCGGGCCTCGAGGCCAGCGATCCAGGACTTGGCCTCGCGGCACTCCCGCTTGAGATCAGCCAGCGCCTGACTCCAGCTTTCGCGGATGAGGCCCCCCTCGTGGAGACCCAGCGGCGGGGCGTCTTCCAGGGCGTCAGCCAGGAGTTTCTGAATCGATTTGAGCTCCGCGAGCTCCGCCGCGAGCGCTCCGAGCAGGGGCGCTCTGAGCTCGGCGAAGGCGGCCTTGAGCCGGGGAAGCGGCGAGAGGGAATTGCGGAGGGCGATGAGGTCTCGAGCATGGGCCACGCCGAGGGCCACGCGGCTCGACAGCCGCTCCAGGTCTCCCACGGAATCCAGCAACCCGCGGACCTCGGCCCGGGCCGCGGGAGCTTCCATCAGCACGCCGATCGCCTCCTGGCGGCGGCTGATCTCGGCCAGATCGAGCAACGGCCGCAACAGCCACTGGCGGAGTCCCCGCGCTCCCATGGGCGTCCAGGTTTTGTTCAGAGCGTTGAACAGCGAGCCCTTCGCCGAACGCTCCTGGAGGGTCTCAAACACCTCGAGGGTGCTCACCGCGCTCGGAGCGAGCAGCAAGGCGTCCCCCGGGACCAAGCGCTGGAGGCGCGTCAGGTTCCCGAGGGCGTTCCCCTGCGTGTCCTGAAGGTACTGAAGCGCCGCGGCGGCGGCCTGGATCCCCCACCTCATCCCGCCGAGACCGAACCCTTCCAGGGAGGGAACCCGGAACTGCCGACAGAGCATCTCACGGGAAGCGGAGGGACTCGGAAAGGTCGCGCCGGTCATCGTCAGGGCCGCGCCGCTTTCCCGGAGGCGCGCCAGCAGGCGCTTATTCTCCTGGATGCCCGCGGGCAGGAGGATCTCGGCGGGCCGCCTCAGGAGGGCGGCGTCGAGAAGAGACAGGCCCTCGCCGGCCTCTTCCCCCACCCAGAAGTCACCGGTGGAAATGTCCACGAGGGCGATGCCGAGGCCGTCCCGAGCGCTCGCGAGGGTCAGGAGGAAGTTGTTGGTGCCTCGGTCAAGAAACTGCATGTCCGTCACGGTGCCGGGGGTGATGACCCGAACGACCTCACGCCGGATCAGTTTCCGCCCCTTCCCCGGCGCCTCCATCTGTTCGCACACCGCCACCTTTTGCCCCGCGGCGATGAGACGGGCGATGTAGTTGTCCGCGGCGTGATGGGGGATGCCGGCCATCGGGATCGCCCCTTCCCCCTTCTGGCGCGAGGTCAGCGCGATCTGGAGAAGCCGGGCTCCCAGATGGGCATCCTCGAAGAACAATTCGTAGAAGTCGCCGAGGCGGAACAGCAACAGGTAATCGGGGTAGCGGAGCTTGAGTTCCCGGTATTGTCGCATGACGGGAGTCAGCTCCGGGGACGTCGCCAATGGAGCCTCGCGATCGGTCAGTCGGTGGCCGTTAACCGGGATGCTCCCCGCTGCCCAGCGCGGAGGAAAGCCGGTCGTATGTGGCGTCCAGGGATTCGGGAAGCACGCGGACCTCTCCGAGCACAGGCATGAAGTTCGTGTCGCCGTTCCACCGCGGCACCACGTGGATATGCAGATGCCCCTCGACGCCGGCCCCGGCGACCCGCCCCTGGTTAATGCCGACGTTGTAGCCGTCGGGACGGTAGCCGCGATCCAGCGCCCGGATGGCAGCCTGGACAAGGGCCATGGCCTGGCTGAGCTCGTCGGCCGTGGCCTCGCCGAGGGTCCCGACGTGGCGCGTCAGCACGGCCATGAGGTGGCCGGGCACGTAAGGGAAGGCGTTGAGGATCAAGAAGGCTAGAGGACGACGGAGGAGGACGAGCGCCTTCCGGTCATCGCTGGAAGCCAGAGCCTGGCAAAGGATACAACCCTCACTGCGGCCGGCAGCCCCCACGTAAGCCATCCGCCAGGGGGCCCAGAGGCGCTCCACGCCTAGAGGGTCGAAGCGAGAGGCCCAAGCCTCGGCCTCGCCCGCCCGGTGCCCGCGCAGGAGCTCACGCGTTCACGTGTTCGCGCAGCCGCTTTCCAACCTTGAAGAACGGGACCCGCTTCTCGGGGACGCTGACGCTCGTGCCGGTCTTCGGGTTCCGCCCCTTCCGGGCGTTCCGGTTGCGAATCCTGAAGCTTCCGAAACCCCGGAGCTCGACCTTGTCCCCTTTGACCAGAGCCTCCGTGATGTTATCGAAGACGGTGTTGACGATCGTCTCGCCTTCCTTCTTGGTCAGGTTGGACACCTTCGCCACTTCGTCGATCAGATCCGCCTTCGTCATGATCCAGCTCCCTCGGCTGCGGTCATCACTGGCCCCGGTTGGCCTGAAAAATCCGACCCTCACGCTATCACGGTGGCCGAAAGTTTGTCAAGAACTTTGAGGGGTTACGCCCCCCCTCACCCTCCCCTCTCCCCCTGGAAGGGGGAGAGGATTCAAGGTGAGGGGGTCCCATGGGCGGGCCAAACTTAGTTGGACCGCCACACTAGTCCATCA
>Ga0184633_10000706_pt1 | contig 12770 bp, 12 predicted proteins | sample PLM31_170_b1_FD_133156 | JGI IMG/M metagenome (GOLD analysis project Ga0184633, IMG submission 133156) | Groundwater sediment microbial communities from an aquifer in East River, Colorado, USA - PLM3-1_170_b1 | ecosystem: Environmental > Terrestrial > Soil > Riparian zone | place: USA: East...
CCGTGGACGACGGCGCCCGGGGTCACGTTCGCTACGCAGTCCGGCGCGCAGCTCACGGTCATCATCACAACCGCGTGCTCGGGCATTTACAGCTTCGGGATCTTCGCAAGTGCGTTCGTCGCGTTCGTCCTCACGGAGTACGAGCGGTTCGAGCCGCGGGTGTTCGTCCTGCTCGGCCTCGGGTTCGCGACGGCGTACGTCGCGAACGTCCTCCGGATGGTGATGATCGTGCTCTTCGGCGTGTACAGCGCGACGCCCGAGGCGAGCCTGCAGAACATGCTCGTCGCCCACTCGAACCTCGGGTGGATCATCTTCCTCGGGTGGATCTCGCTGTTCTGGGCGATCGTGTTCAAGTTCGTCGTTCGGCGTCCTGGGCCTGCGCCGAAGCCCGAGCCGCGGAAGCGCGGGGTCCTCTGCGGAATCTGCGAGGATGTCTTGACTCCTGCCCTGCCCGGGTACCGATGCGAGTGCGGGAAGTTCTATCACGTCGCGTGCGCGGTGACGGTCGAGGAATGTTCGAAGTGCCACCGACCGATGCGCACCGCGCCAGCTCACTCCTCGGGAAGTGAGGCGTAGTACGCTCCCCTAGAGCGCAGGTTTCCGTTTTCTGGATCGAGACACAACTCCGGGTGGGCGACTGTCCCCCCGTTGGTCTCTTCTTCAACATACATTATCAATTCCGCGAACGAGACAGATTGCGCTATATCACGCCTCGAGGGTCGACGACGTGGCGCGAGGACGGAGGCTATGGTCCGGGTGCTTGGGCTGAGCGCGGGACACGATGCCGCGGCGGCCCTTGTCGTGGACGGGAAGATTGTTGCCGCGGCGGAGGAGGAGCGGTTCGTCGGCGTGAAACACAGCGTCGGCCATCCACTCCCCGCGAACGCCGCGGCCTACTGCCTGTCCTGGGCCGGCCTCGCCCCCGAAGACATCGACTATGTCGCAATGTACAAGCCGATCCACATGTCGTGGTGGCGGGCCCTACTCCGACCCTTGCTCACATCAGGCGTGCCGTTCCTGAAGCCGCGGCTCGGGAAGAGCCTCGTCGTCGACGCGGTTCGGTTCTTCAGTGAGTCGGAGATTCGCCGGAATCCGTACGGGACGCGGGCGCTCGGGTTCCGACCGGACCAGGTTCGTGGCGTCCCTCACCATGTCGCCCACGCCGCCTCCGCCTACTACTGCTCCGGCTTAAAGCACGCCGACGTGCTCGTCGCAGATGCCGCGGGGAGCCACGAAGCCACGTCGCTGTACGAAGGTAATGGCGGCGAACTGGTCCTTACACGCCAGACCGACTGGCCCGACAGCCTCGGCTATTTCTATAGCGCGGTCACTGAGTACCTTGGGTACGAGACGCGGGAGGGCGAGGGGCGCGTCATGGGGCTCGCCCCGTACGGGGTCCCTGACCCGAAGGCCGATGCCGTCATGCGCCGCGCCTGCCGGGAGACCCGCGACGGCTACTCGGTTGACTCGAACTTGATAGGGTATGCACCACCGTACGCGATCGATGCCCTGGAGCGGGCGCTCGGGCCCCGCGCACGAAACCTCCAGGACCTTGACCGATCAAGGTTCCGCAACATCGCACACGCCCTTCAAACGCGGCTCGAAGAGGTGGTGGTGCACCTCATCGAGAGATGGGGCGTCGGGAGCAACCTGTGCCTCGCCGGAGGTGTCGCGTTGAACTGCAAGATGAACGGCGTAATCCTCGAAACAGGCCGGTTCGACGAGGTGTTCATCCAGCCCGCAGCGAACGACCCGGGCTCCGCGCTCGGCGCTGCGTTGGCGCTGGCACGTGCGGAAGGGGACCCTGTCGCGATGCGCATGCGCGACGCCTACTTGGGACCATCGTACACGGACGACGAGGTTGCGAAACTGCTCGACGCGCGCAAGGTTCCATACGAGGAGGTCCATGATATCGAGGATGCAGTTGCGGAACTGCTGGCCCGCGACAAGATCGTGGGCTGGTTCCAAGGTCGGATGGAGTTCGGCCCCCGCGCCCTCGGTGCGCGGTCCATCCTCATGAGCCCCACCAAGCCGGAGAACAAGGACATCATAAACGCGCAGGTCAAGTTCCGCGAGGCGTACCGCCCGTTCTGTCCGTCGCTCCTCGCGGAGGCTATGGACGAATACCTCGTGAACGCGCGGCCCAGCCCCTTCATGATTCTCTCCTTCAAGGTCCGGCCCGACAAGCGGAAGGAAATTCCCGCCGTGACGCATGTCGACGACACGTGCCGGCCACAGACCGTGGAGCGGGATGTGAATTCGAAATTCTGGGCGATGATTCGCCATTTCGAAGACCGGACGTCTGTGCCCGTCGTGCTCAATACGAGCCTCAACGTGAGGGGCAAACCGATTGCCTGCTCGCCCACCGACGCCCTCGCCGCGTTCTACTCCGGTGGCCTCGACTACATGGCCTTCGGCCATCTTCTCTTGGCCAAGCGTCCCGGTTCATGAACCGCCGTCCGATCGAGCGACGCGTGGTTCTCGGTCTCCCCACTTACCAGCAGCTTCCTTGTATGGCCGCCCCTGAATAAGCTTCGTCCAAGGATCTACGCAAGGCTGTCGGCTGGTCGAAGGCCGGTGGGCCGAGGCTCTTCAATCCGAGAGCGACAGCAGCACCGGCCCGGACATAGGCCAAGAAGGTGGTTGGGGCTCATGTGCGAAGACGTAACCGCACTCTCCGCCGTCAAAAAGGTTCGTTAGGGTCGTCGACGACCGGGAAAGTTGATGAACGGCCACCCGTTCATCTGAGTCGGGACGGGATGGGAGTACGATGCATGTCGTCCACTTGGTTGACGTGTTGCCGCCAGGGATAGGCGGCATCGAATCTGCCCTTGCAACACTTCTGAACCTGATGCCAGACGTTCGATTCACGGTGGTGACGCCCCGTCATTCGGGAGGTCAAGGCTATCCATGGGGCAGCCATGTCAACGTGTACGAGTTGGACGCGGGTGACCTCGTGCAACGACTTGTCTCACCAGTGCTTCCCGCTCGGCTTCGCCCGGCATCCTCGCTCATGGCCCAGTTGGTCCACGAGGTCAGCCGACGCAGGCTCGCAGCGTCCATGGACGCGGACCTTGTACACATGCACTCCTTCCCGTTGTTTCGATTCTTCGCCAACCTCCGCGATAAGTATCCGAACGTCGTCACGAGTTACCTCGTGGAGCGACTTCGGGCATTCAACCGTCTCAAGCGCCCGCTAACCTTCACCGATCACTCTCTGTTCGGAGGCAGCCGGCGGCAGTTCGAATCAATCCAAAGTGGCCTTCTTGTCGAGCGCCTCGAGAACATCGTCTGTGTCGAGCGCAGCGGGAAGGTCAACGTGGACGCATACGCCAGAGAGAGGGGTCTCGGGATTCGGAGTTGGTGGATTCCCAATCCGATTGACACAGAACGATTCCGCCCGGGGCCACTACCCAGTTCTTCGCGTTTGATCATTGGCTATGCGGGGCGTTGGGAAAAAAGGGGGACCGAGGAAATCATAGGGCTCACGAGGGCACTCCCTGATTGGGCCGAATTGCGAATCGCTCTCGCAGTACGAAGCGACGAGGATCTCAGGTCGGCTCTCTCCCTAGAAAGGCCAGGCGTGAAGGTGTTCGTCAACCTTCCCAACTCTTCAATGCCCGAGTTCTACAACTCACTTCATCTTCTCCTCGACCCATGGAGTTTCGGGGCTCCGCGCACGGCACTCGAGGCGATGTCGTGCGGGAGGGTGGTTGTGAGATGGTTTTCGGACGAGACTGACGTGAATCCTCCGGAGATTCCCCCTGAAGTGTCTCCGACTGTGCGAGCCCGTGGCGCCCAGGAGCTGTTTGCTCATCTCTCCTCTTTCCAAGATGACCTCTTGCTTCGAGGGCTCGGGGATGCATCGAGGGCGTTGGCAGAGGCGACGTACTCCAGTCATCGGATTGTGGATGCATATCGGGCGGTTTACGGAGTTGTGACCGGGACTCCGCTCTAGACTGCCACGACCCTAGCGATCATAGTCCAGCCCAGGGAGGACCCACCGCGGCCCCGGGACAGCTCGGACTCGAGTTTCGTGAGGAGGGGCCTCCCGATGCTCTCCGGGATGTGCATGGCCAGGAGGTCCAACGGATACGGAAGAACGCAGTTGGCGAATCGCATCTCTCTTACTTCGAAGTGGGAGGAGAGGAGTCGAACGAAGACTTCCCGCGTGAATTCCTGGATGTGCTCTCTGAACTCGTATCTGAGGAGAGTGGCCTTCACTTCAAATAGGCGATTCATGTACGAAGTCGCTGATGGCGATGTGACAACTGCCTGTCCACCCGTTCGGAGGATCCTTGCCACTTCTCTAAGGAGACTCTCCGGCCTCGTTGTGTGTTCAAGGACCTCCGTTGCGAGGACTTTGTCAAAGATCCCGTCTCGGAAGGGGAGGTACTGGGCATGAGCCCAGACACGCCCTTGGACGTCGCTCGGTATGTTTTCGAGATATCTTCTAGCCAAGTCCATGGCGACGACCCTGGCGCCCGCTTGCAGGATATGGCGCGAATAGTACCCCGGCCCTGAGCCAAGGTCCAGAATGAGCTCGCCCGGCCTTGGGTCCAACACTTCGTAGACCGCATGGAAGCGGCTATGGTAGAAGAATCTCTTGTACCAGTTCGGATGTTCATAGGTTGCTTGAAGCTCCTCGAGCTGCAAGGCCTTTTTGTTGTAGTACTCGTAGAGTTCCCGTTCTGTCGGTAAGCCGGTTCCGCTCATATGATTGAAAGTAGATCAGAAATTTTCGCCACGTTCCCCGGGCCGGGCCTGATCGACACAAGCACTGTTCGAATCCCGGCGGCCCGTCCCATCCTCAAATCCCTGTCATTGTTCCCGACCAAGATCGCTTCCTTCGCGCGAACGCCGAGCCGTTGAAGGGCGAGCACTGCCGGCGCGGGGTTGGGTTTGTGCTCGGAGACGTCCTCGCGCCCGACGATGGTGTCGGGTGGAGGGAGGTTCCACCTTCTGAAGGCCTTGAGAACCGCTGTTCGTGAATTGTTGGTGACGATGGCAGTTCGATAACCCCGTTCCCGAACCGCGCTCAAAAAGTCAATCACTCCTTCCTGAAGTGCTGATCTCGAAACCGCTTCCAACTCTAACCCTGTGATCGTGTCGAGAGCGCGCTGCATGATATTTTGTACGTCTCCGTCAGACCGGCCTGCAGAAGAAAGCGCAGCCTCCGCCCGTCGCAGGGACTCTAGGAGTGGCTGAAAGGTCAGGTGCACGCCTTGAGCTGCAAACAGGACTGCTAGTCGGCGGCGTACTTCGTCGTAATCCGTGGGGAGGTCGACTAGAGTGCCATCGAAGTCCAAGAGGACTGCGGTCACGCTTCCCTGCTTCGCCACTGCTCTCCCCTGACCAGGATGGGGCCTGCATCCATCAATCGGACCCAGTAGCATCCCGCGGGCACAGCGTTGTACCTGAGGCGAGAGGAAAGGAGTTCGCCGAATGCGAGGCGCACAAGGTCCGCGGGCATGTTCGCACCGAGTCGCGCGAAAAAGTTGCTCGTGGTGAAGAATCTTCCGGCATTGATTTCCGTCACGCAAGGAACACCTCGAGAGTTTTCCTTGAGGTCTATGCAGAAAACGCCGCGCGCCTCGGGATCGATCGAGGTAACTGCGCGGCTTGCAATCCGGTTGACACGCTCATCATGGACGGTAACGGCAACCGAGGGGGACGAGGATTGCCCGCTCACCGAGAGATTCCCCATCAGGTATTCTAGACGCAAGCGACACGCCGACGTCACGATCTCGCCCTCGTTCCAGAGGCTCTGGAAAGCGTATTCACGCCCGGGTAGGTACTCGGCCATCATGAAGTCCTTGGACTCGAGCGCCCGCATTGTGCGCCAGTAATGTATCCATTCACGAGCCTGCCTCGCGGTCTGGACCGGCAAGGCCGCCCTCGATCCCGCTCCTCTCACCGCACGAAGCCACACAGGGTGGCGCCGATGCCTTAGGCGTCCCAGAATTTTTGGAATGTCAGCGAGCCTTTCCACAAGGAACGATTCCGGAGCAGGGACTCGCGCGTCTCGGAGCCGTTGATTCGTCGCCATCTTGTCCCGGCAGATACGGATTGTCTCCTTTCGCGGGAGAAACGTCATCGCCTCGAGGTCCTCACGGTGTTCCGAAATCACCTCGACCTCGATGTCGGGTTGCGGGTGCACGAAGTCGACTTTTTCCGCCTTAATGATTCGATTGATGACTTCGACGTAATCCGGTTCGGTTGCGCGCGGAACGAGGTATGCATGGTCGACGCGTGGGAGCTCAAGGTGCCAACGGTTGATATCGGCGCCGACGATGTACAAAGGCATTTTCGACTCCCGGAGAGACTCGATCAAGTTGATCCCCGCGGACCCGCCTGCCCCGGTGACGAGAATCCGTCTGCGCACCATAAGAATCACTGCGAATCATCGGCACCTTGGCTCAGCGCGACAGCGTAGACGTCGTGCTCCTGACGCTTTTTGTCGAGTAAGGTGCCGAAGCAGCCTAACTTCACGTCGTCGGGGAGAGTGCCGACCGCAAGGATGTTCATAGGGGCCCTGACGAGGGCCGGAATGCGAGTGCCCCACTTGAAGTCAGCGTCAGGTCGTCTCAGCTGCCTGACGGAGCATGTTCTCCACTTTCGCTTGCGGTCGCCTCCAAGAACCCTCCCAGTAGACAGATCCGGGTTTCCCTTTCGCGCTCGTGTTTCGTCGAGCGGCACCCGCCGCAACCGCCGCCCGGGCGTGCTGGGATGTCCTGACCCCCACGATACCAGGGTACCGATTCGATTGCCCGAAGTTCTGCCATGTCATGTGGGCGGCGGACGTCGAGGAGCATCCGAACTGCCGGCGTACGATGCCGGTCTTCGGCCCGAACCCGTCGGAGAGCCGACAATCTCGGCTGTGAGGCAAGATTTCGGTTGAGCGGTGTCGGCCCGCCTATCCGCGGCCGCCGCCGCCTATCGAGCTGTACAACTTTGCGTACTCGGCAGCCGTCCCCCGAATGTCGAAGGCAGAAGAGACCAGCTCGATCGCCGCCTTTCCCATTGACTCGCGCGCTTCTGGTGCGCTCAACGCCTCTCCGATGGCGTTCTCCAGGCCGGGGACATCACCGGGCTCGACCAACCAACCGGTAACTCGCGGCCGAACGACGGTCGGAATGTCCCCGACCCGCGTAGCGATGACGGGCAGCCCCGCGGCCATCGCCTCGAGCATGCTCAGCGGGAGTCCCTCCCGGAATGAAGGGAGGACGAAGACGTCCGCCGCGGAAAAATAACGCCACGGGTTGCGCTCCTCGCCGAGCATGGTGAGCATGTCGCGGCGCCCTCCAGTTTTCGCTTGCAGGGCTTCCCGCAGGCGCCCCTCAATCGGGCCGATTGCGAGCAGATGGACCCGAGCGTTCGTCGTTATCCGGACGCGTTCCAACGCCGTCAGTAAGATCAAGAAGCCCTTGTCCTCCGTAATCCGGCCGAGGAAGAGGAGGGTCAGGTCTGAATCAAGCCCCAGCTCCTTTCTCACGTCTGCCCGCGCGGCGAGCGCTGCGCGGACCTGCATGGCTGGGACTCCATTGGGTATGACCTGTCCGTGCCCGAGGGCCTCCTGCAAAGACTCAGCCACATAAACGACCTGATGCGGAACGAGGAGGCATAAACGCTCCAGAATCCGGAATGCAACGCCCCTAATCCCGGGCGGCCGGGGCGACCGGCCGTGGACGGTGATGATGACGCCCTTCCCGATTGAGCGGGCGACGAGGCCAGCGATGAGGGACTGCAAGTGGAACTGCTGGCAATGGACGAGGTCCGTGTGCGCGCTCCGGCGGACCACCAAATGTGCGCTCCGGAGCGCGAGAGCGAGGTTCGCTAGGCCCGCAGGCACGTCCGATGCGTCGACTTCTCCGCTCGTCACTTCATGACCGTGCGCGGGAAGTTCCTGCGACATCGTACGAACGAAGCGCGCGACGCCGGTGCTTGCGGATCTGTAAGGGGAGAGAAAGAGAATACGCACGCTAACCGATTTGGCGCCACCCTTTAAAACCCATCGCCGGGATGGCCGCCGAACGGTGAGTGCGCTCAGGCCTCGGGTCGTAGCCCTTGCCAGTCGTAGTAGGCCTCTTGGCGTAGCGCCTGTCCTCCGGACCTCAACATTACCTGGAGGCAATACGCCGGGCTCAGAGCCCGACTCACGAGTCCTATCAGCAGATACAACCACTGTCTCGGGCGTCGGACCGCTCGTCGCGCTTGGACGGCAATCCGGCGGGCATCGCCGACAATCACCTCGCTCCGCCGCGGACAGCGGACGAGAAAGAGAAGGAGCGTGTATCCGTACCAGAACGCGTTTCGGACGCGGCTGATGGGGTCTTCCGTAAGGGGCGGAAAGGTGGCGACGCCTCGGTACCAGTCAGGTTCGAGGCCGCCCGCCCCGTGGTGCCGCGCGCGATTCGACATGATCCAGTCCTCAGCGTTTGTCATGTCCTCGGGGTACCCACCGAACTCGAGAAATTTCGTTCGCCGGTGGAGGAGGATGACTTCTCCCCTCGGGCCAGCGAGCCAGTCCCTTCCTGCTGCCGCCTCCCTCAGCTTTTCCTTGTCAATGGAGACGACTGCATCATCGTCATCATCCTGAAAAAGGATCCACTCCGTTCGGGCCTTCTTGGCGGCCAGGTTCCTTGATAACGCGCGTGTGTCGCGGAGGAGGATTGGGGCCTCGACGTACTTGGCCCCGGTTCGCTCGCAGCGCTCCCGAATGCGCTCCCGAGTTGCCGGGTCATAGGAGCCATCAACGATAACAACTTCATCGAATCCTGCAGCGGTCCACACAGGCAAGCGCGGTGCGAGGGCCTCGTGCCGGCCGCGCGTTGCAACGCACAGGGCAATCGTGAAGGACTGGGCAGCGGTATCACCCGTTCGCGAATCTCCCTTCGAATCCTCTGTAACTTGATCATCGGGCATGGTGTGCGCTCCTCATGTCCGCAAAGAGGTCCCAATGAATCCGCCGGTCCCGCGTCGAAGTCTCGCTCGCCAAGGCCCCTCGAGGCGCGCGAAGCGTTCCAGCTCCGCCCGATGGCGCTGCCAGGTCTCGAGGAGCCGAACTTTGTCTTCGGTTCAGGGAAGACCGTCGGGGGACGGTCGGACATAGGCCCTCCATTTGGGTGACGAGGGTCGTTTCGATGCCCACGAGGTGGGGCGGGAACGCAGTCGAGATGCGGCCGATCTTCACATTCAGCTCTTATCCCTCGGTCAGCTAAAAAGGTGGCCGTGAGCACTTCCTTACCAGAGAACCGCGTCGGCAGACTTAAGAAGCACACTCCCCGTGGTGCGAGGAACGGAGCCGGCCCGTGAATGAGAGTCTCCGACAACAGGCGGCCCGCGGGTTCCTTGTCGTTTTCTCCCTCAAGATCGCGGGCACCGTAGTCGCCAGAGTATCCCAGCTCATCCTTCCACTCTTCCTTCTCCCTTCGGACTTTGGCATCCTCGCCCTCGCGTTCTTCTTCTCGGGCTTGCTCGCGATGATCGCGGACCTAGGGATCTCCGCAGACCTGGTGAGGCGGAAAGACCGACTCGAAGAGGCCTTCGACACCGCCCTCGTCCTGCGGATCGTACTGGCGGTGATCCTGGTCGGCGTTTCCGCGGTCATCGGATGGGCAGCATCGCTCGCCTATCAGGATCCCCGAGTCGCTCTGCCTGTCGTCATCCTGTCCCTTGGACTCGTGTTCCAGGCACTCAGCATGGTTCCGAGGGTGATCTCGACGCGGAACCTGGATTTCATCCGAGCGACCCTTCCCGACAGCCTGGGCAAGTTTGCCGCGGCGGCATTAACGATTGGCCTAGCCGTGGTGGGATTCGCATACTGGAGCGGGGTCTACGGCGCCGTGATCGGCGCATTCGTCGGCATGACCCTTCAGATTGTGTCGTCAGCCTGGAGGCCCCGATTCCGTTTTCGCAGAGATCTCGCTCGCGAGATCGTAGGGTTTGGGAAATTCGTGACGTTTGCCGTGCTCGCGAACTTTGTCGCCCATTCCGTTGACAGCCTGATCGTCGGGGCCATCTTGGGCATCTCGCCCCTCGGGTTCTACGTGGTCGCGTATTCGTGGGGCGTGTACTTCACGAGCAATCTCTCCTCTGTTCTCTCGCCCCTGACCTATCCCGTCCTTTCCCGAGTCTCGGATGACCCCTCGAGGCTGAAGAGGGCATTCGCCGAGAACATGCGATACTTTGGCTACATTGCGGCTTGTCTGAGCACCGGCGTCGCAACCTTCGCGCCCATGTTCGTCCGCTCGTTCTATGGTCCGGAGTGGGCACCCGTGATTGACCCGATGCGGATTCTCCCTGTGACGGGTCTGCTGCTGGGATACGCAGCGATCATGGCAGACGCACTCACCGCCGTGGGTCGGTCGCGAACGGTCTTCATCATCAACTGGATTGAAGTGGGCATCGTGCTCGTGCTGCTCCCCCTTGGCACGGTCTATGGAGGTCTCATCGGCGCGAGCGTGGCCACGTCTATCGGTGCCTCCTTCGTAGCAATCAGTCTCGCCAGATTGTGCTCGAGGAGAATTCGAATGGCCTACAGCGACTGGTTCGATGTCCTGAGCCGCCCTGCAATCGCGGCGGCCACCGCACTCCTCGTCGGTACCATGTGGACGATCCTCGTGCCCCCTTCCGTGTGGGCCTTGCTCGTGGGCCTGACCCTGTTTATTGGCGTGTACATCGGCGTCCTTCAGACGTCCACGCGCGGGCGATTCCTTGCGGATTTGCGCGAACTTCTCCGACTCGCAGTGCAGTGAGACGGTGTGCGGATGACCACGCTTGGCTATCTCGATCGGCGTCAGGTGAATCTCCGATGAACGTCCTGTTCCTAGCGCTTGACGTGCGAATCAACGTACGCACGGGAGAGGGAATCCACGTCCGCGAACTCGCCCGGTCGTTGGGTCTCCTGGGACATCACATCGATCTCGTGACCGCCACCCCACAGCGGGAAGTCCCGGGCATCCACCCGAACGTCGTGCATCATCTGCGCCCCGAAGGGCCGAACCATGGGGTCGTGCGCTTTTGCGCCCAACTCGCCCGTCGGGTCGGCTCTCGCGCAATCTACGAGCGGCGCCTCTCGCCGAAGGTCTCCTGGGCCGTTTCGGTGCTCACCGGCCTCCCATATGTTGTCGAGGTGAATGGCATCGAGGAAGAAGCCCTCCTGCAGGGGCGAGGCACGCCGTCCTTTCCCGTTGCTCGACGGTGGATGCGAAGACGGTTCTATCAGCGAGCCGCTCGGGTTGTAGTCGTGACGGCCCGCCTTGCCGCCCTCGTACGGGAGGAGAACCGGATTCCTGAGCTACGAGTCCGAGTCGTGCCCAACGGTGTGGATACGGATCGCTTCGCCCCGATGGACCCTGAGTCCGCGCGCGCCACGATCGGTTTCGCCCCGGGTCCTTGGATCGTGTTCGTGGGCAATCTTGTCGTGTGGCAGGGCGTCGACACTCTCATTCGGGCGATGCCGTCCGTCGTCCGTGAGATCCCGGACGTCAAGCTGGCCATCGTGGGTGATGGGGTACTGAGAGGGGATCTCGAAAGGCTCGCTCGAAGAGTGGCGGTCGGGGAGCATGTGCACTTCCTCGGATCATCCCCCTACGAACTCGTCCCGACCCATATCGGGGCCGCATCGGTCTGCGTCGCCCCGTTCACGCGGCTACGGAATGAACGAATCGGCCTGTCCCCGCTGAAGGTCTACGAGTATCTCGCCTGTGGACGGCCTGTTGTCGCAAGCGACCTCCCGGGAATCCGCGAGACACTCGCCGAGTCGCACGCCGGGATTCTCGTCCCGCCCGACGACGTCGACGCTCTCGGTCGCGCGATCGTTGGTATCTTGGCGAACGAGCCGGAACGGACGGACGCTGGTGCCCGGGGTCGAAGTTTCGCGGTAGCCAAGTGCTCGTGGCTCCGCGCGGCGCGGGAGATCGAAGGGATCTTAGAGGAAGCCACAAGGCGGGACGACAGGGAGCCCGGAGAGGACCGCACCCGTACCGTTGGATTAATGTGGTGACCCAGATTTACGCTCGAGGCATCCGATGAACATCCTGGCTGTTGGGGCGCATCCCGACGATGTCGAGCTCGGCTGTTTTGGCACGCTGCTCGAGAAGAGGCGTCGAGGGCACCGCGTGTACGCCACTGCCCTCGCTCCGGGCCCTTACGGGAAACATTCTCGGGAAGAGATCGAGGTGGTCTGGGCCCGCGTCAGGTCTATGATGCGGACGGGGAAAGGCGGGGGCGATTACGTGCTTGGGAAGTTCTCGATTGGCCAGCTCGCCCACGATTGGCACACGGTGCGGTTCGTCGACGACCTGATCAAGGAGTTCGACATCGATACAATCATTACCCACCATTATGGGGAGGCTCATCAGGACCACATTGCCGCGCAACGGATTGCTGTCAGCGCGGCCCGCCGTCACGTCGATCGGCTGTGGCTGTGGGAGTCCTCGATATACACGCATCGAAATGTGTTCCCGTTTCGTCCCCAGCAGTACGTCCCGATCTCGAAGGATTCGTTCGAGGGAAAGATGAAGGCCCTCGCAGCATACCTCGAGGCAGGACTGCTCGAACCAGAGGAGGTCAAGGCGCACGGCCACCTTGCGAGGTACCGGGGGGCGGAGATGCGCAGGGAGTTCGCGGAATCGTTCGAGATCGTCTGGGAAGTCCACGAAGGGTAGGTCTTGCCGTCGAAGGTGTCCGATGCTCGGGAGGATGTAGCGGGCCGTGGAGGTCCCGACGTCTCTTCGAACGCCGAGTCATCGCCATCGGAGGGAGCC
>Ga0184633_10000707_pt1 | contig 12767 bp, 8 predicted proteins | sample PLM31_170_b1_FD_133156 | JGI IMG/M metagenome (GOLD analysis project Ga0184633, IMG submission 133156) | Groundwater sediment microbial communities from an aquifer in East River, Colorado, USA - PLM3-1_170_b1 | ecosystem: Environmental > Terrestrial > Soil > Riparian zone | place: USA: East...
CGAACACCTGCAGATCAGCATTGACAACGTTCAGCCCGACGACGTCTCGAAGAAAAGCCTGAAGGTGCTGGACCAGAAGATCAAGCTGCTCGCCGAGCACGCCTGGTTTCAGGTGAACATCAATTCGGTGCTCGGCAGCGGCGTGCGCAATCCGGAAGACGCGCTGGCCGTGGCGCGGCGCGCCGTGGAGCTGGGCTTCACCAGCACCGTCGGCATCCTCCACGACGGCAACGGGCAGCTGCGGCCGCTCGGGGCGCGCGAGCAGGAAATCTTTGAAGAGATCATGGGGCTGGGGAAGCGCTCGTTTTCGCGCATCAACCGCTTCCAGCACAATATCGCCCGCGGCAAGCCCAACGAATGGCGCTGCCGCGCCGGCTCGCGCTACCTCTACATCTGCGAAGACGGCCTGGTGCACTGGTGCTCGCAGCAGCGCGGCTATCCGGGAATCCCGCTCGAGAAGTACACGGATGAAGAGCGCCGCCGCGAATACTTCACGCGCAAACCTTGCGCGCCGCGCTGCACCATCTCCTGCGTACAGCAGATCGCCATCGTGGACAACTGGCGCGCCCCGCAAACCTTGAAGCCCATTCCCCGCCCCATGCCGCAGTCTGCCCGCCTAGGCGAGCCCGCTTCCTCCCCGCTCGTCTCGCTCACCGGCGCCGGCGCCCCCGAAAACCGCTAGCCGCAAGAATCGTCAGCATACGATTGACAGACGTTCCCTAGAGGTATACAAGGCACCTAATCTCCTGCTGGGGGTGCCTATGAAGCGCTTCATTCTCCTTCTTGGTGTTCTCCTATTCCAATCTGCAGCGTTTGCACAGCAAACGGCCCAACCGATTCAGCGCGACCCGCAGGCTGCTGCTGTTCTTTCGCAGATGGCAGCAGCGACCCGATGGAGTTCGCTGGCCATCCCCGCCGATGCCGTGGCCACTGGAACTTTGACCCCCTATCGAGGCGAGACACAAGAAACCGCGAGTGTTGTCATCAAGGCGAAAGGTTCCCGACAGTACCGAACAGAGGTGCTAGACGCGACCGGCTACCGGACCACCATCTTGAACGGTGACACCGCTGCGGTGCTCGCCTCAGACGGAACGCGGTTCATTCCCCGCCACAGCGCAATCTCGATGTTGCCAGCGGCTTTCCCTTTTCTTTATGTTTCAATCGCCGTCGCCGACGGGAGCGCTAGCCTACGCTATTTGGGCACTGAGAGTTTGGGGAGCGAGTTAACTCATCGGATCGAAGTTGTCCGCGAGTCGACTCCCCAACAACGGGCCATCCGGTTAGTCGTCTGGGTTTCTTCCGCAACTCTGCTTCCTGTGCAGATTGAAACCACCCGCGTCGCGGTGGAAAACCCCACAGTGACTCGCGCAACGGCTCGCGTTTTGTCTGACTACCGTGTGGTGAACGGCCTGGCGGTCCCCTTCCGCCAGGAGGAATACGCGAACGGCCAGCGGCTCTATACCCTCCAATTGACCTCCGTTCGTTTCAACGTCGGGCTGTCTGATATTGAGTTCGCCTTGCCTGTAGCGCAGGGGCAGGAATAGGAGGCGGCGATGCAGCTACGCAAAGCAATCCTCCTAATCGTCACTCTCGCACTGCTTCCGTTTGGGGTTGGAGCACAATCCGTTCCGAACCAGGTGAACCCGTCGAATGCCACGGGAACAATGCCCTATAACACCTACGGTGGAGTGCGGGAGAACATCAATCTGGCAACGGGCAATGTCAACCTCCAGATCCCCTTGCTCACCCTGCCAGGTCGTAATGGGCACAACCTCACCCTCGCGGTTGAATATGACAGCAAGCTGTGGTTCGTGAGCCATTGGATGGATGAATTCGGCGTTGACCACTGGTTTTGGGAAAGCGAATGGCGTCAGCCAGCGCTGAGTGGCGGGACTTGGCGCTGGAACCTTCCGGCAATGAGCGCGGTTGAAACACAGGTCAGTTCTTCTTTTGGGGGAGTCTACTGCTATACCAACTTCGTCATCACGATGGGGGACGGCAGCAAACACTGGTTCAAGAACAAGGCGTACTGCTATGGCTGGGCACCAGGTGGCACTCAGGTTATGAGGCCTCAATACCAGATCAATGTCATGGACTCAAACGACGGCTCCTATCTTCGCCTGGACACCACAAATACTTCCGATGTTGTTTTGCACGCAAGAGACGGCACGCAAACTCACTTCAATCCGGGATATGTACCTATCGGAGTAGAAATCAGCGTCTTAGCGAACAAGATCGTGGATACGAATGGCAATGTGATTTCGATTTCCGGGGGTATTACGGACACCTTGGGGCGCGTGGTGACCTTCAACACGTCGAGCGTCTCGTACAAAGACTCGAGCGGAACCACTCGCACGATCAGCCTGAACTACGCTCCGTTCAGCATGCACCCGGTGTTCGTTTCACCTGCATCCGACTGGGTTAGCTACAATCAAAATTTTCTGAGCAGCCTGGTTCTTCCCAACGGTCGGAGTTACACATTCCAGTACAACGAATTCGGGGAACTGACCAAAATCACCTACCCGACGGGCGGCTACACGGCCTATGAGTACGACCGCTTTACGTTCTTGCGGCAGGGCTCGGCTGTCGAACCCTATGCGGGAATAGCCGCCGACTTCCGTGAGGTCGTAAAGCGAAGGGTCTGCCGCAAGGCAACCGGGACCTGCCTGACTACGGAAGAGGATGTCACGACATATGCGCCTACCGTGGACGGAGCAAAGACCAACAACCAGTACATGGACGTGACCGATCCGGAAGGCAATCGCACCCAGCATCAATTCTCCTTCCAGAGCGACTCTTATGCAGACCCAGTTTTCCCACTCTACTCGACCAGAGAACTGAACCGGTGGGTGTATCAGGGAGCATCGACCTTGCTGCGCACCATCCAAACGGAATACAACGAGCTTGATGCCCAAGGAAGACCCACGAACATTTCACTGCCCATTCGAGTCACGACCACGCTGAACGACTCGAACCAGGTCACCAAGGTGGAATACGGCTATGACACCTTCACCGCCTTAGTTCCCACATTTGGCGGTGGTGTCCAATCTCTCACCAAACCCATCGACAACATCGTGGAGCAACCCGAATATGGCTTCGGAGTGGGCACGCCTGGGGCGCTGGCGCGCAAGACGGTCAACACATGGCTCAAAGTCAATTCCATCAACGGGCAGGATTACACCGCAACTTCACTCTTCATAATGAACCGGAAAGGGAGCGAGGCGATCTATGACGGCGCAGGTAATCTCAAGGCGCAGAATCAGTTCGAGTACGATTCCTACGCCGAAACAACTGCTGCCAGCGGCGCTGTTCAGCACGACCCGGCGTTCAATACCAGTTACACCACGCGCGGCAACCTCACCGCTTCGAAGCGCTGGCGCAATACCGATGCCGCATGGCTGGAAACCCGGAATCGGCTATTCGATGACGCGGGAAACGTCCTCAAGACCCGCGACCCTGGCCTACACGTCACGCAGTTTAGCTACACCGACTCCTGGGCGAACCAGTCGTGCCTGCCTTCGGGCGGCAGCGCGAAGGCATATGTCACCAGCGCGACGAACGCCCTTAACCAAGTCACCAGCAGCACCTACAACTCCTGTAGCGGCACGGTCGCCACAACCACCGACCCGAACAACCAAACGGCCTCATCTACCTACGACCTGATGGGAAGAATGACTCAGACGAACCTGCCCGGCGGAGGCCAATCCAACCGCTCGTTCAGCGAGTCGGCAACACCGCTCAGCTTGACCGGTTCGGTCAAGATTGATGCTACGAGAACCGCAAGTTCAACCGATTCTGTTGACGGCCTGGGCCGGGTGACTCAATCGCGCCTGGACACCGACCCGCAAGGCGTCACCTATACGGACATCACCTACGACGCTCTGGAGCGAAAGAAGCCGGTCTCGAATCCCTACCGCACGACGGGCGACCCAACCTACGGCGTCACCAGCTTCGGCTATGATGCCTTGAGTCGGCTAACAGCTGTAGCTGCGCCCAGCGGTGGGTCAGTCACGACAGTCTATGCGGGGAATTGCACCACGGTAACTGACCAGGCCGCCAAGAAGCGCAAGTCCTGCGGCGATGCCCTCGGCCGGCTGACGCAGGTCTTCGAGGACCCTGGTGGCCTCAACTACGAGACCGACTACCAATACGACACGCTGGACAACCTGACTAGTGTGGTGCAGAGCGGGTCGCGGCAGCGCACCTTTGCCTACAACTCGCTTTCGCAGCTCACCAGCGCCTCGAATCCCGAATCCGGCACCATCAGCTACACCTACGACAGCGACGGGAACTTGCTCACGAAGGTCTCCCCGCTCCCCAGCCAACCCAATCCCGCCGTCACGGTGACCGCCACCTTCGCGTACGATTCTCTGCACCGGCTGACGGGCAAGACTTACTCGAGCGGCGACCCAGCCACCAGCTACTTCTACGACCAAACCAGCTACAACGGTTTGACCATCACTAATGGAGTGGGTCGCAGAACGGGCATGGCTGACCCGGCAGGCGCCGAGGCATGGAGCTACAGCCCGACAGGCCTCGTACTTACCGAGCGCCGCACGACGAACAGCGTGAGCAAGAACGTCAGCTACGGCTACAATCTCGACGGTTCCGTGGCCTCGATCACGTATCCGAGCGGCGCGCTAATCAACTACGCGCTCAGCGCCAGCTACTCGCCCCATGGGGCTTTGTCGAGCCTTGTCTTGGGGCAAAGCGGAAGCTTCACTGGGATCAACCTGAACCTCGGCTACACTAACCGGCTCCAGCCGAGCACGATTCGCGCTTGGTCCACAAACGGGACTGCGCTGGATTTCACGTACTGCTTCAACGTCAACATCAATCTTGCCACGGGCGACTGCGGGGCCGCGCCGGTCGTCAACAACGGCAACGTCGTGCAGATCAAGAACAACCTCACCGCAGACCGGACGCAGAACTTCACGTACGACGCGCTGAACCGCATCCAGACGGCCAAGACCCAGGCTACGACGGGCACCTATGCTTGGGGCCTCCAATTTGGCTATGATCCCTGGGCGAACTTGCTCTCGGCTTCCGTCACGCAAGGGAACCCGCCGATGCTCAGCCTTGGCGTGAACACGCTGAATCGGATCACAAACGGGGGCTTTTCCTACGACGCGGCGGGAAACCTCTTGGCCGATGGCAGCTTCAATTATACGTGGGATGCCGAATCGAAAATGAAGACCGGCGCCGGGCTGACGTACATCTACGACGGCGACGGCAAGCGGGCGCAGAAGGCGAATGCCGGTACGCCGCCGCAGCCCTTCAAGCTCTACTGGTACGGGATGGGCTCCGACCCGCTCGACGAAACCGATGCTGCCGGGAACACGAATAACGTTAGCTTCAACGAATACATTTTCTTCGGCGGCAAGCGCATCGCCCGCCGCAAATCCGACGGCACCATCCACTTCTACTTCGCCGACCATCTCGGCACATCCCGTGTCGTGACCAGTGCGACCGGCACCGTGCCAGTCCTCGACGACTCTGATTTCTATCCCTTTGGTGGCGAGCGCGTCGTCCTGTCCACGAGCGGCAACAACTACAAATTCACCGGCAAAGAACGAGACAACGAGTCTGGCCTGGACAATTTCGGGGCAAGGTATTTCGCTTCAACGCTGGGTCGGTTCCAAAGCCCTGACCCGTTGCTGAATTCGGGCAGGCCGTGGCAACCGCAGTCGTGGAATCGGTACGCGTACACTCTGAACAATCCTATCAATTTCGTGGATCCGTTCGGTCTTTATGAATTCAAGCCCTCAAACTGCGCCCTAGACGACACGAAGTGTCACAAGAAAGCTGAGCAAGACCGGGAGAAGTTCCGGAAGTCTCTACAGAACCTGGAAAAAGCGCGAGACAAGTACAAGCGTGGGTCCAGGGAGTACAAACGCCTTGATGCAGTGCTGAAGACGTACGGCGAGGAAGGCGTGGTGAATGGAATCGTCGTTGGATTTGGCTATGCAAGAGGTGCGTTCGCTGCCACCCAAGGGGGAGAGGACGAAAAGGTTCATGTGACGCTTGACCTGAGCCTGATCGAAAATAATCTCTCGCAAGCAGCCAAAGAAGATAAACGGATAGATTTCGACGTCGAATTGGCTGGAGTTGTGGCACATGAGGGAGTGCACGCTGAGGAGATCTTTCTCTACGGAGATGCCTATCTCTTGGGGGCTGGCAGAGAGGCTGTTGAGACGTCCGCATTTGGCGCTCAATCGTTTGTCAACAAAGCGTTTAACACGCTTTCGCCTTACGGGCTCTGGAACCCTGCTTGGGCCCGAGTTGACGAGAGGACGCAGGAAAGGCGGCGGACTGCCGCTGTGAAGCTTAATGCGGTGCGTGCAGCACGATTTGGGGAGGCCATCCAATGAGATGCGAATTCGATTGGAAAAAGCTAGGTGTGGTCCTTTGCTTGAATCTATTGTTTTCGACATCGAATCTCTGTTCCGCTCATGTGCGGGTCACGACGGTATGCGCGCTGACGACCAATCCACTCAAGTTTTCCGGTAAGACCGTTTCGTTAAGAGCGTATGTCATCGTGGACTACCATGGCATGTTCCTCGCTGTTCGCAAGTGTAAAAAGATGCTTCCCCTGGTTTTGCCCGAGGGTTCTCAGCGCACGCCGCAACTTACGTTGAGCAATGATGATTCATACAAGCTGTTCGATGCAGCCCTTCATGACTATCGGCCAGGCACGTTGCAGCCTAAGAGGAGCGTGGAAGCAACATTTGAAGGGCGCTTCGAGTATATCTTCGAGGTAAAGGACGGTAAAGAAGTTCGTGTTGCCAAAGGACTCGGCCCGTCTGGCAGCGCGCAGTGGCAGTTCGTCCTGCAGAGAGTATCTGGCGTCGAGCTGAAGGGACCCGCCTGATTTCAAATATTATGGTTTGCAAAAATCCGATCCGGGTCGAAAATAGGGCCGTTCGCAGTAGCAACGTGAGGGGTAAGAGTACCGGATGACCTCGACCGCCGGGGTGACGTACACCTACGACGGCGACGGGAAGCGGGTGCTGAAGGCGAATGCCGGTACCCCGCCGCAGCCCTTCAAGCTCTACTGGTATGGGGTCGGCGGCGACCCGTTGGTTGAAAGCGATGCCTCTGGAAACTCCACCGACGAATACATCTTCTTCGGCGGCAAGCGGATCGCGCGGCGCAAGTCCGACGGCACGATCCATTATTATTTCGCCGACCACCTCGGCACTTCCCGCGTTGTGACCAACGCCACAGGGACAGTGCCAACGCTCGACGACTCCGACTTCTACCCCTTCGGCGGCGAGCGCGCCGTCTCGTCTACGAGCGGCAACACCTACAAGTTCACGGGCAAGGAACGCGACCCTGAGACCGGCCTCGATTACATGCTGGCCCGTTACTACTCATCGGGGCTAGGGAGATTTGCCTCCCCGGATGAGTTCGCCGGAGGGCCTGTAGATGCCTTCAGTTCGAATGACCCCGCCACGCCTGGGCCTTTACCCTACGCTAGCATTACCGACCCACAGTCGCTGAACAAGTACGCCTACGTCTACAACAACCCGCTCCGCTACACTGACCCGACCGGTCATCTAGCAACAGGACAGGTTGGCAGCAGCGAAGGCATGACGATTAACTTCAGGATGCGCCCGGGAGATAGCGTATATGGCTGTATGCCGTTCTGCGACTCCTTCTCCTCCGTCAACAGCGAAGCAGAGCAGCAGCAATCGCAGCAAACAGTTGCCGTGGATCCCGGCCATGGTGACCAGTATCAGGGCAGCACCCAAGTCGACCCGGGGGCCTCCGGCGGAGGGTTACAAGAGAAGAACCTAACATTGGCCATCTCAAATGGAGTTTCTGCCGCCCTCGGGAAGAATGGCGTTCCGGTCATCCAGACGCGCACCGGAGACGTCCAAAACGCCGGAGTAAGACTACAGTGGAGAATAGATGCTACAACCGGCGCAAGTATTTTGGTAAGCATTCACATAGATTCCGCGCCCCAGAATCCAGCAGCCAATGGGATGACTGTTCATCACAATTCAAAAGGGAAGGCTCTTGCAGAATCAATTTCCAAATCCAACACAATCCTCTCAAACAGAGGCACTAAGCAGAGCAACTTTTTTCTATTGCGACATTTTCAAGGCCCTGCTGTGCTCGTCGAAGCGGGCTTCATCTCGAATGCTTCTGACAGGGCCATCCTGCAGAAGCAAAGTGCGCAGATTGGGGCCCGAATAGCTGCCGGAATAATGAATTACTTACACCCATGAGGAGAGATGCCATGAGAAAAACACTAGCTTTGACTCTGCTGTCGCTAATTGGAATTCTCGCTTTCTCCTTTCCCTTGTTCGCGTGGGACGAAGAAATACTGAACGGGCGTTATTCTTATCAGAGTAAGAGATTGACGATAAGCTTTGACTGGCGATTGAACGGAATTAGTAATCTTCGGATCAACTCTCAAAAGTACGACGATCGCCAAGTGTTCCTCGAAAAATTCGGCGATATCGAGTGCTACCAGATTCGAGTCCAAGAAAGCCCTACTAAATCCAAGATCATAAGGATCGTCTTCTTGCTACGGAAAGAAAATGTTGAATTTGTCTCCGGTTATTTCGCAGATTTGACGAACCTATCCCAAGACGGAGATTTTCGAGTTTCGTCCGTCAGAGCGATAGTGCTGAGGCATACTAAGTTCAGCCCTGGAGAAGTGAAATAGATGGATGTGACCTGCCCCACGGGTGGCCCGGATGTGAGCGGTAGGAAGCGGAAGCTCACGGGTGGTCACCAATGCCACCGGCACGATTCTTGATGATGCGGACTTCTATCCCTTCGGCGGCGAGCGCGTGGTGGTTTCAACTAGCGGCAACGCCTACAAGTTCACGGGTAAAGAACGCGACGTGGAGACGGGGTTGGACAATTTCGAAGCTCGCTACTACTCGTCGCAATTCGGCCGCTTCCAGTCGGCCGATTGGTCAGCGATCCCCGTGCCCGTCCCCTACGCCGACCTCGGCAACCCGCAAACCCTAAATCTCTACGCCTACGTCAAAAACAATCCCCTCAACCTGACCGACCCCACGGGGCATCTGGCCACGGGGCAGATTGGGTCCAGCGAGGGCATGACGATTAACTTCAGGATGCGCCCGGGAGACAGCGTATATGGCTGTATGCCGTTCTGCGACTCCTTCTCCTCCGTCAACAGCGAAGCAGAACAGCAGCAAGCGAAGCCGATGTCCTTGAGTTCTGAAGGATTAGACTTCATTAAGAGCTATGAAGGACCACCGAGCCTCACTCCCTATCCTGACCAGGCCGGCAACCAGACAATCGGCTACGGGCATAAGATACTCCCTGGGGAAAGCTTTACGAAAATCACTGGGAAAGAGGCCATAAAACTATTGCTCGCTGACGTCAGTAGCACAGTGAGCGCCGTGAACAAAGCGCTAAAGGTCCAAGTTTCGCAAAATCAATTCGACGCGCTCGTCAGTCTAACTTTTAATGCCGGATCGATAGCCGTCGGTCGAACGAGCACGATTATCAAGAACATCAACAACAGCCGAGCTGTCACACAAGCGAATTTTATCGCGTGGAACAAGGTAAAAGACAAGAAGACAGGCTCCCTAGTGCCCAGCCGAGGACTGACAAATCGCCGCCTCGACGAATATGAGATGTTTTCAAGCGGAGATTACGAAAGGAACCACTGACAATGCGCAAATATTTTGCATTTGTGAGCCTCTTAATTGGGATGGCTAGCATCGCCTTCGCTTCGAATCCACCGACCACGCTGTGGGGGTGTTGGAAAGTGAAACGCGCTTTGCCCACAACCAATATTGCTGCTCTATCGCAGAAGGAAGTCGATCGAATAGTTGGCACTCGAATCTTCTATTCGGAATCATGCGCGAAGTCTGGGCGGACCTTGTTGAGGTCACCCCGTTACGAGACCACAACTCTTTCCGAGCGAGAATTCTTCGAGTACGCCTATATCCCCCTAAAACAACTGGAGATCACCGGATCAACCGTGACTATGGTTACCCTGAGCGGCGCAGAAGATCTGCGTTCGCCATTTGTGGGGAGCACCGTTTTTCTGAACGGGAAGAGTCCTGTGATCGAATTCGAGGGCGTGTTTTTCGAATTGGAAAAACCTAAGTCAGGCAAGGGTAAATATATTTGCGTCAAGTGATGTACTTCCCTAATGTTCGGCAGCTTTCGAACGCCAACGTAGCCAAAGGAGCGACTAACTGCGCGGTCTGTTAATGGAGTACGGAATCGTGCTGCCTCAGTGACCTGCCCCCTGTTTCCGCGCAGTGGATCATAGGACATTCGTTGCTTTGGCGGTCAGGCGTTCGAATATCAACTGATTAACCACTTGACAAAACGTAACTCCTGCGGTAACATGTGGCGTGTACGCTGAATTCATCCTCGCCGCCACCTTCGACGCTCCACCTGCCACCTATCACCTGTCACCAATCACCCAGGATCCTCCGGCCTGTTCGCGCTCCGCACGGATAACCCCTTAGAATCCGTCGGCCTCACGGCATCGCTTGCGAAAATTGCGCCCACAACCCACGCAGAATCAATACTTACAAAATTCGGGCCTGTAAGTCCCGTAGAATCCATACTTACACAAAAGGGGGGTCCCCCCCCCCCCTTTGTGTCAAAATTGTGGAAATCCTCCGCGGGTCCCCTGGGCCGCCCCGCCGCTTCAGGAGCTTGAACCCAATCTTCCGAGTCGCGCCCTTCCGGAGGCTCCGCGCGGGGCATTTTCCACAGGTTTACCATTTCCGGGTGGGCGTTGCGCAGGCGGAACACCTGTACTTCGCCCCCGTTGACGCTTCCTTCTCCGGGCGCTAGTTTGGATTGAAGAGCAAAGCTCTCTCGGTGGGACATCGGGTTCTGCGCCAGCTCCCCGTGGTCCTCGCCTTTGTCCGTTCCTTGCGGCTTCCCGCAGGGAATCTGCTCGTTGCGTTGGTCGAGAATGAACACGCTGTCCAAAGCGGGCCGTTACGAACTGTCCGAGGAACTCGGCCGCGGCGCCATGGGCGTCGTGCACAAGGCCTTTGACCCCGTCATCGGCCGCAACGTCGCCGTCAAGACGATGCGGCTGACCGAAGAGGCCACGGGCATGAAGCGCGCCGAGCTGACCGCGCGGTTCCAGACCGAAGCGCGCGCCGCCGGGCTCCTGACGCACCCGAACATCGTGATCGTGTACGACGCGGGCGAAGAAGACGGCCTCTACTACATCACCATGGAGTACGTCGAGGGCAAGAGCCTGCAGGCGCTCTTCGACGCGAAGCAGTCGTTCCCGCTGCCGCGCACGCTGCGCCTGATGGAGCAGGTCTGCTCCGCGCTTGACTACGCGCACCGCTCGAACGTGGTCCACCGCGACATCAAGCCCGCCAACCTGATGCTGGCGCCGGACGACACCGTCAAGATCACCGACTTCGGCACGGCGAAGATCATGCGTTTCGGCTCCGCGCAGACCACGCACATCATCGGCACACCAAGCTACATGTCGCCCGAGCAGATCAAGGGCAAGGCCGTGGACGGCCGCTCGGACATCTTCGCGCTGGGCGTGATCCTGTACGAGCTGGTGACCGGCGAGAAGCCCTTCCCGGGGCAGAACGTCACCACCGTCATCTACAAGATCGTGAACGAAGAGCCTATCCCGCCTCGCGAGCTTGATGCCTCGATCCATCCTGGCCTGAGCGCTGTGATCACGCGCGCGCTGGCCAAGGAGCCCGCCGCGCGGTTCCAGAGCTGCCGCGAGATGCTGGAAGCGCTCCGCAACTACCGAAACTTGAGCGCGAGCCCCGAAACAACCATGGTTTCCCCGGCAGCCGCCCCCGTTGCCGGAGCAAGTTCGCCCGCGCGAACCACCGTGCACACAGCCCCGCCCTTTGGTGCAGGAATTTCCAACGTCATGGTGGAAGAGCCGCGCAAGCGGAACCTGTTCTGGCTGGTTCTGTTGCTGCTGGCCATCATTGCGGGCGCCAGCTACCGCGTTTGGCCGTACATGCTCGACATCTGGCATCGAAGCCAGGCAGCCCGGGCGAGCGCGGCCCCGAGCGCTGCGCAAACTCCTCCGGCCCCAGCTCCTGTAGAAGCGGCCGGGAAGCCTCCAGTTCCGGCTCCGGCCTTGAACACCCGGCCGGCAGAGCCGCCGAGAAGCGCGAAAAACGAAAAGTCGGCGGAGAAGCCTGCGCCCAAACCGAAGGCACCGCCGGAAAGCGCCGCGGTCAACCCTGCGCCTCGCGCACCGGAAAACCCGGCGCCGCCGAATGCCGCTGCGGTCGCGCCGCGGCTCAATGCTTCCGAAGTCAAGACGCGGATCGAAGAGCGCCTCGCGCAAACAGGTCTGGGCAAGAAGGTTCACGTCCAGGCGGCGGGCAACACGTTCACGCTCACCGGCCAGTTGACGCCGCGTGAGCACCGGCAATTGCTGCGGCAATTGCACAACGCGCCCGCGTGGATTCATCTGGTGGACCAAATCGAATTTGCAGATCCCGGCGCGAACCAGCCCTCGAGCGCGGATCCCGCCGAAGACGAGCGGCCGAAGGCTACGCCGGGCCGCGGCGAAATCGAAGTCCTGACCGACGTCATCGGCGCAACGGCCGTGCTGCGCGGCGCGCTGGGCGGCGTCGCCGGCGAGTGCCGCACGCCGTGCCGGTTCGAGGATCTCCCGCCCGGCCGCTACTCGATCGAAGTCATCCAGCCCGGTTACCTGACCGCGCTGCGGATCGTGCAATTGCGCGCGGGGAGCATTGTGCCGCAGCGCATTGAGCTCACGCCCAGCCAAAAGCAGCCCTGAGAAC
>Ga0184633_10000708_pt1 | contig 12759 bp, 9 predicted proteins | sample PLM31_170_b1_FD_133156 | JGI IMG/M metagenome (GOLD analysis project Ga0184633, IMG submission 133156) | Groundwater sediment microbial communities from an aquifer in East River, Colorado, USA - PLM3-1_170_b1 | ecosystem: Environmental > Terrestrial > Soil > Riparian zone | place: USA: East...
AGCAGGACCATCACTTCGACCATGATGACGGCCACGTACATTGGCGTCATCAACCGATCATCATTCTGTGGTGCCGAGCGTCCCACATCGGCCACATGTTGCCCCGTCTTCCGCATCTTCCCTATCTCCTCGCATCTTCTCGTGCCTATCTCTGCCGCCCCTCTTACAATGCCGCGCTGCGTTCTGCCAGGTTTCCCTCCGCCGTCTTCAACGACGCCATCGCGTCGGTCCACCAGCGTCGATCATCTGAAAGCCGCCGGCGCGATTCCTCGAGGGCCCGGCCCGTCTCCTGAGGGGAGGGACCGCCGTGCGTGCGGCGCACTTCGATGAAATGGCGAGGGCTCAAGATGTCGCTCAGCGCCTGCTCGGAATATCGCACCGGAACGCCGGCGATCTCCGCTGATACGGCCGCGAGCGCGTCAGATAGCGAGATCGCGGGACTCTGCGCGCGCTTCGTGACCAGACCGGCCGCGATCGCGTGCGCACGGCGAAAGGGCAACCCGTGGTCGCGGACCAGCGTATCCGCCAGTTCAGTGAGCGTTGTCCATCGCTCGCCGGCCTTTGCCTCGAGACGAGGTGGGTCGAATTCTGCGCTTGCGATTGCCGCCGCCACCAGTCTGACCGCGCGTGTGGCGTCGCGAAACATCGAAAAGACCAGCGGTTGCAGGTCGTCTTCGGTATCCACAATGTCGCCAAACGGAGTGTTGTGAACCGCGAGCATGATCGCTGAAGCCTGACCGAGCGCCTTGCTGCTGATGGCACGGGCATGCTCGATGGCGACCGGGTTGCGCTTTTGCGGCATGATGCTGCTTGGCTGGACGAATCCATCCGCCAGCCGCATGTAGTCGAACTCGGCGGTGCACCACAAAAGCAGGTCCTGCACGAACCGGCCCAAGCCGGTGAGCGTCACCGCCGCCGCCGAGGTGCTCTCCAGCAGGTAATCCACCGTTGCGATGCTTCCGTACGTGTTGCCCGTCGGACCAGAAAACCCGAGCAACGCGCTCGTCAGATCCCGATCGATGGGAAAGCCCGTGCCCGTGATAGCGCAGGCCCCGAGGGGGCTCTGGTTCGTTGTATGGTAGGCGGCTTTCAGCCGCACATCATCGCGTTCAAGCTGCTCGACGACCGCGAGCAGATAATGCGCGAGGGTCGTCGGCTGCGCCGGCTGCGTGTGCGTATGCGCCGGGAAGACTGTTTCGCGGTGGCGCGACGCCACGTCCACCAACGACTGGCGCAGCTCCTCGGTCGCACCAATCAGCCCGAGCACCAACTCACGCTGTCGCATCCGGTACATCGTCATGTCGATGTCGTTGCGGCTGCGCGCGGTATGGAGACGCCCGGCGACATCCTCGCCGCAGCGTGAGGCGATCACGCGCGCGACGTAGAAGAACAGATCCTCACACGTGCCGTCATACTTCACGTCGCGTATTTCGCTGTCGGAGATGGAATCGAGGGCCACGCGGAGGGCGTGCGCATCCTCCCGGGAAATGATGCCTTGCGAGGCGAGCATCACGAGATGGGCATAGTGGATGGCGATGAGCGACGGCAGGAACAGCGCCTTGGCATCCTCGAAATTTTCATTGAGGACGTATCGCACGTACTCGGGCGCGAAGCGCATGGTATTCGCCAACAGATTAACGCAAAGGTCGCAAAGGTAGCAGAGATCGCAGCTATTTACTGACGGCTGTTCAGCCAGGCGGCGCGGAAGGATCGCTCGGCGTCGGAGAGGGGACGGCCCGTCCGCTCGAGGGGAATCACCTCCAGCCGTGGATCTTCCTCCAGCGTGAGCGACGCGTTGGTGCGGGTTCCGCGACGCACGAACGTGATGGGCAGGATGTCGCCCGGCCGATGGCGTTCCAGCACGCGATCGAGCTGAGCCGGCGACGCGATCGCTTCGCCGTCCAGCACCACTATCTCATCGTCTTGATCCAGACCCGCCCGGTAGATCGGCGAACCAAAGAGCGCGGGCTCGACGAGCCGCGCTGAGGAACCTCCGTAGTCCACGCGCACCTGACCGAGCCAGGCACGTCCGGCATTGCGCCTGCGAAGCACGAAGCCGACGCGCTGCAGCAGCCCGGCATAGTCGACGACTTCGCGGCCCTCTACGTAACGATCGAAGAACCGATCAGCGAACGCCCGATCGGAGATTTCCGCGAGCCGATCGCGCGCATCGCGCATGGTATACGGTGCGGCGACGAGTCCTTCCGCCGGCGGAGCGGGCCGGCCGTACACGCGCCACATCGCGCGCATGTAATCGTCCAACGTGACACGACCATTCGTGTGGTCGCGAAGCGACAAGTCGAGCCCGAGTCCCAGCGCCTCACCCCAGGTGTAATAGGAAATATGAAGGTTGTCCCAATTCGTGCGATCGATCCACCGGGCCGTGTCAACGAAAGGGGCGAGCCGGCTCATGTCGACCGCGCTCCGCAGCAATCGACCAGGGCTCCGCACAACGGCATCGATCGTTCGCCCGAGCTCCACCGCCGTTTCTTCGACGGACGCCAGGCCGGCGCGCTGCATCATCAGCGTTTCGTAGTAGCTCGTGAACCCTTCGCCAAGCCACAACTCGCTCGAGACATTGGCCTCATCGAAGTTGAACGGCTCGAGCGAGCGCGGCCTGATCCGCTCCACGTTCCAGGAATGGAAGAATTCATGAGCGATGGTGCCCAGCAGATCCGGCCGACGACCGGAGTTCGCGAACGACCCTGTGAACGTTACGACCGCACTGTTCCGGTGCTCCATGCCGTCGCCTTCTGCGTACGGCAGGTAGTCGACCAGAAACGTGTAGTAGCCGACGTCGTATTTCGGAAATTCGCCGAATACGGCTCCCTCCTCGCGCACCAGCTTTGCGACATCGCCGACGAACCGATCGACGTCGGCGGCTGTGCCGCCGTGGTGCATGGCCAGTCGAATTGTCGCGGCCGGATTCACGTTGAACGTGCGAAGAGTAAAGTTGCCGAACTCGACCGGACTGTCCATCAAGTATTGAAGGTTCGCGGCCGTGAACGTGAACGGATCGTCTGTGGGATGAAGCTGGGTGGCAACGCTCCACTTCGTTCCCGCCGGCCGTTCAAAGGCGATTTGGACCGGTCGGTTTTCCAGCCCGCGCGCCCACATCAGCGTTGCCGGCATATTGATGTGCGCATGAATCGTATCCACTCCGAGATAGGTGCCATCGACACGATCTCCGTAGACTCGATACGTCACGCGCACCGTGCCGTCATGGCCGGATATCGTCCATTGATGCAGATCGGGCTGATCGAATCTCAGCGGCCGCCCTCGGCCGTCGAACGCGTGCACGTCATACACGTTCCTGCCGAATTCGTGCAGCGCGTAACGGCCCGGAGACGACCGGCTCATGCGCACGTCGAGCGGCCGTGTCCCCGCGTCGGGAAACACGACTTCAACCTGCGCCCATCGATGCTCAGGTTCGGGGAACGAAATTCGATAGGTGACAGGCGAGGCCCCCAGCGCGGCTGCCGCGCTGGGGACCCCGGGCGCCTGCGCCGATACGGAGCCCGGAAGAAACCCGACGCCAAAAACCACTGACGCCACAGAGCAAAGGAACAACCTGAATTGCATCACTTGAACAGATCGTCGAACGCCTTGCGCGCGTCAGTCGGAGCCGTCGATCCGGTTTCGCGCTCGACCGTGACGCGAGGCGTGAACAGACCGCATTCGTTGTGGGTATCCTTCGGTGAGATACGCGTGGGAATCGCTTGCGTGCACTCGAACCTGGCGGCCGTGTCGAAACTCGCGCACTGTGCACAACTGTGGAGGTCCGCTCCGCAACGCTTGCAACGTGCGTCGCTGGAGGGGTTCAGCACATTGCCGCACCGCGCGCAGCGAACGACCTCGTGAAAGCCGGGCATGTTCGGCGTTTGCGGTCCGATACGCTCTTCTCGCGGACCCGACGGTGAAGGCTTCGACTTTCCCTTCTGTTCGCCACGACCATCATCCTGGTAGCCACGCTGGCGATATTTCTGGTCACTCATGAGTTGATCCTAGAATAGCCATCAGCCGTCAGCGAGCGTGGGCTTCGTTGCTGAAGGCTGACGGCTGATGGCTATTTCTAGCTTATACTCCGCACACCTCATGCGAAAGCGACATCGCGTGACTCTGCTTCTCGGCGCCGTCCTGGCGGCCCTCGTGGCCGCAAGTTCCGCACAGACCAAGCGCCCGATGACGTTCGTCGATTTGCTCGATATCCCGCGCGTCATCGACCCCCAACTGTCGGCTGACGGACAGAAGGTCGCCTTCACATTGTTGAACGCTGACTGGAAAGTCGGCCGGCGCCTGCCGCAGATCTGGCGCGTCAACGCCCACGGCACAGCGGTCAAGCAACTGACGACGGCGGAGGGTGGAGTATCGACCGCGCGGTGGTCTCCGGACGGGTCGACCCTAGCGGTCCTCGCCCAAGTCAAAGGGCAAATGCAGATTCAGTTGCTGCCGGCCGATGGCGGCGACCTGAAACCGCTGTCGAACCATGCGACGGCGCCTTCCGCGCTCGTCTGGGCGCCCGACGGGCGCGGCGTGTATTTCCTGGCGAGCGATGCGCGGTCGAACGCTGAGCTCGAGCGCGATCGCGTTCGAGACGACGTGTTCGCCTTCGATGAGAACTATCAACAACAGCACCTCTGGCGCGTCGACGCCGCCGATGGCCGCGAAACCAGGATTACGGATGGTAACTATTCCGTACTGAGCTTCAAGATCGCCGTCGATGGCCGCCATCTGGTCATCAACCGGGCTCCTTCGCCGCTGTTGGATGACGGCGAACGAAGCGATGTGTGGACCATCGATACAACTGGCGGGAACGCGACACGGGTGACCGACAACCACATCCAGGAATCGGAGAGCGAGCTCTCACCCGACAATTCGCAGGTCCTCTTCGTGGCGGGCGCGAACGCCGCGCTCGAGTCGTATTACCTGCCCAACCTGTTCGTGGCGCCGGCGATCGGCGGCCGGCCGCGTCTGGTGGTGCCTGACTTCCCCCACGAAGTGCTGCGCGCGTCCTGGGCCCGGGACGGCCGCTCGATTTACATCGTTGCCAATATGGGCGTGCATAGCGAGATATTCCGTGTCGACCTCGCAACGGCGAGGGCCCGGCAGCTCACCGATGGCAAGCATTCCATCGAGCAATGGAGCGTGGTGAACGGTGCGCGCCAGGTCTTTCTGATTGACGAGCCGACCCGGTTCGGTGACGCCTGGACGCTCGAGCCCACCCCCGATGCGCGGCCGGTGCGAGTGACCGGCATCTACGATTATCTCGAGCGCGATTTCAGTCTGCCTCGCCAGGAAACGATCCACTGGAAAGGGTCGGACGGGACGACGATCGAGGGGATCCTTCACTATCCGCTCGATTTTCAGCCCAACCGCCGCTATCCGCTCGTCGTACAAGCGCACGGCGGTCCCAGCGAGTCGGATCGGTATAGTTTCGGTCCCTTCGTGTGGCGGAACTATCAGCAGGTGCTCACCGCGAAAGGCTATGCGGTGTTGTGGCCGAATCATCGCGGGAGCACCGGGTACGGAAATGCCTTCCTTCGTGATATGGTCGGCGGCTATTTCAGGCACGCGCATCTCGATGTGCTCGCGGGCGTGGAGGCGGTCATCAGCATGGGTGTGGGGGATCCCGATCGGTTGGTTCTGATGGGCTGGAGCGCGGGCGGCCACATGACGAACAAGCTGATCACGTTCACGGGCAGGTTCAAGGCCGCTTCGTCGGGTGCGGGCGCCGCCGACTGGATTTCCATGTACGCGCAAACGGACATCCGCACGGACCGCGACCTGTGGTTTGGTGGGTCGCCGTGGGAAAAGAATGCCGACATCGTTCGCTACTGGAACGAGTCGCCGCTGAAGGATGTCGCATCGGCGCGTACGCCGACATTATTTTTCGTGGGCCAGGTGGATCCGCGTGTCCCGCTGTCGCAGTCGATCGAAATGTTCCGTGCGTTGCGCAGCCACGGAGTGCCCACGCATCTCTATGTGGCGCCGCGCGAAGGGCATGCCTGGGGCGAGCTGCGACATCAGCTGTTCAAGATGAACGCGGAGCTCGAGTGGTTCGAGCAGCACGCGATGGGCCGGAAGTACACCTGGGAAAAGGCCCCTGAGTAACGCGTCGGATTCGGCGTAGCGTCATGCCACAGGTCTTCCGTCGGAGCGCCAACACAATTTCCAGGGCGAGCATCGCCATTCTGGTTCTGCTCGTGGCGGGTCTGATCGGGCCGTTGATGGCGCTCGGGCAGTCATCGTGGGTCACCGGTCTCGGTGTGACTCGGAACCAACCCATCCAATTCAGTCACGAACGTCACGTGGCCGGCAACGGCATCGATTGCCGCTACTGCCATTCGTCGGTCGAAACGTCTGCGTTTGCCGGCATCCCGCCGACCAAGACGTGCATGAACTGCCACTCGCAAATCTGGTCCACGAGCGAATACCTGGAACCGGTGCGGGCGAGCTTCCAGAGCGGTGTGCCGCTGCAGTGGGCGCGCGTGCATGACCTGCCTGACTTCGTCTATTTCGACCACAGCGTGCATGTCAGCAAAGGCGTCGGCTGCTCGACGTGCCATGGCCGCGTCGACCAGATGCCGCTCGTGCGACAGGAAGCCTCGCTGCAGATGGAATGGTGCCTCGACTGTCACCGGAATCCTGAACGGTACGTGCGGCCGCGCAGCGAGGTCTTCCGGATGGATTACACGCCGCCTGTCAACCAAGCCCAGCTTGGCGGCAAGCTCGTTGAAGAGTACAAAATCGGGCGGCTCACCGACTGCTCCACGTGTCATCGATGAACGGCGACCTCTCGATCCACAACACGCTCGATCTCGCCGCCATACGGGCCCGTCTCAGCCGTTCACGTGGTCGCGACTACTGGCGCTCGCTCGAAGAGGCGGCTGACACGCCGGCCGTCCAGGAGATGCTTCAGCGCGAATTCCCGTCGCGTGCATCGGAGTGGACCGATCCCGTCGGACGGCGGCAGTTCCTGACGCTGATGGGCGCGTCGCTCGCGCTCACGGGTGTCGGCGCGTGCACCAGGCAGCCCGAGGAGCGCATCGTGCCGTACGTGCGGCAGCCTGAAGAGCTCGTGCCCGGCCAGCCGCTCTTCTTCGCGACCGCCATGAGCCTGGATGGTTATGCCTCGGGCCTGCTCGTCGAAAGCCACATGGGCCGCCCGACCAAGATCGAAGGGAACCCCGATCATCCGGCCAGCCTCGGGGCGACCGACGTCTTCGCGCAGGCGTCCGTGCTTTCGCTGTATGACCCTGACCGGGCACAGGCGGTGACCTACCGCGGTGAAATCCGCCCCTGGAATGAATTCGCCGCGGCTGTGCAGTCCGCGGTCCGTCCGATCAGACGCCGGCGGGGCATCGGGCTGCGGATCCTGACGGGGCCGGTTGGATCGCCGACGTTAGGACAGCAGCTTCAGCAGTTGATTCAGGGCATGCCGCAGGCGCGGTGGCATCAGTACTCACCAATCCACCGCGACAACGTCCGCGCCGGGGCGCGTCTGGCCTTCGGTGAGTACGTGGAGACGCGGTACCTCGTCAACAAGGCGGACGTCATCGTGTCGCTCGAGGGCGACCTGCTCGGCTCCATGCCTGGCAGCACGCGCTACGCCCGCGAGTTCGCCAGCCGCCGCAAAGTCGGAAATGATGCGACGGCAATGAGTCGGCTCTACGCGATCGAGAGCACGCTCTCGATTACGGGCGCGCGCGCCGATCATCGCCTGCCGCTGCGCGCGTCGCAAATCGAAGCATTCGCTCGAGCGCTGGTCGCCCCGCTCGTGTCAGGCGGCGCTGCCCCTTCTGGGACGCTGTCGGACGAGGCCCGCCGATGGGCGGATGTCATCGCGCGCGATCTGCAGCAGCACCGTGGCTCGAGCCTGGTTGTGGCCGGACCCTCACAGCCAGCGGCCGTCCACGCGCTCGCCCACCTTGCGAATCAGGCGCTGAGGAATTCCGGCGTCACGGTCGAGTACATCGATCCCATCGAAGTGGGCTCGGTCGACCATGAGGCCTCGCTCCGCCAGCTTGCGACCGACATGGACGCGGGCCGCGTCACGACGCTCATCATCATTGGAACAAATCCGTTGTACACGGCGCCGGCGGATCTGCAGTTCGCCACAAAGATGGCGAAGGTTGGTTTGCGGATCTACATGGGCCCTGATGCCGATGAGACCGCTGCGTTCTGTCACTGGCATGTGCCGCAGACGCACTACCTGGAAGAGTGGAGCGACGCGCGTGCGTTCGATGGAACGGTCTCGATCGTGCAGCCGCTGATTGCCCCGCTGTACGACGGACATTCACCACACGAGATCGTGTCGGTGCTCGCCGATCGGCCGCGCTCGTCCTACGAAATCGTCCGTGACTATTGGCAGCAGCGCTTTGCAGGGGGCGGCGCTCCAGGCACGCCGACTGAAACCGCTGCGCCCGCAGAACCGGCCTCGGCGACGGCAACCCCGGCGGCCGCGCCGCAAACGGCGCCGGCGGCCGCAGCCGATCCAGCCTTTGAACGATTCTGGCGGCGTGCGCTCCATGACGGCGTCGTACCCAACACGGCCTACCAGCCTCGAACAATGACCGCGAATGCTGACGCAGTGTTAGGAGCGCCAGCCGCACAGGTTGTGTCCGGCGTCGAGATGTTGTTCGCCCCCGATCCAACGCTGTACGACGGCCGCTTTGCCAACAACGCCTGGCTGCAAGAACTGCCGAAGCCTCTCACGAAACTCACCTGGGACAACGCGGTGCTGATGAGCCCGCAGATGGCCCAACGGCTTGGCATTGAGCCCAGGATCGCGTTCAGCGGCGGAGAGCACGGTCAGACGATCGCGGAGATTGTGGAACTGAAGTACCAGGGACGCAGCTTACGCATGCCCGTCTGGGTGATGCCGGGGCAAGCGGACGACACCGTCACCGTGCATCTCGGTCAGGGACGCGCGCGCACCGGGCGTGTAGGCTCCGGTGTCGGGATGAACGGCTATGCCTTGCGAACCTCGACCGCCCCGTGGATAGCCGGTCCTGTGGAGATCGCGGTCACGAACGACCGCATGCCGCTCGCGAGCGTACAAGCCCACCATTCGATGGAAGGACGCGAGCTTGTTCGAGTTGGCACGTTCGACGAGTACCGCCAGGACCCGAACTTCGCGCATCGCGGCGGAGCAGAGCCGCCTCGCACCCTGACGATGTACCCGGAAAACAAGCGCGACGGCTACGCCTGGGGGATGGCGATCGATCTCAATGTGTGCACCGGCTGCAGCGCGTGCGTCGTTGCGTGCCAGGCGGAGAACAACATTCCCGTCGTCGGCAAAGACGAAGTGCTGCGCGGGCGTGAGATGCACTGGCTGCGCGTCGATCGCTACCACGCCGGATCGCCTGACGCACCGGATACGCACTTCCAGCCGGTGCCCTGCATGCAGTGTGAAAACGCTCCCTGCGAAGTGGTGTGTCCGGTGGCTGCGACCGTCCACAGCGCCGAAGGGCTGAACGACATGGTTTACAACCGCTGCGTGGGCACCCGGTATTGCTCGAACAACTGTCCGTACAAGGTGCGCCGGTTCAACTTTTTCCAGTATGCCGATTGGAAGACCCCGAGCCTGACGCTGGTGCGCAACCCCGACGTGAGCGTGCGGAGCCGCGGCGTCATGGAGAAGTGTACGTACTGCGTGCAGCGCATCAACGTCGCGAAAATTCAATCGGAGAAGGAAGGCCGCGTTGTACGCGACGGCGAAATCGCCACCGCGTGCGAGGCGGTATGTCCGACTCAAGCGATTGTGTTCGGCAACATCAACGATCCGAACAGTCGCGTGTCGAAGCTGAAGGCCGACACGAGGAACTACGCGCTGCTGGCGGAGTTGAATACGCGTCCGCGCACGACGTACCTAGCGGAGGTCAGGAATACGAACCCGGAGCTGGGACCCAGGGGATAACTTTCGCGCTGACCACCACCAACAATGGCAAACGGCACAGTCGTCGACGCATTGGACACCGCGGTGATTGCCCCCGGCCACACGCTGGGATCGGTCACCGACGCCATTTCAGGCCATGTGTTGAGGCGGCGCGCTCCGCTGGGCTGGTGGATCGGCTTCGGCATCGCGTTCATGTTGCTCATGGGGATGCTCACCACCATCACCTACTTGCTCGCGGTTGGAGTGGGCATCTGGGGCATCAACATTCCCGTCGGTTGGGGCTTCGACATCGTCAACTTCGTCTGGTGGATCGGTATCGGGCACGCCGGCACGCTGATCTCGGCGATCCTGCTGCTCTTCCGTCAAAACTGGCGCACCTCCATCAATCGCTTTGCCGAGGCCATGACGCTGTTTGCGGTGGCCTGCGCGGGACTCTTCCCGCTGTTTCACATGGGGCGGCCGTGGCTGGCGTACTGGATGTTTCCGTACCCAAACACGATGAACGTCTGGCCGCAGTTTCGCAGTCCGCTGATCTGGGACGTCTTCGCCGTCTCGACATACGGCACCGTGTCGCTGCTCTTCTGGTACACGGGTCTCATCCCCGATCTTGCGACGCTCCGCGACCGCGCGACCGCATGGCTGCCGCGACGGATTTACGGAATTTTCGCACTCGGATGGCGCGGATCCGCGCGCCACTGGTCGCGATACGAGACTGCGTATCTGCTCCTGGCAGGATTATCGACACCGCTCGTCGTGTCGGTGCATACGGTTGTGAGCTTCGACTTCGCCATCTCGATCGTTCCCGGGTGGCATACCACCATCTTTCCGCCGTATTTCGTCGCAGGCGCGATCTACTCCGGCTTCGCGATGGTGCTGACGCTCGCGATCCCTCTGCGCGCGGCGTACGGCTTTGAGGATTTCATCACGAAGGTTCACCTGCGAAACATGGCGCGCGTGATGCTGGCGACAGGATTGGTCGTCGCCTACGGCTATATGACGGAAATCTTCATGGGCTGGTACAGCGCCACGACGTACGAGAAGTACACGGTGCTCAACCGCATGACCGGACCCTACGCCCCGCTCTTCTGGGCGCTCATCCTGACGAACGTGGTGATTCCGCAAGCGCTTTGGTTTCGGCGCGTCCAGGAAAGCGTCCTGCCGCTGTTCGTCATTGCGCTGATCGTGAATACCGGCATGTGGCTGGAGCGGTTCGTCATCATTGTCACGAGCTTGCACCGCGACTTTCTGCCCTCATCGTGGGGACGCTACTTACCGACGGTGTGGGACTGGGGGATGTTCCTCGGCACGATTGGATTGTTTCTGACGCTGTTCTTCGTATTCATTCGGGTGCTGCCCGCGATCGCGATGTTCGAGATGCGCACATTGGTCACACCCCGACATGGCGACAACTAACCAAACGTCGCTCTACGGCCTGATGGCCGAGTTCGACGACCCCGCAGCCGTGGTCTCGGCGACCAGGCGCGCGTACGCGGCCGGCTATCGGTGCATGGATGCCTATTCACCCTATCCGATCGAGGAGCTCCATCACGCGCTCGGCATCCACGGCAATCGTCTTCCGCTCGTTGTGCTGATTGGGGGAATCGTCGGCGGCCTGGGCGGCTACCTTCTCGAATACTGGATCTCCGCAATCGCGTATCCCCTCGATGTGGGCGGCCGGCCGCTGCATAGCTGGCCTGCATTCATCCCGGTCGCGTTCGAGACCACGATTCTCCTCGCGGCCCTTTCGGCCGTGGTTGGCATGATCGCCGCCAATGGCTTGCCGATGCCGTACCACCCGGTCTTCAACGTTCCTGAGTTTGAACGCGCAAGCCGCGACGGATTTTTCTTGTGCATCGAGGCCACGGACCCGAAGTTCGATGTGCACGAAACCCGACGGTTCTTGGAAAGCTTGAACCCGCGAGAGGTGGCGGACGTTGAGCCGTAATTCAGCTGGCAGCCGGCAGTTGGCGGCCGGCAGTGGCTGGCAGTTCGTCGGCAATCAAAAGGCGCGCTACGTCTTGGCGCGTTGGTTTGTCTTGCTGCAGGCGGCCGGCTGCCTGCTGCTGGCTTCAGGATGCCGGCAGGACATGCACGATCAGCCGAAGCTCGAGCCGCTGGAGTTCTCTGACTTCTTCACCGACGGCGCCGGCGCGCGGCCATTGGTGGCGGGAACCGTCGCGCGGGAGATGCTGAACGAGGACGAGGTCTACTACACCGGCAAAGTGAACGGACAACCGGTCACAACGTTTCCCGTTGAGGTGACTGCGGACTTGCTCGGCCGCGGGCGCGAGCGTTATGACGTGTACTGCTCACCGTGCCACAGCCGTACCGGTTACGGTGACGGCATGGTGGTGCGGCGGGGCTTCAGACGTCCGCCTTCACTGCACAGCGACACGCTCCGAATGTCGCCGCCGGGGTTTTTCTTCGACGTGATCACGAACGGGTTCGGCACAATGCCGGATTACCGGGTGGAAGTGTCCGTGCGAGATCGGTGGGCGATCGCCGCCTACATTCGGGCGCTTCAGATCAGCCAGCGCGTCGACGTCGCCAATCTGCCGCAGGAAGATCGAGATGCCCTCGAGAAGGTCCGCTGACATGCACGGGTTGCAACGGCGAGCGATGATCGTCGGTGGCGTGGGTGCCGTGCTGTGCCTCATCGGCGCCCGTCTGAATCCCGCGCAGTTCTATTACGCCTATTTGCTTGCATTCGTGTTCTGGCTCGGTATCACGCTTGGGAGTCTTGGGTTGCTCATGATTCAGCATCTCTCGGGCGGCGCGTGGGGATTTGTGATTCGCCGGCAGCTCGAGGCGGCGACTCGTCTCTTGCCGCTGATGGCGGTGCTCTTCGTGCCGCTTCTCCT
>Ga0184633_10000709_pt1 | contig 12756 bp, 13 predicted proteins | sample PLM31_170_b1_FD_133156 | JGI IMG/M metagenome (GOLD analysis project Ga0184633, IMG submission 133156) | Groundwater sediment microbial communities from an aquifer in East River, Colorado, USA - PLM3-1_170_b1 | ecosystem: Environmental > Terrestrial > Soil > Riparian zone | place: USA: East...
GGCCAGCGGGTAACGAAGACGCTGCTTGCGCACGGATTCGCAGCACGCGCTGTCCAGGCTGCGCGGGTAACTCTTGTCCCAGTGACTCACTCAGGTACTGGGTCGGAATCCAGACATCCACGACGTCGCGCTCATGGAGAGCGTCCGCAGTTCCTGGGCCGACGGCCGCCCACCGCAGATGATCCGGCACGTGCCGGCCCACAAAGACGACGCGCTCGAAGAAGACCCTGACGCCGGTCCGGCTGGTGAACAGCACCCATTGGTATTGATCGAGCCTGCGGACGGCGTCGTCGAGCAATGCGTATGTCGCGGGCGGTTCGATCGACACCGAAGGGACGAGGACCGGCTCGATTGCAAGTGATCGGAGGATCGCCGCCAGCCGCTCGCCATGCTCACGAGGTCTGGTGATCATGACGCGCCTGATGATCATCGCCCGCCGCTGGCCGCCGCAAGCAGCCCTGCACCCTGTGCGAGCAGCTCCTCTGCCGCGCGCTCGGCCACCTCCCGCCACTCGTGCTGGGCTCCCACGTGATTCACGGAGAGCTTCTGCTGGCCCTCCGGAGACATCACCGCCGCGCACACTCTTACGCGGCCGTCCTCAACGGTGGCGTAGGCAGCGAGCGGCAGCTGGCATCCGGCTTCAAGCCTGCGCAGGACGATCCGCTCTGCCAGCACTGCAACGCGCGTCGGCGCGTGGTCGACTGCAGCGGCCAGCTGCTGCCGGCGTTCATGGTCCTCACGCATTTGCACACCGAGCGCTCCCTGACCGGGGGCCGGCAGCATTTCTTCGACTGAGAACCACTGCGTGATCCGATCGCTCAGGCCCACGCGCCGCAGCCCTGCCGCGGCCAGACATACCGCATCGACATCGCCAGCATCGACCTTCTTGACCCGCGTGTCCACGTTGCCGCGCATCGGGACGATCTCTAGATCAGCGCGCATCGCCAGCAGGCATGCCGCCCGCCTGACGCTGCTTGTACCGACCCGCGCCCCTCGGGGCAGCGTGCCAACTGTCTTTCCTGCCCGCGCGACCAGCGTGTCCCTCGGATCGTCGCGCTCCGCAATCGCCGCAATCACTAGCCCGGGGGTCTCGGTGGATGGAAGGTCTTTCATGCTGTGCACTGCAGCGTCGATCGTCCCCTCAAGTAGCGCGAGTTCCAGTTCCTTCACAAAAAAGCCAACGCCTGAGAGTTCACCGATGGATACGTCTGGGTGGCGGTCCCCCGTAGTCCGGATGATCTGCGTTCGGATGGCGAGGTCGGGGAACGCCTTGCGCAGACTCGCGGTAATCAGCTCCGCCTGGCTCAGCGCCAGCCGGCTGCCTCGCGTCCCGATGACAAATCCCCCGTGCACTACGCCGCCTCCCGCAGCGCCGCCGCCGCGGCGCGCACGGTCAGGTCAATGTCATCATCCGTATGCATCGTTGAGATGAACCACGCTTCAAACTGCGAAGGAGGCAACAGGATACCTCGCTGCAGCATCCCGTGGAAAAAGCGGGAGAACCGGTGGAGATCCGCCGCAGCCGCCTGCGCAAAATTGTGAGGCGGCGCAGGCGTGAAGAAGACGGTGAGCATCGATGCCTCACGAGCCACGCACGCAGCTACGCCTGCATGCTCGATCGCCTCCACCAGACCGCGCTCCAGCGCAGCGGCCCGGCTCTCCAGAGTTTGGTAGAGTGCAGGGTCAGCGAGACGTTGCAGCGTTTCCGTCCCCGCGGCCACGGCGATCGGATTTCCAGCCAGCGTGCCAGCCTGGTATACGGGGCCCTGCGGCGCCAGCCATTCCATGATCTCGGCGCGGCCACCGTACGCCGCAATCGGCAACCCGCCGCCAATGATCTTCCCAAGACAGGTGAGGTCAGGGCGCACTCCATAACGCTGCTGGGCGCCGCCGCGGCTCACACGGAACCCGGTGATGACTTCATCGAAGATCAGCAGCGTGCCGTGATCCGCCGTGATCTTTCGCAGCGCGTCCAGGAATCCCGACGCAGGCTTGATGACGCCGGCGTTTGCGGCAACCGGCTCGACGATGAGGGCGGCGATCCCCTCGGGATGCGCCTCGAAGGTCCGTTCAAGCGCCTCGAGGTCGTTGAAAGGCAGCACCAATGTCTCGGCCACGGCTGTAGAGGGGACGCCCGCGCTGTCGGGCAGTCCGAACGTTGCGACTCCCGATCCCGCCTGGGCCAGCAGTAGATCGGCATGCCCGTGGTAGCAGCCGGCGAACTTGGCGATGCGGTCTCGTCCGGTATACGCACGGGCGACACGCAGGGCCGACATCGCCGCCTCCGTACCGGATGCCACCAGACGCAACCGCTCCATCGAGGGCACCGCGTCACGGATCAGTTTTGCCATCTCGACCTCGTAGGGCGTCGGCATCCCAAAACTCGTTCCGCGTTGAGCAGCATCGTGGATCGCCGCGACGACCTCAGGCGCCGCGTGGCCGAGTATGAGCGCACCCCACGAGCAGATATAGTCAAGGAACTCCCGTCCGTCGACGTCAACGACGCGCGCGCCACGGCCCTCGCGGACCACAATGGGTCGGCCGCCCACCGCCCGGAACGCGCGCACCGGACTGTTCACGCCGCCGGGGAACAGCCTCTCGCTCTGCTCAAAGACGGCAGCTGATGTCGCCGTTGCGATGCGGTTCACGGCTGCTCCTCCTCCCCGTTCAATTCAAATAGATCTCTGGCGAGCTCCAGCGCACGACGGTCCATTGCCGCCTCCTTCAACCGCACTGTAGGACCGTGGAGCAGCCGGCGCAGCGCGGTATGCATCGCCCCGCGCACGCGCGCCTGGCTGCGCGCGTCGAGCGCTCGAAGCCTGGGCTGCAGCCGCGCATACGCCAGCTCTGCGATTTCGTCCGCGCGGCGGCGCAGCGCGACCACAATGGGCTCGGCGGCACGGGCAGCATACCAGCGCATGAACCTCTCTGCGGCCTCGTCAACGAGCCGTTCGGCGGCAACATTCGCATCGGCGGAAACCGGCGGTAGCAGGTCCGACAACATGTCCAGATCGTAAACGATGACGCCAGACAGCGCGGCGACATCGGGGTCGACCCCGCGCGGCATGCCGAGGTCAAGGATGAGCAGCGCCGGAGTGCGGCCAGAGCACGATTCTACGTGTTGGCGGCGCAGCACCGGATCGCCAGCTCCCACGGCGACGACCACCGCGTCAACCTCCGCCAAGACCCGCGGAATGTCGTCAAGCGAGATCGCGCGCGCTTCCGTCCGTCCGGCCAGCGCCTGCGCGGCATTCAGGCCGCGGTTGGCCACGGCGGCGATGCGGGCTCGCGCCCGCCCAAAGACCTTCACCGCAAGCGTCGCCATCTCACCGGCGCCGATGACAAGGAGGCGCCGTCCATCCATCGATCCAAACGTCTGCCGACACGCCGATAGGGCCGCATGCGCCGCCGACACGTCGTGGTTGCCAAGAGCGGTGTCGCGGCGGACGCGCCGTCCTGCCCCAATCGCCAGTTGCATGACGCGGTTGAGCACCGGCCCTGTGGTTTGCAATTCGCGTGCTGTTCGGTAGGCGCCGCGCACCTGACCGAGGATCTGCGCTTCGCCCACCATCATAGACTCCAACCCCGCCGCCACCCGAAACACGTGGCGTACTGCACTGCCCCCCTGCAGGGACACACAGGCCGCCGACAGGGTCGTCACGGGGATGCCCTTGATGTCACACAGCGCTCTGAAAAGAATATCGGAGGTCGAATCGTGCAAAGCGTGGGCGTAGATCTCGGTACGGTTGCATGTCGACAGCAGCACGCACTCTTGGACGCCGGGGAGTGCGAGGAGTGCGGGAAGCGCTTCTGACGCCTCTGCGTCCGCAAAAGCGACACGGGAGCGCAACTCGAGGGTGGCAGTCTTATGGTTGACCCCGATGACCAGAATCGGCACAGGCGTGGAGACGGTCTGACTTCTGAAAAATCTATGAAATCTTGGGTGAGATTTCGGGATTCTAGAAAGAGAGTCCTGCGGGTTCCCCGAATAGGCTGTACACAGACCTCGCGGGGGTTGGAGTCTGAGGGGTCCCCGTATTAGTTTCAGGCGGGGAGAGACTCCGTCCCCCGCCAGGTCTGTCCGGCTTTGTTACAGGAGTTTGGCGCCGTTGATCTGCAGCTTGAACTCGCAGTTGAGAAACAGCGCGGCCCGGCGGCACATCACCATGCGGCTCAAGAAAATCTCAAAGTACTCCATTACCTGCGAGAGCTTCGTGTCGATCGTGAGCTCGAGGGTGATGCGCTTGTTCTTCTCGTCGACACGGAGGAACGAATGCTCGACCGCATTGTTCACCCGGTCGTGGATGTCGAACGTCGTTGGGTCGGGGTTGCGGACACGCGACCGGTGCACGTCGGATTTGTCGGCCAGAATGACGGCGGCGCCGACCGGACTGACCGGCTCACCACCGCGCTCTTCATGGTTGCCGATCGCCCCCATGACGATCGCTCGTTCAACCGGGTCTACGCCCAAGCGTTCCAGGATTCGGTTGGCTAACACGGCGCCGGTGTGCTCGTGATTCAGCCGGCTGACGAGGTTGCCAATGTCGTGCATGTACGCGGCTACGGCGGCGAGCTGCGCGTCGCGCTCGGGATGCCCCAGTCGCTTGAGTGTGTTATAGGCGATGTTGGCCGTTAACGTCGCGTGTCTGGTTCCGTGCTCTGTATACCCGATCGCACCGGTATACTCATTGGCCTTGTTGACATAGGCCTCAACTTCCGGATCACGCCTGATGTCGTCCAGCGTTACCGACACCGTCTTTTGTACGACTTTCTCACTCAGCTCGGCCATCGCACCCTCATTATGCCCAATCGTGTTATGCGTGTCGCGCTAAAATCGAGACCTGGCGGGGGGACGGGGACGGAGCCTGAGGGGTCCCCGTATTAGTTTCAGTCGGGGAGAGGCTCCGTCCCCGTCCCCCCGCCCGTCCCGGCTAGCGCGTCACCGGTGGTAACGGCGTGGGCGTTGCCGGCGCCTCTTCTTTCTTCCTGGACCGCACATGGCTGATCCCCCCGCGATCGGCTTTCACACGCAGGTTCGGCGCCAGCTCGAGCGTGAGCGTATCATTCTCCAGGTCGTGAATGGTCGCGTGCAACCCCCCGACCGTGACAACGCGGTCACCCTTCTTGAGCTTTCCCAGCATGTCTCGCCGGCGGCGCTGCTGCGTCTGTTGAGGACGGATCATCAATAGGTAGAACACGACCAGCAGTACGACGTAGAAGACAATGACACCAGGAAACCGGGAACCGGTAGCCTGCAGAACGATCACTTAGAACCTCCTCACCAATTTGCGGGCCGAAGTTAGGTTCTTCGGCCTGGGAAATTTCCCTTGCCGTCTTCACCAGCGCGTCCCATAGATCTCTAGCGTATCTCGCTTCCAGGACTCAAAGCGGCCCCCAGGGATCGCCGCGCGTGCGTCCTGCATAAGCCGTGATAGAAAAAACAGATTGTGATATGAAGCCAGTCGGGGGCCGAGCATTTCGTCCGCATTGAACAGGTGCCGCAAATACGACCGCGTGTAACGCCGGCACACGGTGCAGGTACACTGCTCATCCGGCGGCGCGTGGTCCTCGCGGTACTGGGCGTTGCGGAGGTTGACGCGCCCCGATCGCGTGAAGATCGTGCCGGTGCGTGCGACACGCGTCGGCAGCGCGCAGTCGAAGAGGTCGATGCCCCGGTGGATGGCCTCCAGCAGCCTTGCGGGTGATCCGACGCCCATCAGATACCGCGGCCGGTCATGCGGCAACTGCGGCACAGCCGCTTCGATCAAGGCGGATGAAAGCTCGGGTGGCTCGCCGACACTGATCCCGCCGATCGCGTACCCTGCAAAGTCGAGCTCCGCCGTGCGCTGCGCGGCCTCCCGGCGCAGTGCTGGGGAGAAGCCACCCTGCACGATGCCGAACAACATCTGTCCAGACCCCACCCCGTGCTCCTTTGAACGACGCGCCCATAACACCGTGACGCGCAGCGCCTCAGCGGCCTGCGCGTCGTCGAGGGGAAACCCGGAACAAATATCTAGGGGCATCACCACATCGCTGCCAAGGTCACGCTGGATCTCCAGCACCCGCTCCGGCGTAAACGTATGCTCGCTTCCGTCGAGGGGCGAGCGAAACGTCACACCCTCATCGGTCAGCCGTCGCAGGTGCGCCAGGCTGAAGATTTGGAAACCGCCGCTGTCGGTAAGGATCGGGCCGTCCCACTGCATGAAACGGTGCAGGCCGCCCGCGCCCGCGATCAGGTCGGCCCCAGGCCGGAGATATAGATGGAAGGTGTTCGCCAGAATGATCTCGGCGCCGATCTCCCGCAACTCGTCGGGCGTAAGCGCTTTCACCGTGGCGTTCGTGCCTACAGGCATGAACGCGGGAGTCTGAATGGTTCCGCGGGGCGTATGCAAGCGGCCCAGCCGGGGACCAAGCACAGATGCAGAGGATTCAAACCGAAATTCACTCACGGCGCGGAGTATAGCACAGCACTCATTTTGGGTGTTTACTGGCAGGAGCGAGGGGAAAACACCTCTTAGCAGTATACTGGCACAGCCAGATGGACGCCAACGCCTTTCCGATGATTGACGAGGGACAGTTCCGACTTCAGCAGCAGATGGGGGTCCCACTTGTTGAGGTCAGGGGCGATCTCGATATTTCCAACGCCGACAAATTTGAAGCGATCCTCAACGGCGTCATGTCGAGCGTCCCTCGCGAGGTTATCGTGTCACTTGTCCACGCCACATACTTTGACAGCCGCGGTATCCATACGCTGCTTCGGTTCGCCGACCGACTGTCGCATAATGAGGGGCAGCTCCTCGTGGTCGCTCCCGCAGGGACGTCGCCGCGGCGGATCCTGGACATCGCCCGAGTGCAACAGCTCATCCCGATGTTCGACTCCGTAGACCAAGCGCTCACCTCCCTATCCTCTTCTGTCTGACCGCGTCACACGTTCAAAACGGAATCTCGCCGCCAAGCGGCGAATCCCTTCCCTGATTTTAGAGAGGGAGGACTGCCATGCCCGACCGGACTATCGAAGCGCTCCTGCAGGAAGGCCGCACCTTTGATCCCCCACCGCAGTTCCGGCAGCAATCAAACGCACGTGATCCCGAGGTGTACACGAAGGCTCAACGGGATCCGGAAGCATTCTGGGCAGAGGCCGCCCGCGAACTCCACTGGTTCCGCCCATGGAATCGGGTCCTTGAATGGAGCGTTCCATACGCAAAATGGTTCGTCGGTGCAACCACTAACATCACGTACAACTGCGTCGACCGCCATGCGACAGGGCAGCGAAAGACGAAAACCGCGATCCTGTGGGAAGGCGAACCCGGAGACACGCGGACCCTGACGTACGGGGAGCTGTTCGAGGAGGTCCAGCGGTTCGCCAACGTGCTCAAGTCGCTCGGGGTGCGCCGTGGCGATCGTGTCATGATCTACCTTCCGATGATCCCCGAGTTGCCCATCGCGATGCTGGCATGCGCGCGTATCGGCGCGCCCCATTCGGTCGTCTTCGGGGGGTTCAGCGCGGAATCGCTCCGCGATCGAATTAACGACGCGCAGGCGAAGGTGCTCATCACCTCCGACGGTGGCTGGCGGCGCGGCAGTATCGTGCCTCTCAAGCGCAATGCCGACGAGGCGCTGGCCGGCACTCCCACAATTGAGCACGCCGTGGTCGTGCGCCGCGTGGGCGAAACGGCAGGCGCCTCGATGAAACACGGGCGCGACCACTGGTGGCACGAGCTGATGAGCCGCGCGAAGGCCGACTGTCCGGTAGAGGAAATGGAGAGTGAGGACCTGCTCTACATCCTCTATACGAGCGGCACGACCGGGAAACCCAAAGGCATTATCCACACGACCGGCGGGTATATGGTCGGCACGAACCTCACGACCCGCTGGGTGTTCGATCTCAAAGAGAATGACATCTACTGGTGCACGGCGGATATCGGCTGGGTGACGGGGCACTCCTACATCGTCTACGGTCCGCTGTCGAATGGCGCCACCACGGTGATGTATGAAGGGAGCCCCGACTTTCCCGACAAGGATCGGTTCTGGGCGATCATCGAGAAATACAAGGTGACGATCCTGTATACGGCCCCGACGGCAATTCGCACATTCATGAAATGGGGACCGGCCTATCCTGAAAAACACAACCTCAGATCGTTGCGCTTATTGGGAACGGTGGGCGAGCCGATCAATCCCGAGGCGTGGATCTGGTATCACACTTACATCGGCGGCGGGCGATGCCCCGTCGTGGACACGTGGTGGCAGACGGAAACGGGGATGATTTTAATCACTCCGTTGCCGGGCCTGACGACACTGAAACCAGGATCGGCGACGAGGCCCTTACCCGGCATTGCGGCGGACATCTTGAACGAACAGGGCCAGCCGGTCGGCCCGAACGAGGGTGGCTATCTTGTGCTCACGCGCCCCTGGCCCGCCATGCTGCGCGGAATCTATGGCGATCCGGAACGGTATCAGCGCCAGTACTGGGATCGGTTTCCCGGCATCTACTTCACAGGTGACGGCGCCAAGCGTGACCAGGATGGGTATATGTGGCTGCTCGGACGTGTGGACGATGTCGTCAACGTCGCCGGACACCGGATCGGGACGTATGAGGTCGAGTCGGCCCTGGTAGACAATCCATCGGTCGCCGAGGCCGCGGTGATCGGCGTCACGCACGACGTAAAGGGACAGGCGATCACCGCGTTCGTTACGTTGAAAGAAGGGCATCAGGCCGACCCGCACATGGCCGACACGCTGAAACAGCACGTCGTGAAAAAGATCGGAGCCCTGGCGCGCCCCGAACAGATTCTGTTTGCCGCGGAACTACCGAAGACCCGAAGCGGCAAGATTATGCGCCGGCTGTTGCGTGACATCGCAGAGGGACGGGTGCTGGGCGATACGACGACTCTAGCGGACCCCGCAGTCATCCAATCCTTGAAGAACAAGTATGAGGAAGAAGGCGGGGGATAATCCTACTCTAGCGCCAGTTCTGGGGTTACGGTAGGTCGACGGTAATACCGCCATTCCTGATCCATTGCCATAGCCGATTAGCCGGCTTGGCGCGTGCTCGTTCTGTCGCCTCCGCCGAAAAGAGCACTTCAACCTGGTGGGCGGTCATCACGCGTGAGACGGGTTCGGCAGTCCCGTCGACGCGCACGATGTCAGACACCGAGACCTGCCCGAAGGTCGCACACAAACCTGTGATTCGGGTCTGCGGCGTCACCACGATATCGAGAACGCCCCCACCACTTTCCCTAATGGTTAGGCTGCGCTCTCCCTTGGCCGTCACGATTCCCTTCGTGTTGTGCTGTACAGCCGGACCAATGAGGGGTTTGGTTGGAGAATGAGGGGTGGACTGACCATGAGCCAACGCCACGACGGTCAGGGTGAGCACAATACCAAAGGGAAGACCGCACCGTCCTGTCATGTCAAATCCCCCTCCTAGCATACCTATTCCCCAATGGAGGCCCCTGGAAACCAGGAACGGATGAAACCGGGAAGAACTAGTCGAGGTATTGCTTGGTGCGATTAAATGGGTAAGAGCCGGGAAGAAATCCTTGCCGCGATTAAGGCGAAAGCCGATGCGATCCGGGCCCAGCGGGCGGCTGCGACTTCCAAGGGCGAGCCGCCCGCTGCCGGGCCGAGTGCCCCTGCCGCCCTTGAAACGCCTGTTTCAGCACTGAACGCCGCGGGCCGGCCCGCGGGCAAAGCGCAGAATGTGAAGGTTAGAGCCCGCGGAACCGTGACGATGGGAGTCGAGATCCGAGTGGAACGCACCGAGGAGGAGAACATCAGGAAGTTGCTCGGGGGGCTGGGAGCCTATGCAAGCCCACTCACAGCCGGCGCGTGGCAATTGGACTACCGATACTACGAGGAAGCGAAGGCCCGTCTGCGGCAAGCCGGTTACGAGGTCGAAGACGAGCTATATACCGGCCAGCCCCTTTCTGCGTGGACCCCGCACCGAGGCGGCTGGTCCCGCGTTGAGGACTAGAGGATAAGCATCGCGTCCCCGAAGCTGTAGAATCGATACCGTCTCTCCACGGCTTCCCCATACGCGCGAAGCATGAGGTCCCGCCCAGCGAACGCGCTCACGAGCATCAGCAACGTCGTACGCGGCAGATGGAAGTTTGTCACCAGCGCGTCCGTCACTTTGAACCGATAGCCGGGATAGATAAAGAGGCGACTCCACCTCTTTCCCGCTTCAATCGTTCGATCTTCTCGAGCGGCTGTTTCAAGTGCTCGCACGGCAGACGTCCCGACGATCACAATGCGGCCGGAGCCACGCACCGACGAGAGGATCTCCGCCGCCCCGGAGCTGATCTCGTACCATTCCTGGTCCATCACGTGATCTTCGATCCGCTCCACATTCACGGAGCGAAACGTGCCGAGACCGATATGCATCGTGATGCTCACGACTCGTGTCCCCGCGTCCCGGATACGCGTGAGGAGATCGGGCGTGAAGTGCAGGCCGGCCGTTGGCGCGGCCACGGCGCCTTCAACCTCCGCGTAGACTGTCTGATAGTCATCAGGCGTACGGAGTGTCGCGTGAATGTACGGGGGCAGCGGCATCTCGCCGACTTCATGAGCAACCTCGAGCAATGGGCGCGGCGAGGAGAACCGGATCGTCCGAACGCCTCCAGGCGATGAACTCACTACCTCGCCACTCACGCGGTCAGCAACGTTAATTCGCGTGCCGGTCCGCACGCGTTGTCCCGGACGGACGAGCGTCTCCCACAGCTCGATCCCATCTGTGGCCCCTTGATTGACACGTCTCAGTAGCAATACTTCCACTGCTCCGCCGGTCGGTTTATACGCGCGCAGGCGCGCGGGGATGACCCGCGTGTCGTTCAAGACGAGGACATCGGAGGGCGTCAAGAACTCAGGGAGATCTCTGAACACGCGGTGGGCAATCGTGCCACGAACTCGATCAATCACCATCAGCCGCGCCGAGTCGCGCGGCGAGGCAGGACGTTGGGCAATCAGTTCAGGAGGGAGCTTGTACTCGAAGTCGGAGAGCTTCATAGACGAAACTGCGGGATAAAGGGATAAGGGGATAAGGTGATAAACTTACTCGCCCGCTCCGCTATATTACCTTATCCCCTTATCCCTTTATCCCATTTTCCCGTCGTCAACGGGTCTCGAACGAAATGCCGCTGTAGTAATAACGCAGAATCTCTTGGTACCCTCTCCCGAGAAGGGCCAGCCCCCTCGCTCCCCACTGACTCATGCCGACACCATGACCGGAGCCACGGCCGGAGAACATCACCGCGGTTGGTGCATCTGGAGCCGCCCGCACCAAAAACAGCGTACTCTTGATCTGATCCCCTCCAAGGAGCGATCGGACCTCCGTGCCTTTGAGGTTCAGTGTTCCGGTTTCCGAAGTGATCCGCACCGACCGCGCACGACCGGATGGGCTCGTTTCCGTGACCTCAACTCCAGTAACCCCGTAGAGTGTCTTGCCGGTCCGGCGGAGCCGTTCTTCGATGGCCGTGAGGTCGACCCTGACGTTCCACTGCTGTGAAGCGGCACCAGCGCTATAAGGATCACTGACCCCCTTTAAATAGAAGTACCGACCGCCCCACACGTACTCGCTGCTCTCCGTGTGTCCGCCCGAGTCTGAATGGAACGCGGCAAAGATCGGCCGATCGGCAAAGGTCATGATCTCTCCACGTGTCGCGTCCACGGCCGCATTTGTGCGCGCATCTTCGGCCGAAACTCCGCCGTACACTTGTGTCTCCGTCGTGGGACGGACATCGAACCCTTCGCGGGCATAGCGGCCCAGACTGTAGAAGGCCACCGTCCGGGACGCCACGGCCTGGGCTTTGAGCGCTTCGGGCGGCCAGCGAGGATCGACTTCCAACTTCAAGACGCCGTAGAGATATTCTTCGAGGTCAAGCTCGTTGATCGCCGTGAGGCGCCCGGAGAGGGTGCGCCGGATCTCGATGACACCCCGATAGGGACGGGTCGCCACCCGCACGCGCGCGCCCTGGGAGGGCACGACGCGGACGGTGTCCCCGAATTGTCCCACGCCGGAAATCTCGATGGCCCCGGGGGAAGACAGTACGTCGTAATTACCGGCGGGGAGCGTGGCGCGCTGGAAGGTTGAGCTGACCAGTTCCATCTGGCGATCGCTCGAGATGGGAACGCGATCTTGCTCTCGCACGATGCCGACCCGAATCGAAGGTGACGTTGCGGCACGCAGATCGGGCGGGGGGAGAACCGCAAGAAGGATGCCGAGCAGGAAGATAAAGCGGACGAGCACCGGTTACCTCCGGACGAAGAACAGACTCAGTAGGATGGTGAGTACGGCGCTCAGCATGATGCTGGACACGATTGGAATGTAGATAACGGTTCCATCACGCTTGATGAGAATATCGCCAGGCAGGCGTGGGATTCTCCCGAAAAAAGTCATCAACGCACCGACGACGACCAGCGCCAGTCCTATGAAGACAAGCACGCGGCCAAACGATACCACGTCATTCATTCACCATTCACGACTCACTGTGTTCTTTGAACAGGTGTCCCTGGTTTCGATGATTGTTCTCGGGCAGCATAAGCCCGAGATGCTCACATGCGGCGGCTGTAATCCGCCGGCCTGCAGGCGTCCGAGTCAGGAATCCGATCTTGAGTAAGTATGGCTCCACGACCTCTTCCAACGTCTGCGGTTCATCATTGAGGGTCGCTGCGACAGCCTCGATTCCCACGGGACCTCCAGCATAGACTGTGGCGATCGTCCGCAGCACATCGCGGTCGAGCTGGTCCAGCCCCCGCGAA
>Ga0184633_10000710_pt1 | contig 12753 bp, 8 predicted proteins | sample PLM31_170_b1_FD_133156 | JGI IMG/M metagenome (GOLD analysis project Ga0184633, IMG submission 133156) | Groundwater sediment microbial communities from an aquifer in East River, Colorado, USA - PLM3-1_170_b1 | ecosystem: Environmental > Terrestrial > Soil > Riparian zone | place: USA: East...
AGGGTTTTCGCGTTCGCCAGGACAGCCCGCCACGCGGACAGATCGTGATGCAACCGATCGATTCCTTTTCCCATGCCTTGGGAAAATCCTTCTGCCACGTAGAGCCGGTGAGCCGCAAATAGCTCAGCAAAACGAGGGGTCCCAGGATGACCATAGCCCCAATCCTCAAACGGCATTTTCAGCCAGTGGGAATAGCGGTCCACGAGGAGGCGGTATTGAGGGCTTGGGGTTCTGGGAGAATTGTCCTGCTTCTGGAATTGAGCAATGGGGTCGAGGTCCGCCCACGCTTGCAGGGGCTGGCTTATGCCTTGATCATCATCCGTGACTCGAAGCTCTAATCGTTTCTCTTTGTTGTAGTCGAAGTAGCGGTGGCCACGGTCGCTCTCGACTTCCAGCCACATGTCATGCCCGGTCTGTACCGGATCGAGCGAAGGGTCCACGGCGAATCCAAGCAGGAGGAGGTAGCCATTCGTCTTCGGATTCGCGATGGCCCGAGGGGGCAGATCCATCAAGGTCTGGAACGCTTCGTGTGGTTGCTCATCGTTGAAGAGTGTCCTGGAAAGGTCTGTGCCCAGAATGAGGAGACCGATGCCGAGAATGACGAGAACTAATGTGCGCATAGAGGCCGAGCGTTAGAGCGGGGAATTCAGGTCGTTGTCGTATGCGTTCACGCTGGAGCACCAACATTCGGTCTGAAAGCAAACCGCCATGTTTATAGCAAGATCGGGAGAGACTATCAAGACATGATTGAACACATGACAGCAGGGTGGCCAACTTTGCTCTTGACAAGACTCCGCAGGCTCTCCTACAGTGAGCCCACATAAAAGATGTCTCCGGGTGAAGGGAAGAGGGTGCAATTCCCTCGCGGTCCCGCCGCTGTGAATGGGGACGAAACCCGCAGAAGCCACTGGCTGAGGACGTGAATCGTTAAACGTGAAACGTTAACCGTGGATTCTTTTCCCGATTAACGAATAACGAATAACGGTTAACGTCCCAACTGGGAAGGTGCGGGGAGTAGGCTAAGAACCCCTAAGCCAGAAGACCTACCCCGGGTACCCGTTGCTTTTGCGTTGCAACGGGTGAATGACCTTCTTTCCCTCGTGGGCTGGGGAAAGGGTGAGGGTGAAGAACCGGGTGCAATCCTCAGGGTCTTAGAGGCCTTGAGGATTTTTTATTTTGATAGCTAGGAGCGAACAGCGAGTAGCGAATAGTAGCCAGCGAATGGCAGAGAGAGAAGGGTCCGTGGCTATTAGCTATTGGCTATTCGCTATTAGCTACCTGCTGATGACGGGCCTCGCTCTGGCAGACGGCACGGAAGAGATCTCCATGAAGCGACGGCAGCAGGGCATTCTGACAGGGATGCCGTTTATGGCCAACCTGGCCCCGCGCACGTTCGTGGATGATCTGGGCCGGAAGATTTATCTGGCGAAGCCGCCGGCCCGGATCGTGTCCTTGGCTCCAAGCATCACCGAAGTCCTTTTCGCTATCGGTCTCAGTGAGCAGATCGTCGGCGTGACGCAATTTTGCGATTATCCTCCCGAGGCTCGCGCCAAACCCAAGGTCGGTGCCGCGTTTCCCAATATCGAGTCGGTTCTGGCCTTGCAGCCGGACCTTGTCTTGGCTGCGCGGGAATTCATCCGCCCGGATGTCCTGAGCAAACTAGAGCAGTTGAAGATTGCCACGTACATCCTCGAAGCCAAGACCCTCGAGGACATCCTGTCCCACATCCAGACGCTCGGGCGGATGCTCGAACGGACCGCGGCCGCCGACGGGTTGGCCACGTCGATGCGCCGGCGGATCGCAGACGTGAAAGCCCGCACCGAGACCCTACCTCGTCCACGCTTGCTCTATGTGCTGAATAGCGATCCCCTCGTCACCGTCGGGCCGGGGAGTTTCATTCATCAATTGATCGAGCTGGCCGGTGGGACGAACGTGGCCGCGCGCGCCCGCGCAGCCTACCCGAAACTCAATCTGGAAGAAGTGCTCAGCCAGGATCCGGAGGTTATTGTGTTCCCGGTTGGGATGAGCGAGGGCATCCCGGCACATGAGCAACAGCGCTGGCAGCGCTGGGCGACCGTCTCGGCGGTCAAGCATGGGCGGTTCCATCGTATTCCCAGCGTGCTACTCGACCGACCCGGTCCACGGATTGTCGAAGGATTGGAAATGCTGGCCAAGAGCATCCATCCGGAAGCGTTTTCGGACAGGAAGGCGCCTTGATGCGTATCACGGCCGGCCAGAGTGGGTATGAGAAGGGGGCCGAGGGGCGCGTCCCCTCAGCTGGTATCGGAACAGATTCCACCGGCCTCACGGCGGCAGCCGGGGCTACGCTGTCCGTGCTGACAGCCGGGCGATGGGTCACCACGTTAGCGACCCTCGCTCTGTCGAGCCTGCTCGTCGTGTTCGCCTGCCTGCAGTTCGGTGCTGAACACATCGGGCTTGTTGAAGCCGTGGACATTCTTTCACGGGTGCTTCGAGACGATCGGGCAGGCATCGAGTCGGTCGGTTCTACCGCGGTGATCCTCTTGCAGGTCAGACTGCCGCGGGTGCTTCTGGGGTTCATGGTCGGGGGCTGTCTCGCCGCGGTCGGGGTCGGGCTCCAGGCATTGCTGCGGAACCCGCTGGCCGATCCCTACGTGCTCGGGATCTCGAGCGGAGCAGCGCTCGGGGCGGCTGTGGCGATCCTTCTGGGCATCGGGACGAGTGTGCTGGCCATCTCGGCGCTTCCGCTCTTCGCCTTCGTCGGCGGGTTGCTATCAATCATCGTCGTGTACCGGATTGCGGCTGCGTATGGACATCTCCCCGTACACACCCTCCTCTTGGCGGGGGTGATCCTGAACGCCATTTTCTCGGCGCTGATTATGTTCACCGTTTCGATGGTGGATCCAGCCCGCTCCTTCACGATCACAGCATGGCTCATGGGCACGCTGACCGCGCCGGCCTACCCTGCCCTGGGGGTCTTGGCTGTTTACTTTCTTGGAGGGAGTCTGATCCTGTTTTGGCAGGCACGGCCGCTCAATCTCTTGACGCTTGGGGAAGATTCCGCGCGGTCTCTCGGGGTTGAGGTTGAGACTGTCAAAAAGATTGTGTTTTTCACCTCCGCGCTGCTCACCGGCGCGGTTGTGTCGGTCAGCGGGTTGATCGGCTTTGTCGGTATGGTGATCCCGCACGCTGTCCGGATGATCATCGGTGCCGATCATCGTCTGCTGCTGCCGGCTTCGGCGCTGGTCGGGGGCATGTTTCTGATCGCCGCTGATACAGTGGCGCGGACCGTCTTGGCTCCCGCGGAGATTCCGGTGGGGGTCGTGACGGCGCTGGCCGGGGGGCCGTTCTTTATTTACCTGTTGATGTACCGAAAGGGCGGCCAGGCCCTATGAGCGACCGTGGAATCTTGGAAAACGGGTTCGTCTATCAAGTGAGGCGGCTCAAGTTCAGCTACCGGCACAGCGCGGGTGGGCAGGTGAGTCGGCCGGACGAATGGGCGCTCAAAGGCCTTGATCTTGACGTGATGTCCGGCGAGGTTGTTGGGGTCATCGGACCAAACGGGTCCGGGAAGACCTCCTTGCTTAAGCTCCTGGCCAAGTTGTTACGGCCGCAGGAAGGAGCGATTCACCTCTTCGGATATGATCTTGGGGAGATGCCGCAAGATGCGGTCGCACGGAGGGTTGCGCTGGTTCCTCAGGATAGCCAGCCGATGTTTCCGTTCACGATCGCCCAGACGGTGTTGATGGGGCGATTCCCGCATTATCGGAAGGGCGGGAGTCTTGGCGGCTTCGGATGGGAGAGTCCGCAGGACATCCGGCTGGCAGCGCAGGCAATGGCAGAAATGGACGTCGCCCATCTGGCGCATCGGTTCATCGGCGATGTTTCGAGCGGCGAGCGCCAGCGGGCGATCATCGCCCGCGCGCTGGCGCAACAATCGCTGGTCTTGCTGCTGGACGAACCGACCGCTTTTCTGGACCTCAACCATCAACTGGAGATCTGCCGGATCCTGCGTCGGCTGAACGAGGAGCGAGGCTTGACGGTCATGCTGGTCTCGCATGACCTGAACTTGGCGAGTCAGTACTGCGACCGGCTCGTGCTGTTGAAGGATGGGGAGGTGTTTCGTCTCGGGCCGCCGGAGGAGGTGATTCGGCCGGACGTCCTGGAGGCGGTGTACCGGTGCGAAGTCTTGGTAGATGGCCATCCGGTCTCGGGGTTGCCCCGCGTCACGCTGCCGGGGAGGACGTTAAACGTTGAACGTTAATCGTTAAGCGTAACGGCTAGGGAATGACTGACAAGTCCGCCGCGTTTTACGGTTAACGTTGAACGATTCACGTGCCAAGGGGGGGATGTACCCACTCCTCAGATGGTATGACAGGGTACGGAGTTTAACAAAGTAGGGGGAAAGATTAGAGGATAGGACGTCAGCAAGGGGAAGATGGTGCAAAGCCATCACGGTGCCGCCACTGTAAGCGGGGAGTGAGCCTGCAGGTGTGCCACTGTCTTTGCAGACGTTAAACGTGAAACGTTAAACGTGAAACGCGGGACCCCGGTTCTCGCGGTTAACGAATAACGATTAACGGTTAACGAATGAAGATGGGAAGGCGCGGGCAAGCGACGATCCGCGAGTCAGGAGATCCGGCTGTCGGACCATTCCACTCAGCCCTTCGAGCACAAGGGAGGTGGGTCGTGAAGACGTGCAACGTTCATCGTTATGCGTTTATTGCAGGAATGGGAATGTTCCTTGCTTTAGTGGTTGGGCATGAACCGGGGCGTGCAGAGGAGGAACTCAAGACACAGGATGTAGTCATCAGCGCCACCAAAACGCCTGTGCCGGTGAGCCACGTCACGAGCGCCGTCGAGGTGATCTCAGGGGATGAGCTGGAACGGAACAAGACCAAGACCGTCATCGATGCATTGCGGCTCGGGCAAAGCATCTTTGCCTTTTCTTCAGGTGGGCCCGGCACCCTCGCCAATGTCCGTATTCGCGGGGCCGAGACCAAGCATACCCTCGTCGTCGTCGACGGCACGATCGTCAACAGCCCGACCGACGGGGCGTTCAACTTCGCCAACCTGACTGCTGAGAACATCGACCGAATTGAAATCCTCCGCGGGGCCCAGAGCATGCTCTGGGGCTCGGACGCGATCGGTGGGGTGATCAATATCATTACCAAAAAGGGAACCGGCAAGCCGACCGCCAGCGCCTTCGTTGAGTATGGGTCGTTTGCGACCGTCCGTGAGGGGCTTTCGGCATCGGGGGCGAAAGGTCCGGTAGATGTGGCGCTCACCCTGTCCCGCTGGGACACCAGTTCGTTTTCGGCAGTCGACTATCGGCGGGGGGCGGCGGAACGTGACGGGTTCCATAACTGGCAGGTTTCGGGAAAGCTAGGCTTCACGTTGCCCAAGGATGGCCGGCTTGAGCTGGCCCTTCGCTGGTGGAATTCCGATGTGGGGAACGACAGCGCGTTCGGCAACACCCGCCTGGACGTGTTCGGCTCGAAAACCACGACCAGGACCCTGATTCTGAGCGGTACCTACGACCAGCCGATCACTCCCTGGTGGAGTCAAAAGCTGACGTTTGCCCGCAATAATGAACGGCAAATCTTTCTGAGTGGGACCTTGCAACGCGATCTGGTCACCGGGGCCATGAGTGTCCCATTCCCGGCCGACTCCGACCTCAACATCGTAAACCAACGGTTTGAGTGGCAGCATAACCTGCAGGTTCTGAAACCTCTGCTGGTGACCGTCGGGTACCAATTCCGGCAGGAACAGGGAGACGCAGCTGGATTCTTCGGGGCAGCTCAGCCGAACCGATTGACTACCTCCAACGCGGGATTTGCGCAGGCGCAATTTTCCTGGCAGGACCGGTTGTTACTGACTGCAGGGGTTCGTCAAGATGAGTATAACGTCTTCAGGAGTGCGACCACCTACCGGGCGACGGGTGGCTATTTGTTTCCTGAGATCGGTACCAAGGTGCGGGCGAGCTATGGAACCGGATTCCGGACTCCCACGTTGAACGACCTGTTTTTCCAGGGGTCGGACAATCCGAACCTCAAGCCGGAAAAGAGCCAGAGCTTCGATGTGGGCATCGACCAGTCGCTCCTGGATGGCAAGGTCCAGTTGACCGCCGGCTATTTCTGGAATCGGTTTCGTGACCTCATTCAGTTCCAGACTGTTCCATCTCTTGCCTGTCCCCCGAGCACATTTGGATTCTGTCCATTGAACGTCGCACTGGCCAAGACCCAAGGCTGGGAATTCGGATTCAAGGCCCAGGTGCTGAAGGGACTGGAGCTGCGGGGCCAGTACTCCATGACTCTGACCCGCGACCTTGTCACGGTCCGCCGCCTGCCGCGCCGGCCGGTGGACCAGGCTACGGTCGGATTCACGTATCAACCGATCGAGCCAGCCCGCGTCAACCTGGACTATCGGTTCGTGGGGGCGAGAAACAATGATGCGGTGAACTCCCCGGCTCAGCGCCAGGGCTCCTTCGGAGTGGTCAATGTCTCGGCCTCCTATGACGTGACAAAACAGTGGCAGCTCTTTGGCCGGATTGATAACGTGTTCAATCAACAGTACGAGGAGATCCTGTTCTTCGGGGCACCGATCCGGTCGGTCTACGGCGGCCTCAAGTTTACCTATTGAAAGAAGAGCGCGGGCACAAAGTTCCCGCGCCGTCACGCCGGCTCTGCTGGCGATCTCGAACGCTCGGGGCCGCCGGGCGCAGCCGTTCACGGTCAAACAGGCATTCATATCGCAGGATGTCTGAACCAAAACGAATCACGTTCAACGGAGTGGCTACAAAACCGATCACTGTACCGAAATGATCTCAGGAACAAGACACAGACAAGCTCGGTCACTCGCGGTACTGGGGACCGGGTCTGACGTGGGCAAGAGCGTCTTTGTCGCCGGCCTTTGCAGGTTGCTGCACCGGGCGGGTGTGCGGGTCGCACCCTTCAAGGCCCAGAACATGTCCTTGAATTCCTTTGTCACTGCTGAGGGCGGTGAGATGGGACGGGCACAGGCTCTGCAGGCTCATGCTTGCGGATTGCTGCCGCACGTGGATATGAACCCCATCTTGCTCAAGCCCGAGTCTGATCTATGCTCTCAGATCATCGTGCAGGGAAATCTGTGGGGTAAGTTAGACGCGCGAGGCCGCTTCGAGCGCACCAGAGAGTTGTTCCGCTTTGTCCGCGAGAGCTATGAGCGGCTGGCCGATGTCTATGAGATCATCGTGATCGAGGGAGCGGGCAGTGCCGCCGAAATGAACCTGCGTGACAGAGATTTGGTCAACTGGCGGGTGGTTGATCTAGCCGACGCTCCGGTGGTGCTGGTAGCGGATATCGATCGGGGAGGAGTGTTCGCACAGGTGATTGGCACCGTCGATCTGCTTTCCTCAGAGGAACGGCATCGGCTGCTGGGAATAGTGGTGAACAAGTTCCGCGGCGACGCCGGCTTGTTTGCCGACGGGGTCGCCTTTCTCGAATCACGCACACGCGTGCCCGTGCTAGGGGTTCTCCCGTTCCTGCGTGATCTGGAGTTGGATCAGGAGGACAGCCTCGAAGTGGAACGGTACCGTCACACTCCCTTTACCTCTCAGACGGTAAATGTGGCAGTGACACTGCTGCCGCGGATGAGCAACTTCACCGACTTTAACCCCCTCGCCGCCGAGTTCGATGTGGCCCTGCGTTATGTGGCCTCGCCCCTCGATATTGCAGGGGCGGACGTCGTGATCCTCCCGGGTAGCAAGAACACGATCGCCGACCTGGAGTACCTTCGTCGGATCGGTTTTTTTGAGGCCTTGGAGGAGCATGTGGGCTATGGAGGGGAGTTGGTCGGGATCTGCGGCGGGTACCAGATGCTAGGCCGGGAGGTCTCAGATCTGAATGGGGTAGAGGCAGGTGGGCGAACGCAGGGTCTGGGATTTTTAGATGTGGTTACCGAACTGCTGTCCCAAAAGACTACGGTTCAGGTTGAGGCGATTCCCCTTCACTGGGAAGCTGCATCAGGCAGTACGGTGTGCGGGTACGAGATCCACATGGGGCTCACCCGCCGCGGTGCCGCCTTGCCCTGCTTCCGGATTCTGCGCCGCGTCGGGAAAGAGGGGACTGGGGGAGACTCTTCGTGGCTAGGGCAAGAGCCCGAAGACGGAGCGATCCGCGAAGACAAGCTTGTTTGGGGAACTTACATCCATGGTGTCTTTGACCAGCCGGGCTTCCGACGTCTGTGGCTGAACCGGCTACGCCAGCGGAAGAGCCTGCCGCTGTTGAACACCGCAGTTTCCGAAGCAGTCACGACACGGCTTCTCTCTGCACTCGATCGTTGGGCTGACCACTTGCAGAAACATGTAAATTTATCCAGGGTCTTTGCGGCTATAGGGCTGGAATGATGGGTTGTCCGAACGATTCGTCGTTTCTACCCCCGGGTTGAGAGTTCAGTTATTGCTTTGAGAGTTTTTCGAAGCCACTTCCAATCAAGCATGAAGTTTCCTCGACTTGTCATTGCCGGTACGCACAGTGGGGTGGGGAAGACCACGGTGACGTTGGCGCTCCTGGCGGCTCTGAAGGCACGTGGCCGTCGGGTGCAGGCGTTCAAGGTGGGGCCGGACTTTATTGACCCTGGCCATCACAGCGCGGTCACCGGCCGACCATCCCGCAACCTGGATGGTTGGATGCTGGGGACAGCCGCGAACCGAGAGATTTTTCTTCGCGCCGCTGCCGATGCGGATGTTTCGATTATCGAAGGGATGATGGGGCTCTTTGACGGGAGTTCGCCGGTCAGCGAGAGCGGGAGCACGGCTGAGCTGGCCAAGCACTTGGCGGCTCTCGTGCTGTTGGTGATCGACGGCAGCGCCATGGCCCGCTCGGCTGCGGCGATGGCTATAGGCTATGCCCGCTTCGATCCGGATGTTCAAGTGGCTGGGGTTCTCTTTAACCGGGTCAGCGGCGAGGGGCATTATCGGCTGCTCAAGGACGCGGTTGAGGCGGAGACCAATCTTGCAGTGGTCGGATACCTGCAGCCTGATCCGGCTTTCACCCTTCCTGACCGACACCTTGGCCTGGTGACCGCGATCGAGCAGAGCTCACATGACCTCTATGCCCGACTTGGGCAAGTAGCAGCCAAAACGGTGGATCTGGACCAGATCGAAGCACTGGCCTGCTCGGGTGAAAACTTGGAGGGACCGCCATCGACTTCGACCGTGACCATCGACTCGAGTGCCAGTCCACCGGTTCGGGTCGGTGTAGCCCATGATTCTGCCTTCTGTTTTTACTACACCGAAAATCTTGAGCTGTTAGAAGCTGAAGGGGCCGAGCTTGTTATGTTTTCGCCACTCCGTGACCAGGTGCTGCCTGAGGTGGATTTGCTGTATCTTGGCGGCGGATCCCCGGAGCTTTACGGTCAGAAGCTGGCTAGCAATGTGGCGATGCGGGCAGCCATTCGGGAGTTCGCTGCGAAGGGAGGAGCCATCTATGCCGAATGCGGGGGCATGATGTATTTGACTGAAGGCATTCGGGATTTTGATGGCCACTTGCACGAGATGGTCGGACTCTTCCCGGCTGATGCGGTAATGCACCGATCCAGGATGACGCTCGGCTACCGTGATCTTGAGATCACGAGGCGGTGCGTGCTGGGGGAATCGGGGGTCAAGGCCAAAGGGCATGAGTTTCATTATTCTTCATTGGAGCCAAGCGGCTACCTTAAATATGCGTGCACGGTTACCGATGCGCGAGGTCAGATACGAGGACAAGACGGGTTGATCGCTGGCAATACGCTCGCGCTGTATACACACCTTCATTTTGGCAGCCAACCCAAGCTAGCCCAAGTGCTAATTGCGTCTGTCCGGAAGCGGAAGGCTGTTCTGCGGTAACTTGCTCCGGTTGAGGTCAGGAAGGCGATGAGTATGCGGCACGAGATCAGTGCATGACCGTGTTCTGAGGAGGATCGGATGCGGATCACCAAAGTCTACACACGTACCGGAGATGCGGGGAAGACTCGGCTGGCCGGAGGGCAGCAGGTCTGGAAGGACAGCCCGCGGGTTGAGGCGTACGGGACGGTTGATGAGCTGAACTCGTCGGTCGGGGTGGTGCGGGTGTTCAACGCCGACATGGTCGGCGCACACGCCCATGCGACGCGCCTGGAGACGGAACTGCGCTGGATCCAAAATAAGCTGTTTGACGTGGGCGGGATCCTGGCCACGGCGCCTGGTCAGGAATTTAAGAACATGCCAACAGTCACGGACAAGGACGTGACGCGGCTGGAGAAACTGATTGATGATTGCCAAAAGGATCTTGCCCCGCTCAAGGAATTTATCCTGCCGGGTGGCGGGAGGGTCTCCGGCCTGCTGCATCAGACCAGGACGATCTGCCGCCGGGCAGAACGAGTCTGTGTACGCCTTGCGCGGGAAGAATCAGTGGATTCCAGAATTGTTAAATTTCTTAATCGCTTGAGCGATGCGCTGTTCGTCCTGGCCCGCTGGGTTGGAAAGAAGAAGGGTGAGAAGGAATTCCTCTGGGAGAGGGAGTGAGCAGGAATAGGAGAAAGACGCTAACACGATCGTCCGTCTTCCACATTCCCTCGTCCAACCATTCGTGCGGGGTCTTAGGCCAACGCGTTTCCAAGAAAATCTTGAAAAACCTGCCAGTTTAGTCCTATCCTGCTCGGACAGATCGGCGGAATGACGCGCGTGCTGACTGAAATCGCCCGTCGGCCGCCCCATCCAGAGAGACCGAGATGCCGATCCGAACCAAGTAACTCTCGGAAGGCGGACCGCTGCCGCGTCGGGACGCCGGGAAATCAGGCCCAATTTCATGCCCACCTATCCAGGTGAAGATCATTTTTTAGAGGAAGTGCGAGGGCTGTTCGCCCTTGAAGCACAAGAATGGGTCAGCCAAATCAAGTCGGCGCTTCTTGAATTAGAGCGCGGGCCTGCCTCGGAACGAGCCCCCAAAGTGTTCGACATCATCCAACGCGGGATCACGAATCTTGGAGGATCGGCCGCGACCGTTGAGCTGCCGGCCATCGAAAAATTGACCGTTGCCTTGCTTCCTCTCCTCCAAACCATGCGTGACCTGGGCGTCACCGCGTCGTCGGAACCCCTCGCTGTACTTCGTGAAGGACTTGATATGGTCATCTCCGCGATCCAGAACATGGCCGAGACCAAAACAGGTGCGGTCGTTGAGTTGGACCGGATTTTGGGACGAATCGCCGACGTGGTCCGTACACCGACTCCGGCCGCTCAGGCGCCCCTCCCGACGTCCCCAGCCTCCGCGGAGGAACAAGAAACATCGGAGCCCTTGAAATCATCCTCAATCATGGACGCGCTTGCGGACCTGCAGCAAGTCCTGGCCCAATCGTCGGAACCGACGAGGAATACTGTGGATGTGGTCATCCGAAAAGCCCAGAGTGACTTGGGTGAAGGATCTCCCCCGGTGGACGGCCCGTCAATCATGCGCATCCTGCGAGAACTTGAAGTGCTCGATGAACAGTTCCTGGCCGAGTTTCAGCGACGGTTGCCGCCGATCGCCGAAGCCTTGTCGAATTTTCAATCGATGAGTTCCGACTCTCTGGTGGGAAATGGCAACGTGGGGAAGATCCTCCAAGAAATCGAAAACCTGCACAAGACGGCCCGTCATGTGGATGCGACAGCAGTCATGCCGTTCTTGCGCGGACTGCAAATCTTCCTCTCGGTTCTGGCGCGAAAGCGTGTCTCGCTTGTGCCCCAACGGTTCGAGGCCGTGAAATCCCGTTTGGAGGCGGTGATTCCCATGGTGCAGCAATGGGTCGAAATGGGCCGGGTTGAGAGAGCCGCGATTGAGCAGGTCCTGCCTCGTTGATGGCCACGAACTCCTTTCGCGACCACCATTCATCCATGTTCGTTGTCACCGCGAAAAGGTTCTCGACTCACGCTGATTGAACGGCCCACTCTGTAGGGGGAGTCAGGAGCATTCATCACAAGACCGGACAAGTTTATGAAATCTCTATATTTTGTCAGCCTAAAATATGTGCAGTTTGCTACAAGGGGCTGATTGTCTAACCGAGAAAAGTCAATTCACAGGGTTATCCACAATCCATCCACAAATTTTGTGGATAGAATGTCCTCGTTTTCACGGAGCTTCTTCGGCAGACACTCGATGGGATGCGGAGATCAGCCTTCAAGTGGACAACGAAGGTTGCTGCAAGCCACTTTGCCGCTTCACGACGTACCGGCGTCGCGTTAGGCTTGGGAAAAGGCCACACGCCAGATTCAAACTCCCGCCGGCAAGCCGTTCCGTGATGCTCAGCCATCCAATCCCTGCTACTGACTGGTGAAACAGCACTGCGCGACGGGTGAGCCGGTCTTCCGTTTGGAAGTTCAAATTATGGGAGCGTGTTGATATAATCCGGTCCATGTTCGACAAGTGCCCCCTCTGTCACCGCGAGTTGGCGTGGGAGTCCAATTCATGGCGGCCGTTTTGCTCAGAGTGTTGTCAGCTGACCGACCCTGGCGCGTGGGCTGCCGAGCAGTACCGTATTGCGACGGTGGAACTGTCCACCGTGCTTGAACCACCGGCAGAGCCTGAGCCAAATGGCTGATGCCTCCTAACCCCTCCGAGCGCCGCTGCGCCAGTGCATGACGAAGATCATCACCGCGAGACGACGTGAAGGTGAAGCCGTGAAGGCGCGGGAGTATGTGAAGGTTCACATCCTGTTCCCGTCCGGACTGCTCGGACTGGTGTTCATGGTGTCGGGGACAGCCGCCTTGGTCTACCAGCTTTTTGTGGAGACGTATGGGTGGCG
>Ga0184633_10000713_pt1 | contig 12740 bp, 11 predicted proteins | sample PLM31_170_b1_FD_133156 | JGI IMG/M metagenome (GOLD analysis project Ga0184633, IMG submission 133156) | Groundwater sediment microbial communities from an aquifer in East River, Colorado, USA - PLM3-1_170_b1 | ecosystem: Environmental > Terrestrial > Soil > Riparian zone | place: USA: East...
CGACGGCCGGAGCCCGTTGTTCTGGACGGTCCACTCGTCGGGCCTGACGACATGGCGGTAGGCCGTGCCGGCCACGCCGTCGACGGATGCGCGCGCTTCCAAGCGGTGCAGCACCTCCGAGAACGTCACCTCGCCCTCTTCCTGGACCACGACGTCGATCGGCATGCGCTTGACCATGAACTCGGGCATGGAGGACGCGATCCCGCCGCCCAGCACGATCGGCACGTCGGGGTGGACCTGCTTGCACAGCGCGGCGATCCGCTTGATCCACCCGTACTGCGTGATGATGCCGCCGAGCCCGATGACGTCCGGCCGCGCGGCTTCGAGGGTCGAGACCACGCGCGCCTCGGCCCACTTCACGAAGGCCTCCATCGGCCCCTTGACGGGCTCGCGCCGCTCGGCGTTGAGGTCGAGCACGTCCACGGTGTGTCCGTCCATGGCGGCGACCGCGCCGACGTAGGCGTGCCCTATGGGCAGGATGTTCGGGTACGACCACTCGCGAATCGGGGCGTTGATGAAGAGCACCCGGAGCCCGTCCTTGCGCGGGCCGAAGGCGGCTTCGGACGCGTCGGTCGTGATCCGCGGCCAGGACGGATCGAGGATCCGGCTGTGGTCGTCGAAGCGCTGGTAGAAGCGCTCGGGCGCTGGCCCGCCGGTGGGCGGCGCGCCGATCAGCGGGATCTCCAGAATCCGACTGCCCTTCGTCTCTGTCGTAGCCATGGGCCCCTCGTTCCTCTGGTGGATCAGGTTCGTACCGACCGGATCAGCTCGAACACTTCAGCGTATGGCAGGCCGGCGACCGAGCCCCAGCGCTTCGCGATGGCCCGCAGGGCCTCGCCGGAGCGCGGGTGCGGGAACGCGCGGATCTCTCCCGAGTAGCGCTCCAGGCACTGCACCTTCACGTCGATCGTGGACGCGATGTCTTCGAATACGTTGGGGCGGAAGGCCGGGCCGGCCTGGCCGAACGCCCATTCCGTCGACGACGGCACCTCGAACGCGTACACCTCCCGCACGGTCGACGCCGGCAGAGGCCGCGTGGCGGTGAGCACGGCGAGGCTCGTGACCCGGTGGTCGACGTTGAGGTCGCCCGCGTGGTGCGTGTAGACGACCTCCGGCCCGATCTCCCCGATCCACGCCTCCACCTGCTTGACCACCTCCAGCAGCGGCCGCTCGTCCATCCGGTTGTCCGGCAGGTCGCCGAACACGATGGACTTCGCGCCGAGCATGCCGGCGACCGCGCGCGCGTCGGCCTGAAGTGCCCGCACCGCCGCCCCGACCTCCTGCCCGCCGCCCCGCGACGTGAGCCCTGTGCCAAGGATGCCGATGTGCAGGGCGTCCCCCGCCGCCGCCCGGCGCGCCGCCGTGCCGCCGCAGCCCAGCACCTCGTCGTCCGGGTGCGCGGCGACCACCAGCACTACCGCTCGATCAGCCGCCACAGCTCCTCCTCGCTCTTGTCCGCGATGTCCGTCGTGAAGAACCGCCGCGCCTCCCAGAGCTTGCGCGTCGGCCAGTTCCACCACTGGATCCCGCACAGCCACTTGATCACGTGCGGCGGAAACCGGAACCGGATCAGCCGCGCCGGGTTGCCCGCGTAGATGCCGTACGGCTCCGTCAGGCTCTTGGTCACCACGCTGCCCGCGCCGACGACGCAGCCGTCGGCCACCTGCACCCCCGGCATGAGCATCGCGCGAGCGGCGATCCAGACGTCGTTGCCGATGACGATGTCCGCGACCTTGTCCGCGGGCTCGCCAAGGAAGGCGTAGGCGCCCCGGCTCACGGCGAACGTGGACGGATGCGCGAGCGTGTGCCGGGAGCCGATCGCGGCCAGGTACGACGACGTGTGGCAGAACTGCCCCATGACGAACCGGGCGCTGAAGAGGTTGAGCTCGGCGTCCGCGCCCAGGAGCGAACCCCTGCCGATGCGGATCTCGCACTCGTTGTGAATCACCGCGCGCGGGTTGATCCGCGCGCCGTAGTCGAGTGTGATGCGCTGCGGGTTCGTCACGACGACCGGGTCGCCTTCCATGACGGAGAACCACGGCTTAGCAAAGGACTCGTCGTGGTAGTCGTCGGAGAAGCCCGCGATCGTACGCGCCTGCTCGGGCGAGTTGACCACGCAGAGCCCGCGCTGCCAGGCGCGGATGATGAGCCGGCCGTCGTCCGGCGCCCCCACCGGCACCAGGGCCTGATGGTCCGCCAGCAGCGATTCGATGGGCCCGGCCGGGGCGGCCACGCGGATGTCCCAGTCGCGGCCGGGGGCGGCGGCCGGAGCCAGCTCCGCGAGCGCGCTGCGGAGCCCGGTCGGGTCGCCCGGAGCCGCGACGGTCAGCGTTACGCGGCGGCCCGGCCGGGAGGCGAGAACGGCCGCCAGCCGCTCGTGCCCGCGTAGCCGCCCGGGCGAGTCCGTCACGACGAGGATGCGGTCCACGCTGAAGGACCCTGTCACGACGGCTTCACCACGATGAAGTCGTTGAGCACGAGGACGTCGAGCCCCGTGCCGCCGAAGCACCTGAGCGCGTCGGCCGGCGTGCAAACGATGGGCTCGCCCTGGACGTTGAAGGACGTGTTGATCAGCACCGGGTGACCCGAGAGGCGGCCGAAGGCCTTGAGGAGCGCGTGGAACCTGGGGTTGGCGTCGGCGCGCACGGTCTGCGGCCGCGCCGTGCCGTCCACGTGGACCACGCCGGGGATGGCGTCGCGGAACTGCGCGCGCACGGGGTACGCCAGGATCATGAAGTCGCTGTCCGCCCCGTGCTCGAAGTAGGTGCGGTAGTCCTCGATCGGCAGCGAGGGGCAGAAGGGGCGCCAGTCCTCGCGGTGCTTGACCTCGCGGTTGAGCTTGTCCTTCATGTCGCGGAACAGCGGGCTCGCCAGAATGGACCGGCTGCCCAGCGCCCGCGCGCCCACTTCCATGCGCCCCTGGAACCATCCCACGATCCTGCCCTCGAGGAGGAGGCGCGCCACCTCCTCGATCGTCGAGGCCGAGCGCCGGTACTCGAGCTTGGACTCTCGCAGCGCCGCCTCCACCTCCGCGTCGGAGAAGACCGGGCCCCAGTGCGCGTGGCGCATGCGCTCGAAGGAGGACACGCCGGCCCGCTGGGCCAGGACGAGGGCCGCGCCCAGCGCGATGCCGTTGTCGGCCGAGGCGGGCTGGACGAAGATCTCCGCCACCTCCGGCAGGCGGGAGAGCTTGCCGTTCATGCAGCAGTTCATCGCGACGCCGCCCGCCAGGCAGAGCGAGCGAACGCCCGTCGTGGCGACGAGACGCCGGACGAGGGCCGAGCCCACCTGCTCGAGCCGCCACTGGACGTTGAAGGCCAGGTCACGGTGCGCCTTCTCGATCGGCTCGTGGGCGCGGCGCGGGGCGCCGAAGACGCCGACGAAGCGGTCGGTGAATCGCCGCCCGTGCGTGCGCGGCCCCAGGTAGCGCATGTAGGGGTTGGTCTTGAACTCGCCCGAAGCGGGATCGTACGGCAGGATCTCGTCGAGCCTCCGCTGGATCTCCTCCGAGTGCTCGCCGTAGGGCGCGAGCCCCATGAGCTTGCCCTCGTCCTGGTACGCCTTGAAGCCGAGGAACTCCGTGAAGGTCGCGTAGTAGCCACCGAGGCTGTGCGGCAGCTTGACGCTCCGCACTTCCTTGATCGCATCCCCCGCCCCGTGCCACATGAAGGTCGAGTACTCCTCGCCGCTGCCGTCGAGCGTGAGGATGCCGGCCTCGGGGAAGCCCGAACAGTAGAAGGCGCTGGCCGCGTGGCAGAGGTGGTGCGGCAGGAACTGCACGCGCCCGGGGGCGAGAAGCACGCCGCGGGCCGCGAGCGCCTGCTGGAGATCCGTCCGGATCCGCGCCGGGTGATAGAGGTTCAGCAGGTAGTCTTCCTGGAGGACGTTGTACTCGTTGCCGTCCTGGGGATACTGCGCGCGGAACTCCTCGTAGAAGCGGGGCATCGTCTCCGCGTACCGGTCGCACTCCCAGCCGAAACCGATGGCGTCCACGTCCCCGAGGCCGACCCGGCCTTCCTTCAGGCAGTAGAGGAGCGAGGCCACCGGCAGGCTGTTGGGCGCCGTCTTGATGCGGTTGAAGCGCTCCTCTTCGGCGAAGGCAACGATCGCCCCGTCCTTGACGAGCGCGGCCGACGGGTTGGGCCCGTAGCCGAAGAGACCGATGTAGTACCCCATGCCTGCCGCCCTATGCCCCTTCCAGCACGGCGGCGCCGCGCCCGGCGCCGCGCTCCACGCGTCCGACGGTCCTGAAGCCAGCGCCCTGGAACAGCGCCAGCGAGGCGGGGTTGCGGTCGAGGACCTGCGCCCGCGGCCGCACTGCCGCGCCCCATTCCTCCCGCATCCTCCGTACCGCCTCCGTCAGCATGGCGCGTCCGTACCCCCGGCCGCGATGCCCGGGCGCCACGCAGATGTCGATCAGGCCGGCCGCGTCCTCGCGGTCGACGCGCACCTGCCCAATCGGTGTCCCGCCGTCGCTGAAGATCCAGATGCGCGTCGCCTCCGAGCGCAGTCGGCCTGCCAGCCACCTGAGGTGCGCGGCGTACGGGATGGGCGCCCGGCTGAACGCGTTCGCCCGCGTCATCGGATCGTTCGCCCACCGCCAGAGCACGTCGGCGTCTCCCATGGAAGCCCTACGGCAGCCGAGGGCCATCGTCGACCATCTCCGCGGTGATGGGCGCGCCGGCCGCGACGTCGCGGGCCGCCTTTCGGCCGAGCAAGGCCGGGTACGCCGACGGCGGCAGCCCGGGCGCGTTCACACCGTTCCTGAGCACCAGGATATTATCGGCGGTCAGCGCGTCGCCCTTGGCGATGGCCCGCGCCGAAAAGACCGACCGCCGCGCGAAGGCCCGCAGCTCGTTCTCGACGCCGAGGACCTCCTTGGCGCCCGTGCCGAGCACGGCTTCGGCTTCTCTCACCGCCCGGACGAGGGTCCGCAGCTCCCCGGGCTCGACGGCGAAGCGGTGGTCGGGCCCCGGCAGGTGGTTGCTCATGGTGAAGTGCTTCTCGAGCACGCACGCCCCGAGCGCCACCGCGACGACGGGGGCGAGCACCGGATCGCGGGAGTGGTCGGAGAGCCCCACCAGGCAACCCGTCGCCTCCGCCAGCGTGACGATGGCGCGAGCGTTGACACTGTCGGGCGGTGTCGGGTAGGACGCCGTGCACTGCAGCAGCACGATGCGCTCGTTGCCCGTCTCCCTGGCCAGCTCCACGGCGCCCCGGACCTCGCTGAGGGTCGCCGCCCCGGTCGAGATGAACGTGGGCTTGCCGTAGGCGAGCACCGTCCGCAAGAGCGGCGCGTGGGAGAGCTCGTACGACGCCATCTTGAACGCGGGCACGTGCGGCTCGAGCGCCTCGGCCCACTCCTCGTCGAAGGGCGTGCACAGGAAGTGCACCCCGCGCGCCCGGCAGTGCTGAGCCAGTCGCGGGATCCACTCTCTGGGCATCTCCATGGCCTCGATGATCTCGAAGATCGTCCGCGTGTCCCCGAGGTACTCCGCCTTGCCGGCGGTCTTGGGGTAGAGCGTCCGCGCGTGGAACCCCTGGAACTTGACGGCGTCGGCGCCGGCGTCCGCACCGACATCGATGAGCGCCAGCGCCTGCGGCAGGCTGCCGTTGTGGTTCGAGCCGGCCTCGGCGATCACGTAGCACGGCTCGCCCGGCCCGATCCACCGCTCGCCCACGCGGATGCGCCGCTCGCCCATCACGCCGCCCCTCCCGCGGTGGCGCCCTCGACCAGCGACTCCAGGATGTCGAGGACGCGGTCCGAGCTCTTGCCGTCATCGAAACCGACGAAGCGCTCGACGTACTGCGCGCGCGCCGCAGGCTCGAGCGGGAAGTCGGCGATCCGCCGGCGCGGCAGCTCCCGCACGACCTCCTCGAGCGTGATCGGATAGATCACGCCGGGGAAGTTCCAGCTGTTTCCCTCGTCGAGATTCAGGAACCACTCGCGCCACATCGGAGGGAAGCCCAGGTCGGCGAGGTCCGGCGCCAGGCACAGCGACGGCACGCCGGCGTAGGCCGCCTCGTAGGCGACGGTGCTGAAGAAGTGCAAGCAGAGCGACGAGATGCGCAGGAGCTCGAGTATGGTCGCCGGGTAGTAGGCATCGTCGTAGAAGACGTGGTCGGCGCGCCTGGCCAGGTAGCGCGGCACGGGGTCCTTCCCGCGCGCCTTGACCACGAGGGCGGCGCCGTTGGCATCGCAGAAGGCGCGGACGGCTTCGACCGTCCCACAGTCGGTCAAGCCACGGGCGGCGTGCTCCCGGTATCGGGCGTCGCCGCGCCACCACACGCGCAGCCGGCGCAGCGTGTCGGACCCGCCGCCGTAGACGTGGCGCACCCAGAACGGGTCCGGGTTCGACTTGAAGGGAAACGGGATATACAGCACCACTGGCCGCTCCGGCTCCAGGCCGAGCCGCGCCCGGACGGCGGCGGGGTCGATCCAATGGGCCTGGTCCATCTCGGGCGTGCCGACGACGACACCCCGGCGCCTCACGACCCCGGCCACGGCGGCCGCGTCCACGGGCTCGGGCGCGACTCCGGTCCCACGGGCCCGGTTGAACGCGACGATGCGCAGAGAGGCGGCCACGTGGTCCGCCCAGTAGCGGCTGTGCAGGCCGAGGGCGTCGAAGCGCGTGGCGCCGGCCGGCGTGAGGAGGCTCGCGACGTCGAGCGTGTACTGCAGGCCGAACCACCGCATGCGCAGACCCTCACCCGCTCCAGCGGGGCGCGCCAGGGCGACCATCACATCGGGAGCGTCCGCGGCGAGCTGCGCCGCCAGATCCGCCGCGCCCCGGAAGGTGCGCAGGCGCGGCCGACCGTGACGGAAGGACGGCATCGTGTCTGGAAACTCCGTCGCCTTGGGCCCGGTGCGCCGCTGTCCCCAGTCGTGCCAGCACTCCGTCTCATGCCCGCGCGCCAGCGCGCGCTCGACGATGGGCCCGAAGAGCCGGTAGTAGTTCCTGCGCTCGATGAGAAATCCCACGCGCATCTAGCGAGAGCCTCGCGCCGGGCCGGCGCTCGGCGCCGCCGGCGCCACCGCGCGGACCAGCTCCGCCGCAACGCGAGCGGCGCCCCGCCCGTCCACCAGCTCACGGCCGCTCGCCGCAAGCCTGCCCCGGAGAGCCGCGTCCCGGGACAGGCGCTCGACGGCCGCCGCCAGATCCGGCTGGCCCGGCAGGATCAGGCCTGCGCCGGTCAGCTCGTCGAAGTTCGGCTTCTGGTTGTCGGCCAGGGGCACCGCCACAGCCGGCGTCCCCGCCGCGAGGCACTCGTACAGCGTCATCCCGGCGCCCGTGACGGCAAAGTCGGCCTCGAGGAGAAGGGCACGCAGTGACGGCAACCCCTGGTGGAGCTTGACGTTGGCGTCGCGCGCGGATGCGGCTCGAGCGAAGGGCCCCAGCGCGAGATCGACCACCGCCCCGGGCGCCGCCCGCACGACCGCAGCAACCGCCGCGGCCACCACCGCCTCGGCATCTTCACCTCCAAGCGTGACGAGGACGCGGGACACCGCAGGCCGGGCCGCGCGGTGCGGCACATCGGCGAAGCCGGGGTCGAGGAGCGTGAAGCGGGGACCGAGAAGGAGGCACCTGCCGGACACGTCCGCGTACGGGCGCCGCTCGGCGCGGTAGGCGCCGTTGACCACGACGTCGACGGGCAGCTCGCGGTCGGCGAGGTCGTCGATCGCGGCGACCACGGCGCCGCGGGTCCGGAGCGCCCGCAGAAGCTCATCCGTCGCGCGGTACGCGTCCACCACGACGAGATCGGCGCCGGAGCGCTCGGCGATCTCGAGCGTGAGCCTTGACGACCCGATCCACTGGAGCACCTCGAAGCCGGGAAGCGCTTCCCCAAGCGGGCCGAGCCGCTGCGCATCGCCCGCGACGGCGAAGCGGACGGAGGCGCCCAGCCCGGTGAGGGCGGACCCGAGCGCCGCGCAGCGCTTCACGTGGCCGAGCCCGGCGCCCGCGCCGGCAACGGTGAGGAAGAGGACGCTCGGAGACGCGCTCATCGCAGGTAGTGCCCCAGGACCTTGCGCAGCGCGGCGACCACGTCGTCGACGTCGGCCTCGCTCATGGCGGCGAAGAGCGGCAGCGTCACCAGCCGCTCGAAGGCGGACTCGGCGCGCGGGCAGAGGCCGCGCCGGTACCCGAGCCCCTCGTAGTACGGGTGCCAGTAAGCCGGTACGTAGTGGACCGCCACGCCGATGTTCTCCGCCCGGAGGGCGGCGACCACGGTCCGGCGGTCGGCCGAAAGCCGCTCGAGGTCGAGCAGCAAGGGGAAGATGTGCCAGCCGTGGCGTACGGCCGGGTCGACGGCCGGCGCGCTCACGGCCGACAACTCCTTCAGCTCGGCGCGGTAATGCTCGGCGATCTGGGTCCGCCGCTTGAGGAAGCCCTCCGCCTTCGCCAGCTGGGACAACCCGAGCGCGCACTGGAGATCCGTCAACCGGTAGTTGAAACCCAGCTCCACCATCGGCGAGTAGACCTCGCCGCGCGCCTGGCGCTCGCGGAAGTCGGTATCGAAGCCGTGATTGCGGAAGCGGCGGAGGCGCGCGGCCAGGTCGTCGCGGTTGGTCGTCACCGCGCCGCCCTCGCCCGTCGTGACGAGCTTCGCCGGGTGGAAGCTGAACGTCGTGAGGTCGGCGAGCGATCCTACGCGGCGGCCCCGGTACTCACCGCCGAGCGAGTGCGCGGAATCCTGGATGACCGTCAACCTGCGCGCGCGGGCCACCGCGTCGAAGCGATCCGCGTCGCACGGCTGGCCGGCAAAGTCCACGGGGAGCAGCGCCTTGGTGCGTCCCGTGACGCGCGCCTCGGCCGCGTCCGGGTCGAGCGTGAGCGTGTCCGGCCGCACGTCGGCGAACACGGGCACGCCCCCGCAGTAGAGCACCGCGTTGGCCGACGCGACGAAGGTGAGCGGTGTGAGGACCACCTCGTCGCCCGGGCCGATGCCCGCCGCCGACACCGCGGCGTGGAGCGCGGCCGTGCCCGAGCTGACGGCGACCGCGTGCGCGGCGCCGGAGGCCTCCGCCACCGCACGCTCGAAGGCGCCGACCAGCGGCCCGGTGGTCAGCCACTCGGAGCGGAGCGCCGCGGCCACGGCCCGGACGTCGTCCTCGTCAACAGACTGCCGGCTGTACGGCAGGGGCGTCGCGCGCACCGGTGTGCCGCCATCGAGGGCGAGGCGATCAGCCATCGGCCACCCCCCGCATCTCCGCGTCCGAGAACCACCAGTCGTTGGTTTCGCTGGAGTACCGGAAGCCCGGCGCCGGGGGCTTGCCGCCCGCCCGCGACCGGAACGGCCACGAGGGATAGATGGGCTCGATGACGAACATGTCCTCGAACTCGACGGCCTGGCGGCTCTCGTCGTCGGACATGAGGACCTCGTGGAGCTTCTCGCCGGGACGGATACCGATGAACTCGACCTTGCAGCCGGGCGCGACCGCCGCGACAAGGTCCATCATCCGCATGCTCGGGATCTTCGGGACGAAGATCTCGCCGCCTCGTATCAGCGACGCGCACCGAATGGCGAACTCGATGCCCTGCTCGAGCCGGATCCAGAACCTGGTCATCCCCGGGTCGGTCACCGTCACGGTACCGCTCGCGCGCTGCGACGCGAACAGCGGGATGACGCTGCCGCGGCTGCCGATGACGTTGCCGTAGCGGACGACGCTGAAGACCGTGCCCCGCGCGTGGCCGTACGCGTTGGCCTGGACGAAGAGCTTCTCTGCGCAGAGCTTCGTCGCGCCGTAGAGGTTGACTGGCTGGCATGCCTTGTCCGTGCTGATGGCGAGCACGCGCTTGACGCCCTGGTCGATGGCGGCGTCGATGACGTTCTTGCCGCCGATGACGTTGGTCTGGATCGCCTCGAAGGGGTTGTACTCGCACGTCGGGATCTGCTTCAGCGCCGCCGCGTGCACAACGATGTCGATGCCGTGCATGGCGCGCTCGAGCCGCTCCTTGTCCCGCACGTCGCCGATGAAGAAGCGGAGCGACGGGTCGTTGAACCGCCCCATCATCTCCGACTGCTTGAGCTCGTCGCGGCTGAAGATCACCAGGCGCTTCGGGTGGTGCGTCTGCAGCATGATTTCGGCGAACTTGTTGCCGAACGATCCGGTGCCGCCCGTGACGAGCACGGCCGACTCGCTCCAGCTCACCGCCGCTCCGAGTTGATCCACGCGCGTCGTCGCCCCCGTCACGCGCCCACTGGCTCGAGTACCGTCAGCAGGTACAGGTTGAACTTCTTCGTGGCCCGATAGAAGTACCGCGCATCGCGGTACAGCACCTTGAAGTGCTCCTCCATGAGCGCGGGCTCGATGAGATGCTTGCCTCCGATCGCCAGCTCCTTCCGCAGCTCGTCGAGGTAGGAGCCGGGCGTGACGGCGCGCCGCGGACCGCCGAGCAATCGGGCGAGACGGCGGCCGAGCGGCACCGGAGCGCCGGGCGCCTCGACGTCCGCCCACGCCGGCGGCCGGTTGACGTGACGGAGGAAGGCCCCGAACTCGGACGGGAACTCGCGGAGGAACGCCTGGTCCGCGTACGTCGTCAGGAACGGCGCCGCCGCGCCGCCGTACTCGGGCTTGCCGTCGAGCGTGAGCACCGGCGCGTCGGACAGGCCGTGGAGCCAGTCGACGATGGCGATGCCGCCGGGCCGCAGAATGCGCCTGACGTGAACCAGAAACTCGGCGGGACGCTCGATGAACTACGACGCCCGGAACAGCGTGAGGACGTCGCACGAGCCCTCCGGCAGCTGCCCGAGGTCGTTGAGATCGAGCGCTCGAACGCCCGGCTCCTGGGAGAACTTGTCGAAGCGCACCACCTCGACCGGCCGGAGGCCGAGAGCGGCCGCCAGGTATGCGAGCGGAGGATGCAGCCGATGCTCCGCGAGGCACCACAGCACGGGCGGCGCGCCTGCCCGGCCGATGGCGGCCAGACATCCGGTCTCGCGCTCGAACCGCTCGAGCGCATCGCGGAGCCACGCGAAGTGATGCCGGTCAGAGACGCCCAACGGGTTCCCCCTCGGCGAACTGGAGGCGGTAGAGCCGGCTGTACGTGTCGCTGGATGCCAGGAGCTCCGCGTGCCGCCCCACGGCCTCGATGCGCCCGCGTCCCAGGACCACGATCTTGTCGGCGTGCAGCACGGTCGAGAGCCGGTGGGCGACGACGAGGGACGTTGCCCCCTGAATCGCGCGATCGATCGCCTGCTGGACCAGCCGCTCGGACTCGCTGTCGAGCGAGCTGGTCGCCTCGTCCAGCGCCAGGATGGGCGGATTGCCCGCGACGGCGCGCGCGATGGCCACCCGCTGTCGCTGCCCGCCGGAGAGGCGGATTCCGCGGTCGCCCACAACGGTGTCGTAGCCCTGCGGGAACTCCATCACGAAATCGTGGGCGTTGGCCACGCGCGCGGCGCGGACGACCTCGGCCTCGGTGATCCCGTCGCGCCCGTACGTGATGTTGTCGCGGATGGTCGCGTTGAAGAGCAGCGCCTCCTGTGAGACGACGCCGAAGAGCTTGCGGTAGCTGTCCTGACGGAGCGTGCGGAGATCCCGGCCGTCGATGGTGATCACGCCCTCGACCGGGTCGTAGAGGCGCAGGATGAGATCGGCGAGCGTGGACTTCCCCACACCGCTCGGGCCCACCAGCGCCACGACCTCGCCCTTGCGGATCTCGAGGTCGACGTGCTCGAGGACGGGCTCGTCGCCGTAGCTGAAGGAGACGTTGCGAAGCGCGATCCGGTCCGTGAACGACGCGATCGTTCCCGTCCCCTCCGTGACCTCGGGTGCCAGGTCCAGGAGCTGGATCACCCGGCTGGAGGCGGCCAGGGTGGCCTGCATCTGGGTGTAGGCGCCCGCCAGCAGGCCGATCTGCGTCATGACCGCGCGCCCGACGTAGAGGAAGAGGAAGAAGGTCGGCGCAGCCAGCCGGCCCGCCAGGAGCTCCCACGCGGCCATGATGAGGATGGTCGCCTCGACGAGATGGTTGACTACGGACCGCGCGGGCTCCTCGACGTGCTTGTAGACCCCGAACTTGACGTTGACCCGCAGGACGTCCCGCACGGCTCGGGTGACGCGCCGGATCTCGAAGGCCTCCGCGCCGAAGGACTTCACCACCCTGATGCTCAGGATGGCCTCCTGGAAGCGCGTCGCCAGGTCCGCGAAGCCTGAGAACTGGTCCATCGCCAGGCGCCGGATGGGCCCGCGAAGCAGGCGCACGGTGCCGAAGTGCAGCAGCGCCGCGCCCGCGGCTGCCAGGAGGAGCTTCGGGCTCGTGCGGACCATCAGCCAGCCGTAGAAGGCGATGAGGAGCGGGGCGGTCAGGACGGTGCCGACGATGGTCTCGAGCCCGCCCGTGGCGGCACGCGTGTCGGACTCGAGGCGCGAGACCAGCTCGCCCGTGCGGTGTGTGGTGAAGAACCGCATCGAGAGTCCGAGCAGATGGCGGAAGAGGTCCATCTGGAGCGCCGCGCCGGCCCGCACCCGTATCCACAGGGCCAGGATGAAGTTGCCGAAGTCGAGCCACCCTTTGGCGAAGCCGACGCCGACGTATGCGACGCAGAGCCATACGATGACGCGGAAGCGGTCGTCGCCCGGGTCCGTGCCGAGCCACCCGAGCACGCGGGCGCCCAGGTTGCTCAGGCTCAAGCCGCCGGACGCGCCAGGGGCGCCCGCGGCAGGGGCGCCCAGGGCCAGGTCCAGGATGGGCGCCATCAGCACGGGGAAGAGGGCGGCCAGCGCCATGGCGAGA
>Ga0184633_10000714_pt1 | contig 12740 bp, 13 predicted proteins | sample PLM31_170_b1_FD_133156 | JGI IMG/M metagenome (GOLD analysis project Ga0184633, IMG submission 133156) | Groundwater sediment microbial communities from an aquifer in East River, Colorado, USA - PLM3-1_170_b1 | ecosystem: Environmental > Terrestrial > Soil > Riparian zone | place: USA: East...
CAACTCCGGCCAGGTCCAAACTCAGTCTGATCCAGCGAACGGTCCGTTTCCTCTTTGTACGGTATGCGCGATCATCGCCACGGACCGCATGGAGCGATGACCGGCCTGATAGTAACGGAGAAACAATGAGAAGTCAAGCCCGCTCCGGTCACTGTCCGATTCCGCCGAGAGTCGTTAGGGATTATGCCAGGTCGCGCCGTCGTACGTCGGATTGAACTGATGGGTGAGCTTGATCGTGTCGCCATCTTGCACCGGCGAGTCCAGGGTCCCCACTTTGCGGTTGACAGTGACCAACAGTTCGCCTTTGCTCATAAACGGGATCACTCCGCTAAGTCTGTGCCGATTCGCTTCCAGCAAGTTTTTAACGGTCGTTGGACCGGTCACGTCGAGCTGGAACTCGGACTCCTCCGCGCTCTGACGCAAGGTCTGTCCAAACAATAACACCGTGACCATTCTCTGTTCCTCCTACGCCCGCCCGTGACCCTGATGGAATGACGTCTCCCCTGCCCGCCCCTCACTCTTTGGCGGCCTTATGGCAGTGAGCGTAATCCTGCCGCTTAGGATGGCGGTCGGATAAAGGCCGGGTTCCTCCAATGGAATGACACCGTAGGCAGTCTTTTTCCGATGCCAGGCTACGATGATCCGGGGTGTCGGGGATCATCGGATTCCTGTCCCGTGGTGACGGCAGCAACGAGACGAGCAGCACGACGAGGACGACCGTAAGCACAAAGAGTCAATCCGACCTTCGAAGCGTCATGATTTCGAAGACGGACGGTCGACTTTTGATTCGTTCGCCGTCTCGTAAGACTCGCGCACGAGCTCCGCGATGTGTTTGACCCGAACTTTTCCTCTCAGGCCGTTATTGAGTTGGATCATGCAGGCCGGGCAACTGGTGGCCACCACCTCGGCTCCGCTTGCTTCGATGGCACGCTGCTTCCTCTCGAAAACCTTCAAGGCGGTATCGTAGTCTTTCAGGATATACGTGCCAGCGCCGCCCGCGCAACGATCGGCGTCCTGCATCTCAACGTACTCCACATCCGGCAGCCCGGCCAGCACTTGGCGTGGGGCTTCCGTCACGCCGGCGGCCCGGAGATGGCAGGAGGAATGGTACGTGACCTTGTACGTGGCACGAGGCGCCACCCCTTCATGCGTCGTCGCGCGCTTCGACTCGGCCGCCACTTCGGAAATGTGCTTGACGCGGCGGGCCAACCGTTCGGCTGCCTCACGCTCAGGCCCGGCTTCAAAGAGCCGGGGGTAGTCTTTCAGCATCAGCGTGCAGGACGCGCATCCGGTCACCACGGTGTCATACGGATCGAGAGACGACAGGTTATACCGTGCTCCTTCCATGACCAGCTTGAGATGCCCGTATGTCTGGATGGGTGTCCCGGAGCAGCGCTGAGGCGGGAGCGCCGGCTCGATGCCCTGTCGACGGAGCACGGCGATGACCGCGTCCCCCACCCCATCGTCGAAATAGTTGGCCGCACAACCATGGAAGTAAGCGGTTCCCGGTTTCTTTTCCATGCGGCCATTCGTAGTCAATTCCGGATAGCGGTCTCGCAGGTGTCTCGTCGCCAGGCGTGGCAGGATCATCTCGCGCGGCAGACGCGCGGTGTCGGCAATGCGCTGCATGAGGGGGCGGGTGAGCCATTCCAGCCAGGCGCGAGGGCGGGGCCGATCCCAGAGCGGTTGCGTGCGCGCCGCTATCTTCAGGAGCGGTTCGAACACCCATGGCCGTGCATGCAGTGCGAAAATGATCCCTGCCATCCGATTCGGGTGCTCGGCACGCCGCTTGAGGATCAGGTCCGACACGTCCACGTCAGCCGGGCAGATGGTTCGGCAGGATTTGCAGTTCAGGCAAGCTTCGACCACCCGCTTGGAATTCAGGTAGCTGTAATCCTTCGAGGTGACGATCTCGAACCAGCCCCGCGAGCTCATGTCCTCGGACTGGAATACGTCGTAGACTGGGCAGACCGAATTGCACTTGCCGCAGGTGGCGCAGGCTTTCGACAGGCGGGTGTAGTCGATATGCTGCGTGAATGGAGTATCGCTGATCTTCACCCCGGGGTTCAGGACTCCCCGCGGATCCAAGCTCTGTTTGACCCGGACAAAGAGCCCGTACAGCTCCTCCCCGAACATGCGCCGCACGAACTCGGCGCGCACCCGTCCGTCACCGTGTTCGCCGCAGATCGATCCCCCGAAACGGGAGAGGACCGTCTGGTGAATGTCGCGGTAGCCCTCGACCATCCGCGCAAAGTCGTTTGGGTCATTCACATCCAACAGCGGCACGATATGCGCGTTCCCATTTCCGATGTGGCCGAAAATCGCGACCGGAACCCGCTGCCCTTTGAAAAATTCCTCCAGGTATCGGATGAGCTCACTGAGCTGCTCGGCTCGGACAACCACATCATCCACGTAATTGATCGGCTTCTTGCGCAGGTCGTAGCGGTACAACGTGGGGTACAGCGCTTTACGCGCTTGCCACAAGCGATCCCGCTGTTCCTGCTCGAACGCCACTACGGGGTCGGCGGAGAGTCGGTACTTCCGGCACAGGGCGGTCGCCCGCGCCGCTTGTGCCTTCGCGCTGTCGCCATTCTCCTGGTGAGAGTCAAACTCAGCGAGCAGCGTCGCGGCGGCATCGGCGGGGATGCCGTGCTGGTTTCTTCCGATCAGGTCTAAGGTATTGCTGTCCATCATCTCCAAGGCGCTGGGCGCCAAAGTCAACAGATGGACCACCGCCTCCCCCACATCTTCCAGATAACGAAAGTGGATGAGGACCGTCGCGCTCACGTTGGGTCGGTCTACCAGACGGAGCGTCGCTTCACTGATGATCCCGAGCGTGCCCTCACTGCCCACGAAGAGTTTGGGAAGATCAAATACGGCCCGCTCTAAACCGTCTGCCAGGCCAAACAGGTTATACCCGCAACTGTTTTTGCTGACGGTAGGACGTTTGGCGCGTATGAGTTCCGCGTGCTCGCGCACGAGGCCCATGATCTCCCGGAGGGCAGGATGTGTAGCCAGGACGCCTTCCAGTCGTGGGTCGGCGAGGCTGTAGGAGCGGGCCTCCAACCAGCCATGGGATTCCACGAGCACCTTGAGCGCCAGGACATTATCCTTGACCGACCCGTACCGGAGCGTGTGGGGGCCGGCGGAATTGTTCGCCAGCATGCCGCCCAGCTTGCATATGTCGCCGCTGGACGGGTCGGGACCGAACAGCAGACCGGCCGGGGCCAATCGCTTGTTCAGTTCCGCATAGACGATCCCCGGCTGGACGCGCGCCCACTTCTCTTCTCGGTTCAGCTCCAGGATACGATTCAAGCGCGAGATGTCGAGGATGATGCCGGAGCCGATCGCGGAGCCGGTCAAGTTGGTGCCGGCCGCCCGCGGCGTCAATGGAATTCCGTTCCGGACCGCATACTCCACGGTGGTCTGAATATCGGCTTCCGACTCCGCCAGCACAATCACCTGGGGCACGATCTTGTAGATGCTGGCGTCCACCGCGTACGCCGTCCGCGTGGGAAAGTCGTCTTTCACCTTCTGCCCGAGCGCGCGCCGCAAGTCCTCCGCGACCGAGCGCTTCTTGTCTGGCAGGATAAGTTCCATGACACCTAGGCCGTTTCTCTCAAGATCTATGTCATTCTAGACGCGGATCGCACAGGAGAACAAGAGCCGGAAGCCGGTCTAGGGGAGCGGCACCGGAGGACCGGCCGGCGGGAGGCAGGTTCGGCAGGTCAAGAGATCGAGGAGTCCGGGCTGTCGTCGACCGGTAGGAAGGCCTGCTCCGACTCGCCCAGTTCCTTGAATTCGCGCAAGGGGGGCAGTTCCGAGAGGTCACGCAGGCCGAAATGCTGCAAGAAATATTTGGTGGTGCCATACATGATCGGCCGGCCGGGGGCTTCCTTCCGGCCCACCATCCGCACGAGCTTACGTTCGAGCAGCGTCCGCAGCACGCTGGAAGTCTCCACCCCGCGGATTTGCTCGATGTCGGCCCGGACGACCGGCTGTTTGTACGCAATGATCGCGAGCGACTCCAGCGCGGAGCGAGACAGTTTCGGGACCCACTTGGTCTTGTCCAACCGCTTGATCCACGGCGCATAGTCGGGCCGGGTGGCGAGTTGAAACCCGCCGGCCACTTCGACGAGCTGCAGCCCGCGTCCCTGCCTGTCGAAGTCTTCCCCCAAGTGCTGCAATGCCTGCCTCACCTCGGATTTGGGCGTTCCGCCCAGCACGGCCACCAACCGATCGACGGCGACCGGCTCATGAGAGACGAAGAGCAACGCTTCGAGGAGCGCTTTCAGCTCACGCTCTTCCAGAACTTCCGTGTGATCAGACCCGTTTCCGTTCGAATCGGCAGTGCGGCTCTCGCTGTCCTCCCCTGCTCTCCGTGTCATCAACATCGCGGCCGGATCGTCCTCGTGCACGGCAGGGCCGCCTGGCGTGTTGGTTGTCGTGCTCATTCCACCCTCCCTGCCCGGTTTCTAGATGTCATCCGGTATCTCCCCGATAATGGGGGAGAATGCCCGTATGACCAGGATAGGCCCGAAGGCCTCACCCTGAAACACACGCACCAACTTAATCCGGATCAACTCCAGCAGCGCCAAAAATGTCACGATGACGAGCAGCCGATGGGCCTGCGCCTCGAACAATGAGAGGAACGTGATGGACTCCTTGTCGTCCAACACCTCGAGAATCAGGTTCATCCTGTCCTTGACCGTCAGGTTTTCGGGGATAATCTCGAGCAGTCGCGCATTCGGAATCCGTGCCAGGATGCCCTGCAGCGCGTCGACCAAGTCAAAGAGTGTCACGTCTTCCAGCAAAGCCTCGCTTGACCGAACCGGCTCCGACGGCGTGTGATCCCTGCCGAAGATGTCTCTCCACAACCGTTCCCTGTTGTCGAGTTGGCTCGCTGCCTCCTTGTACTGCTTGTATTCCAGCAGCCGACGAACTAGTTCATCACGCGGGTCCGGACCATCTTCTTCGTCGGCCTCTGTCTCATCGGCCGGGAGCAACATCCGCGATTTGATCTGCACCAGTGTCGCCGCCATCACGAGAAACTCACCGGCCACCGAGAGGTTCAGCGACTTCATCACGCTCAGATAGTCGAGATACTGCTGCGCGATGAGTGTAATCGGGATGTCGTAGATGTTGATCTCATTCTTTTTAATGAGGTACAGCAGCAGGTCCAGCGGCCCCTCAAACTTGTCGAGCCGGACCTGATATGGGATTTCAATCTGTTCCACCGCCCTCTCCAGGAACCGTCCGCCTGTCGGGAAAGACGGACCGTCTTATACCATGTTATGTGGTCCCAGGCAAGTCAAATTCAACATATAGGGGGTCCCCTCTTCAGAGAGCTTAGCGTTGACGAAGGAAAAGGACGAACACCACGGTAAAGATTAACAACGCCGCGGCGATCCCGTACAAGAATCGGGGGTCCTGGAGTCCGCCTGGGGAGGGCCGGGCTCTGCTGACCTTGGTACGGGTGAAGCGCGGCTCGATGGTAAAGAACGTCTTCGAAAAATCGTCCACGCCTTTGAACTGGGCGTCGGTAAAGTTTGCTTCGGCTCGAAACGTGGTCCGGCGAAAATAGGCATCGCCTTCAAAGACCGTGAACATAAAGAGCGCAGCTCGGTCAAACACCGCTTCGGAAAAATCCAGATTTCCGCGGAAGACGCTGCCGGAAAAGCCGGTACCCATCTTGAAGTACACCTGAGAGAAACGGGCGTCCTTTTCGAACAATACCTGAATGAACTCAGCCATGCCGTTGAAGCCGGCCCGATGAAACGTGACGGTATCTCCGAACACCGCTTTGTGGAAACGCGAATGTACGCCGAACGCGGTCCTCTCGAAGCGCGCCGCTTGATCGAACAGCCCTTCGATGAAGAATCCCTCCTGCAGTAGAATTGCTTCCGTGAAGTCCACCGGCCCGAGAAATGCCGTGCGTGAGAAATCGACGGCACGTTCGAACGTGGTCCCGCTCATGGTGACCGGGCCCTTCGCCAGCAGGAGTCCGTCCTTCAACTTCGTGGCCAGCCCGCCGCGCATGACGGAGTTCCGAATCGAGATCGGACCTGCAATCACGCGCACCTTCTTCACATTCGACTTGAGTATCGCGTCCCGTATGCGAGGTGACGGGATGTCGAGGGTGCTCGCTGCCACGAGCGGCAACCCATCCAGCATCAGATCCCCCGTGACCACCACCCCGGCGACATCAATCCCTTTACCGTCTTTGAGGGCCGTCAGCAGTTCACCGGCCGTCACCGCCTGTGCTGCCCGTTCCTGCTCGCTGCAGTCCTTCCCCAGGTGTCGGACGAAGGAAGCGGCAGAGTCCGAAGATGTGCGCTCCATCAAGCATTCGCCCAGAACCACTGACTCGAAGAGGACTGTGGCGACGACTGGGGAAAGGAGAGTGGCCAGTCCGAGCAGGCGAAACGTAGCTGGCCTCGATCGGTCGATGGACGGCATAGCCGGACTTTATACGAAACGCCCAACCAGAAAAGCAAGGCGCCGCTCCTTCGTGCTTTACAATACGCGAGGATCTTTTTACAATTCCTCCTATCGTCTTTCCGCACTTCAGAGGAGCACAACTTCTGTGGCAGCGACATCATCAGTTCCCATTGTTCTGAGAGCCTTGGCGCTCGCAACTGTTGTGGCCCTCGCGACCGGTCCGGCGGCAGCCGAGAACTTTGTGGAGGTGCCGGTGTTGGCCGCGTTCAAGGCCAATGACCGCGGGGTGTTTGAGGTCATGCTGGTGATGTGGGATGGGAAACCGGAGCCCGATCCCGTCGCGCTTCGGTGGCAGTACGCCGGCGTCAATCTCAAAGACACCCTCTTGGATGCCATGACGACGGCCTTCCGATACGCGGTTGAGCGGACACCGACGGTCCGCCATACCGGGACGGTCTCGGTTCAGGGCCTCGCCTACGCCCCCACCAGCACCGACGGTCCCAGCGCCGGGGCGGCGATGGCCGTGGGATTTATCGCGGTGCTGAAAGGCGAGCCAATCGTCCGCGGCGTGGCTCTGACCGGCACGATCCAACCCGATGGCCGCATCGGACCGGTTGGTGCGATTCCGGACAAGGTTCGGGCAGCGGTTCGAGAAGGCTATCGCACCGTGCTGATCCCCTCGGGACAGGCGCACGACCCGCGTTGGAATCTCAATGGTCTCGCGCTTGAGCTGAACGTCACGATCAAAGAAGTGGGGACGATTGACGAGGCCTACGAGCTGATGACCGGCCGGAGGCTGTAAGGGTTGAGCGGGACATGGTGGTCACCCTAAGACCTTGACGATGGCCTCATATTGATCTTGGGTCACTCGGTGCATCCCCAGATTGAGGCGGCGTGTGAGTTCCGCCTGGTCGGGGACTTCCAACACCTTGTGCAGAAGCGCAAGGCTCTCCTCGGGGGAAGAATTCCAGGTCTGCAAGGGTTTGACCCGCACGAATCCGTATCTCGTTTCGGTTCGGAGTTCGTCCCGCACCAAGTCGTCCAGACTATCAGGCGGCAGAACCCCCGACACGATCTTCACCCCGGCGCAGATGCCCATCTTGAGGACGTACACCAGTCCACAGGATTGGTCGGTGAGATATTCCTGCAGATTATCTCGGATCAGGGCGGTCCGAAGGCCCCAGAGTTCATGTGCGAGTTGCAGCTCGGCGCTGGCCAGCGAGCTTCGTTCCCTGAGTGCGCCGCTAACGAACAGGAAATGGCTCATTGCTGCGGAAGGGGACGGCCGTGAAGGCGTGGCCCGATCAAGGGCCCTGCCTGTGAAACTACTTGGGGAGGTCCTTGAGACTCAGATAGAAGTCTTTAATGTCCCGTTCGGTGTGACTCAGTCGCTCCTCGACGTCGGCAACGGTCTTGGGCGGGAGCACGACCACCTTCTCCCCTTCCCGCCAATTCACCGGCGTCGCACAGGCGTGTTTGTCGGCCGTCTGCAAGGCGGTGACCAGCCGCAGTACCTCATCCACATTGCGCCCGGCGTTCATCGGATAGTAAATCAGAGCCCGAACGCTTCGTTTGGGGTCAATCACAAACACGGCGCGGACGGTGGCGGTGGCGCTGGCCCCGGGGTGGATCATGCCGTAGAGGTGGGACACCTTCATATCGATGTCGGCGATCATCGGATACGGGATCGTGACCCCCATTTTCTCCTTCATATTCTGAAGCCATGCCAGGTGCGAATGGATGCTATCCACGCTGATCCCGATGAGCTTGACGCCTTTCGCCTTGAACTTGTCATGCTGGCGGGCAAACTCCATCAATTCGGTGGTACAGACCGGCGTAAAGTCAGCCGGGTGGGAAAAGAGGACCACCCAGTCCTGTCCCTGCCACTCACTGAAATTGAGTTCGCCCGATTGGGTGGTGATCGCCTTGAAATCGGGAGCAGGATCCCCGATGCGCGGCAAACTGACGGTGTCAGCCATGAGACCTTTCTTCAATTACGTAAGCGACAGCCGGTCGCTCGCGCGTCCGCGAGAGATTGACCTTTTCCAACCTGACTCCAAAATCGTGAATGGACCACCGTCTCCTGGCTCACCACGCACGCAGGCGTCAGGATCTGGGGAAGTCGTCGTTATCCTCAGGAACGTCTTCAGACTTCTCAGAAGAGTCCGCTTCGGCCTCCTCATCTTCCAAGGAAACATCCTCCGGCATCTCTTCCGTCACATCTTCGGGCAGGATGTCCTCCGGCAGTTCTTTCCGGGTGCGCTGAGGTGCGCCGGCTGGGACGGGTCGCCCCGATCCTTCGTGCGCAGCCTTGGCCGCCGGCATGGCGGGTTTCCGCTGCATGGCTGCTGCTGCGGTCTTTTTCCGTCTCCCCGCCCGTTTGATGTTTCTTGCACCCGGTTTCCTGCGGGTTGACCGCTTTGCCGTCGCAGTTTTCTTACGCGTGGCCTTGCGTTTGACTTTCCTTGCGGCCGAGGCCCGTGCCGCCCGTTTCGTTGCTTTCTTCCGTTTTTTCTTCTTTGCCATCGTTCTCCCTCCTCTGGCGCTATCTGGACGCGGTCAAAGTCCGAGAGGCATCCATCTAGCACGAACAGGCTCCTCCTTGCAACCCGCCTCCACAAGATTCCCTAAGTCATTGGAAAGATGACACGATTAGCCAGGATTATTCATGTTGAATATCGGCCTTGGAACGCAGTATCGTAGTGGTGACCTCTCAAATGCCACGCGCATCTTATCAACAGAATCATTGAAAAGGAGGCACCATATGGCAGTACGACTCGGAGATGAAGCCCCGAATTTCACGGCGGTCACCACTGAAGGCACCATCAACTTCCATGAATGGCTGGGCGGTGGCTGGGGCATTCTCTTCTCACACCCCAAAGACTTCACGCCGGTCTGCACCACCGAGCTAGGCGCAATGGCCAAGATTACGAACGAGTTCAAAAAGCGCAATGTCAAGGTGCTCGCGATCAGCGTAGATCCTTTGGATGCTCACAAGGGGTGGATCAAGGATATCAACGAAACCCAGAACTCCAATGTGAATTTTCCTATGATTGCGGACCCTGAGCGAAAGGTGGCCACGCTCTACGACATGATCCATCCCAACGCCTTGGACAACATGACCGTGCGGTCGGTCTTCGTGATTGGGCCGGACAAAAAGATCAAGCTCACGCTGACCTACCCCGCCTCCTGCGGCCGGAACTTCGATGAGCTGCTGCGGGTGGTTGACTCCCTGCAACTCACGGCCAAATACAAGGTGGCGACCCCGGTGAACTGGAGGGACGGCGAGGATTGCATTATCGTCCCGGCTGTGACCGACGCCGAGGCCAAGTCTCTATTCCCCAAGGGATTCCGAGCGGTCAAGCCGTACCTGCGCTACACGCCTCAGCCGAACAAGTAACTCACTATCACGACTTAACAAGGATTAGGGGAAAAAAGAAGGAGCCGTTGCAAGGCGGCTCCTTTCTATTTCCAGAACGGGTATTCATATCAGTCGATGCCCAACACATGTCGCTGACCTGGGCCCCATTCGCTTTCTGGCGGAGTTGTGGCGAGTCCTCAAACCGGGCGGCCGCGCCATTCTGATTGAGTTCGGCATTAAGGACGGGTGGCCGTCTCCCGTCAAACTGCCCGGCCACACCGAATACGAAGTCCAATACACCCACCTCCGGCATACTGCGCGGTGGCTGGGTTTTCAGGAACAATATTTCGCCCTCCCGCAGTTTTTGGTGCTTCGGCCCGACACACGGCTGCTCTGCACGGGCGCGGCCTATGCCATTCAGCGGTTTTGCGCGGCGGTCGGCAAACCGTTCGCCATTCGGGCTTACACGGAGGGGGAATTGAAGACAACCCTCGGCGATATGCTCCCGAAGCTCACGGGTTGTCATTATCACGAAATCAGCGATCCGGCGTGGTTTGGGCTATGGGACTTCAAGGTCTTGCTACTGGAGAAGCCGGGCGGCGCTCCCCGTGCGTCATTTCAGGAGGCCAAAGGCTTTCGCTGGTATTCGCAACGCTAAGGCGAGTGGAGTGTGATGCGTGAAGCGTCATGCGCAAGGCCTGATCGGGGCTCGTCCTTCATCACTCATCACGCATAACTGATCACGCCTCATGCGAGGTGGGTGGCCAGGTCCAGCACGATCCCTTCGCGCAGGCCCAGGTCGCTGACCAGACAGTCGGTAAATTTCAAGCATTCCATCACACCACGAAGGATCAGCACGCCGGCCACGATGATGTCCTCTCGACCAGGCTCAAGGCCCGGCAGCCCTTTGCGTTGCGCTTTCGTCCGGCGCAGGATCTCATGCTCAAGCTCGCGGATCGTCTCGATCCCAAGCCGATAGTTATGGATGCGCGCCCCCTCGTACGTCGCAAGCCGCAGGGCCATCGCCGCGAGAGTGGTAATGGTCCCGGCCGTGCCAACAAACGTGGTGCCCTTGAGATCGCCGAGGTGAGCGGACGCGCCTTCTGTGCCCTTCTTGATCAAGTCGCTTGCGGCCCGGAGCTCTTCAGGGATCGGCGGGTCGTGCACTAGCACCCGCTCTGTTAGCCGGATGACCCCCAGCTCGATGGATCGGACCACAGGGGAACAGCCTGGGCGATCCAGGATAAACTCCGTACTGCCGCCGCCGATGTCCAATCCCAGGATGGCTGTGACTCCGGCAGGCAGTCCGGACCGGATGCCCAGCATGGTCCGTCGAGCTTCTTCTTCCCCGGAGATCACCTCCACGTCGAACCCGGCCTCGCGTTTCACCCTCGCGAGAAATTCGTCCCGGTTGGCGGCGTCACGGACGGCGCTGGTTGCGACTGCTGCCTCCCCATCGACCTGATACGTCTCGATCACCGTGCGCCAGTCCTTCAGCGTCTCGATGACCCGCGACACGGCGGCGGGGAGCAGCGTCCGGTTGCGCTCCAACCCCTCGCCGAGCCGCAGGACCCGCCGCTCCGAACACAGCTCTGTCAGGCGGCGATCGGCGGTCACCTTGGCAATCAGTAGCCGCAAGGTCAAGGTGCCGATGTCCACGCCGGCCAGCACCTTCACAGAATCCCGTGACATAGCATGTGCCGTGGTCAGTCGCTACTCCGCGTTTCGTCCATCTCTCGAATCAGCTTCGCGCATTCAGCCTTGAGCGCCAGCACCTGCTCCGCTCCTCGGGCAATCTCCAGGTCATCTAGGACACGCTCGGCTGTTTCACCGCGCTCGTGCAGCGCGACGGCCCGCTCGCCGATGTCCCCGCAGAGGTCCTGAATGCGTTTGTCCAACCTGCGTACATCGAGACGCAGTTGCAGCCGTTCCGCTTCTTCCATCGCGCGGCCGGCGGCCTTCGCAGCTCCGTATCGCAACGTTGCCCATCCGGCCTTCAACTCATGCTTCATGCGTTGCAATCTGCCCATGGTATCTCCTGAAGGCTAGAAGCGATGGGCTCTAGGTGATAGGCGAGAGAAATCCTTCATTGCCTTTCCGAGAGCCTCTTGCCACGTGCCTCGAGCCAAAGTTAACTCACCGACCCCAAATCCAGCTTCGTCTGCCATTTCCGCAGCATGGCGGCCCGCAAGGCCTCATGGCACGGCTGGGCAAGGTGTGGATCGGCCTTGACCAGCGCGAACGCCTCCTGCCTGGCCTGCTCGAGCATCGCTGCATCGCGCACCAGATTCGCGGCGCGAAACTCCGGCATCCCCCACTGCCGCACGCCGAAGAACTCGCCGGGCCCTCGAATGCGCAGGTCTTCCTCCGCGATGACAAACCCGTCCGCGGTGCGCACCAGGGCTTCCAGGCGTTGCCGCGCCTGTGAAGAAGGGGTCGCGGGGGAGTGAGGACTGGGTAAACGGGGTAAGGTAGTCACGGAGGATTCCACCAGTACCCCGCTATCCCGTCTACCCCGTTCCTTTATCCCGTTATTCCTTCTGCCTGACATGAGAAGAAGGCAAAAGGACTGCTGCGCGCCGCGGCCCACGCGGCCTCGCAACTGATGCAGTTGGGCCAGGCCGAAGCGTTCCGCGTGCTCCACCAGCATCGCGGTGGCGTTGGGGACGTCCACTCCCACCTCGATCACGGTGGTGGCCACGAGAATCGGAATCTCCCCTGCCTTGAACGCCGCCATCGTGCGCTCCTTCTCCTCCGTCTTCATGCGACCATGGAGCAACCCGACGCGGACCGACCGGAATTCCTGAGCCTGCAGCCGCTCAGCCGCCTGGATAGCCGCCTGCAGGTCCACCTTCTCGGACTCCTCCACGAGAGGATACACGATGTACCCCTGTCGGCCGGCCTTGATCTCGTCCTGGAGCAGTTGGTAGGCCCGGCG
>Ga0184633_10000716_pt1 | contig 12708 bp, 14 predicted proteins | sample PLM31_170_b1_FD_133156 | JGI IMG/M metagenome (GOLD analysis project Ga0184633, IMG submission 133156) | Groundwater sediment microbial communities from an aquifer in East River, Colorado, USA - PLM3-1_170_b1 | ecosystem: Environmental > Terrestrial > Soil > Riparian zone | place: USA: East...
CTCGCCACCAGCTCGGCCTCTGACTTAGGCAACGAGCAAGCCCCACCGGCCTCGCCACTGGCTCGGTCTCTGACTTAGGCAACGAGCAAGCCCCACCGGCCTCGCCACTGGCTCGGCCTCCTCAACGGCGCCGACGGCCCGCTTCGCGACAATTTGTGGTCGCCACCTTATTTTATTTCTGGTTCGGAATCAACTCTTCTATAAAGAGCTCATTGCTCCGAATAAATCCATTCAAGAGCAAGCGCAGATAGGGACTCTGATACTGCGTCCGGTAGAGTCGTATCGCCTCACCCTTCAGGGATACAACAGACGGCGGCAGCGGGAACGATATCCACGTGGCATGGCCGCGGAGGCCCGGCGGAGGGTCGAGGGCAGCCTGCGGATCGTAGCGCAGCGGACGCGGGAAGTCGTCTGCGTGGATGAGAAAACCGAAGCGCTTTACGGATAAACCGGCTCGATTCAGCGCGATGGAGATGAACTCAGCGGTGGCCCGATGATCGGGATGGTGATCGAGCGTCGAGTGTGTCAGCAGTACCGTCGGCCGGAATTCGTCGATGATGCCGGTCAAGCTTTCTACCAGATCTTCGCCGGTATAACGCGCGCTTGGTCGGAAGACGCCGGCATACGGAGGCGCCGAGGTGCCGGTGAACGGCGACGTAAATGGCGATGACTTAGCCCAGTGTGCAGCCACGAGAGCGGCGAGCCCTCGGTCCGGGAAGCCGAAGAAGACAATCTGCGTGCGGCCGAGTCCGAGTCTTGCCAGGGCATCGATCGATTCCTGCTGGCGAATCTCTCCCTCGCGGACGAAGGCGTCGTGCGTTGGGCGGAGACTGCGTCCAAGCACCGCTGCTGAGAGACGATTGGCGTCGCCATTGGTGAGGATGACGACGGTAATCACGCTTCCGGCCCCGCGGGCGGCGGCGAGATAACCACCGGCCGCAATCACCTCGTCATCGGTGTGGGCGACTACCAGCAGAATGCGATCTGAAGCCGTCGGTGCTGGTGCGGACATCACGTCCTTATCCGGCCTGCCCGGCGAAGGCGAGTGTGTCGGACAAGGTCTTCGGCGGCTTTGAGCTTCGCCCGGTACCCGCGCACCAGTCCATACTTCTCTTCCTTCAGCCGGTGAGAAAGCTCTCGCAGCTCAATCCTGCGGACCCGCCATCGTTCCCGCCTGGCGATTGACGCCAGTGCGCGCTCGAGACCGAAGCCCTTGTCGCGCAGCTCTGGATGCCTGAGCAGGTGGAATCGAGGGATCGCGCGCTGACCTGAAAAAGACGGCAGCACATTCTGGACGAGGTCGCGCTTCATGACTCCGATCGCCATGTCGACGCCGTCGTCGAGCACCGGGCGCAGCAATTCATCGACATGGTCAGGCCGCAGCCCGATGAGATCCGCATCCAGGAGCACAACGATGTCGCCGGCTGCCCGTTCCACACCCACCATCACTGCGCCGGCCTTGCCCACGTTCCGAGGCAGTTCGATGACGTCGGCGCCCGCCTGCCGCGCGACGGCGCCGGTTCGATCGCGAGAGCCATCTGACACGACGATGATTTCTTGTACCCGCCGGCACCGGCGCCCCGCTCGCACCACGTCTGCGACGGTCTGCGCTTCGTCGAGCGCAGCGATGATCAGAGACACATTCACGCTGCGTCCTCGAGGATGTGCGTCTGCCCTAAGATGTACAGACCCCGCCCGGCGCGTATCCAGCGGGCGCTGCGGAGACCATACGTTGCTAACCGCCGGACGACTTTCTCCGGCAGCCATGCGGGGAGCCGGCCGGCAGCGGAGAAGCCAAGTACCACCCAGCCTCCAGGGGCGGTCACGCGGGCGAGTTCTCTCAGAGGCGGCGGCGCGTTCTGCAGCAGGACGAGATCAAATGCGCCGTTTCCAAACGGCAGGTGGGCACTATCGCAACAGATCAGAGCGGTCCGTGAAAGGTTCACGCTTGCTGCTGAGAGCATCGAGGTTGAGAGATCGCAGGCGTAGGAGCGTGCCTCCGGAAATCTGCTCATCGCGACTTGTGCGGCGTATCCCGTTCCGGTACTCACATCAAGGATGCGGTGTGGACGGGCTGGCAAGGCACGCAATGCTTCTCGCAGGGGCGCGCCATAATCCCCGGTGCGAGCGATGTGATTGCCGTAGATCCTGCCCGAGGTTCGATACCGGACCTCGGACCAGTGGCGGATGACCCCCTGGAGAGCAGCCGACTCCCACAGCGCCGTCACGAGATACGCGAGGTCGGTTACCAGTGCCATCAAGCCCGTATCGTACCTCCAGGGCGTCGCAAGTCATTCATGCGTTCGCTGGACTGTGAGGCCTTCCTGTCGTGTGAAGTAGCGTTGAATTGGGGAAAACACCCGCCAAGGGAGGGATGTGCCATGGCCAATGAGCTTGAGAAGTACCGGGCGTTGATCAGGCAGTACCTGGGCGAAATGGGTCGGGATGACATCGACGTCGGCCACGTAGAGGAAATCGATCAGGGCCGGCTCCGGGTCGAGTTCATCAAAGGCCCGATGCGCCGCGATGCGGAGTTACCGGTCTACGGCCTTCAGGATCCAGAACAGGCCCGGTCGGCTATCACCCTGGCGTTGTTGCAGTTGAGCAAGGCAGTTGGGAAAGAGCATATTGCAGAAGCCAAAGAGGGCAACTGACAGAGCACGCTCCGTAGCGGGCCAGCTCTCGGGGGCCCCGAGGGGAAGTGGGTGGCCGCACCCGCCGGGGTCGGAGCCTCTCCCCGACTGAAACTGATACGGGGCCCCCTCAGGCTCCGCCCCCGACGGTCGCGGCCAAGGGTCGGACCGTGCGAAAAGCGCCGCTGCTCGGCGCCACGGGGAAAGTGCACAGGCCAGCGCCGGGGGCTCCTAGGCTAGAGGGGTCCCCGTGGTAGTTTCTTTTCGGGGAGAGGCCTAGGAGCCCACGAAAGCTGGCCAATTTGGTAGCCCCAACGAGATTTGAACTCGTGTCTCAGCCTTGAGAGGGCTGTGTCCTGGGCCAGGCTAGACGATGGGGCCGCGACCGCACCCAATTATATCGGAACATGCCGGTCTAGTCATTGTGAAGAGCGCGGAGCCTCGGTGATAATCGCAACAACAGTTGTACTCGCTCAACCTCGTCGAGCCATTCCTGCGTGACGGTCGCTAAATACTCTTCACCCGGCGGGACCACACCGGTCGGACATGCGGGGCCCAGACGCTCCGCGGCCATCTTCCGGTAGGTCGCCAGTGTGCGCTCACCGTACCGGGCGCACTCGATGTGGTCTTCGCTGAGAAACACCACCATCGGGATGCGCAACCCATCGTTAATGGACAGTTCCTGTGAAATCTCTGGACGCTGGTCTCGGTCGAGGAAGCGGAGCTCCACGGTCCGCGACGCTTCTGTGATCCGCTGGAGGATCGGCCCATCTCGAACGCAATCGCCGCACCAGGTTCCGGCGACGCAGAGCAAGTGCATTTTTCGCGGGAACCCGTCCAGGAGCGCACGCTGCTGATCCGTGAGCTGAATGCGGTCATACACCGCCTGCCAGCGCTGACGGTGTGCGTCGGTGCCGCGCCGCGTAAGGAAGTCGTGGTACGGTAGAGCCTGTTGGAATTGGGTGGCCCAGTTCATATTGCGTTTGTTGTTCGCCTGCTCGCCTGTTCCCTTGTTCGCGTATTCCGTAGAATAGGAGTAGCGACCACTAATGTAGCCCACGGAGTGGGCCGGGCGGCGCTGTCGAGGAGGCCGAGCCAGTGGCGAGGCCGGTGGATTTTGCACGTTGATTGAATCTGGAGGCCGAGCTAGGCCGAGGCCGAGGGTATGACTCTTGGTGCCGGTTCAGTGGCGACCATTAGTGTCGCCCACGGAGTGGGCCGACGGCGCACAGAGGCCGAGCTAGGCCGAGGCCGGGGGTATGACTCTTGGTGCCGGGTTAAGTAAATGATCTCAGAGGCCGAGGCTACAACACGGATCCAGTCCGCGCTGTCCCGTGTGGACTCTCGACTGGAGCTCGATCGGGGCGCGATCCGTTACCTGACGGAACCGTACGCCGGGGTCGAATTCGGACTGCGTCTCGGTGAAGCCGGCGCACTATTGTTCATGCCGGAAGGTGACCTCACTGCGGCCGACTGGGAGACACGCCTGTTCAAGCGACTTGAGGCCGCCAAGCAGTACCTTGAGGAGTTTCCAACAGCTGGCACCCGTGCGCATCGACCTTAACTCGGACCTCGGCGAGGGGGCGGGAACTGACGAGCAACTATTGCCCCTCATTTCCTCCGCGAACGTCGCGTGCGGTGGACATGCCGGCGACAAGGCTTCAATGGCAAAGACCGTCCGCCTGGCCGTCGAGTACGGGGTTGGCGTTGGCGCCCATCCGTCGTTTCCGGATCGAGAAGGCTTCGGACGCCGGGCGCTCCGGATGACCCCGGAGGAGTTACGCGATACATTGACCGATCAGATGGACGCGCTTCAGACGGTTGCCGACCGGTTCGGGGTGAGCGTGCAGCACGTCAAAGTGCACGGCGCGCTGTACAATCTGGCCGCCGCCGATCCGAATCTCGCGGCCCTGATCGGCGAAACGGTCCGAGCCATCAATCCAGGGTTGATCGTGGTCGCGCTCGCCGGTTCAGTTATGGTGGATATTCTGGAGCGAATCGGGGTGCGCGTCGCTCGAGAGGCCTTCATCGATCGAGGCTATACGCCCGACGGCGCCCTGGTGCCTCGCGACCGCGCCCATGCGATCGTCACGGAGCCACACGAGGCTGCGTTTCGGGCGGTCCGCCTGGCGCGTGATGGTTTCGTCGCGGCAGACGACGGGACTGAGATTGCGATGCAATCGGACACGCTGTGTATCCACGGCGATAATCCCAGCGCTGTGCTCCTGGCGCACGCGGTTCGCCGGGCTCTTGATGAAGCTGAGATCGCGGTGACACCTATGGCAGCCCTTGTATAACTGCGTCTTCCCAGTCCACCCAGTCTTCCCCGTCTTCCCAGTCTCAAAATCTGGGCTGGGATCTTCGGCCATGCTGCCTAATCAGTTTACTGGTAGACGGGGTAGACGGGGCAGACCGGGGAGACGGGGGAGACTGTAATCCATGCCCGGTTACCTGACGACGGCCATTGCATTCATCCGGGATAACGGCGACGAGCTGGAGCGGGCCCGCCTGACCGGCGTCCTCGGTCGCACCCGCCCAGATCCCAAGGCCGCTCGGGCGCTCCTGGGCCGGCAGCTCGAAGATGGTGGTTTCCCCTTCGGCATGATCAACGGGCGGCCGTCTGCCGTCACGGCGACAGCGACGGCGCTCCAGTGGATGGTAGACCTGCGACTGCTGCCGAGCCCCCACGTCGAGCGCGCGATCGGCTTCTTCTTGATGACCCAGCGCCCAGATGGCTCCTGGGACGAAAGTCCGGCGGTCCTGAAGTTCGATCCTCCCCCGCACACTCGACCGGGACATCCAGTTGGACGCGCATACTGCACGGCGCTGGCGGGATTCTGGATGACGCGGCTCACAGGCTCACGTCATGACTCGGTGCAGCGAGCTGCAGGTTACCTGCGATCAATGCGCAACGGCGACCGGCCTCCACACGAGATGCTGACGATTGCCATCCTGGAGGTCGCAACGCTGGCGATGGTTGAGGGAAGAACGGCTGACCTCGTGAAGTCAGGTGTCGCAGCGCTTGCCGATGTGAGCGAGGAACACTGGGACGCCGACGCACTGGCCGCCGCACTCGCGGCGTTGTACGCAGCGGGCTTCGGCGTCGACGAGCCTGTTGTCGCCTGGGCAATCCCGCGGTTACTCGCGCTGCAGCGCCCCGATGGCGGCTGGTCCAGCGCGTCGGGTCATGATCACGACGTTGATGTGTCGCTCCAAGCGCTGAGCGCTCTCCTGGCGTTTGGCGTCCCGTCGACGTGAGACAGTAGCCAGTAGGCAGTCAAACCTGTATTGCCTGCGTTCATTTTGACGCAGTATAATCGGTAGGCTTGTCACTTTAGTTCGCTCCGCGGCAGTAGACTTGCTACTGCCTACTGCCGACTGTCTACTGGGGTTGAAAGTGAGTCCTCGTCTCCTCTCGTACATCCTGAGACACCGCCGGGCGTATCTGTTCGGTTTCCTGCTAGGAATCACCGGCTCGGCGTTGCTGATGCTCGACCCGATCGTCCTGCGCCTTGCGGTGGACGGCATCGGCCGGGGGGTCTCATCGCGCCTGCTCCTCATGTATGGCGGAGTCCTCGTGGGAATCCATCTGGTGGTCTGGATCCTCCGATACTACTGGCGGCTCCTCATCCTCGGAGTATCGCGCCAGATTGAGTACGAGATCCGAAACGATTACTTCGCGCACCTGCAACGCATGCATCTCGCCTACTTCCAGCACACCCGGACGGGCGATTTGATGACGCGCGCCGTCAGCGATCTCAACACCGTGCAGCGGTTCGCCGGCCCGGGGGTCATGCACTTCTTCAGCACGATCGTGAGCTCCATCATCGCCATCGGATTCATGCTGGCGATCGACGCGCCCCTGACGCTGTTCATGCTCGTGACGCTTCCCCTCGTGAGCGCCACGTTCATCGTGCTGGGCCCAATGATCCACCGGCGGTACGAATCGGTGCAGGACCAGTTCAGTACGATCTCAGCAAAAGCGCAGGAGAATTTCTCCGGGATTCGCGTCGTGAAAGCCTTTGCACAAGAACCGTTCGAGGTCGAGGATTTCGCCCGCCTGAACCGCGAGTACATTCACCGCAACCTGGCCGTCATCAAAGTCGACGGAGCGCTATGGCCATTGATGATGTTTTTTATCGGGTTGTCGTCGATGGTGCTGTTGTGGCAGGGCGGTCAGGCGGTCATCACCGACCGCATTACGCTCGGCCAGTTCGTACAGTTCAACGGCTACCTCGCGCTGCTGGCGTGGCCGATGATCGCGCTGGGATGGGTGGTGAACCTCATGCAGCGCGGTCTCGCGTCCATGAAGCGCCTGGATGAGGTCTTCGCGCAAAAGCCGAGGATCGTTGACGCCCCTGACGCCCGGCCGCTCGCCGCCGCGCGTGGTGAGATTGAGTTCCGCGGGGTGAGCTTTGCCTACAACGGCGCGCAGGTGCTGCGCGACATCAATCTGCGTATTCCCGCGGGCGCCACGGTGGCGATCGTGGGACCGACCGGTGCAGGAAAGAGCACGGTGGTCGGTTTGATTCCTCGACTGTTCGATACGACCCAGGGGGAGGTGCGCGTCGACGGCGTCGACGTGAGGCGGTGGCGCCTGGCAGACCTGCGGCGTCACATCGGGTTCGTCTCGCAGGACACATTTCTGTTTTCTGAAACGCTCAGCGAGAACATCGGGTACGGGATGGACCGCGCGGATGGCCAGCGCGTCGCAGAGGCGGCCGAGGTCAGCCGCCTGGCCGCCGACGTCGCCGAATTCCCCCACCGCTACGACACCGTGCTTGGCGAGCGCGGCGTCACGCTATCGGGCGGGCAGAAACAGCGCGCGGCAATCGCACGCGCGGTGGCTCGGGATCCGCGCATCCTGATCCTGGACGATGCGCTCAGCAGCGTGGACACGAATACCGAGGAGCAGATTCTCGCGCGCCTGCGCGCCGTGATGGCGACCCGCACCGCGATTTTGATCAGCCACCGCATCAGCACGGTCCGGCACGCGGATCAGATCGTTGTCATCGACGACGGGCGCATCGTGGAGCGCGGCACCCACGACGAACTGCTGGCGCGAGGGGGGCTGTACGCAGAGTTGTACGAGAAGCAACTGCTGGAAGAAGCGCTCGAAGAGGACGATGTCGGGACCGCAACATGAGCGTGCACTTTCAGGAAGACGAAATTCTCGGCAAGGCCTACGACGCGCGGTTGATGCGTCGGCTGCTCCGGTACCTGCGTCCGTACCGGCCGGCCGTCGTCGTCTCGGTGGTCCTGCTGTTGCTGGCAGCGGCCGCAGATCTGGTCGGCCCATACTTCGTGAAAGTCGCCATCGACCGCTATATCAGGAACGGAGACCTCGCCGGCGTCACGCGGATCTCCCTGTACTACCTGCTCGCGATTGTCGCAGGCGCGGCGGTGCGGTACGGGCAGAACTACATCACACAGACCGTCGGCCAGCGCGTGATGTTTGACTTGCGAATGGAATTGTTTACGCACCTGCAGCGTCTGTCGGTGGCCTTTTACACCCGGAATCCTGTGGGCCGTTTGATGACTCGAATCACCAACGACATCGACGCGCTCTACGAGATGGTGACCTCCGGGGTGGTGACGGTGTTCGGGGATTTCTTCATGCTGGCCGGCATCATCGTCGTGATGCTGGTACTGAACTGGCGGCTGGCGCTGGTGACGTTTGTGGTACTGCCCGCGCTCGTGGGCATGACGATGTGGTTCCAGGTGCGCTCGAGGGAGTCGTACCGCGCCATCCGCATCCGGATCGCGCGGATCAATGCGTACCTGAACGAGAACATCATGGGGATGTCGATCGTCCAGCTATTTAACCGCGAGCGACGGAACTTCGCGCGGTTCGATGCGCTCAACCGAGATCACCTGGCATCGCACAAGCAGGCGATCCGTGGGTTTGCGCTCTTCTTCCCATCGGTGGGGTTCATCTCGGCGGTCGCTACCGCGCTGCTGATCTGGTACGGGGGCGGGCAGGTCATCCAGAATGCGGTCACGCTGGGCGTCCTGGTGGCGTTCATCCAGTACACAGAGCGATTTTTCCGGCCGATCCAGGACCTGGCGGAAAAGTACAATATCCTGCAGTCCGCGATGGCCAGCTCGGAGCGCATTTTCGGCATCCTCGACGAGCCCGTGAGCGTCCAAGATCCTGTGGACCCCGTGCCCCTGGAGCGCGTGCGGGGCGACGTCGAGTTCCGGGACGTCTGGTTCGCCTATCCCTCGGCAGAGCACGCCGGTCCACCGGGCCCCGCGCCGGTTCGCCGGACGGACGAACCGCCGGTGCCGAAAGGCACCGGCGAATGGGTGCTCAAGGGCGTGTCATTCAAGATCCATCCCGGCGAGAGCGTGGCGGTGGTGGGGCATACCGGCGCCGGTAAGACGTCGATCATCAATTTGATCAGCAGGTTCTATGATCCGCAGCGCGGCCAGGTGCTGGTGGACGGTGTCGATGTCCGACGGTATCCACAGCGCGATCTTCGTCGACATGTCGGACTCGTGTTGCAGGATGTCTTCTTGTTCTCGGGCACGATCGCGTCCAACATCCGGCTCGGCAACGCCGAGATCAGCGATGATGAAGTCCGGCGGGCCGCAGAGTTCGTGAACGCGCACCGGTTCATTGAACGGTCGCCCAATGGATATGCGAGTGAGGTGACCGAGCGCGGGTCGACGCTGTCGGCCGGCCAGCGGCAGTTGATTGCCTTTGCCCGCGCGATCTCACACAATCCGGAGATTCTCCTCGTGCTGGATGAGGCGACCAGTAGTGTTGACACTGAAACCGAGATCCTCATCCAGGACGCGTTGAGCAAGGTGCTGCGCGGACGGACGTCAATCATCATCGCGCACCGGCTCTCCACGATTCAAAACGTCGACCGAATCATCGTGATGCACAAGGGCAGGATCGTGGAGGAGGGCACACACCGCGACCTGCTGGCTCGAGGAGGCATCTACACCAAGCTGTACCAGTTGCAGTATCGCGACCAGGAGTTGCGGCTGCCGAAGCTGCGAACGCCGTCCTGATGGATGATCAGCGAAGTCTCGAGGCTGCGAAGGCGCTCATGGTGAAAGCGATGGAATCTCGACGGGAATTGGTGGCCTATTCCAAGCTGGAAGCGGTCGAGATGGACAGATACGCGCGAGACGTCGAGCGAGGAGCGCTCGATGAGCTCGGCAAACTATTGCCGGCCGCGCCCGCCGGCGAGCAGTTGTATCAAGTGAAGACCAAACTGAGCTGGATGGAACAGCAATTGGCGGAACTGGACGGGCGGAAAGACATCCAGGAGCGCTCCCGCGCCCTGGAGCGGGACGAGATTACCTGGCGCACTTTCGAGGATATTTCGTGGTTGTTAGGGGTTCTGTAGTCAACCGTCTTCCCCGTCTACCCTGTCTTTCCAGTCTCCCCAGTCTAAGGCAAAAATCGCAACGGATCTGACTAGTGACTTGGTCTGAAACGGGGGAGACTGGGTAGACGCCGTTATTTTCGCTTCTTGCCGCCGCCGCGTTTCGCTTCGATGTTGCGCTTCAGGTCCAGGAGCCGCTCTTCACTTTCCTTCATGAACGCTTTGAGCTTATCCTCAAAGGACGTCTTCGCGCGGGCCCGGACAGCGCGTTCTTCCGGAGAGAATGCCTGCTTGAGGGAGAGGTCTAGCTTGCCTTTCTCGTTGACGCCCAGGACCTTGACCTTGATCCGCTCTTGCTCCTTGATGTAGTCCCGGACATCCTTCACGAATGCGTCGGCGATCTCGGAGATGTGGACGAGACCGCTCTTGCCATCGGGGAGTTCTACGAACGCGCCGTAGTGCGTGATCTTGACGACCGTGCCTTCGACGATCGTACCAGCTTCAACTGCCATGACTTGCCCGGCTATACCTCCTCCTCCTTGCAGGTTAACCTACGTGGGATGCACGCGAATTATACGGCTGCCCTCGCAAACGTGTCAATTAGAACCGGCCTAAAAGCCCAGCCGGCGGAGCCAGGACCGCCAGGTGGACCCCTTCTGGGGGGGCTTCTCGGCGCGGAGACCGGCGTGTCGGGGTCCAGCCGACCGCGGTGAGGGGGGCGTGGGCCTGATAATCAATAATGCTACCTCACCCGGCTTGACCAGCCCCAGTTGTTCTCGGGCGATGCGCTCGACGTACCCGGGAGTATGCAGCGACTTGATCTCCTCCCGGAGCTGGGCGCCCTGCTCGATCAGGTCCTGCCTCACCTGCTCCAGGCGCGCAGCTTCCAGCCTGAGGCGGTACACCTGGAGGAAACTTGATCCAAACGCGTAGGTGACGGCAACCAGCAGCACCAGGATGAGCGAAGTGATGAACCATCGCGGGATGCGCTCCATAATTTGCTCCGTAGAAAGTGCGACGAATGTCAATCAGTACGGGAACGGGATCGGGGAACGGTCCCGGCCCTCATCGCCGGGATTGGTTCTTTCTACCGTTCCCTGTTCCCTGTTCCCCGTTCCCGGTGTTTGAATACGGCTGCTCCCGGATAGACCGCCTTATCTTCGAGTTCCTCTTCAATGCGCAATAGTTGGTTATACTTCGCCACACGCTCGCTCCGTGAGGGTGCACCTGCTTTGATCTGCCCTGCGCCGGTGGCGACGGCCAGGTCTGAAATGGTCGTGTCTTCCGTTTCTCCCGACCGGTGGGAAATGATCGTTGCGTATCCTGCCTGCTGAGCCGTGCGGACGGCATCGAGTGCCTCAGTCAGCGTGCCAATCTGGTTGACTTTCACGAGAATCGCGTTGGCGCACCCGCGCGCAATGCCCTCCCGGAGGCGCGGCACATTTGTTGCGAACAAGTCATCCCCCACGAGCTGGGTTGTCCGTCCTATACGGGCGGTGAGCCTCGTCCAGCCGCCCCAATCATCTTCAGTCATACCATCCTCAATAGATAGGATAGGGTAAGACGAGCACAGTCCTGCGTAGTACTCGATCAGCTGATCGGGAGTTCGCGCCACACCTTCGCCGGGAAACTCATATCGTCCGTCCTTGTAGAGGTTCGAGGCCGCCACATCGATCGCGATCCCCACATCCTCCCCGGCCCGGTACCCAGCGGACGAGATCGCGTCCATCAGTGTATCGACAGCTTCCTCGGTTGACCGGAGGGCCGGGGCGAACCCTCCTTCATCGCCGACCGCTGTGCTTATGCCACGCTGATGGAGGAGACCCTTCAGCGCGTGGAATGTCTCGATCCCGATGCGAAGCGCTTCGGCGAACCGGCCGGACCGTATGGGGACGATCATGAACTCCTGCACGTCCAGCGGGTTGTCGGCGTGGAGGCCACCGTTGATGACGTTCATCAGCGGCACCGGCATCGTCCGTGCCTGCTCTCCTCCGAGATACGAGAAGAGGGACCGGCCGGCGGAATGGGCGGCGGCCCGGGCGAGAGTCAGTGACACGGCCAGCGTGGCGTTCGCCCCGAGGCGGGATTTGTTTTCCGTGCCGTCGAGCTCGATCATGAGCCGGTCGATGCCGGCGAGATCCGAGATTTCACGGCCCTGGAGACGGGGCGCGATGAGGTCATTCACGTTGGCGACGGCCTTGAGTACGCCTTTGCCGGCAAAGCGCCGGCGATCACCATCGCGGAGCTCCAGCGCCTCGTGCACGCCCGTCGATGCGCCCGAAGGCACCGACGCGCGTCCCCAATGGCCGTCGTCAAGATGGATGTCCACCTCGACAGTGGGGTTACCTCGAGAATCAAAGATTTCACGTGCGTGGATCGATGCGATCTTGGCCATCAGACTGACGGGAACGGGGAACAGGGAACGGGGAACAGTAGGTGCATCAAAAGAGACCGTTCCCCGTTCCCCGTTTGCCGTTCCCGGCTTCTAGGTCATCGACGTGCAGGCGTGAGAGAACCTCAACCAGATCCTTCGAGGGTGTGGGGCGCTCGGGAACGTCCAGCACTTTGGCGATAAGCCGGCGGTCACCCTGGGCGATGGCGATCACGTCGCCTGCCTTGACGTGTGCCGTCGCTTTCGCCCGCTGACCGTTCACTCGTACGCGGCCGCGGTCACAGAGCTCATTAGCAAGGGCCCGACGTTTCACGAGGCGGCTGACTTGGAGGAACTTGTC
>Ga0184633_10000717_pt1 | contig 12708 bp, 11 predicted proteins | sample PLM31_170_b1_FD_133156 | JGI IMG/M metagenome (GOLD analysis project Ga0184633, IMG submission 133156) | Groundwater sediment microbial communities from an aquifer in East River, Colorado, USA - PLM3-1_170_b1 | ecosystem: Environmental > Terrestrial > Soil > Riparian zone | place: USA: East...
CTTGGCGAGCTTGTGAATTTCCAACCCTTCGCCGACGATATCGCCCACGCGCATGCGCGGGTTGAGCGACGCGTAGGGGTCCTGGAAAATAATCTGCATCTGGCGCCGCATGTCGCGCAGCTCACGCTGCGACAGCGCGAGGAGATTTTTTCCCTGGAAAATAACCTCGCCGCCGGTGGGCTCGATCAACCGGAGAATCGTCCGTCCAAGGGTTGACTTGCCGCACCCCGACTCGCCCACCAGCCCCAGGGTCTCCCCCTCTTCCACGGTGAGATTTACGCCGTCGACGGCCTTGAGCACCCCCTTGTTGCGCGAGAACAGCCCTTCGCCCACGGGGAAATGTTTTTTTAGATCGCGGATTTCGAGCAGGCTCATCTGACAATCCAAGTCAAAGTGCAGATGGCAAAGTGCAGAATGCAAAATTCCCCCGTCCTTCGGTCTTCCATTTTGCATTTTTCATTTTGCATTCTCCATTTTGCATTCACGGCAGCACCCTCACCCCGGAAAATGGCACGCCACCCAGTGGCCGGTTTCTTTTTCAAGCAGCTCGGGCTCGCCTTCGGCGCAGATGCCGGCGGCCTTTGGACAACGATCGCGGAAGCGACAACCGCTCGGCAGATTGAGCGGGCTCGGCACCATACCCGGAATCGCATCCAAACGTTTTTTCTTCGCGCCGCCCGTGCCGGGCAGCGAATGCAATAACCCGGTCGTGTAGGGGTGGAGCGGCCGCGCGAAAATCGCCGGCGCGCTGGTCTTCTCGACGATCTTGCCCGCGTACATGATCGCCACGTCGTCCGCCTGCTCCGCCACCACGCCGAGATCGTGGGTGATGAGCAAGAGCGCCATGCCCCCGATCTTCTGCTGCAGCTCTTTGATTAATTCCAGAATCTGCGCCTGGATCGTCACGTCCAACGCCGTGGTGGGCTCGTCGGCGATCAGGAGACTCGGATTGCATGACAGCGCCATGGCGATCATCACGCGCTGGCGCATGCCGCCGCTCAACTGATGCGGGTAGGCGTCGACGCGCGACTCCGGGTCGGCGATCTTGACCAGCCGCAGCATCTCGATGGTTTTAGCGCGGGTCTCTTTTTTGCCCAGCCCCTGGTGCAGCTTGATCGCCTCGCCGATCTGGTTGCCAACGGTAAAGACCGGATTGAGCGAGGTCATCGGCTCTTGAAAGATCATCGAGATCTCGTTGCCGCGGATTTTGCGCATCTCCTCGTTGTTGAGCCTGAGCAAGTCCCGGCCGCGATAGAAAATTTCGCCGCCGACGATTTTTCCCGGCGGCGAAGCGATCAGGCGCATGATCGAGAGCGAGGTGACGCTCTTGCCGCAGCCCGACTCGCCGACCAGGCCGAGGGTCTTCCCTTCGTCGATGGCGAAGGTCACGCCGTCGATGGCGCGCACTTCACCCTCGGGGGTGAAGAACGACGTGCGCAGCTCTTTGACGTGGATCAGTTCGCTCATGGAGGTATTTTTACTACACGGATTCTGAGAATTTCAATGTGACGTTTCCATTCATGGGTCGAGCGCTAGCGAGGGCGCATGCAGTGGATTGTTTTCCCTCTGATTCTATCCACCACGAAGATCACGAAGGTCACGAAGGCTTCGGATTTTATGTTTTCAAACTTCGTGTGCTTCGTGTCCTTCGTGGTGAGTATTTCCCTCGCGTTCCGACCACGGAATACCACATTCACGCAGCGAAAAGCACGGTCGTTGGCTCGCCTTTCTATCTCATTGGACGGTACGGCCGCCGCGCACGCAGCTCAGCATGCGCGGGTCCAAGATATCACGGATTGCATCTCCCATAGCATTAAATCCCAGAACTGCCAACATGATCAGCAGCCCGGGGTAGACCTAATTCTTATTAACGTAGCGAGCAATGTTATAACCGTCCCATTCCATCAATCCGACGTCTTTGGTGGACCCGAACATCCGCCCTTGATGAAGCGGGTCCATACCCGGTCCGCCCCCTCACCTTGGTCTTCTCCCCCGTCGGAGACTGTGTCGCAATTGTTGGGATGGATCGAAGAATGAACCGTCATTGGTGCTGACGATATGATAAAGTACGCCTCAAGGAAAGAGGAACATATGGCGTATCGATACGGCAATCGGGAACAGTTTGGGCTGTTTCCCCAAAGCATCGAGGACTATGTGACCCCAGAAGACCCGGTCAGAGTCTACGATGCCTTTGTGGAGAGTGTGGATTTTTCAGAACTGGGGATCGAGCTCGATGAGCATCAAGTGGGCAACTCGGAGTACGATCCCAAGGCGATGCTCAAACTGTTGGTGTACGGGTACTCTTACGGTTTGAAGGGGTCGAGGAAACTGGAGCGGGCGTGTTATCACAATGTGTCGTTTATGTGGTTGATGGGAGGATTAAAGCCGGACCACAAGACGATTGCGGAATTTAGGCGGCAGCACAAAAAAGCGCTCAAGCAAGTGCTCAAGCAATGCGTGCGGCTATGTATCAAGCTCGATCTGATAGCGGGCAATGTCCTGTTTGTGGACGGGACCAAAATCCGGGCCAACGCGGCACGGGCAAAGACCTATGATCGATCGCGCTATGAGAAGATGATGGGTGAGCTCGATGATCGGATCGAGAAGCTGTTGGAGGACTGTGAGCGGGAGGACCAGAAGGAAGAAGACTTAGGGTCCAGTGTGGCGATGGACAAAGAGTTGGCAAAAGCCGAGGGGCTAAAGCAAAAGATCCAACAGGCCTTAGCAGCGCTCAAGGAGAGCGGCAAGGAGAAGATCAACTTAACCGATCCCGACTGTGCGTTGATGCACAGCGTGCAAGGGAGTCATGCCAGCTACAACGTGCAGAGTGTGGTGGATGATCAGCACGGGTTGATCGTGCATGCACAAGCGGTCAGTGCTACCAGCGACGTCAATCAGCTTGCCGAGCAGATCGATCAGGCCAATAAGGTATTGAACCGGCCCTGTGAGGTGGCGTGCGCGGATGCGGGATATGCGGACACCGCGGAGCTTAAAAAGATCGATGAGCAGGGGATCAAGGTGGTGGTTCCCTCCCAACGCCAGGCTTTGCACAAAGAGGAGGGGCCTTTTAGCAAGAGCCATTTTCGCTACGACCAGGACAAAGATTGTTACTTTTGTCCTGAGCAAAACGTGCTCCCTTATGAGTGCACCGACAACAAGCGCGGCAAGAAGTACTATCGGATCGCTGAGCCCGGACTTTGTCATGGTTGTGTTCATTTTGGGAAGTGTACCTCGAACAAGCACGGGCGGCGGATCATGCGTTTGGTGCTCGAAGATCTCAAGGAGAAATTTGAAGCGCAATACGAAGCTTCCAAAGAGATTTATGCCCGGAGAAAGACCCGAGCTGAGCATCCGTTTGGACACATGAAAAGGAATCTCAAGACCGACGGCTTCATGCTGCGCGGACGAGACGGAGTCCAGGCTGAGACTTCGTTGCTGGCGACGTGTTTTGACCTGAGACGGATGATGACGATTGTGGGGATTGGCGCCCTGATCGATAAGTTGAGGGTGGTGGCGGTGCCGGCGATGGGATAAGGCGGCAGGGGGAGAATGCTGTCGGAGGTGGTCCAAGCACAGACACGGCTCCTTCATAGAGCTGTTCTGATGTCTATGATCTCTACGCACCGATCAAACACACTTTGATTACATAAAAGAGTGAATTGCGACACAGTCTCTCGCGGGGGAGAGGGAAGCGTGCGGGGGAACATTAAGCAGGTGACTTCCATTAGTCATGCAAGGCTCAGCTCATCACGAGAACAACGAAAACTGGCGGATATTACTGAGAGCTTGAAGTTATTGTCAAGGTGGAATACACGGACAAAGGTTTCTGCACGCGTAGCGCGCACTGATGACTTTGAACCGCTTGAACGAATTGAACGTCTTGTCCGCCATAGGACGGATCAGCCTCAAATTTCCGCCATAGGACGGACCAGCCTCAGATTGTTTGGCTGGGCTTGGCTGAAACGATTGGAACGACTCCGTAGGAGGTCATCATGGGCCGGGTGAAAAATCTCGATGAAATCAAGGCGATGGTCCGCGAACGAACCGGCAAACGGAATATTTTCCGACGCGCCAAACAGGAAGACGTGGAATCGGTGCTGACAAACTTGACCAGTAAAGAGCCGGAGCTTTGGGCGTCCGAGTGGGCGCGCGTCGCCAGGCCGTACGAAGAGGCGGCGGGCAAAGCCGAAACGGCCGGCAATTCGAAAGATGCGCGCGAGGCTTATGTAATGGCGTATACCTACTATGCCATCGGGCGTTATCCGGTGGCGCATACTCCGGGGAAGCAGGCGAACTTTCGCAAGAGCCTGGAGATGTACGAAAAGGCCGGACGCTACTTCGAGCCGCCGCTGGAAAGAGTCAACGTGCCCTTCGGCGATAAGACGATCCCCATTTATCTCCGCGTGCATCGCGAAGGGGGCAAACAACCGGTGGTCATTAACTTCGGCGGCATCGACTCCTTCAAAGCCGAGTCGTATGAGTATGATGATTCGCTGCAGGAGGCGGGGCTCGGCAGTTGCGCGGTGGACATGCCCGGCGTCGGCGAAAGCCCGATCAAAGGCTCGACCACCGCCGACTCGCTGTTCAGCGCCGTCATCGACTATCTGGAGAAGCGGCCGGAGGTCGATCCCCAGCGCATCGGCATCCAGGGACGAAGCTTCGGCGGCTACTGGGCCGCCAAGATGGCCTACGTCGAAGCCAAGCGTCTCCGCGCCGCGGTGGTTTGGGGCGGCGGCGTCCATTACTTTTTCCAGGAAGATTGGCTGCGCGAATCCACCAACGCGGAAAGTTATCTCATGGACCATGACATCGCCCGCTGCTCGGCTTTCGGCGTGGGCAGCGTCGACGAGCTCGTTAAGCCGTGGTCCGCGTTATCGCTCAAGGACCAGGGCTGGCTGGACAAACCCTCATGTCCGATGCTGATCGTCAACGGCAAAGAGGACTTACAAACCCCGATTGCCGATCTTTACATTCTGCTGGAATACGGCAGTCCGAAATCGGCCCGCGTCTTCCCCGGCGGCCACATGGGCCAGACGCCTCAGACGCTGCCGACGATTATAGATTGGTTGAAAAATGAGTTGAGTTAGCGCACCATTCATTATTTCCGGCGAAAATTCGCGGTAAAGACAGCTTTCGCCGCAAGCTTAAGTTCGCCGTGGATCGCGCCATGCGGTTCGTCTTCAAGGTCATCCTGGTTTTCGGCATCGCTATTCCCTTGGCACTAGCTTGGTCGCTCTACCTCGCCGTCGACCGGGAACCGATGGTGCGGCGCGCCGCCGAAATTACACCGTCGAATATCAAGCGGGCCCAGCAGGTTCTCGAACAGAACGACCCGCGTAGGCTGCGAGCGGGCACCCGCCGGTCGCTGACCCTCAACCAGCAGGACCTCGACCTTGCGGCCAACTATCTCGCGCACTTTTACGCCAACGGCAGCGCACGGCTGATCCTGCACAACGATAAAGCTGAACTAACCGCCAGCTTGCGTCCGCCGCGGCTCCCGGTGATATTTTACTTCAATGTAACGGCGATATTGACCGGAGACTCGCCTATACCGCGATTCGACGAGCTTCGCGTCGGCCGATTACTCATACCCGGGCTCATTGCAAATTGGCTCATGACTCGAGCGATTGTGCAGCTCCTGGGTAAGGATGCAGTCGATGCCGCAACGCAATCGGTCAAGAAAGTCGACTTAAGAAAGGGCCAGCTAACCGTTGCCTACGAGTGGCCATCCAACCTGGGAGAGGCCCTGCGAAGCGCCGCGCTCACCCCGGACGATCAAGAACGGCTGCGCGCGTATCAGGAACGCTTAACACTAATCGGCAATGCGCCGAAAGCTAAGAAGACTTCACTGGCAGAATTGTTGGTTGCCTTGTTTGAACTCGCGGAGGTACGTTCACGGCAAGGCGACCCGGTGGCGGAAAACCGCGCCGCGATCCTCGTGCTCGCTTTTTACGTCAACGGCAAGCCGCTCGGTATGATTCTGCCCGCCGCCAATGATTGGCCCCATCCCATGGGAGGGACAGTGACCCTAAACGGCCGCCACGACCTTTCGAAGCATTTCATAATCTCCGCCGCCTTGGCCGCGAAAGCCGGCGGGCCGTTTGCCGATGCCGTCGGCCTCCATAAGGAAATCGAAGACTCCCGGGGCGGCAGCGGTTTTTCGTTCAACGACATCGCCGCCGACCGCGCCGGTACGCGCTTCGGCGAATACGCCGTGATCGGCTCATCGGTAAGGCAACTACAGCAAAAACTCAGCGCGGGTATCAGCGAGAAAGACATCATGCCGGCGACCCAAGACCTGCCGGAGTTTATGCCCGAGGACGAATTTAAACGCCGCTTCGGCGGGGTCGATGCGCCGGAATACAAAAAGATGATGGCCGAGATCGAACGGCGCGTCGCGGCGCTGCCGTTTTACCGCTAACGCGGTAACACGCGACGCTGGCGTTATATTGCGGGATAGGTCTTGGCCAAGCCGTCGATAAACCCGCTCTCGTCGAGCCGGCGGCCACATGGGCCATACGCCGCAGACGCTGCCGACCATCATCAATTGGTTGAAGAACGCGTTGAAGTGATTGATCGGGGGTAACACGTCGGAAGCCCAGTCAAGTAGCGAGCAACAAATAAACGAAGCGCATTCGTTAACTTCGTGGCGGGAATCTCCTGTCCCATTCGTTTACGTATCCCGGCATTCCGGGACGTCCTCGCCCCGGAACATGCATACTGAAACCAGGGATTCCGTTTTAGCGTTGGAAATAGCGATGCGTAAGTGCAGCCTTAGCGCGAAGAACTTCCCAACGTCTCTCGATCGCGAGAAAACGGCAGGTGACCTCTTGAACGTTGGAGCCTTTTCGGCTTGCAATCTTTTTTGATTGGTTAGTCAGTCGAGATCGAAGGTCTTTTGCTTTTCCGGTGTATATAGGAACACCGGCACGAAAAAGCACAAATACACCTGGCTCGCGAGGAGCGTCGGACGCAGATAACGGATGTTCAGGCCTGCCCTCAAGTACGCTAACCAACTGATCCTCATAAGCCTTATCTTCATCAAACCGGAAATCCTGATCGTCTCGCATTGCCATTTCTTCTAACAAACATTTGACCAGTTGTCGATTCAGTTGTTACACTTCACTTCCATAAAGGGTCGCTTAATTCGAGACAGCGACGGTGTCGGAATGAACCAATAGATGCTTAGAAGCCAAGTCGTTGTTTCCCTATGATGATCACAACTCGACTCCCGTTCCGTTATGTTGGCACCAATCTCGCAAGGACGAATGTTAGCCGTCCTGTTCGAAACCCTTGCTTTGAGCTCACGGCACGAGCATAATCCGCCTCAATTAAACGGCTATGAAATACTGGCTCGCAGTGGGAACCCCACAAAACTGGAAAATCGCCTTCGACTTGGGTAACACGTGGGGACTAAAAAACAAGGGCCCACAAGCTGCAAATTGGAGGCAAGTTCAGATCGGAGACGTTTTAATCTTCTATTCCGTCTCACCGGTCAAAGGCATCATCGGCTACGGGGTTGTCCAACAAAAGTTGAAGCAGGATACACCGCTCTGGCCGGAAGAAACCGCCAAAGAGGAAGTGATTTGGCCCCTACGTCTTATCTTCGAAGTGCGAGCGTGCTTATCGCCGGACCGGTGGGTCGAAGACAAGGTTGTCAATGACAGAGTGAGCTTCCGTGCTAAAATGGGCTTTAGGCCATTACTTGATGATCTCGCAACAGAAGTGTTGGCGCCGTTCCAGGTCTCAACAGCGTCTGCTGATACCGAGCAATCGGTTCACAGTCAAATCATCGACTGGCTGCTGGAAATCGGTAGACTGCAAAACTACCTCTGTCAAAAAGAATACCCCATGGGCAAAGCGCGTCTTGACGCAGTGTGGAGGCGAGTCCAGCGCTCTGTCCCAAATTTTGTCTTCGAGGTGCAAGTCGGCGGCAACCTCTATCAGGCGCTGGCAAAACTCAAGCACGCTTCTGACATATGGAACAGCAACATTTATCTCGTACTTCTGGACGCAGGTAAAAAACAATTAGACGAACTTCTTTCAGGCACTTTTCACGAGATTCAAGATAAACTTCGAATTATTGACGACGCAACCGTTAAGCGCCTTATGACTCTGAAAAGAGAGATTCGAGAGATCGAATCGCGTCTTGGGATCACTCTACCTGCACCGTAATCGACAGCGCAGAGCAAACGATGGTCGGGAATAGTTCATCGTAATGACACCGTTTAATAATAGCGGAAGCGAAAGGAGCGCAAGCGATGGACACGCGAGCACTGAATGAATCGGAGATGAGTACGCTACTGGCGGCGCTTCGGCTGTGGCAGCGTGAATTGATCCGGAGCGGCTTACCGGAATGGGCAGACGAATACTTTAGAGACTGTGAACCCCTGACCCTCGACCAAATCGATGAGCTTTACGAGTTGCTCCGAGAAGTGAACCCATGAAGGAGTGCAAGGTTCCACGCTCGCCGATTGAACTACCTGAGTCAATGCGGTTCTCAGTGGTCTTTTGTGAAGCTTCACGCCCTTTAGTTACCACGGGCTCCTTGATCGTCGCCTCATCGCTCACGAGCGTGACGGCAATTTTTCCCGCATCTGCTCTGTCTCGCTGGATTAGGGTTTTCTATTGTCGACATTTTTCTGCTGCTATTGTTTTTTCTTTTGGCGATCTTGTCTTTAACGCCTCGGAATGATTTCTGACTTTCCGTACTTGCAGTCCGTTCTTTGACCAGAAAAGCGATTTTGCGCTTGTTTGGTTCTGGCTGAGTCATCAGTGGGCGAATGGCGTCAAAGACAATCTTGAATTGGGCGTCGTACTTGCTCTCTAGGGCGACGAGCTTTCTTGCAAGATCTTTGTGTGTTGCCAGACTAGCTATAGTCGCATGACATCTCGAAGATTACAAAGCGTTGATGTGGTTGTTTTCGTTTTCCGCCAGTATAGCCGGCGGGGAATCCGGTCGCTGACAGTCTATTCCTTACTTCTGAAACTGCTCCTTGGGAAAATTTGCCGTCGCCATGACGCCGCCGTCGACCACCAGCGGATGGCCGTAGATAAAGCTGGAATCGTCGCTGACCAGAAACAGCGCCGCTTTGGCCTGATCGTCCGCCGTGCCCAAACGGCCGGCGAGATTTTGAAAAGTCCGGCTGCCCGTCACGTCATCGTCGTATCCCACCGGCGAGCCGGAACGGTTGGGCACGACGCAGTTGACGCGAATATTATATGGTGACAGTTGGGTGGCCATGGCGCGCGTCATATTGATCACGCCAGCTTTGGCCGCCGCGTAGGCGATGCCGTCGGCTCGCCCTACCATTCCCGAGGTCGAGCCGAAATTGACGATCTTCCCGCCCCGTCCTTGCTTTCTCATTTCTTCGGCGACGTACTTGGTCACCAGGTATGGCCCTTTCAGGCTCACGGCGATGATCTTGTCGAACTCTTCTTCCGTGCTGTCGAAGATGTTCGCGTGGTCGGTCAGGGCCGCGTTGTTGACGAGTATATCGACGCCGCCGAATTTGCCGACGATTTTTTTTACCATCTCGCGCACGTCGGCGGATTTCGAAACGTCCCCCAGCACCAGCATCGCCTCTTGTCCGGTCTTGTTGATCTCGTCGACCACCGCCCGGCCGCGTCCTTCATGCATTTCGACGACGGCGATTTTGGCCCCTTCCGAGGCAAAAAGCTTCGCCATCGCCTTGCCGATGTTTCTTCCCGCGCCGGTGATCATCGCGACCTGTCCCTTGAGCTTCATCCCTTGCCGTCCTTTCGTTGAATTCGGAGTCCGCCAGAGAGTATCCGTCCCTCAGGCGGACTGTCAACTTGTCGCTCCATGTGACCTAGCGACGGAAAACAAACGCCGGTATCTCAACCCTGACCTCGTCCGGCAATGAGCTTAGCTCCCGTCCAAATCCGACGGCAGCCCAGCACGGCGAGGGTTAAAAACACGATTGCAATGGTCTTGACTCGGTAGCTGTCAACCAGCTTGACGACGTCCCGACCGACGATTTCTCGACTCAGGACACCGGTAAAAACGGCATAGATCACGATTGCAGCGATCACCCATCGCGTGATCGACCGGCCCGCGAAGCCCCCGCGGCAGATCAGGTAGACCGCTGGCAGCGCGCCCACACAGTGTTGTTTCCATGTAATCGGGGAATAGAGCAGAATCAGCAGCGAAACGGTCGCGCACTCGCAAAGTACCGCGAGATCCGTTCGACTGACCACCCTGTTCCGAAACAGGTAACCCACAACCAGGAGGCATACCGCCATCGTCAGCCCCGCCACTTTCGCAGCATTGGCCGGCGGCAGGTCGAGGAACTGCAAATAATAGCGACTCGGCGGCTGATTCGCCCGGCCGGGAGTGTCGCTCGTCTCGGGACGGCCGAGGTGACCATAGGGTAGATGCATCAGGTAGCGAGCGAGAGCGGGGCGAAGCGCGATATTCTCGACTTTCTCCGCACCGAGCGGCCCCCTGGAGGGATCGGCCTCCGTGATGCCGCGCGCGACTCCGGTAGTCCAGGCGCTCATCGCCCGAAGATATTGTTGCGGTCCCTGGACCAGCAGCGGCGCCATTGTGAACAAGGCGAAGGCTGCGGTGGACGTCAGAACCATTTTCCACTCCCGCTTGAGAGCGAAATAGGCGACGAAGAGAAGCGGCGTACACTTGAGGGCGGCCGCTGCGCCCAGACTGATTCCGGCCGCAACCTCGTGTTCCCGGGTCCAGAGATAGACAGCCAACCACGAAAGTGCCACGAGAGCGGTATTGACGCCGATCTCGGGAAGATCCCTTGAAAGGAAATTGATGTTCAAGGAGATCGCCAGGGTGGTCGCCCAGAACAGTCCGTCGGTATCGAGCGGTAGATGTTCTCTTGACAACTGATGCAGGACCCAGAAAAGAGCGGCAAGCGACAGCGGCGCAAGCAGGTACCCGATAATCTGAGCGAGATGAACAGGCAGCAGGGCCAGCGGAGCGTGAGCCATTGCCCAGAAAGGCGGATAAACAAAATTCAGGCCGTTTTCGTAAATGTATTCCCCTGCAAGCAACCGTCGGCCAAGCTCCCAATGCCTGAGAAAATCGCCGCGCGGCTCGAGCAGAATAGAAATCCAATACCCGATTATTGTCGCGCTGCCGACTGTAATTGGAATCCAACGCAGCCGCCGCATCGCCGGAGACGAATGGTTTAGCTGCACCGATTAATCTCTACCCCCGAGCCAGACTGGAACGCTTCATTGCCATCGAGTCTCGTAGACGGATTCCCATCGCTGGCGAGGTATTTTTGCCGGCTTTCATAGCTGTGTCATTAATTCACGGCCGCGATGCGCCCGGCGCAAGTCCGAATCAAATTTTGAGATCGTCCGGCGGCGTCGCCGAATAAACGTCGAAGGTGTTCAAGGTGCAGGCGAGCATCGCGTAGTAGCCGACGGTCGCGGTGAGCTCGACCATGCCCTTTTCGCCGAAGCGGCCGTAAATCGCCTGAAAGGTCGGCTCGCTGACCCGATGGGAGTGCAACATCTCGCGCACGAAGCTGACGATCTGCGCATCTTCCGTGGAAAAATGCTCGACGCTCTGCCGTTGATAAACGGCGCGGGTGGTTGCCAACGGAATACCGGCTTTCTGCCCGTGATTCACGTGGGCCGCCCACTCATGCTTGCAGTCGAGCTCCCGCGCCGCCACCAGAGCGGTCAGCTCGATCAATTTTTTCTCCAGGCTCGACTCGAAGCGCACGTAGCTGCCCAGATGCATCGTTCGATGCGCGATCTCGGGGCTATGGAGGAGCGCCCGCCATGGCCCGCCCACGACGCCGCGGCTTTGCGCGATGGCGTCGTAGACTTTCTGATTTTCCGGCGCCAGGTCCTCTTTCTTATCGATGGTAGCAATGCGCGCCATGGTTTCTCCTTCTCTAAGCGAGTTTGTCTTTCAGCCACTTCGTGACGATTCCGACGACCTCGTCGTTGGACTGCCCCTTCTTGCGACCCATGTGGCCGGCGCCGGGAATGATGCGAATATCCTTCGGGCTGCCATGCTCGGCCAACAGGTAAAAGTCGCTGATTGGGTGCTGATCGTCCTCTTTGCCGTTGATGCAGAGCAGCGGCGCGCAGGGCTGGTCGATCAAGCCTTGCGTCACCAGAGATAAAGTCGGGGCGATCTTCAGCGTCTCCTCCAGCGTCCTGACTCCGAAAATATAAGAGCGCGCGTCCAGAAGACTCGCCGGCCCCATGAGATATTGTGATGCCGTAACGGTGAGCGCCGGGCGCAGCCATTCTTCTTGAAACGTGCGGTGCACGCCCGCGCCATGGTTGACCGCCCCGCGCAGCCGCTTCGGTTCCGTATGAGCGAGCTTCGCCGCCCAGTAGCCGCCGAAACTGCCGCCCATGCAGGCGATCCGTTTGCCGTCGATGTCGGCGCGAGTTTCGAGATAATCCATCGCCGCCGAAAACGTCCGCTCGGCGCGCAGATCGTTGCCCAAACATGGATTCTCACCGGCGCCCGGCATATCGATGGTAAAGCAGGCGAGCCCCAGCTTGAGCAGCACGTCGTTGTTGGTCCGGCGATCTTCCTTCCAGCCGTCGACGCCGCCCCAATGCATCACCACCGGAGGACGATGAACGCCCCTGGGAATCTGCAAGTAGCCGACGACTTTCTTGCCTTCGAATGGAATCTCAATCCGCTCCAGAGGCGGCTCCATGGTCGGCGCGGCTCTGAGAAACGTC
>Ga0184633_10000719_pt1 | contig 12694 bp, 13 predicted proteins | sample PLM31_170_b1_FD_133156 | JGI IMG/M metagenome (GOLD analysis project Ga0184633, IMG submission 133156) | Groundwater sediment microbial communities from an aquifer in East River, Colorado, USA - PLM3-1_170_b1 | ecosystem: Environmental > Terrestrial > Soil > Riparian zone | place: USA: East...
CGCTTCAAGGACAGCCCCGAGCCCGCTCAGCCCGGCATGGTCCCGCCGGGTGCCGAGAACAAGGTCATGCATTCGTGCTTCCGCATCGGCGATACGGCGGTGATGGCTTCCGACGGCCGATGCCTGGGGAAGCCGAGCTTTCAGGGCTTCGCGCTGTCGATCACGGTGCCCAACGAGGCCGAGGCCGAGCGGTTGTTCGCTGCCCTGGGCGACGGCGGGCAGGTGCAGATGCCGATGGCGAAGACGTTCTTCTCCCCGCGCTTCGGTATGGTCGCCGACCGCTTCGGCGTGTCGTGGATGGTCGTTGTGATGCCTTGAGACCGCGAGGAGCGATGGCGATGCGATTCATGATGCTGATGATCCCCAAGGGGTACGAGAAAGCGACGCCGGGCACCATGCCGGACGCGAAGGCCGTTGCCGCGATGATGAAGTACAACGAATCCCTGCAGAAGGCCGGCGTGCTCCTCTCGCTCGATGGCCTCCACCCGCCCTCGATGGGCGCGCGCGTCTCGTTCCCCGGAGGGAAGGCCAAGGTGACCGACGGGCCCTTCATCGAGACGAAGGAAGTCCTCGGCGGCTACTGGATGATCGAGGTGAAGTCGAAGGCAGAGGCGGTCGAATGGGCGTCGCGCTGCCCCGCTTCGGAGAACGAAGTGATCGAGGTTCGCCAGGTGCAGGAGATGTCGGACTTCCCGCCCGATGTCAGGGAGGCTGCGGCAGGGTTTCCCGAGATGCAGCCGCAGTCCAAGCAGCGCAGGGGGTCGTGACGGCGTAGAGGAAGGTAAAGAACGCCCATAGCTGCTATCGTAGCTACAGGCTTCACCTGCACCCGCCGACCATTTCAGAATCCGGCGCGGCGCTACGCACACCCTCAACAAAGGAAGAACGATGAAGATCCTGGCGCGGCTCCTGATCTGCGCGACGGCGGCGCTCGTTGCTGGCGCGGCCCTCGCCCAGTCCTACCCGTCCAAGCCCGTGCGGCTGATCGTGGGGTTCCCGGCCGGTGGCCCGGCGGACATTTTCGGGCGGACGTTCGCGCACGCGCTGACTGCCGGCCTCGGCCAGCAGGTGATCGTCGAAAACAAGAGCGGCGTGGGCGGCGTCCTCGGCATCGACGCGGTGGCCAAGGCCCCGCCCGACGGCTACACGCTGGGGTTCAACAATCAGGGGTCCGTCGCGATGGCGCCGTTCGCGCTTTCGACCATGCCCTTCAACCCGCAGAAGGACCTCGCGCTGCTCACCACCGTGGTCAAGGTCCCCGAGGTCATCGTGGTAAATCCGTCGGTGCCGGTGACGAGCCTGCCCGAGCTCGTCGCCTACGCGAAGGCGAACCCGGGAAAGATCAACTTCGGCTCCGCGGGCGCGGGCGGCATCACGCATCTCGCGTGCGAGCTGCTCAAGGCCGAGGCGCGGGTGGATCTGCTGCACGTGCCGTACAAGGGTGCGGCGCCCGCCGTCAACGACCTGCTGGGCGGGCAGGTGCAGATGGGGATCTTCGATGTTCCGGTGGTGCTCCCGCACATCAGGTCGGGCAAGTTCAAGGCGCTCGCGGTGACGAGCGCGAAGCGGGCGCCATCCCTGCCCGACGTGCCGACCACCGCCGAGGTGGGTTACCCGAGGGTGCTCTCGGACAACTGGTACGGCCTGGTCGCGCCGGCGGGGACGCCGCCCGCCGTCCTCAAGCGGATTCACGAGGCCGCGATCGCGGCGCTGCATTCGCCCGCGGTCCTCGAGCAGTTCGCCAAAGTGAGCGGCATCGCCGCGCCTTCGACGCCGGAGGAATATGCGACTTTCCTCGCCGAGGAGCAGACGAGGTGGAGCGCGATCATCAAAGCGATCGGCTTCAAGGAGTAGCCGCGGCAGCCGGTCGGCGCACGACCCGCGGCACGCGCTGCACGCCCACCGGACGATGAGCGAACCGCCGCCGTCCTTCCACCCCTCGCCGAGCAAGCCCAGGCTCCGGCTGCCGCCGGGCGCCTGCGATGCGCACGTCCACGTCTTCGGGCCCCGGCGCACTTTTCCGTATGCGGAGAACCGCACCTTTACGCCCGCCGACGCGCCCAAGGAGAAGCTCTTCGCGCTGCACGCCGGGCTGGGCATCGAGCGCTGCGTGATCGTCCAGTCCGCCTGCCACGGCTTCGACAACGCCGCGGCGGCCGACGCGATCGCGGCGAAGAACGGCACCTATCGCGGGGTTGCGCTGCTGCCGACGACGGCCGACGACGCCGAGCTCCGGCGCCTCGACGCGCTCGGGTTCTGCGGGGTCCGGTTCAACTACATGAAGCATCTCGGCAAGGGCGCGCCGATCGAGGACGTGATCGGGCTCGGCCGCCGACTGGCGGAGCTCGGCTGGCACCTGCAGATTCATCTCGACAGCTCGCTGATCGAGGAAATGGGACCCTGGCTCAAGCGCTCGGCCGTCCCCGTGGTCATCGACCACATGGGACGCGTGGACGCTTCTCTGGGGCTCGACCAGCCGCCCTTCCGGCAGCTGCTCGACCTGCTGCGCGATGACCGGTTCCTGGTGAAGGTGAGCTGCGTCGAACGCAGCTCGCGCCGGGGCGCGCCCTACGAGGACGCGATTCCGTTTGCGCGAGCGCTGGTCGCGGAGTTCGGCGATCGAACGCTCTGGGGCACCGACTGGCCGCATCCGAACGTGGCGAGCGGAGTCCCCGACGACGGGCTGCTCGTCGACCTGCTCGCCGAGATTGCGCCATCGGCGGCGCAGCGGCAGGCGCTCCTGGTGGACAACCCGCAGCGCTTCTACCGCTTCGCATGACGAACCGGTTGCAGGACAAGGTCGCGATCGTGACCGGGGCCGGCTCGGTCGGCCCGGGCTGGGGCAACGGACGGGCGATCGCGGTCCGCTTTGCCGGAGAAGGGGCCAAGGTCTTCGCGGTAGATCGCGATCTCCAGAAGCTCGCCGAGACCGTCTCCCTCGTCCGGGATTCAGGTGGGGTGATCGAGACCCAGCGGTGCGACGTGACCGACAGCAGCGCGGTCGCCACCATGGTGCAGGCGTGCGTCGACGCTTGGGGCCGCATCGACGTGCTGGTCAACAACGTCGGCGGTTCCGCGCCCGGCGGCCCGGTCGAGATGTCGGAAGAGGTCTGGGATGCCCAGGTCGACCTCAACCTCAAGAGCGTCTTTCTGACCTGCAAACACGTCCTGGCCGTCATGGAGCGGCAAGCGAGCGGGGCCATCGTCAACGTCGCGTCGACGTCCGGCCTGCGTTGGACCGGCGCCGCGCAGGTGGCGTACGCAGCGACGAAGGCCGGCGTGATCCAGCTCTCCCGGGTCGTCGCCGTTCAGTACGCGGCCAAGGGGATCCGAGTCAATACCGTCGTGCCCGGCCAGCTGCACACGCCGATGGTGGAGGCCCGCCTCGCCCGGCAGCGGGCAGGCGGCGACGTGGAGGCGCTGCTTCGCCAGCGGCAGGCACGCATCCCCACCCCCTTCATGGGCGATGGGCGGGACACCGCGAACGCCGCGCTGTTCCTCGCCTCCGACGAGGCTCGCTTCATCACGGGCACCGAGATCGTCGTCGACGGCGGGATGACGATCCGGTGCGATTGAGGACGACCGCTAGAGCATCCGCTGCACGACGCGGCTGAACATCGTCCGCTTGGTGTTGCGGAAGCTCGGCCGCACCCGGTCGCTCCACGCCGTATGCCGAACCGCGAGCCACGGGGGGCTCCCCAATGTTTCCGTGGTGACGAGCTCGTAGCACGAGTGGTAGCGCGGCGCGCCGTCCAGGTTCAGGAGCCGCTGAGCGCGGATCGCGCCCGGCACGGCGGCGAGGCCGGGAAGGTGTTCGTGGTCGTACCAGTCGTTCAGATCGGTCTCCGCCTCCGGCACGACGTCGGTCTCGACGACGTAGTGGAACGCGGGCGTCGCCCCGTGCGAGGCACCAGGGATGTCCTGCAGGCGGACATACCGCGCAGCCTCGACCTCGGCGACGCCGGTGGCGACCGCGAACCCCTGGGCGAGCGGCCCGCGCTCGAAGCGCGTTGCCTCGCGCAACCAGAGATAGGCATAGAGCTCACCGCCGTCCAGGCTCAGGTTGACGGTCACGGCGGCCGCCGGCAGCTTCTGCGACCGCGCGGCGTCCGTCAGGGCGTCGACACTCCGGTCCGGCGCCGGCAGCGGCACCCGGCACTTGAATACGACGACGTCTGCGGTCTCGCTGTTCACGGCGCTGCCTCGTCCGGCGCGGGAGTCTACGCCGCCGCCGCAGCGCGTGTGACCGGTTGTCACAACCCCGGGTCGACCTGCTTCGCTACACTGGCGAAAAAGGAGGCCTACGATGACGCGTCAGCTGCTCGCCACCCTGCTCCTCGCCATTCCCCTCGCCACCGCCGGCGACGAGCCCGACGCTTGCGCCACCCTCGACGAGCTCTCGGCCGCGATCCACACGGCGCGATTGACCGCCTGGGGCTCCTACACGGCGGCCGTCGAGGCGCGGCAGGTCGCCGGACCCGCGGTCGACGACCTCACCCTGACCGAGTTCCAGGCCGGTCGAGTGGTCGACCGGATTCTCGAAGCCCGCGAGATCCTCACGCGCCTGCAGCGCACCCTCGCCTGCTCGCCGCTCGCGTAGCGCGCCGCAGCGGCGGCCGCGCTCGTCGGCTTCGAGGTCGAAGCGGTACTCGTTCGCGCTCGAATCGCGGTGGTTCACCCGCCGACGAGGTGTCTTAGAATCAGCGACACCTTCCGACATCCATCACCGTGCAGCGCACCTATTCGGCGGAGGCACCGATCACGGTCGACCAAACCCTGGCCGGTCCCTTGCCGCCGCACGAGCGCACGCTGCCGGGTATGCTGCGACGCCAGGCCGAGCGCTTCGGCGCACAGCCGCTGCTGTCGATCGCCGGCGTGCAGTGGCGCCATCGCGATGCCGCCGACGCCGCGGCGCAGCGGGGTGCCGCGCTGCGCGCGGCCGGCGTCGCCCGGGGCGACTGCGTGGCCGTGCTGTGCTCGAACCGCATCGAGCTCCTGGAAGTCGTTCTCGGCTGCGGCTGGATCGGCGCGGCGTCGGTCCCGATCAACACGGCGTCGATGGGGCCGCAGATCGAGTACTACCTGTCCAACAGCGGCGCCCGGCTGCTCGTGGTCGAGGACCGCTTCGCCGACCGGCTCGGCCCGGCCGACCTCTCGCGCACCCGACTCGAGCGGATCTGGGTCGTCGGTGATGCGGCCGGGCTCGGCTCCGCCCTCGGCGGCGTGCCGTGCGCGCCGTACCCGTCCGCGACCGATGCCGCCGACCCCGCGGACGTCCTGCCCGGCGAGACGCTCGCGATCCTCTACACCTCGGGCACCACGGGTCCGGCCAAGGGCGTGACCTGCCCGCAAGCGCAGTACTACTGGTGGGGCGTCAACACCGCGCGCATCCTCGGCGTGAGCGCGAGCGACGTGCTGGGCACGACGCTGCCGCTGTTCCACATCAACGCCCTGAACACCTTCGCCCAGGCGTCGCTCACCGGTTGCCGGGCGGTGTTCGAGACGCGCTTCTCCGCCTCCGACTTTTGGCGGGCAATGCACGCCTGCGACGCGACGGTCGCCTACCTGCTGGGCGCGATGGTGCCGATCCTGCTCGCGCAACCGGAGGGCCCGGCCGAGCGTGCTCACCGGGTCCGGATCGGCCTCGGGCCCGGTGTGCCCGCTGCGGCGTGCGACGCGTTCCGTTCGCGCACCGGCGTCATGCTGCTCGAAGGCTACGGATCGACCGAAACCAACTTCGTCATCGCCACCGCCGCACACTCGCCGCGCACCGGCGTGATGGGCTGGCTTCAGCCGGGCTTCCAGGCCCGGGTGGTCGACGGGCACGACGTCGAGCTGCCGCCCGGCGACGCGGGCGAGCTCGTGCTGCGGGCCGACGAGCCGTTTGCATTCGCGACCGGCTACTTCGGCATGCCCGACAAGACGGTTGAAGCGTGGCGCAATCTCTGGTTTCACACCGGCGACCGCGTGGTGCGCGAGGCCGACGGCGCCTTCCGCTTCGTCGATCGGATCAAGGACGCGATTCGCCGGCGCGGCGAGAACATCTCTTCATACGAGGTGGAGCAGGTGCTGCTGAGCCATCCGGACGTCGGTGCCGTGGCGGTCTACCCGGTGCGCTCCGAGCTCGCCGAGGACGAGGTCATGGCAGCGCTGATCCCGCAACCGGGACGCGAGGTCGATCCCGCGGAGCTCGCGCGTTTCTGTGCCGCCCGCCTGCCGCACTTCGCGATCCCGCGTTACATCGATGTCGTGAGCGACCTGCCGCGCACCGAGAACGGCAAGGTGCAGAAGTACAAGCTGCGGGAGCGCGGCGTCACGCCGTCCACCTGGGACGGCCAGCCGCAGCGCGCATCGCCCGCGTTGTAGTTAAATAGCGGCTCGCCGGCGAGCGCAAGGAGGACGACGGGATGGGCAAGTACCGCGACGATCCGGGGCTGGTCGCCGGCCTGGTGCAGGACGACCAGGTCCACCGGGACGTCTACATCGACCAGGAGATCTTCGATCTGGAGATGGAGCGCCTGTGGTCGCGCACCTGGATCTACGTCGGCCACGCGAGCCAGGTGCCCCGGCCGGGCGATTACATCACCGCCGACGTTGCCACGCTGCCGGTGATCATGGTGCGCCATACCGACGGCTCGCTGAAGGTGCTGATGAACCGCTGCGCCCACAAGGGCACGCGGCTGGTGACCGACGCCGCGGGCAGCGTCGGGCGCGCGTTCCGCTGCCCGTACCATTCCTGGACCTACCGGACCGACGGCACGCTGATCGGCATGCCGCTCCCTCGCGGGTACGACGGCACCCGCATGCAGGAGTGCTCCGCCGCGAAGGGGCTGACCCCCATGGGTGCGGTCGCCGAGTACCGCGGCTTCGTGTTCGCGCGCCTGTCGGCGGGCGGCCCTTCGTTCGAGGACTACTTCGGCGACTCGCTCTCGTCGATGGACAACATGGCGGACCGCTCGCCCGAAGGCGAGCTCGAGATCGCCGGCGGCTGCCTGCGCTACCTGCACAACTGCAACTGGAAGATGTTCATCGAGAACCTGAACGACACCATGCACCCCATGGTGGTCCACGAATCCTCGGCCGGCACCGCGAAGAAGCTCTGGGAGGGCAAGCCCGCAGCCGAACCGAAGCCGATGGCCGTCGAGCAGTTCGTGCCGTTCGTGTCCGATTACAAGTTCTTCGACGACATGGGCGTGCGGGTGTTCGCCAACGGCCACAGCTACACCGGGGTGAACTTCTCGATCCACTCCAGCTACTCCGCGATCCCCGGGTACGAAGAGATGATGACGAAGGCCTACGGCGCGGAGCGCGCGCGCGACATCCTGCGCACTTCGCGCCACAACACCGTGTACTTCCCGAGCCTCACCATCAAGGGCGCGATCCAGGCGATCCGCGTCGCGCGCCCGCTCGGGCCGGACCGCACGCTGATCGAGTCCTGGACCTTCCGGCTCAAGGGGGCGCCGCCCGAGCTGCTGCAGCGGACGCTGATGTACACGCGGCTGATCAACTCGCCGATGTCGGTGGTCGGCCACGACGACCTTTACTCCTACCGCAACATCCAGGAAGGCCTGCGCTGCACCGGCAACGACTGGGTCAGCCTGCATCGCGACTTCCGTCCCGACGAGATCGACGCCGCCGACCTCACCACCAACGGCACGAGCGAGATCTCGATGCGCAACCAGTTCCGCGCCTGGGCGCGCTACATGGCCGCCGCGCCGGTCGCCGCGACATGAGCCCGCCGGGCCGCCCCAAGGGCGAATCCCGAGCGCGCGAGCCGCGAGGGTAGTCCGATGAGCGCGCAGCCGACGCGCGAGGAGATCGTCGACTTCGTCTACCGCGAGGCGCGCCTGCTCGACGAGAAGCGCTTCGACGAGTGGTACGAGCTGTTCACCGACGACGCCTACTACTGGATCCCGTCCGCACCGGGCCAGGCCGACGGGCTGAACCACGTATCGCTGATGTACGAGGACAAGCTGCTGCTCAAGCTGCGCATCGAGCGCCTGAAAAATCCCAAGTCGTACTCGCAGCATCCCGAGAGCCGGCCCCACCACGTGCTGCAGCGGCCGGAGATCGAGTCGGAGGACCCGGCGGCGCGCCAGTGGGTAACGCGCACGCCGTTCGTCTATCTGGAGACGCGCGGCGACGACCAGCAGGTCTACGGCGGGATCGCGCTGCACACGCTCGTGCTCGTCGACGGCCGGCTGCGCATCCGCCAGAAGCGCATCAACCTGGTGAACTGCGACGCGGCGCTGCCCTCGGTGCAGATGTTCCTCTGAGGACGCCGGCGTGGACCATCGGACAGCCCTCCTTACCGGCGGCAGCGCCGGGATCGGCGCCGCGATTCTCCGGCGGCTTCTCGATGCCGGCTACGAGGTCATTTCGATGGATCGCGATCCTGCGGCGTTGTCACACCCGAACCTGCAAGGCGTGATGGTGGACCTCTCCGACGCGGCCGAAACGCGGCGCATCGCGCAGGACTGCGCCCGGCGCCATCCCGCGACGGTGGTGATCCACAACGCGGGCGCGGTGCTGGAGCGTCCGCTCGAAGAGGTCCGACCGGCGGATGTGGACGCGCTGGTGGCGCTGCATCTGGCCGCGCCGATTGCGTTGGTCCAGGCCAACCTCCCGGCGATGAAGGCGGCGCGTTTCGGGCGCATCGTGCTGGTCTCCACGCGGGCCGTGCTCGGCCTCGCCAACCGCACGGTCTACTCTGCGACCAAAGCGGCGATGCTCGGCATGTCGCGCACCTGGGCCCTGGAGCTCGGCCCGCACGGCATCACCTCGAACGTCGTCGCCCCCGGACCGATCGCGGACACCGCGGTGTTCCACAGCCTGATCCCGGCCGACAGCCCGAAGCTTCCGGGCATCATCCAGTCGATCCCGGTGAAACGCCTGGGCAAGCCCGACGACGTGGCGCGCGCGGTGATGTTCTTCGTCGATCCCGAGGCTTCCTTCGTTACCGGGCAGACGCTGTTCGTCTGCGGCGGCACGTCGGTGGGCAGCATCACCTACTAGGACGACGGTGACGTGCTTCACCCTGCCGCCGTCCGCCCCGCCAAGCCCAGGTAGGTCTCGACCACGCGCGGGTTGGCCATGAGCTCGGCCGCCGTGCCCTCGAGCACCGTCTCGCCGGTCTCCAGCACGTAGCCGTAGTCGGCCACCTGGAGCGCCGCGCGGGCGTTCTGCTCGATCAGCAGGATCGAGACGCCGGCGGCCCGCAGGTCGGCGATGGCGCGGAACATCTCCCTCACCACCAGCGGTGCGAGCCCGAGGCTCGGCTCGTCGAGCATCAACAGCTTGGGGCGGGCCATGAGGGCCCGCCCTAGCGCCAACATCTGGCGCTCGCCGCCGGAGAGCGTGCCGGCCAGCTGCTTGCGCCGCTCCTTGAGCCGCGGAAAGCGGCCGTAGACCGCCTCGAGGTCCGGCTCCAGCGCGGTGCGGCGGCGGCAGCGCTGAAACGCGCCGAGCATCAGGTTGTCTTCCACGGGCAGCTCGCCGAAGAGCTCGCGTCGCTCCGGCACCAGGCAGAGGCCCCGCTGAACGCGGGTCTCGACCGGCACGCCTGCAAGGACGGCGCCGGAAAAGCGCACCTCTCCCGTGCAGCGAAGCAGCCCCATGACGGCGCCGAGCAGCGTGGACTTGCCGGCGCCGTTGGGGCCGATCACCGTGACGATGGCGCCCTCCGGAACTTGCAGGCTGGCGCGGTGCAGCCCTTCGACGCGGCGATAGAACACGCGCAGGTCGCTCACTTCGAGCAGCGCGCTCATTCGACGCCTCCGAGATACGCCTCCAGCACCGCCGGGTCCGACTGGATCTCCGCCGGCAGGCCTTCCGCCAGCTTCTCGCCGAAGTCCATGACCACCAGCCGGTCCACCAGCCCCATCACGAAGTCCATGTCGTGCTCGACGAGCAGGATGCTCGTGCCTTCGTCGCGCAGCCGGCGAAGCAGCGCGGCCAGCGCCTGCTTTTCCGCGTACCGCAGCCCCGCCGCCGGCTCGTCCAGGAGCAGCAGCGTCGGATCGGCGCTGAGGGCGCGCGCGAGCTCGACCAGCCGCTGCGTCCCGAGCGGCAGGCTCCCCGCCGCGTCGTTGGCGTGCGCCTTCAGGCCGACCCGCTCGATCTGGCGCGCGGCTTCCGCCAGCAACCGCCCCTCCTCCGCGCGCTCGGCGCGCAGCATCGCCCGCAGGGTGCCGTGTCGACCGCGCAGATGCGCGCCGATCGCGACGTTCTCGAGCACCGACATCGCGCCGACCAGGTTGACGTGCTGGAAAGTCCGAGCGATCCCCCGGCGCGCCACTTCGGGCGGCCGCAGCCCGTCGATGCGCGCGCGCTGGAACGAGATCCTGCCGCCGTCGGCCGGCAGGACGCCGGTGATGAGGTTGAACATCGTGCTCTTGCCGGCGCCGTTCGGGCCGATCAGCCCGAGAATCTCGCCGCTGCGCATCTCGAAGGACAGGTCCCGCACCGCGACCAGTCCGCCGAAGTGCTTCGTTGCGCCCTGCACCTCCAGCAGCGGCTCGCCCGCTTGCGGCAGGCGCCGCCTCGGCAGCGGCTCGCTTTGCGGCGCGATCGCACGCCGGCGCGGCGCGATCGTCCAGCGCGCGAGCACCGGCGCGAGGCCCGTGGACGCGCGCTGCAGGAGCAGCAGCATCAGCACGCCGAACACCACGATCTCGTAGTTGCCGCTGGCGCCGAAGCTGGTGGGCAGCACGTCCTTCAGCCACTCCTTCAGCACCGTCAGGATCGAAGCGCCGATCACGGCGCCCCACACGTAGCCCGCGCCGCCGACCACGGCCATGAACAGGTACTCGATGCCGGCATTGACGTTGAACGCGCCCGGGCTGACGAAGCGCAGAAAGTGCGCGTAGAGCCAGCCCGATACGCCCGCGAACAGCGCGGCGTAGAGGAACACCACCGTCTTCAGCCGCAAGGTGTCGACCCCGAAGCTCTCCGCCATGACGCCGCGGAAGCGCAGCGCCCGGATGGCGCGGCCGGAGCGTGAATCGAGCAGGTTCGACGCCGCCACCAGCAGGGCAAGCGCGATCGCCCAGATCAGGTAGTAGATCTTCGGCCCGGTATCCAGCTTCGCCCCGGCGAGCGAGATCGGCGGCAGGCCCGGCAACCCGGTGTACCTGCCCAGCAGCTCCATGTTGCCGAACAGGAAATAGATGGCGATCCCCCAGGCGATCGTCGAGATCGGCAGGTAATGCCCCGACAGGCGCAGCGTGATGGCGCCGAGAAACAGCGATACCGCGCCGACGATCGCCAGGCCGGCGACCAGGGCGAGCCAGGGCGACGCCGCGTACTTGGTCGTGAGCACTGCAGTCGCGTACGCGGCGAGGCCGGCGAACACCTGCTGCCCGAACGACATCACCCCCGCGATGCCGGTGAGCAGCACCAGGCCGAGGGCGATCATCGCCGCCAGGCCGATGTAGTTCAGCAGCGTGACCTGGAACTCGGACAGGACGAGCGGCGCGGTGGCGATGAAGACGGCGAAAGCGAAGAGCGCGACGCGCGCCGGAATCACTCTTCCTCCTCCTCCTCGACGTGCCGCGAGCGCAGCGACAGCCACACCAGCGGCGGGATGATGATCGCGAACACGATGGTTTCCTTGAAGGCGCTGGACCAGAACGAGGCGTAGGCCTCGAGGAGGCCCAGGACCACGGCGCCCGCCACCGCCAGCGGGTAGCTCGCCATCCCGCCGAGGATCGCGCCGACGAAGCCCTTGAGGCCGATCAGGAACCCGGTGTCGTAGTAGATCGTGGTGATCGGCGAGATCAGGATGCCCGACACCGTGCCGATGAATGCCGCGAGCAGGAAGCTGAGGCTGCCGGCGAGCTCGGTGCGGATTCCCACCAGCCGGGCGCCGACCCGGTTCACCGCCGTGGCGCGCAACGCCTTGCCGTAGAGCGAGCGCCCGAAGAAGACCCACAGCACCAGCATCACCACGACGCTCGCGAAGATCACCCAGAGGCTCTGCGCGCTCGCCTCGATCACGCCGAGCTTGAAGCGCGCGTCCGAAAAGCTGGCCGAGCGCAGCCCCTCGCCGCCGAAGAACACCAGCCCCAGCCCGCTGAGCGCGTAGTGCACCGCCATCGAAGCGATGAACAGCACCAGGATCGAAGCGTTGGCGAGCGGCTGGTAGGCGATGCGATACACGATCGGCCCGAGCGGGACCACCAGCCCGATGACGAGCAGCACCTGCCAGACAAGATCGACCTTGCGCGGCGCGGCCCACCAGGCGAGCGCCGCGATCGCACACGGCAGCAGCACGTAGCCGGCGAGGATCGTCGGCAGGCGGCGCAGCGCCCGGTCGCGCACTGCCGCCGCCGCATCGAACGCCGCAGCGACCAGGCCGCCCCCGACCAGCACGTAGACGACCCCGGGCAGCTGGCCCGCCTGCAGCAGCGCCAGCGACAGCGCCGCATACGAGATGAACTCGCCCTGCGGGACGAAGATCACGCGCGTCACCGAGAAGACGAGCAGCAGCGCGAGCGCGAGCAGTGCGTAGATCGCGCCGTTGGTGATGCCGTCCTGCGCGAGCCACAGGGCGATGTCGGCGCTCATCGCGTCCCCATGGAAACCGGGGGCCGCGCGGCCCCCGGGGAGTTCCGGCGCCGCGGAACCGTCACTTCATCAGGCGCCAGGAGCCGCCGTCGACGTACACCAGCACCCGGGCGCGCTCGTCCAGGCC
>Ga0184633_10000720_pt1 | contig 12691 bp, 13 predicted proteins | sample PLM31_170_b1_FD_133156 | JGI IMG/M metagenome (GOLD analysis project Ga0184633, IMG submission 133156) | Groundwater sediment microbial communities from an aquifer in East River, Colorado, USA - PLM3-1_170_b1 | ecosystem: Environmental > Terrestrial > Soil > Riparian zone | place: USA: East...
GTCATCGAGGTCGCCTTCGACAAGATCGCGAAGGCGGTGCTCGAGGGTCAGGCAGACCTCGGGCTCCTGATCCACGAGGGGCAGATCACGCACCAGCAGATGGGCCTGGTCAAGGTGCTCGACATGGGGCAGGAGTGGGAGCGCGATTCGGGGCTGCCGCTGCCGCTCGGCATCAACGTCATGCGGCGTGACTTGGGCGACGCCGTGCACCGGAAGCTGTCGCAGGCGCTGCGCGACTCGATCGACTACGCCTACGCGCACGTGGACGAAGCGCTCGAATACGCCATGCGATACGGCCGGGGGATCGACAAGGAGACCTGCAGGAAGTTCGTCCTGATGTACGTCAACGACTACACGAAGCGCCTCGGGCCCGACGGCAAGGCCGCCCTCGAGCGCCTCTACGCACTCGCCCACGCCAAGAAGCTGATCCCGATCATCCCGCCCGTCGACCCGATCTAGCCTGCCCGCTAATAGACCTTTAAGATCTCGTACTCGGTGGTGCGCTGGACGGGGGTGAAGCCCGCCTCCCGGATCAGCATCACGATCTCGTCCACCGTGATCTTGTTGACGTAGTCGGCCGCGGCGTGGACGTTCTCCTCGAAGAGCGTGCCGCCGAAGTCGTCCGCCCCCCAGTGCAGCGCGATCTGTCCGGCCCGCTTGCCCTCGGAAAACCACGAGGCCTGCACGTGCGGGAAGTTGTCGAGGTAGAGCCGCGAGGCCGCGAGCATCCGGAGATACGCGTTCGGACCCTTGTGGGTCTTGATCCACTTCTCGAGAAGCGTGTTGCCCGGCTTGAAGGACCACGGCACGAAGGCGGTGAAGCCCGCGTATTCGTCCTGGAGCTCCCGGATCGCGTCGAAGTGGTCCAGGATGTCCTCCGGCGTCTCGACGTGGCCGTACATCATGGTCGCCGTGGATTTGAAGCCCTGCCGGTGGGCCTCGCGGTGGACGTCGAGCCAGGCCCGCGGCCCGCCCTTCTTGGGCTCGATCCGCTTGCGCACCCGCTCCGACAGCACCTCGGCGCCGCCGCCGGGCAGCGTCGCCTGGCCCGCCGCCTTGAGCCGGGCCAGTACGTCGGGCATCGAGAGCGATGAGACCTCCGCCATCGTCATGATCTCCGACGCGGTGAAGAAGTGCGGCGTCACCTGCGGAAAGCGGCGCCTCGTTTCGGTCACGAGGGACAGGTAGTACTCGAGGGGAAGGGTGGGGTTATGTCCGCCCTGGAGGAGCACGGTCGTCGCGCCCCGCTCGGCGGCGAACTCGACCTTCTGGAGGACCTCCTCGACCGTCAGCGTCCAGGCCTCGGAGTCGCCCGGCTTGCGGTAGAAGGCGCAGAACTGGCAATCGGTCACGCAGACGTTGGTGTAGTTGGGGTTCGAGTCGATGACGAAGCTGACCTGTTTCTCCGGATGGGCGCGGAAGCGCGCCTCCTGCGCCAGCGCGCCCAGGTCGAGGAGTGGCGCCTCGGTCAGGAGCCACAACCCCTCGGCGCGGTCGAGCCGCTTGCCGGCCTTGGCCTTCGCGCGGATCTCTGCCAGCACGGGCTAGTTCCAGACCTTGACGACGTTGTAGAGCGCGTCCCGCTCGACCGCGACCTTGCCCGCGTCGCGGATCATGCGAAGGATCTGCTCCTGGGCCAGGCCGGGGGGGCTCTCGGCCTGCGCCATGTGGGCGATCTTCTCGTCTTCGAGCGTGCCATTGACGTCGGACGCGCCGAAGTGGAGTGCGACCGACGCCGTCTCCTCGCCGATCATGACCCAGTAGGCCTCGATGTGCGGGAAGTTGTCGAGCATGAGTCGCGACGCCGCGATGGTGCGGAGATCGTCCGTCGGCGGGGTCTGGCGCGGCACGAGCTTCGTCGTCCCGACCTGGTAGGCGAGGGGAATGAAGGTGAGGAAGCCTCCGCTCTTGTCCTGCTGCTCGCGCAGGCGCACGAGGTGCTCGACCCGCTCGGCCATGGTCTCGATGTGTCCGTAGAGCATGGTGGCGTTGGTCTTGAGTCCAAGCGAGTGCGCGATGCCGTGGATCTCCAGCCAGCGGTCGGCATCCGCCTTGCCTGTGTAGTGCAGCTCTTTCTGGAGCCGCTTGGAGAAGATCTCCGCCCCGCCACCCGGCATGGACTGAAGCCCCGCCTTCTTGAGCCGCGTCAGCGCTTGGAGGGGCTCGATCTTCCAGCGCCGCCAGAGGTAGTCGATCTCGGCCGCCGTGAAGGCCTTGATCTGGGTCTCGGGGCGGGCAGCGTGGATGGCCCCGATCATCCGCTCGTAGTAGTCGAAGGGCCAGTCGGGGTGGTGGCCGCCGACGATGTGCGCCTCGCGCGTGCCCGGCTTGATCATCTCCAGCACGTCCTCGATGGAGTTCTCGAACGCGCCCTCTTCGCCTTTCTTCCGGGCGAAGTCGCAGAAGGAGCACGACAGCACGCAGACGTTGGTCGGGTTGATGTAGCGGTTCATCACGAAGAAGACCCGCTCACCGTGCAGCCGCGACTTGGCGAAGTCCGCCATGCGGCCGAGACCGTGAAGGTCTTCGGTCTCGAAGAGGAGGAGCCCGTCTTCCCTCGACAGCCGGGCGCCCCCACGGACCTTGTCCCAGACAGGGACGAGGCGGGAGTCGCGGAAGAGCAAGGGGACGGGTTCGGCAGCCAGCACGTGCTGATTCTAAGTGGAGGAATTCGGCCAAGTCAAGGAACCCCATGCCTTGACGCCTCAGAGGCGCTGTGTAATAGTCCCCGCGGTGTTCGTGGTCCCGTCCCACCCAAGGAGGTGCTGGTGGCCCAGGTCCTGAGAAACATCGCGCGGAAGATCGACGCTCTCGATGATCGCTTCGGCCGGCTGGTCTCGTGGATCATGCTCTTCATGGTGCTGGTGGTCTTCACCGATGTCGTCTTGCGTTACGCCTTCCGCACGAGCGCGGTCTGGCTGCAGGAGCTCGAGTGGCACCTCTTCGGCGTCGTCTACATGCTGGCGGCCGGTTACACCATGCTCTACAACGAGCACGTGCGGGTGGACATCGTCTACTCGCGTTGGTCGGTGCGCAAGAAAGCCTGGTCGGATTTCATCTTGTACCTCGTCTTCTTTTACCCGTCGGCGATCATGATCGTCTGGACCAGCATCCCGTTCGTGCGGGACTCCTTCCGGGTCTTCGAAGGCTCGCCTGACCCCGGCGGCATCCCGCTGCGCTTCCTGCTCAAGTCGGTGATCATCGTGGGCTTCGTGGTGCTCATGATCCAGGCCTTCTCGCAGACGGTGAAGAACTTCTTTTGGGCGATGGGGTGGGAAGAGCCCGAGGTTCGGGTGAAGGAGATCTACTGATGCCCGGCCTCGACCAGACGCTCGCGGCGCTGATGTTCGCAGGGATGATCGCCTTCCTCTTCTTCGGCTTCCCCGTCGCGTTCAGCCTGATCTTCACGGGGCTCTCCTTCGGCCTGACGGGCATGGCGCTCGGCGTGCTGAACACCAATTTCTTCGACATCCTGCCGCTCCGCATCTGGGGCACCATGACTAACTTCACTTTGCTCGCCGTTCCCCTCTTCGTCTTCATGGGGGTGGCCCTCGAGAAATCGGGCTTGGCCGAGGAGCTGCTCGAGACCATGGCGCTGCTGTTCGGCAAGATGCGGGGCGGCATCGCGATCTCGGTCGTCGTCGTGGGCGCGATCTTGGCGGCCTCGACTGGCATCGTGGGCGCCAGCGTTATCACCATGGGCCTGGTGTCGCTGCCGACCATGATGCGCCGGGGCTACCAGAAGGAGCTGATCACCGGAACGATCTGCGCCTCGGGCACCCTCGGCCAGATCATCCCGCCGAGCGTCATCCTCATCCTGCTCGGCGACATCATGGGCGTGTCGGTGGGCGATCTCTATATCGGCGCCGTCTTTCCCGGTCTCCTGCTCGTCGGCCTTTACATCATCTACATCACCATCCTGGGAATGGTGAAGCCCGAGTGGGCCCCGCCCATCCCCGCCGAGGAGCTGGCGGCCTTCCGGAGCGATGCCCTCAAGCGCGTCACGATCGCGCTCATCCCCGCGCTGGTCCTGATCGTGGGTGTCCTGGGCTCCATCTTCGCCGGCATAGCCTCGCCAACCGAAGCGGCCTCCGTGGGCGCGGTGGGTGGGCTGGCGCTGACCATCGCCAAGGGGCGCTTCTCCATGCCCATGCTGCGCGGGGTGATGGAGACCACGACCCGCATCACGAGCCTGGCGTTCATCATCCTGGTCGGCGCCAACTGCTTCGGCTTGATTTTCCGCGGGCTCAACGGTGACCACCTGATCCAGAACTTCCTCAAGGGACTGCCGCTCGGCCCCTACGGCGTCCTGGCGGTGGTGATGTTCGTCATCTTCATCTTGGGTTTCTTCATCGACTTCTTCGAGATCTGCTTCATCCACGTGCCGATCCTGACGCCCGTCCTCGTGACCCATTTCGGCTTCGACCCGGTCTGGCTCGGCGTGCTCATCGGCGTAAATCTCCAAACCTCGTTCCTGACGCCACCTTTCGGATTCGCGCTCTTCTACCTGCGGGGCGTTGCGCCCCCCGAGATCACCACGCCGCACATATACCGCGGCGTCATCCCGTTCGTGGCGCTCCAGGTCATCGGCCTGACCCTCGTCATCGCGTACCCATCCCTCGCCACCTGGTTGATCCGGGCACTCCGCTAGAGGCGTCAACGGAACTACGAAGGGCGGAGCCGTGAGGCTCCGCCCTTTCTGCGTCTGCCGCTTCCTGCCGGCTAGGCGGTCGCGATCTGACTCTGGTAGGCCGCGTCAGAGATCAGGCGCCAGTCGTTTTGCTGGTTGTAGAACTTGTTCACCGAGGCATAGACCTTCTTGGCCTGGGGCGTCTTTTCCGACTCTTCCTTGATGACCTGGTCGGAGAGCTTCTTCAGCTCCTTCAGCGTCCCGCTCGAGACCTGCACGAGCTCGACCTTGCCCTTGAAGTCCGTCTTCAGCTTCTGCAGGGCGATGGCGTTCTTCGCCTCGTACTCCATGAGGCCGGTCACCTGCATGGTCTCGCAGGCGTGGTCGAGGATGGCCTTGAGATCGGCCGGCAGCGCGTCATAGGCCTTCTTGTTGAAGCCGAACTCGCCCGTGGTCCCGGGCTCGTGCCAGCCGGGGTAGTAGTAGTAGCGGGCCGCGTTCTGGAGGCCCAGCTTCATGTCGTCGTGGGGGCCGACCCACTCGGTCGAGTCGATGACGCCGCGCTCGAGGGCGGTGTAGATCTCGCCGCCCGGCGTCAGGATGACGGTGCCGCCGGCCGCCGCGACGATCTTGCCGCCGAGGCCGGGGATGCGCATCTTGAGGCCCTTGTAGTCGGCGATGGTGTTGATCTTCTTGCGGAACCAGCCCATCATCTGCTGGCCGGTGGAAAAGCTCGGGCGGGGCACGATATTGAAGGGGGCGTAGGTTTCTTCCCACAGCTTGAGGCCGTCACCGAAGAGGTACCAGGACATCATGCCCTGGGCGTTGAAGCCGAAAGGCACGGCCGAGAACCACTGCATGGCCGGCTCCTTGCCCGCCCAGTAGTATGGCGCGCTCATGAAGGATTCGATGGTGCCCTGGGAGCAGGCGTCGAAGCAGGCGAAGGCCGGCATCAGCTCGCCGCCCGCGAAGACCTGGATCTTGAGCCGCGCGCTGCTCATCTCCTCCACGATCTTGCTGAGCCGCTGGGCTCCGCCCTGGAGAATGTCGAACGCGGGCGTCCACGATGTGGACATGCGCCACTGGAACCTCTGCTGGGCGTGGACGAAAGGTGCGTCGACCGTTGCCGCCGCGGCGCTCGCGGCGACCAGGGTCGCGCCCTTGAGGATGAATCGGCGTCGATTCTCCATACTGACCTCCATGGTGTGAGTTTCGCCCGCCGTGCCTGGGCGTTGGGCTCGTTTTCAGCGCGGCAAGGATAGCACAACTCGCCGTATCTGCGGGTGAAACGGCCGGCGCGTCAAGGCGGTTCCCGGCCCGGCGTCCGGCATGCTATCCTTCGGCCTCGTGGACGCCCAACCACCCGTGTTCTTTGAGGAACTGAGCGTCGGCCAGGAGTTCACCTCGCCCGGGCGCACCGTCACCGAGGCCGACATAGTCATCTTCGCCGGGCTCAGCGGCGACTACAACGTGCTCCACACCGACGCCGAGCACATGAAGTCCTCCATCTTCGGCGAGCGGATTGCCCACGGGCTCCTCGGCTTGAGCATCCAGCAGGGCCTGGCCTCCCGTGGCGAGCCGGCCGCAGCGCACGGCGTTCTCAGCGCCCTCAAGTGGAAGTTCAAGGGTCCGATCAAGATCGGCGACACCGTGCACGTCCTCTCGCGCATCGCCGGTAAGAGGGACGGGCCCGACGCGGGCCGCGGCCTCGTCACGGTGGAGCGGCGGCTGGTCAACCAGCGGGGCGAAGTCGTGCAGGAGGGGGAGACCGAGCACGTGGTGGAGCGCCGCAAGCCGTGAGCGGAGCCGCCCTCGCGCCGGCGCAGTGCTTCTTCGAGGACGTGGAGAAGGGCGTGGCGCTCGAGACCCCCGGCATTACGCTGACCCGCGCCCACGTGGCGCTCTTCACGGGCGTCACCGGAGACACCGCGCTTCGGGATCCGGACGCCGTCCCCGAGCTCCTCCCGCTCTGCCTGTCTTCAGGGCTGGGCTGGCGACTGCCGCGGCGGCCGCTGGCCGTGCTGGCCTTCATGGGGTTCGAGTGGCGCATCGTCGGGGCGGTGAGAGTTGGTGACACCATCCACAGCGTCTCGCTGACGGTCGCCAAGCGAAGCATGCGCGAGGGCGGGGTGATCATCGAGGAGCGTCGCATCGTCAACCAGCGCGGCGAGACGGTGCAGTCGGTCAAGCTGACGCTGCTCGTCGCGCGCCGGCCGGTCGCATGATGGGGACGCAGCCGCGGGTCCTGATCCTCACGGCCTCCTACGGCTCGGGGCACGTCCGCGCCGCCGGCGTCCTCGCCGAAGAGTTCCGCCGGGCCGGCGCGCTCCCGACGGTCGTCGACCACTTCCGTGACCTCGTCCACCCGAAGTTCGACCAGTGGAGCCGGGCGCTCTACTACGCGATCCTCCGCCGGGCTCCCGCCCTCTGGGGCGGGGCCTACTGGTTGGGCGATCAGATCAGCGTCTCGTCGCCGTTCATGCTGGGGTTCAACCGGGTCGGCGCGCGGAAGCTCCGCCGGCTCCTGCGCGCGCAGCGGTTCGACCAGGCGGTCTCGGTGCAGCCGACGCCCGCGGCGGCGCTCTCGTTCCTTCGCTCGCGCGGCGAGCCGACTCCACCGCACACGACGGTCTTCACCGACTTCGTCGCGCACACGCAGTGGATTCACCCCCATGTGGACCGCTACTGCGTGCCCGCCGAGGAGATCGCCCACGAGCTGACGGCCAAGGGCCTGCCGCGGGAAGGCGTGGTCGTGACCGGCATCCCCGTGGCGCGCGAGTTTCTCCAGCAGCCCGACCGTGCCGCCGCGCGCCTGGCGCTAGGGCTTTCACCCAGGCTGCCGGTGCTGCTCTTCATGGACGGATCGGGCGGCGGTTTCGGCCGCCTCGAGGAGGCGGCGCGGGCCGTCCTCGGCATGGAGCACTCCTTCCAGGCCGTGTTCGTGACCGGAAACGAGCGGGGTCTCGAGGGGAGGCTAAGACGGCTCGCGGAGGGGTGCGAGAACCGGGTCAAGGTTTTCGGCTTCGTGGATCACATCCGCGAGCTGATGGCGGCCGCCGATTTCCTCGTCACCAAGGCCGGCGGGCTCACGCTTGCGGAGGCGCTGGCGGCCGAGCTGCCGGTGATCTGCTTCGGCTCGCTCCCGGGCCAGGAGACGCGCAACGAGCGCTTCGCAGCCATGTCGGGCGTCGGACTCGTGGCGGGGTCTGGGGTGCAGCTCCAGCGGGTCATCGCCGCCGCCCTGCGCGACCCGGTGTTGCTGCGCGACATCCGCGAGCGCATCGGGCTCTACCGGCGGCCGCGCGCGGCCCAGGACATCGTCGGGCTCGTGCTCGGCGACGAGAGGCTGGCGCGCGAGCGCGCGTCGTGAGCGCGGCGGCTTGGCTCCTCGCGGCGCCGGCGCTCTGGGCGGGCTACACCTGGGGCTCCTACGCGCTGACGCTGGGAAGCGTGTGGCGTGGGCCGCGGGCCGGCCGGAAGGTCGCCCTCACGTTCGACGACGGCCCGGACCCGGAGCACACCCCGCGCGTGCTGGACATCCTGGCCGCCCACGGCGCGACGGCGACCTTCTTCCTGATCGGCCAGCGGGCGGCGCGCGCAGGCGCCCTGGTCCGGCGCATCGCGGCTGCGGGCCACGACCTCGGTAACCACACCTGGAGCCACCGCAGCCTCTGGCTCGTGGGGCCGCGGGAGACCAGGCGCCAGGTGAGGCACGGACACGATGCCATCGCCCAGGCCGCCGGCGCGCCGCCGCGGTTCTTCCGCCCGCCCTGGGGCATGACCAACCTCGCGCTCTTCCCAGTGCTGCGCGGGCTCGGAACCCCGTGCGTGTTCTGGACGGTGCAGACGGAGGGGCGCCTGCCCGCGTCACCCGCGCTCCAGGTGGGGCGCGCGCGCCGCCGTGTGGGACCGGGGGCCATCCTCGACCTCCACGACGCCGACGGCGTTCTCGGCGCCGGGTCGCGCCTCGTCGAGGCGCTGCCGGCGATGATCGGGATGCTGGGAACGGAGGGCTATTCGCTGGTTCCGCTCAGCGACCTGCTGTAGAATCGCCCGCACCTCGTTCATTCGACAAAGGAGTCCAGTGATGGCTATCGACACTCGCCGCAAGAGCCGCGTCCTCCTCGACGGCCCCGACCGCGCCCCGGCTCGCGCCATGATGAAGGCCGTGGGCTTCTCCGACCAGGACCTGGCGCGCCCGCAGATCGGCGTTGCGCACTCCTGGATCGGAACCATGCCGTGCAACTGGAACCACCGGAAGCTCGCCGAGAAAGTGATGCAGGGGATCCGCGCCGCCGGCGGGACGCCGATCGAGGTCAACACGATCTCCATCACCGATGGCATCACCATGGGCACCGAGGGCATGAAGGGCTCGCTCATCAGCCGCGAGGTGGTGGCGGACTCGGTCGAGCTGGTGGCGCGCAGCCACATGTTCGACGGCATCGTGACCATCTCTGGCTGCGACAAGACCATCCCCGCCATGGTTATGGTGCTCGGGCGGCTCAACATCCCGGGCCTCATGCTCTATTGCGGTTCCATCATGTTTGGGCGCTGCGCGGGGACCACAGGCCCGTTCGCCAACCGCAACCTGACCATCCAGGACGTCTTCGAGGCCGTGGGCGCCTACAACGCCGGCAAGATCTCGGCTGAGGTGCTCAAGGACGTGGAGGACCACGCCTGCCCGGGCGCCGGCGCCTGCGGTGGCCAGTTCACGGCCAACACCATGTCGACGGCCTACGAGATGCTCGGCATGTCGCCGATGGGCTGGAACGGCATCCCGGCCATCGATCCGCGCAAGGAAGAGGTCGCCTTCGAGTGCGGCAAGCGCGTGATGGCGCTCGTGAACGAGGGGATCACGCCGCGGTCGCTCGTCACGCGGCGGAGCTTCGAGAACGCCATCGCCGGCGTGCTGGCCACGGGCGGCTCGACCAACGCCGTGCTCCACCTGCCCGCGACGGCGAAGGAATTCGGCATCAAGCTCTCGATCGACGACTTCGACCTCCTGTCGAAGAAGACGCCCGTGCTGGCCGACCTCAAACCCTGGGGCACCTACACGGCGCCCGAGATGTACGACGCGGGCGGGATGCCCGTCGTGGCGAAGCGGCTGCTGGAGGCGGGGCTGCTCCACGCCAACGAGAAGACCGTCACCGGACGCACGATCGGCGAAGAGGCGCAGGCCGCGCCCGAGCCGCCGGGGCAGCAGGTGATCAAGTCCCTCAAGCAGGCGCTCAAGCCGACCGGCGGCATCGCGATCCTGCGCGGAAATGTCGCGCCGGGGGGCTGCGTCATCAAGCTCTCGGGACAGACCAAGTACGACCATCGTGGCCCGGCGCGGGTCTTCGAGCGGGAGGAAGACGCTTTCGCGGCCGTCAAGAAAGGCAAGATCAAGCCCAATGACGTCATCGTCATCCGCTACGAAGGGCCCAAGGGTGGCCCCGGCATGCGCGAGATGCTGCACGTGACGGGGGCGCTCCAGGGCGCGGGGCTCGGGGACACGGTAGCGCTCATGACGGACGGCCGCTTCTCCGGCGCCACGCACGGCTTCATGATCGCCCACATCGTCCCGGAGGCCGCGGAGCGAGGGCCCATCGCCGCGATCAAAAGCGGCGATATCATCCACATCGACGTCAAGAAGCGCCGGCTCGACGTGGAGATCTCCGCGGCCGAGATGAAGAAGCGCCTGGCCAAGTGGAAGGCGCCCAAGCCCCGCTACACGAGCGGCGTCTTCCACAAATACGCCAAGACCGTATCCAACGCCTCAGAGGGCGCAATCACGGGCTGAGGGTGGCCGGGGGGCACGGTACCTAGGCGAACGCTTCTTAGTCGGAATAGAAGTGCGGACGCAATTCCCCTTTGGATACGAACCGCGTTGCTTGACGAAGGACGGCTCGGCACGTTCCGGTATCCAGCTCGGGGCGGAGCTTAGGCATGCGCCGGCAGGAGCTCCATCGTAACGACTATGGTGGGATTGGAGGCGAGCCCTAGGGCAGCGAGGTCTTCATCGGCCAGATGAAGAGCCACGGCCTCCTGGAGATTCCGCGTAACCTCGTCCAGCGTCTTGCCCTGGGTGACGACCGGGATCTCGAGGCATTCCGCCACATATCCCGACTCCTCCCCCGGGCGGATAACCGCTTTGATCGTGCGCTGGGCCACGCGTGTCCTCCTCGTTGCGCTTTTAGTAGAGCCCAAGTGTGACCGATGTACGCCGAGCTTCACCCCGCGCGCGGGTTCAGCTTCCTCGTGGATGACAGAGAGCCCGTTCTCAGTCTCGGCCAGCGCCGCGTGGACGGCGAGGAAGAGGCACGTCGATGGTCAAGCAAAGCCACCCCCGCCAGCCCATCGGCTCTCCATGCCTATCGATGATCGCCCTGGCTCTGTCGGATCCGTTCAAAGAGTGCCGAGACTGCCGGCCGATCCGCCGGGCCTTTCCCAACGTGATGCAGGGCCAGCACCCCCATTGGATCCACGAGAATGTCGCCGCCCAGCTGGTGGATATCACCGGTGGGGCGTCTTGGCCGATGACCCCGGCCGATCAGTCGGATGTATGCCCACCAGGTCGCGGGCCCCCAGATCGCCCACCACCGACCATGCCCCATCCCATAGGCGCTATAGAGAACACGTTGCCGGTCAATCAGCAGGGGCCACCGCAGACCCGTCTCGCGCACGTACGCTTCAGCACGCTCCCGAGCCTCGAATGTGACGACCAGGATCCGCAGGCTCAGCCTTTCGACCTCTTTCTCGTGCCGCCGCAACTGCGACAGATGCTCGCGGCAGGGCAGTCACAAGAGGTGTCGGTGGAACACCAACAGCAGCCAGTGGCCGCGGTACTGCTCGAGACGATGAACTGTACCGGCGGTGTCCTCCAGCGCAAACGGAACGGCGGGCGACCCGACCTTGCTCTTCATCTCACCTCGGGAGCGCAGATGGCATAGAGCCTGTTCTCGGCCACGGCTCGCGCGCCGAGCATGCCAGAGCGCGCGGGAGAGGTCAAACCGGAGCGTCCAAGGGGCTCCCGCGCGGGGAAGGGGGGCGAGAACGGCCATCGCTTGCGGTATGCTTGCGCGGCAGCTTCGCACCACGAGCCGCGGACGAGGTGTGAACCGCGGCGGCGAGAACACGGAGGCGCGATGACCCGATGATCGAACGACGCCCATTCGGACGCACCAACCACTCGAGCACAGTGACGCTGTTCGGGGCCGCCGCCCTGGCGCGGGCCAGCCAGGCGGACGCGGACCGCGCGCTGGAGCTGCTGCTTCGACACGGGGTGAACCTTATCGACACCGCCGCGCGGTACGGGGATTCCGAGCTGCGAATCGCCCCGTGGATGGCGCGGCACCGGAAGGACTTCTTTCTCGCCACGAAGACCGGGTCGCGCACCGCCCCGGAGGCCCGCGAGGACATCCACCGCTCGCTCGAGCGCCTGCGCGTCGACCACGTGGATCTGATCCAGCTCCACTCGCTCGGACATCCGGACGACTGGGAGCGGGCGATGGGGCCGGGCGGAGCGCTGGAAGCGGCGATCGAGGCGCGCGAGCAGGGGCTGGCCCGCTTCATCGGCGTGACCGGGCATGGCTGGACCATCGCCGCCATGCACCGGCGAAGCCTCGCGCGCTTCGACTTCGACAGCGTGCTCCTGCCGTACAACTTCTTCATGGCCCAGGACGAGCGCTACCGGCGGAGCTTCGAGGAAGTGCTGAGCATCTGCCGGGACCGCAATGTAGCCGTCCAGCTCATCAAGTCGATCGCGCGCGGGCCGTGGGCGACCACCGACCGGACGCACACCACCTGGTATCAGCCGCTCGAGGAGCCAGCGGACATCGACCGCGCGGTTCACTGGATCCTCGGTATACCGGGCGTCTTCCTCAACACGGCGGGGGACCTCAACCTGCTGCCCCGGGTCCTGGACGCCGCGAGCCGTTTCGAGCGCCCGCCCGCGGACGAGGCCATGGCGGCGATGCTCGGCGCCGCGCGTATGACGTCGCTGTTCGGCCTCGCGACCTGAAGGCCCCACACGAAGAGGATGCCCATGACCATTCGCGTTGCCGCCATCGGGGTGAGCCA
>Ga0184633_10000722_pt1 | contig 12670 bp, 7 predicted proteins | sample PLM31_170_b1_FD_133156 | JGI IMG/M metagenome (GOLD analysis project Ga0184633, IMG submission 133156) | Groundwater sediment microbial communities from an aquifer in East River, Colorado, USA - PLM3-1_170_b1 | ecosystem: Environmental > Terrestrial > Soil > Riparian zone | place: USA: East...
AGGAGAAGGCCCCCGAGCACGGGGAGGAGCACGAAATGGGTCGCGTGGGCGAAAATCCCCAGGATCCCTACGTCCAGGGAGAGAAACAGGAAACTGACGGCCGCGACCGTGCCCTCGAACCGTCCGAGGAGACGCCGACCGATCGCGAATAACAAGAGTGCCGTCGCCGCATTCACCACCAGGAGACCGAGACGGATTCCGTGAGCGGTGGGGCCGAACAGCAAGAGAAGTAAGCTATACGCGTAGTAGATTCCAGGGAACTTCATGCTGTACGCGTCTTGATAGGGAGGGCTTCCGCTCAGAATGAGGCTCCCGGCGTACGCGTACTCTCCCTCGTCCCGTTCGAGGGGCGCCGAAGCGTAGCGCAGGCGAACCGCAGAGGTGAGCACTAGAGCCGCGAGAATGATGAGGATTTCGCCGTGAAGCAGGATCCACTTTCGCGGCGCGCGCCTTGGAGGTGAACCGCGAGCCGGAGCCGTCTTGCGCAACGCCGCCCTATCTACCCCTGCGCCGCCACGCGCACGGCGGCGCGCTGGAGCGCCGAGACTCGCTCCTGGCCGAGCCGGAGGGCGGTCGCCAGGAGCAGGCACGACTCGGCGCGGGTCAGTTCCTTCTTCGATTGCGCGAGCGACTCGAATCCGGGGTCGAGGAGCGGCACGGGCTTCACCGGCTTGACGGGCTTGGCCTTGACGCGCGTAGTCTTCCCGGCCGCCTTCGCGGCCTTGACGGCGCGGGCCACCCTCACGGCTTCCGCCTTCTTCCGCGCGTTCGTCTCGGCGGCGGCGGCCGCCTCGGCCCTTGCCATCGCGGCCTTGGCCGAGTCGGGTCCCGCGAACTGCAAGTTGAAATCGAGGCAGACCTGCATCGCGTCCATTCTCGCGAGATTGCGCGCGTGGGCCACGTGCTGGTCGAGGGAGCGGAGCATCAGCTCCAGCGCGTCCGACCGCGTGATCCGGTCGTTGGCGCGCTGGCTTCGTGACGAGGCATCCAGGATGTCGGCGTCCACCAGCGCGTCCACCGTGCTGCTCCACTCGGTCGTGGTGAACGGTGTGGCCAGGTGGAACGCGGCCACGAGCTGGCGGTAGTAGTCCACGCGCGTGATCGATTCGTCGGGATCGAACTCATCGCCCTCGCCGGAAACAACCCCATCCCGGCACGCCGCCAAGGCGTAGCGCTGCTGCCAGGTGCCCGGCTCGAGATCGTCGAAGCGCCGAACGTAGGTCTCGAGGAACGCCATGGGGTCGACCGTGCCGAGGTGCGTGAACGAGCGCTCCTCGGGAGTCTTCTCGTCCTCTTCGCCGTTCTCCTCGGCTTCATCGCCGCGAGGCGCCGGGACCGCCTTCCGGACCTCGAAGTGGAGATGCGACGAAGAGGCTCGGCCGCTGCGACCCACGCGCCCGAGAGGCTGGCCGGCGGTGACCACGTCGCCCTTCTTCACCAGCACCGACTTCGGCTGCAAGTGCGCGTAGAGGGAGAAGACCGTCTCGCCCGAGGGGAGCGTGTGCCGGATGACGACGTGATTGCCCCATCCGGTCCGCCACTTGTAGGTCGTGCGCATCTTCGTGGTGGTCTTGTTGACGGTCTTTCCGTCCACGACGACGGGGACCTTGAGCTTTTGCTTCTTCCGGACCTTCACGAGCGCGTTGGCGTCGGCGACCACGACGACGCCCGAGCCCACGGAGCGGACCGGGGCTCCGCCGCGCCCGCAGGCGAGATCGACTCCGTAGTGGGTCCTGACCCGCTTCTTCCGCCCGCGCTTGGCGAGGTACTCGTCCGAGACGTAGAAGCCGGCCGATTCGCCCGAGTGCGGCTTCGTGTGGTCCAGTTCGTCGCCGACCGGGTACACGAACGCGCCGGCGATGAACGTGGGCCCGTAGGGGGTGGTCGTGGCGGCGGTGGCGGAGAGAGCGACCGGCGCCAGCCAGACGAAGAGGAGCGCGGCCGCGGCGTGCCGGTGTCGGGCGGTGGCCCGCGGAACCCGCGCGGCGAGTGCGGCTAGGGCTGGGCCCCAGGCAGCGCCATATCCCTGGCGTGCTGGGACGCGCACGACGCTAGTCGTTCTCCGGCAAGGCCACGGGCAGCGCGAGGCCGAAGCGGAAGGTCCAGTCGAGAATCCGGCGGGCTTCGGCGAAGCGGAGCGCGTTGCTCGGCGCGCCGAGGACCACGGCGGTCACGTCCACGCCGCTCGGACCCTTCACGTTGGTCACCAGGCAGTAGCCCGACTCCCGGATGAAGCCGGTCTTGCCGCTCGTGACGGTCCACTGGCTGCGAAGCAGGCGGTTCGTGTTGACGAGGCGGTGCAGCCTGCGGTTCGATGTGAATTCGTATTGCGGCTTCTGGGTGATGGCGCTCACGACCTGGCTTTCGGAGGCGGCGCGGAGGATCCGCGCGCAATCCTGGGCCGTCGCCACGTTCCGCTCGCTCAAGCCGGTCGGCTCGACGAAGTGCGAACCCGTGAGCCCGAGGGAATCGGCCATGATGTTCATCCTGCGAATGAACTCCTCGTGGGGGATGCCGCACGTGCGCACGAGCGCCTTCGTGGCCACGTTGTCCGACGACATCAGAGAGGCGTGGATCAGATCGCGAACCGTGATCTCCTCCCGCGCGCGGATATGCGAGCGGCTCGAGTGCCTCACGTCCTCCGGGATGATCTCGATGACGCGGTCCCAATCCGGATTCGTCCGGAGGAAGACCATCGCCGTGATCAGCTTGGTGAGGCTGGCGATCGGGAGCACGCGCTCCGGGTTCTTCTGGAAGAGCACCCGGTTGGTGGAGCCGTCGATCACGTAGGCGGCCTTCACGTGGAGCCGGGGGATCCCGTACTGATTCACCGCCGGGAGCCGGAGCGGCGCCTGGCGGCGGCGGCGTGACCGCCTCGCGGTAGTCTTCTTGGCCGTGGTGGCCCGCTTTGGCGTGGAGACCTGAGCGGCCGGGGACTTGGGCCCTTCGGCGACGCCGGGGCTCGGGCTGGCAGGGACGGCCGGGATCGGGCTGACAGGGGCAGCCGGACTCGCCGGGGCCATGCCGGTCTGGGCCTCGGTTACGCCGCAGGCAGCCAGCTCCGCGACGATCACGGAGAAGCCGATGAACGCCAATAGCTTAGAAGATGTCCGAATTCGCATCATATTCGATTGAGCCCTCATCCGTGGGGAGACTTCCCTGTCTGGGAATGAAAAGGGGCAAACGATTGCCCCCTCCAGGGTTATCGGACTGGGCAAGCCGATATTGAGCGGTAAATTGCAGCTTCGGCGTGGAGGCGCGCCGAACCTCTATTATAGCACCGCGCGCCCCCACGTCCAACCCGAACTCAATCGGCCTTGGGAGTGGCCTTCTTGGTCGATTTCGGTGCGGTCCGAAGCCCTTGCAGCTCCTCGCGAAGCGCCTTGAGCTGCTCTTCGATCTGGGCCAGATCGGTCTCCCGGAGCTGTTCCAGTTGCTCCTGGATTTCCGCGAGCTGCTTTTGGATTTGCCGTCGTTGCATCCGCATGTTGCTGAACGCCTCGGGGTTGGGCATCGAGCCGTCCCAATTCTGGTGCCATCGCGCGCCGGGCGGTGGGACGCGCATCGCCCGGAACGGGCGCTTGTCCAGCGTGGCCTGGAAGGTCTTCCGATTTCCGTCGCGGATGACGACCACCGGCACCTTGGTTCCCGGCGCCAAGCCGCGAACGATCCGGATCAAGTCCGAGGACTCCTCGATCGAATTCTTGTTCACCTCCACGATCACGTCCCCGCGCTGGATGCCCGCGTCGTCCGCGGGGCTATCCGGGTCGACGCGGTTCACGAGCGCGCCCTCGTCCGTGGGCAACTCCTTCGCCTTCGCGAGATCGCGCGTGACGTCCTGCACCCGCACGCCGAGGTAACCGCCGGGCAGGTCCGCGTCCTCGCCGTCCGGCGCGATAACGACCACGTCCTCGCCGTCTTCGCCCCCGAGCTTGTAGACGCGGATTTCCTTCTGGACCTTCACAGGGTCCTCGCTCGAGTCATCATCGTCCTGAGCCATCGCGCCGGCGGGGATGCCCATGACGGCGAGGCAGAGCGCTACGACAAGGAACCGCCTGCCCGGCCAAGTGAAATCGAACGGTTTCACGGCAAACCTCCATGTTCAGGGGAGTGCAACTCATCCGCCCCACGTCCCATCGAAACTACCGCTCCCGTCGGGGGAAAGTTCCCGCGAATTCGCCCTAGCGGCCGGGAGCCATCTTGAACGTGGTGCAGCGCTTGGGCAGGGCCCCGATCGGGCCACAGGTGGCGAGGATCGCCGGGGAGAGGTCGCGGAGGAAGAAGTCGTCGTTCTCGGGATCGCAAAAGAGCGGATCGCCGACGAGGGTCTCGGCCGAGGGGAGCGATGCGAGCCCGGTTCCGCTCGGGTCGTGCAGCAGATTGCACTCGAAGAGCGGACTCGCCGAGGCGGCCCCCGCCGCCCGTTGGCCGCCTTCGAGAACGAAGATGTTCTTTCGGATTTCCGGGGAGACCGACTCGCAGAAGATCGTCGCTCCCTCGTTTTCGGCGACGTTCTTGTAGAAGGTGTTGTTCGCGATGGTCGGATTGATGTTGGCCAGTCTGCGTCCGACGAAGCCGAGCGCCGAGCCGAGCGCGTTGGAACGGTTTCCGTCGAAGATCGAGAAGGCGACGTTCATCGTCGAGTGGCCGGAGTGGGCGCCGCCGCCGGTCGCCGCGCGGTTCTTCGAGAGTCGGGATCGGGAGATCGCGATCTGGGAGCCGTTCATGGCCGCGACGGCGCCTCCCGCGACCTTCGCGGTGTTCTCGAGAAACTGACACTCCGCAATCTGGACGTCGGACGAATCGGCGTTGATCGCGCCTCCCGTTGAGCCCTCCGCGCGGTTCCCCACGAACGAGCAGTTCCGCATCGGGAGGATGATCCGCGAATTCGTGAGCGCGAGACCGCCGCCGGTGTAGCCCTTGTTTCCTTCGAAGGCGCAGAGGCGGAGCAGGCCCGTGGAGGAATAGAACGCGACGCCGCTGCCGAGGTTCTCCACGAAGCGGAGCTCCATGAGGTTCAGGTCCTGGCACTGCCACGCGCCGAGTCCGCTCTCCCAGTTCCGCTCCACGATGCAGGTCGCGATCATCAAGCTCGTGTCGCGCAGGCAGTAGATGCCGCCTCCGCTGGTCGCCTTTCCGCGGCGAATCTTGAAGCCGACCACGGTGGCGCCCTTCACTCCTTCGATGTGGAGCACCCGAACGCTGTCGCCCCCGTCGAGAATCGTGCTGTCGGGACCGCCGGCGCCGAAGAGGACGAGCGGTTTCTTGAGCGTGATGGTGCCGGGGTAGGTGCCCGCCGCGATCCAGACCGTGTCCCCTGGGGACGCCGCGTTAATCGCCGCCTGGATCGTGCGGTGCTCACGCGGCACGAAGAGGCGCCGGGCGTCGGCGCGCGGCGCGGTCGCGAGCGAGATCAGTGCCGCCACCGCGAGCAGCGCCCGGCTACGGCTTCCCACGAACGCCCTCCGAGCCCGAAGCCTTGTAGTCGCCCGCGACGACCTGGACGTATCCGTCCGTACGGAGATACTTGCGCGCCGCGGCCGCCGCGTCCGCGGTCGTCACCGCACGGATGATCGACGGATAGCGCTCGATGTAGTCGAGGCCGAGCCCGTAGAGGTCCGCGCTCAGAAGCTGACTCGCCACGCCGGCGTTGGTCTCGAGGCGCACCGGAAAGACGCCGGTGATGTATCCCTTCGCCTCCTCCATCTCCTGATCGGTCGGTCCCGTGTCGTGGTACCGCTTCACTTGGATGAGGATGGCATCCACCATGCGGTCGACGTTGGCCGGGTTGGTGCCCGCCCGGATCTGAAGCGGTCCCGCGCCGAGTCCGGCGAGAAGGTACGAATAGACGCCGTAAGCGAGGCCCTTCTGATCGCGGATGTCGTCCATCAGGCGGCTCGAGAGGGAACCGCCGCCGAAGATGTAATTCATCATCATGGCGGCGTCGTAGTCGGGCGACGAGCGCTTGAGCCCCGGGACCGCGTACACCACGTCCGCCTGCGATTTCCTCGCGATCGGAACGACGAGCCGCTTCGGTTCGGACGGGGGGTCGACCGGTGGATCCACGAACCGGGGCGGGTCCGCGAGCGGCTTCCAGTCGCCGAACGCGCTCGCGACGAGCGCGGCCGCGCGCTCCACGGTGACGTCTCCAACGAGCACGAGGATCGTATTGTTGGGCGCGTAGTGGCGCGCGTGAAACGCGACGAGATCCTCGCGCGTGATCGCGTTGAGGGTCGTGTCGGTGCCGCCGGGCGGGTTGTGGTAGGGGTGATTCTCGGGGTAGAGCAGCTCGTTCGCGCGCCGCGCCGCCACCGCGGCCGTCGAGCTTTCCCCGATCTTGTACTCGGTGATCCGCTCTCCCCGCACCTGCTCGACCTGGAGCGGAGGGAAGATCGGATTCCGGAGCGCGTCGGCGAGCGAGCGGAGCACGGACTCGAGATCACCCGAGAGCGTTCTTCCCGAGCAGGAGAGCGTCTCCAGCCCGCCGTCGAACCGGAGCGCGGCGCCCAGGCTCTCCACTTCGGCGGCCTGCTCGAACGCGGTGCGCGTCTTCGTTCCCTTGTCGAGCATCTCGGCGACGAAGCCCGCGAGGCCGCCCTTCCCCGGCGGGTCGAAGACCGCCCCTGCCCGGACGAGGCCCTGGATCGCCACCGTCGGATTGGAGTGGTTCTCGCGGACGATGAGCGCGAGGCCGTTCGGAAGCACGGTGCGGTGCGACTTCGCGGCCGGCGCGGTGGATGCGACAGCAGCAGTCGAGCCCGAGGTCGCGGGCGCGGCGGCCGAGCCTGGGCTGGCCGCCGAGCCCACCGCGACCCCGACCCCCGCCTCGAGGTCGAGTCCCGCGTTCCGATAGCCGTATGCGATGGGTCCCGGCAGGTCGGACGGCACCGGCCCCGCGTCCCCGACGGCCGTATCGGCCGGGATCGGGTCGAACCGGCCCACCGTGCGCGAATCCTCGACCAGGTATTTCTGGGCGACTCGGCGAATGTCCTCGGCCGTCACGGCCTGGACCTTCTCCAGATAGGTGTCGAGATAGCGATAGGAGGCCACAGTCTCGAAGTACCCCAGTTGCTGCGCCAAGCTCCGGATAGAATCCTTGGCGTAGATGAACGAGGCCTCGACCTGCCGTTTCGCGCGCGCCAGCTCGGCCGGCGTGACCGGCTCCCGCTGGAGCCGCTCGATCTCCTTATATAGGCCCGCCTCGACCTTCTCCGCCGTGGAGCCGGGGGCGACCGTGGCGGTCGCGATCAGGAGGAACGGGTCGCGGGCCGTTTCGTTCGCGGCGTCCGCCTCGGTGGCGAGCTTGGTCTCGACCAGCGAACGGTGGAGCCGCGATGTCCTTCCGTGGCCGAGGATCATGCCGAGCACGTCGAGCGGGTAGGTGTCCGGATCGGTGAGCGCGGGATTCCGGTAGGACACCATGAGGTAGGTGGTCTCGCCGGGCCCGCGGATCTTGAACCGGCGCTCGCCGCGCTGGGGCGGCTCCACGATGGCCATCTCCGGCGGCGAGTCCCCGCGCGGGATCGAGCCGAAGTAGCGCTTGGCCATCGCGAGGATCTTTGCCCGGTCCACGTCGCCCACGATCACGACGGTCGCGTTGTTCGGCTTGTAGTGGGTCCGGTAGTAGTCGCGGATCTGCTGGGTCGTGATCTGCTCCACGTCGGTGCGCCACCCGATCGTCGGCCAGTGGTACGGATGGGCCTTGAACGCCGTAGCGAACGTCTCGACGTAGAGCGCGCGGTGCGGGTCGTCCTCGTTCCGCTCCAGCTCCGAGCGGACGACCGTCATTTCCAAGTGGTGCTCATCCGCGGGAATGAGCGCGTTCGCCATCCGGTCCGACTCGATCTGCATCGCGAGCTCGAGGCGGTCGCTCGCGAGCACCTCGAAGTAGCAGGTGTAGTCGAGCGAGGTGCCTGCGTTGAACGAAGCCCCGTTCCGCTGGAGCTGCCGCCCGATCTCTCCCTTCCCGTACGTCGGCGTTCCCTTGAACATCATGTGCTCGAGGAGATGGGAGACGCCGCTGATCCCGCTCGTCTCGTTCCGCGAGCCGACCTTGTACCAAACCATGAAGGAGACGACGGGGGCCGTGTGATCCTCCAGTAGGAGCACCTTGAGGCCGTTGTCGAGCGTCGTCTCGTGTACCTGCTGCTGGATGGGAATCGTCGTGGCGATGCCGCTCATCGTCTTCTGGACCTCGGTTTCAGGAGTGGAGCCGGCCGCTTCCGGCGAGTCGCCGGCGGCAGGCAGGGCGCACACGGCGCCGATCAGGATAGCGGCAGCGAGGCGCGATCGCGCCATCAATCGGCGCGCTCGAGCGTCGCGACGCACTCGATGTGCGGCGTGTGCGGAAACATGTCGACAGGCTGAACCCATTGGATCCGGTATCGCGATTCGCAGAGGAGGGCGAGGTCGCGTCCCAGCGTGCTCGGGTTACACGATACGTAGACGAGGCGCGGCGCGCCGAGATGGATGAGCCGGCTCGTTACGCCCGGGTGGAGCCCCGCGCGCGGCGGATCCACGAGGACCGCGTCGATCCGGGGGCGTTCGCCTGCCGGGCGATCCGCCGACGAACCCACCGCGCCCCGCCCGGCCGCGCGCGGATCGCGCTGCCCCAGACGGAGCCGGTCCCGGAGGATATCGAGCGCCTCACCGGTCCAGAACCGGGCGTTCTCGATCCCGTTCCGCTCGGCGTTTCGCTCCGCGTCGCGCACCGCGATCTCGGACGACTCGATCCCGATCGCCTCCGCCGCTCCGCGCGCGATCGGGAGGGTAAAGGTACCCGTCCCCGCGTAGACGTCGAGAACCCGCTCGGAGCCCGAAAGCGCGAGGCCCTCGAGGGCCGTTTCAAGGAGACGCTCGGCCTGCTCCGTGTTGGTCTGGAAGAAGGACCCCGAGGAGATCTCGAACGTGAGACCGCCCAGCGTCTCCTCGATGGTCCGATTCCCGGAGAGCACGCGCTCCTCCTCGCCCACGGCGATCTGCGCCTTCCGCCGCGTCAGGTTGAGCAGCACGCTCGTGACCGCGGGGAACTTCGCGCGGATTTCCTCCGCCATCCGCGGGAACGCGGGGTGCGGCTCCGTCGCCACGAGGTTCACCATCACCTGGCCCGTCCGCGTCCCTTCGCGCACCACGAGGAATCGGAGGAGCCCCTCGTGCCGGCGCGTGTCGTAGGGCGGGAGCGATTCGCGCCGCGCCGCCTCCCGCACCAGCGCGACGATCTCACTCGAGATCGGCGTGGCGATGTGGCAGCGCTCGAGGTCGAAGGAGCGGTCGAAGAAACCGCGGCGGTGGAGCCCCAGGATCAGCCGCCCCTCTTCGTCGCGACCGAAGGAGTACTCCATTTTGTTCCGGTAGTGGAACAGATGCGGCGCGGGAATGGCGGGCCGCGATTCGACGCGGAGCCGTCCCAGGTGCGCGAGGCACTCCTCCACCTGCCGCACCTTGTGGCGGAGCTGCTCGGCGTAATCGAGGTCTTGAAATCGGCAGCCGCCGCAGATCGGGACGTGAGAGCAGCGGGGCGCCACCCGGAATCCCGAGGGCTGGAGGATCCGCTCGGCCCGAGCTTCGGCGTACTGCCGCTTCCGCCGGTAGACCGTGGCGAGGACCCGATCCCCGGGGAGCGCGTTCTCGACGAACACCACCATCCCCTCGAAGCGGGCGAGCGCCCGGCCCCCGAAGGCCAGATCCTCGATTTCCAACTCTAGGGTTTGGCCCCGCTGGATGCCCGGGGCGCGCCGGGCGGGCGGCGGCGTCTCGCTGGAAGTCGCCTCAGGGAACGTCACCGACGGAGTTTACACCAAGGGACGCCGGCGCAGAACGCGCTCGCGACCGGGGCGAGGGGGCGCGGAGAGAACGCGCCGGGTCCGGGCTCCGCGGCCAGAAAGCGCTCAGGTTTACCGGGCCCGGAGCCGATGAATTCGGGCGATGACCCAATCCGGTTCCGAGTCCAAGCCCCGCCTGCCGCTGGCCGTCTGGATCACGGCGCTCGCCGCCGCTCCGATCCTCGCGGTGATGGGCGCGTCGCTTCTCGCGGTGGACCAGCGTCTTTCCCCCGAGACGGACCGAACCGCCTCGGCAGATCTCTCTCGCGTCGCGCCCACGGTGAAGCAGGAGATGTCGGTTCAGGGCGAGCGCCTCGAGCGGCTCGGGGCGGTGATCGCGCGCGATCCGAAGTTCTTCGCGGTGCTCACCCTTCCCAAAGCCGACCGAAAGAGCCCCGAATTCAAGGCGGCCCTCGAGCGGGTACTCCGCGAGTTTCAACGGGACGCGGCCACGCCGATCTTCGCCGTGACCGACGAGCAGGGCACGCTCCTCGCGCGCGCCCTCGCGCCGGCGACGGGCGCGACCGATATCTCGGGCGCGAAGTTCGTCCGCGACGCGATCTCCGGGAAGCCGGGCCTCGGCTACATGGTGGAGAACGGCGTCGTCTACCGCGTGGCCGCCGTGCCGGTGACGGCGGGCCCGAGCCTGGTGGGCACGCTCTGCCTCGGGTGGAGCCTCGACGCAGCGCTCGCCGAGCGAATCCACGCGGCAACCGGTTGCCAGGTCGCGTTCGTGGCCGGTGACGCGGTCGCGTCCACCTCCATTCCCCCCTCTCCGCTCCGGAAGCTCGTGGCCGCGAGGGTCCAGGACGGGAACGGATCGCTGGCGGCGAAGTCGGGCGCTGGCTCGGCGCCCGACGTGTGGACCTCGGGAGGGGAGCGCTATCTCACCCTTCGCTCCACGCTCAAAGGTCCCTCCGCCGGTGGGGAGACCGGGTACGTCGTGCTTGCCCCGGCCGGGTCCGGCACGACGCCGTACGCCGTCCTGCGCCGCGATCTCCTGACCGCCGGCGGCGCGGGACTGGTCCTCGCGCTGGCCGCGGGGGCGCTGATCTCCGCCGGCGTCATCCGGCAGCGGTGCCGCACGGAGGCCGCGCACGATCGGGATGTGGAACGGCTCGAGGAGACCGATCGGGTCAGGGCCGGGTTCCTCGCGACCGCCTCGCGCGAGATCCTGGCCCCAACCGGGAACATCGGCACCTATGTCGAGCTGATCGCGGACGGCGCTCTGGGCGATCTCTCCGCGCCGCAGCGTGAAGGGCTCCTCGCGGTTCGCCGAAGCACCGAGTCGGTCGCGCGTGTGGGGCGCGACCTCGCGAACATGTCCCTCATCGACCGCCGCGAGCTGCCGGTCGTGCTCGACCACGGAGACATCGGGCGCCTGATCGAGGACGTCGCGGTCCAGGTGGTGCCGCTCGCATCTGAGCGGCGGCAGCGCCTCTCGATATCGGTGGATGCCGACCTGACGCACCCGCGCATCGACGCCGATTGCCTCATCCAGGCGGTGATGAACCTCGCCGTGAACGCGATCCGCCACACGCCGGAAGGTGGCTCGGTCGAGATGGGCGCGCGCCGCACGAATCGCGGCGTCGAGATCTTCGTCTCGGACACGGGCACCGGAATCTCCGCGGAGGATCTGTCGCGAATTCACGACCGAAGCACCGCGGGGACCGACGTCACGTCCGGATACCGCGCGTCCACCTATCGCTCCCCGGGGCTCGGCCTGGGGCTCTCGGTCGCGTTCGGGATCGTGGAGGCGCACGGCGGCGCGCTGCGCGTCGAGAGCGGGCCGGACCACGGAAGCGCCCTGACGATCGACCTGCCGTTCCCCGGCGCCGCGCCTCTCACGGCGGTCGGAAGCTCCAACATCTCCCCAGCCCGCCGGCCCGGCGCGCTCGAACCCCAGGAAGCCCTCCCCCTCGCCAGCTAGGCCCCTCCGCAGTCAAGAGACCCGGACAATCTGCGTCAAGCAAATGTGACTACGATAAACTGTTATCCCACAGCGCATTGCCGCCACGAGATTATAGTGTCTTAAATAGTTTACATTTCCGGGTCGCTTAGCCCCCTCCGGCAGCCCCTCAAAATCGCATTCTGCAACACCATAACTATCTGTGCCACATCGCCTTGGCCGAATTAGACCATCGATATCGTACAAATGGCACGGCGGCTGCTCTTCCCTGCTGCCGTCAGGCGCTCGGAAGCGGCGGGCGACGGAAGCAGAAGGAAACGAACCCAAACTCAAGTGAGGTGTCCGATGGAAGCTCTTCTCGCGATTCTGTTCGTGATCTCGTTCGCGGGTGGCGGGGGCGGCAAGGCTGGCTGGTAAGTACCCGAAGCACGTAGCGCGCGGCACGAAGCACTCAGCAGAAGTCCGGTGAGAACCAAAGGCTCACAAGGCCCAAACCAATCGAAAGGAGGTGTCGCACATGGAAGCTCTTCTCGCGATTCTGTTCGTGATCTCGTTCGCCGGCGGCGGTGGTGGAAAGGCCGGCTGGTAACGGCGACGCGCCAAGGGAGCTAAGGGATTCAATCGTCGGCGGGATGGGCGAAACCCTGCGGACGAATCGGAAAAGCAGCGGAAGCTGAAGGGCCATCGGTGACTCCACCCGGTGGCCCTTCGCGCTTCTCCGGGGGAGCAGCCCGCCCCCGGGCTCGACTGGCAGGCGCCGCCGCGGGTGTGATACCGTGGCTTACGGCTCCGAACCTTCTTCGCCCGACCCCCAAGAGGAGAGCGCCGCATGAGCAAGAGACCGCTCGCCGAGATCGCGATGCTCGAGTGCGACGTCCCGCCAGAGATGCCGGTGCTCCCCCTGATGAGCACCATCGTCTTCCCGCTGGGCGTCACCTCG
>Ga0184633_10000723_pt1 | contig 12670 bp, 9 predicted proteins | sample PLM31_170_b1_FD_133156 | JGI IMG/M metagenome (GOLD analysis project Ga0184633, IMG submission 133156) | Groundwater sediment microbial communities from an aquifer in East River, Colorado, USA - PLM3-1_170_b1 | ecosystem: Environmental > Terrestrial > Soil > Riparian zone | place: USA: East...
ACGCCGAACCAGCCGACCGCGTCGTAGCCCGGCACGCCGGACTCGGCGATGGTCGGGATGTCGGGCGCGGTGATCGTCCGCTTGCCGCTCGCCACCGCGAGGCCCTTGATGCGTCCGGCGCGGATCTGCGGCAGCGCCGACGAGAGGTCGACGAACCCGACCGGCACCTGGCCCGAGACGAGATCGGTCGTCGCGGGGCCGCTGCCCTTGTAAGGGATGTGCGCCATGTCGACGCCGGTCATCAGCTTGAAGAGCTCGCCCGAGAGATGCATCGCCGTGCCGTTGCCCGCGGAGGCGAACGAGAGCACGCCCGGCTTCGCTTTCGCCGCGGCGATGAGCTCGCCGACCGACGCGGCCGGCGTCGAGCTCGCCGCGGCGAGCACGATCGGGATGTCGGCGAGCTTGGAGATCGGCGCGAGATCCTTCAGCGGATCGTAGGGAAGCTTGCCCATGAGGCTCTGGTTGATCGTGAGCGCGCCCGCGGCGCCGATGCCGATGGTGTAGCCGTCGGGCGGGCTCTTCGCGACGAGATCGACGCCGATGTTGCCGCCCGCGCCGGGCCGGTTCTCGACGAGCACCGGCTGGCCGAGGCTCTTCGCGAGCTCCTGCGCGAGCAGCCGCCCGATCGTGTCGGCGCTGCCGCCCGGCGGGAACGGCGCGATGAAGCGGATCGGTCGCGTCGGATAGGGCTGGGCCGCCGCGTCGGGGATCACGGCAAGAACGGCGCACACGACGGCGATGGCGATCCTGAGCATGTGCGTCTCTCGGCGGGCGACGCGTGGTGGTGCAATGCGGTATCTTAGCCGCCTCCCGCCCGCGTCGCCGCCCCCTTGGTCCGTACGCTCTTCGCTTTCGCCTTCTCGCTGGCGCTGTCCGCCGCCGCGCCCGCGCAGCAGCTTCCCGGTCTGAGCACCGGCGCGGCGCAGAAGAGCGCCTCTGCCGACCCCGCGCCGGCGACCGAGGGCGAGCTCAAGGCGAAGCTCGCCGCCGCGCAGGCCGACCTCGACCGCTTCGTCGCGGACAGCGCCTCCAAGGCGCCGCCCGGCGCGCCCGAGCAGGAGATCATCGAATACCGGACGCTGCTCGGGCTCCTCGCCGGCAGCTACGCGCGCCAGCTCGATGCGCGCGACGAGCTCGCGCTCGTGCAGCGCAGCCGCGCGGCGCTGGCGGCCAAGGTGAAGAGCTGGACCGGGCTCGGGCCGGGACCGCATCCGCTCTCGCTCGTCGACAGCCTGCGCGAGAGCGCGCAGGGGGCGGCGGAGAAGGTGAAGGCCGCCGAGGCGAAGCTCGCGCTCCTCGACGAGCAGCTCGCCACCTGGCGCTCGCGGCTGAAGGACCTCGAGGCGCAGGCCCGGCTCGCCGAGGAGCGGGCAAGCGGATCCCCGGACGGCGCCGATACCGCGCTCCGCGCGTGGGCGCGGGACCTCGCCGCGCTGCGCGCGCGCGCCCTCGCTGCGGGGTTCGCGACGCTGGACATGCGCACCGGGATCGCGCGCGAGGAGCTCGCCGAGCGGCGCGAAGCGCTGGCGTTCGCCGAGCGGCAGAGCGGCGAGGCGTCGAAGTCGGTGGCGTTCACCCGCGAGGACCTGGACGGCATCCTCGCGCGGCTCGACCGGGAGAAGGCCGCGCTCGATCGCGAGCTCGCCGAGGCGCAGGCCCGCGTCGCCGCCCGGCGCGACGCGTTCCGGAAAGCCCAGACCGACCTGGCAGCCGCCCAAGGTGCCCCGTGGCGTCCGGGCGAATCGCCCGACCAGGCGGCGCGGCGGCGCCTGCAGGCCGAGCGCGCCGCGGAGCTCGCCCGGGTCCGGGCCGAGAACGCCAACCTCGCCGCCGACGTGGCGCGCGGGCTCGGCGACGGGCTCAGCGGCGAGCGCGCGATCTGGCAGTCCAGGTTCGCGTTCGAGAACGGGCGGGACCGCGCGAAGTACCGCGAGACCTTCGAGCGCGTGGACTCCCTGCTGAAGCGCCTGCAGCCGTGGCGGCAGTTCGCCCAGCGCGAGGTGACTCTCGCGCTCGGGCAGCTGAGCGAGCAGGAATCGCGTCTCGCCGACGCGGTGCTGGTCGACGACCGCGTCGCGGCGCGCGACCTCGCCGACGCCTACCGCGAGCGGGCGTCGATCTACGAGCGGCTGCTGCGCGCGATCGACCGCCAGGAGGCGTCCCTGGAGCGCTGGAAGGCGGAGTTCGACGGCTTTCGGAGCGCGCGTCCGCTCTGGTCCTACGCCCAGGACGCCTGGTTCGCGGCGCGCCGCGTCGCGGACCAGGTCTGGGACTTCGAGCTGTTCGCCGCCGAGGACACCCTCGAGGTCGACGGCCGCAAGATCACCGCGACCCGCAGCGTCACCGTCGGCAAGAGCATCGGCGCGATCGTGGTGCTCGTGCTCGGCTACGTCGTGGTGTCGTGGTTCGTGCGGCGGCTCGAGCGGCAGCTCGTCGCGCGCTTCAAGGCCGACCCGAACGTGGCGCGGATCACCCGCCGGTGGCTGCAGGTCATGCTGGTGGCGGTGCTGTTCGTCATCGCGCTCGACGTGGTGAAGATCCCGCTGACGGTGTTCGCGTTCCTCGGCGGCGCGCTCGCGATCGCGTTCGGCTTCGGCGCGCAGAACCTGATGAAGAATCTGATGAGCGGGATCATGCTGCTCGTCGAGCGGCCGCTGAAGATCGGCGACCTGGTGCAGATCGGCGAGACCGTCGGCACGGTGACCAACATCAGCATCCGCTCGTCGACGATCCGCACCGCCGACGGCATCGAGACGCTGGTCCCGAACTCGGCGTTGGTGGAGAGCAACGTCACCAACTGGACCCACAGCTCGAGCGAGGTGCGCCGGTCGGTGAAGGTCGCCGTCGCCTACGGCTCGGACACGCGGCGGGTCGCGGACACGCTGCTCGCCCAGGCCGACCGGCACGGGCAGGTGCTGAAGCAACCGCCGCCGCGGGTGATCTTCGAGGACTTCGGCGCCGACGGCCTCGCGTTCGCGCTCGAGTACTGGATCGATTACGCGAAGGGCGTCGACGGGCGGCAGATCGCGAGCGACCTTCGCTTCATGACCGAGAAGGCGCTGGCCGAGGCCGGCATCTCGATCCCGTTCCCGCAGCGCGCCCTACATCTCGACGCGACGCGGCCGCTCCAGGTCGAAGTGGTTTCCCGCGGCGAGCCGCAGCTCGTGGCGCGGCAGTCCCGTGCCTGACCTCACCCATCGCCCCTCACCCCTCACCCTCTCGCCGGAGACCCCGATGATCCGCCTCGCCGCTGCAATCGCGTTCCTCGTCCTGCCCGCGCTCGTCCACGCCCAGGCGCTCGACGGCACGCTGAAGAAGATCCGCGACACGAAGACCATCACCATCGCGTACCGCACCGACGCGCTGCCGTTCTCGTTCGCGGACGGGAAGAACGTCCCGTCGGGCTATACCGTCGAGCTCTGCAAGCGCGTCGTCGCGAGCCTCGAGCAGCAGCTCAAGATCCAGGGGCTGCAGGTGAACTGGACGCCCGCGACGTCGCAGAACCGGCTCGAGCTGGTGGCGAAGAAGCAGGCCGACATGGAGTGCGGCGCGACGACCGCGACGCTGTCGCGGATGGAAATGGTGGACTTCTCGAGCTTCGTGTTCGTCGACGGGACGGGCGTGCTCGTCCGCAACGACGCGGGTGTGAAGAGCTTCCCCGATCTCGCCGGGAAGCGGGTCGCGGCGATCGCCGGGACCACGAACGAGAAGGCGCTCGCCGAGGCGCTCAAGAAGCGGCTCGTCAACGCCACCGTGGTGACGGTGCAGAGCCGCGACGAGGGGCTCGCGGCGCTGGAGGCAGGCAAGGTGCAGGCCTTCGCGAGCGACAAGGTGCTGATCGTCGGCCTGTCGGGCAAGGTCAAGGACCCGACCCAGTACACGATGCTCGCCGAGGATCTGTCGTTCGAGCCGTACGCGATCGTCCTGCCGCGCGGCGACGCCCAGTTCCGGCTCGCCGTCAACCGGGCGCTCGCGCAGCTCTACCGCTCACCGGGGATCGGCGAGCTTTGGAACCGCTGGTTCGGCCCGCTCGGCAAGCCGGGCGTGCTGGTCGAGGCGATGTTCTTCCTGGGCGCGATCCCGGAGTAGCGCGCAGACCCTCTCCCCTCCTCCCCGAGGAGGGGCGAAGCGCGCAGCGCGACGGGGTGGTCGAGGTTGAGCACCACCCCGTCCTCGCCCCCGCTTCCGCGGGGGCTCGGCCACCCCTCCTCGATGAGGAGGGGAGAAGGCGGTCCCCAGCGCATGCAATAATCGCCGCGGTTAAGAACAGCGGCAGCATCGTGGCGGCACTCGTTCTCCGGCCCGGCAATGGCGCCCCCGCGACGATCGTGCTCTCGGGGCGGCTCGACGCTTACTCGGTCGGTCCGCTGTGGGCTCAGGCGCACGACGCGCTCCGGACTCCCCCGAACGCCCCAATCGTCATCGACTGCAGCGGCGTCGAGTACTGCGACGGCGCCGGCGTCGCCCTCCTCCTCGACCTGCTGCGAAGCCCCCGCCCCGCCGGCGCGGAGGTCACGATCCACGGGCTGGCCGATCGCTTCCAGCGGCTGCTCGAGCAGTTCGATCCCAAGGCCCTCGCGGAAGCGCCGGCGCCGCCTCCGCGGCGGATCTCGCTGCTGGAGCGCGTCGGGCGCGCGGGCGTGCAGTTCGCCGACGACCTCTACCGCCAGATCGCCTTCCTCGGTGAAACCGCGTCCGCGATCGCCCACGCGGCCCGCAACCCGCGCGCGGTCCGCTGGAAGGACGCCCTGTACGTCGCCGAGGAGGCGGGCGTCAACGCGCTGCCGATCGTGGCGCTGATCGGCTTCCTGATGGGCGTCATCCTCGCGTTCCAGTCGGCGGTGGCGCTGAGGCAGTTCGGCGCCGAGGTGTTCGTCGCCAACCTGCTCGCGCTGTCGCTGCTGCGCGAGCTCGGGCCGCTGATGACCGCGATCCTGCTCGCCGGGCGCTCGGGCGCGGCGTTCGCCGCCGAGATCGGGACGATGAAGGTGAACCAGGAGGTCGACGCGCTGACGACGATGGGGCTGGACCCGGTGCGGTTCCTCGTCGTGACGCGGGTGCTGGCGGCTACCGCGATGACCGTGCCGCTCGTCGTGTTCGCGGACCTGATCGGGCTCATCGGCGGCGGGGTCGTGATGCTCACCTTCGAGATCCCGCTCGCGACGTACTACAACCAGGCGGTGAGCTTCGCGTCGGTGGGCGACTTCCTGGGCGGGTTGGTGAAGGCGGTGGTGTTCGGCGTGCTGATCGCGGGCATCGGCTGCCTGAGGGGGCTGCAGACCGAGACCGGCGCCTCGGCCGTCGGCATCTCCGCGACGAGCGCGGTGGTGAGCGGGATTGTGCTGATCGTCGCCGCCGACGGGGTGTTCGCGGTGTTGTATTACTACCTGGATATTTGAGCGGATGGTCGACAAACCCCCCGGCTCGCGCACGCTCGCCACCCCCCTTGACAGGGGGGCAGGTCCCGCCGGCTCGCCGGACCTCGCGACCCCGCCTGACAAGGCCGCGGAGCCGATCATCCGGGTCGAGAACCTCCGCATCGGGTTCGGAGACTTCGTCCTGCACGAGAACGTCTCGTTCGACGTCCGGCGCGGCGAGGTGTTCGCGATCCTGGGCGCCTCGGGCTCCGGCAAGACCGTGCTGATGAAGAACATGATCGGGCTGTACACGCCGCTCGCCGGCCGGGTGCTGATCGGGGGCGTGGACGTCGCGCGCGCGAGCGGCGAAGCGCGCATCGCGCTCATCAAGCGGTTCGGCGTGATGTACCAGCTCGGCGCGCTGTTCGGGAACATGACGCTCACCGAGAACATCCGGCTGCCGCTCGAGGAGTACACCGACCTCCCCGACGAGGCGATGGACCTGATCGCCCGGATGAAGCTCAGGCTGGTGCAGCTGCAGGGCGCCGAGGATCTCACCCCGGCGGAGATCAGCGGCGGCATGATGAAGCGCGCGGCGATCGCGCGGGCGATGGCGCTCGACCCGGACATCGTGTTCCTCGACGAGCCTTCCGGCGGGCTCGACCCGATCACCTCGGCCGAGCTCGACCAGCTGATCCTGCGCCTGCGCGCGAGCCTCGGGATCACGTTCGTCGTGATCACGCACGAGCTGCCGAGCATCTTCACGATCGCCGACCGCTGCATCATGCTCGACAAGGAAGCGAAGGGCGTCATCGCGGAAGGCAAGCCCGCGGAGCTCCGCGATCACAGCGACAATCCGCGCGTGCGCCAGTTCTTCAACCGCCGGGCGGAACCGGAAGCGGCGGCCGCGTGAGACAGGAGGCGGAATGAGCCAGCAGGCGAACTACTTCAAGCTCGGCATCTTCATCATCGCGTCGGTCGCGGTGTTCCTGGCGATCGTCCTCGCGCTGAGCGCGGGCCAGCTCTTCAAGCGCACGGTCCCGATGGAGACCTACTTCAACGAATCGGTGCAAGGGCTCGACGTCGGCTCGGCGGTGAAGTTCCGCGGCGTGCAGCTCGGGCACGTGACGAGGATCGGGTTCACGTCGACGACGTACCAGCAGGATCAGCCGCCCGCCGCGCGCAAGCAGTACGTCCTCGTCGAAGCGGAGGTGCTGCCGGAGCTCGTCGGCGGGATCGGCGAGCGCGAAATGGAGCGGCTGCGGGACATGATTGTCGCGGGGTTGCGGGCGCGCCTCGCGCCGGTCGGCATCACCGGCACCGCCTACCTCGAGGTCGACTACGTCGACCCCAAGACGAATCCGCTCCTCGAGATCTCGTGGACGCCGGAGCACTTCTACATTCCCTCGACGACGAGCGCCTACAACCGGATCGTGTCGGGGGCGCAGAACTTCCTCGCCAAGCTCGCGGACACCGACATCGAGGGCGTGATGACGAGCATCCAGGTGCTGGTGCGCACGGCGAACGACAAGCTGGGCGAGATCCCCGTGGGCGCGCTCGCCCACGACGCGTCGGAGACGCTGAAGGAGACCCGGAGACTGGCGGCGCAGGTCAACAAGGTCGTGTCCTCTCCCGAGGTCGGACAGGCGGTGGGCGATCTCGCCGCCGCCGGTGCGCGCTTGCGGGAGGTGCTGGCGAACCCCGCCTGGAGCACCGCGCCGACCGCGGCGTACGATGCCTTCGCGAGCGTGCGGGCGATCGCCGAGAACAAGAATCTGCAGGAGTCCCTCGAGCGGCTCGACCGCATCCTCGTGCGGCTCGACGCGCTCACCGCCGGCAGCGACACCGACGTCGCCTCGGCGCTCTACAACCTGCGCCGGATCACCGAGAACCTGCGCGACCTCACCGAGACCACGAAGCGCTACCCCGGCAGCGTGTTCAGCGAGCCGCCGCGGCCAGTGACCCTTCCGAGCCCCTGACGATGGTCCGCCGAGCGCACATCCTGCTCGCCGCAGTCGCGCTCGCCGCGTGCGGCCTGTCGCGGCCGCCGGTCGAGCGCGCGAACTACCTCCTCTCCGCCAGTCGCGACGCGCCCGCGGCCCAGGTATCGAAGCCGGTCGCGATCAAGGTCCGCCCGCTGCGCGCCGACCCGCTCTACGAGCGCCGGGAGTTCCTCTATCGCGTGGACGGCCAGCGCGTGCTCTCCGACTTCTACAACGAGTTCGCGGAGCGGCCGGACGCGATGATCACGTCCGCCCTCATCGGCTGGTTGAAGAGCGCCAAGCTGTTCGCGGCCGTCATCGAGCCGGGCGTGCCGGCGGACGCGCCCTACATCCTCGACGGGTCGGTCACGGCGCTGTACGGCGATCTGCAGGATCCGCGGAAGCCAGCGGCGGTGATGGCGATCCAGTTCTATCTCGTGCGCTCGGCAAGCACCAGCCTGGAAGTGGTGCTCGAGCGAACGCTCCGGCAACGGGTCGTGGTCAAGGCGAACACGCCGCAGGCGCTGGCGCAGGGCTACAACGAGGCGCTGGTGCGGATCCTCGCGGACCTCGAGCGCGAGCTTGCGGCGCTCGATCTGCGGAAGTAGTCCGTAGTCCCCTCCTGGACAGGAGGGGTGTCGCGCGGAGCGCGACGGGGTGGTGGTTCAGGATCGCGAGCACCACCCCGTCCTCGGCTTCGCCTCGGCCACCCCTCCTCGGAGAGGAGGGGAGAAGGGGTCCCGACCTACTCTACCGTTACGGACTTCGCCAGGTTTCGCGGCTTGTCGACGTCAGTCCCGCGCAGGAGCGCGGCGTGGTACGCGAGCAGCTGGAGCGGCACCGTATGCAGGATGGGCGAGAGCAGGCCGGCGTGCCCGGTGAGGCGCACGACGTGCAGCCCGTCGCCCTCGACGACGTGCGAGCCCTGGTCCGCGACGACGTAGAGCTCCCCGCCGCGCGCGCGCACCTCCTGAAGGTTCGACTTCAGCTTCTCGAGCAGGGCGTCGTTCGGCGCGATCGCGACGACCGGCATGTCCCGGTCGACGAGCGCGAGCGGCCCGTGCTTGAGCTCGCCGGCCGGATAGGCCTCGGCGTGGATGTACGAGATCTCCTTGAGCTTCAGCGCCCCTTCCATGGCGATCGGGTAGTGAATCCCTCGCCCGAGGAAGAGCGCGTGCTGCTTCGAGGCGAAGTGCTTCGCCCACGCCTGCATCGCCGGCTCGACGCCGAGCACCTGCTGGAGCGCCGCCGGCAGGTGCCGCAGCGAGGCGATCAGCTCGCGCTCGCGTTCGGCCGCCAGGCGGCCGCGCAGCTTCGCCAGCACCATTGCCAACAGGACCAATGCCGCGAGCTGCGTCGTGAACGCTTTGGTCGACGCGACACCGATCTCGGGCCCGGCGCGGGTCAGGAACCGCAGCTCGGACTGCCGGATGAGCGCGCTCTCCGGGACGTTGCAGATCGTCAGCGAATGCCGGTGGCCCAGCGCCTTCGCGTGCTGCAGCGCTGCGATCGTGTCCGCGGTCTCGCCCGACTGCGAGATGGTCACGACGAGCTGCCGCGGGTTTGGAACCGACTCGCGGTAGCGGTACTCGCTCGCGATCTCCACGGTGCAGGGCAGCCCCGCGACCGCCTCGATCCAGTAGCGGGCAACCATCCCGGCGTGGAAGCTCGTGCCGCACGCGATGATGAGGAGCGAGTCCGTGTCGCGCAGGATCGGCTCGGCCGCGGCGCCGAAGAGCTGGGGCGAGATCGAGCTCGCGTTCAGCACCATCTCGAGCGTGTTGGCGACCGCGCCGGGCTGCTCGAAGATTTCCTTCTGCATGAAGTGCCGATACGGCCCCAGCTCGACCGCGCTCGAGGAGAGCTCGCTCACGTGCACCGGCCGCTCGATCTCCCGCCCGCCCGCCTCGAAGACCCGGCAGCCGTCGAGCGCCACCTCGGCGACGTCGCCCTCCTCCAGGTAGATCACCCGCTTCGTCACCTGCAGGAGCGCCGACACGTCCGACGCGGCGAAGTTCTCGCCGTCGCCGAGCCCCAGGAGCAGGGGCGCGCCCTTGCGGGCGACGGCGATGCGCGAGGCATCGGCGCTCGACACGACCGCGATCGCGTACGCGCCCTCCAGCTCGGCGACCGCGGCTTGCGTGGCCGACACGAGATCCGGCGCGCGCTTCAGCTTCTCGGAGACGAGATGCGCGATCACTTCGGTGTCCGTATCCGAGTCGAACCGGTAGCCGAGCGCCTTGAGCTCCGCCCGCTTCGCCTCGTGGTTCTCGATGATCCCGTTGTGCACGACGGCCACGCCGCCGCTCTGGTGCGGATGCGCGTTCCGCTCCGAGGGCACGCCGTGCGTCGCCCAGCGGGTGTGGGCGATGCCGACGTCGGCCGCGAACCGCTGCTCGGTCGCGAGCTTGACGAGCTCCGCCACGCGGCCGGTCGTGCGCAGCCGCTTGAGCCCGGTCGCGGCCGCGTCGCCGTTCAGCACGGCGAGGCCGGCTGAGTCGTAGCCGCGATACTCGAGGCGCTTCAGCCCCTCGAGGAGGACCGGGACGATGTCCCGCTTCGCGACCGCGCCGACGATGCCGCACATGGCTACTTCTTCTTTTTCTCGGGGCGCTTCCACCCCGGAATGGTGGCCTGCCGGGCGCGCGAGATCGTGAGCTGGCCGGGCGGCGCGTCCTCGGTCAGCGTCGTGCCGGCGCCGAGCGTCGCCCCACGCCCCACGCGCACCGGCGCGACGAGCTGCGTGTCCGAGCCGATGAAGACGTCGTCCTCGATAATCGTCCGGTGCTTGTTCGCGCCGTCGTAGTTGCACGTGATCGTGCCGGCGCCGACGTTCACGTTCCGGCCGACCTCGGTGTCGCCGATGTAGGAGAGGTGGTTCGCCTTCGACCCCGCGCCGATCGTGCTCGCCTTGACCTCGACGAAGTTGCCGACGTGGACGTCCTCGGCGAGGCGCGCGCCGGGCCGCAGCCGCGCGTACGGGCCGATGCGGCACGAGCGGCCGATGTCGGCCTCCTCGAGGTGGCAGAACGGCTCGATGCGTGTGTCGGCGTCGATGCGCACATTCCGGAGCACGCAGTGCGCGCCGACCGACACCCGGTCGCCGAGCGACACATCGCCCTCGAACACGCAGTTGACGTCGATCGCGACGTCGCGCCCGCACTCGAGCCGGCCGCGCACGTCGATGCGCGCGGGGTCGGCAAGCGATACGCCGGCGTCGAGCAGCCGCCCGGCGACGAGCCGCTGGTGCGCGCGCTCGAGCTCGGCGAGCTGCGCCTTGCTGTTCACGCCGAGCGTCTCCCACGCCGCGCCGGGCTGGACCGCGCGGACCGTCACGCCTTCCTTGACCGCGAGGGCGACGATGTCGGTGAGGTAGTACTCGCGCTGCGCGTTGTCGTTGCGGAGACTCGAGAGCCAGCCCGCGAGGCGCTTCGTCGGCAGCGCCATGATGCCGGTGTTCACCTCGCGGATCGCGCGCTCGGCGGGTGATGCGTCCTTCTCCTCGACGATGCGCTTGACCGCGCCGCCCTCGCGGACGATCCGGCCATAGCCAGCCGGCTCGTCGAGCTCGACCGTCAGCATCGCCATGCCGTCGGCCGCTGCTCCGGCGAGCTGCCGGAGCGTCTCGGCTCGAGTCAGCGGGACATCGCCGTAGAGCACGAGCGTCTGCGCGCTGTCCGCGAGCGCGGCGAGCGCCTGCTGGAGCGCGTGGCCCGTGCCGAGCTGCGGCTCCTGCTTCACCCAGGCGAGCGACTCGTCGCCGATCGCCTCGCGCACCGCCTCGCCGCCGTAGCCGTACACCACGGCGATCCGGGCGGGGCCGAGAGCGCGGGCGCAGTCGAGGACGTGGGCGAGGAGCGGACGACCGGCCAGCCGGTGCAGGACCTTGGGCAGGTCGGAGTGCATCCGTTGGCCCTGGCCGGCGGCCAGGATGACGACGTTCACAACCGGGAAACTCCCTGAAACTTCCGCATGTTATCACGCACACTCGCGACTTCCCGACGCCCGCGCGCGCCGCTCCGTGAACAAAGGTGAAAAGCCGCGCTCCCGATCGGCGGTACGGTCTTTGGGCTAGACTTCCGCGCCTCGACGCCCCTCTTCTCCAGCGACATCGGCGCGCGGACCACCCCGCTGGAACCGCCGGCAGCGCGACGAACGTTCCCTCTGGAAGAAACGCCCCGTCGGTGGCAAGGAACGTGCGGGTTGAAAGTCGCCAGATCCCCGAAGGTCTGCACGAACAGGCTCAACCCCGGCCGGGCGCCAGGCAACGCCTCAGCGTACGCCTCGACGAGGATAATTCGGTAGTATTTCCGTCATGTGGCGTCGCAAGAATCGCCACTGCCAATCAACGAGAGGAGGAGACCTTATGCGTATCAACAGGATCCTGGTCGCGGCCGTCGCGGCCGCCGGCGCGTTCGCCGCGCCGGCCCAGGCGCAGATCGAAATCCAGTGGTGGCATTCGATGGGGGGCGCGCTGGGCCAGAAACTCAACGCGCTCGCCGACAAGTTCAACGCAAGTCAGAAGGACTACAAGGTCGTCGCCGTTTTCAAGGGCGCATACCCCGTGTCGATGACCGCTGCGATTGCTGCGTTCCGCGCTGGCAATGCGCCGCACCTGCTGCAGGTATTCGAAGTCGGCACGGCGACCATGATGGCCGCCAAGGGCGCGATCGTACCGGTCGCCACCGTGATGGCGAACGCGAAGGAGCCCTTCGACCCGAAAGCCTATCTACCGACGGTCACGGGGTACTACACCGACCAGATGGGCAACATGCTGTCGTTCCCTTTCAACAGTTCTACGGTGATGTTCTACGTCAACAAGGACGCCTTCAAGAAGGCCGCCCTGGACCCTAACAAGGCGCCGAAGACGTGGAAGGAGGTGCTCGCCGCCGCCGAAAAACTCAAAGCCGCAGGGCAGGAGTGCGTCTACACCACCAGTTGGCCTTCCTGGATGCACATCGAGAACTTCAGCGCCTGGCATAACGTGCCGATCGGCACCAAGGAGAACGGCTTCGGCGGCTTGGACACCACGTTCACCGTGAACTCGCCGCTGCATGTGCGCCACCTCACCATGCTGGGGGACATGGCCAAGAAGGGCCTGTTCACCTACGCCGGCCGCACCAACCAGGGCGACGCCAGGTTCTCCAGCGGCGAATGCGCGATGTTCAGCGGCAGCACGGGCGCGCAGGCCGGCTTCAGGCAAGCGGCAAAATTCGACTGGTCGATCAACTTCATTCCCTACCATGATGATGTCGCGGGTGCGCCGCAGAACTCGATCATTGGCGGCGCCTCGGTCTGGGTGATGGGTGGCAAGAAACCCGAGGAGTACAA
>Ga0184633_10000724_pt1 | contig 12654 bp, 13 predicted proteins | sample PLM31_170_b1_FD_133156 | JGI IMG/M metagenome (GOLD analysis project Ga0184633, IMG submission 133156) | Groundwater sediment microbial communities from an aquifer in East River, Colorado, USA - PLM3-1_170_b1 | ecosystem: Environmental > Terrestrial > Soil > Riparian zone | place: USA: East...
GAGCCGACGCGCTCCTTTCTCGAGAAGGCGCTCGCGCAGGAAACCGCAGTCGTCGCGCTCACGGTCGCCGATCGCGAGCGCATCCTCTGGGCGCTCGACGATGCGCGGACGGACGCGTTGGCCGAGCTCCGTGGCGTCTTGCTCCAGGAGTATGAATGGCGGGACCGTGAGGGGCTCGTGTAGGCGAGAGCGGCTAGACGCCCAGGGTGATCCCGAGCTGCCGGTAGACCTCCTGCGCCTCGACCTCGGTGCGGGTGAGGATCCGCTGCTGGACGAGCCAGTCGAGGTGCCGCGGGACGTCCGGGTGCTCTGGTCGTCGACTGCGCTGGTGACGCCCTTCACCGAGACGTCCTCGACGCCGAGCGCCCGCAGCCGCCGCTCCGACTCGACGCGCATCACCTCCACCGCCGGGCAGCCCGCGAACGTGGGCGTGATCTTCACGCGCACGGCCTCCCCTTCAACCTGCACATCTGCGATCAGGCCCATCTCGACAATCGAAACCACGGGGATTTCGGGGTCTTTCACGTCTTGAAGAGCGTCAAGCACTTTACTTTTGGTCAGCATAGCTTTTTTACCGCAAAGACGCGAAGGATACGCAAAGAAGCGCAAAGTTTTTGTCTTCGGGCTCTTCGCGCCTTCTTTGCGCCCTTTGCGGTTCAGCTTTTACCACGTCGCTTCCGGGTCTGTCCGAAAAACCAGTTGCATGTCGTTGAGCAGGGCGACGAGATGCTCCGTGTGCCGGCCTCTGCGCCCGCCTTCGATGGGCGCGGCATCCGGTAGCGTCAACCCAGCCTCGGTCACGATGGGCGTGATGAGCGCCAGCCAGTCCTTCTTCAATTCTACTTCCGACGCTTGCGAGCCCTCGGCCACAATCGCGGTGTCGGCGTCGGTCGTCTCGAACAGCCCCAGCGCGTACGGAAAAGCCTGATCGAGTCCAGCCTGCAATTTGGCGCGGCTCTCGGGCGTGGCGTTGCCCAAATTGGCGATCCAGGACTTGCCGTGCATGAAGTGATACTTTTCCTCGCCCGCGAACTTGCGCGCGGCTTGCGCCAAGGGCTGATAACTGGAATGTGAGAGCGCAGCCAGCCGCACGGTCTCGGCGGCGTCGTACAGGAATTGGCGCGCCACGCTGAAGGCCCAGTCGCCTTTGGGCAGTTCCACCAGTTGGGCGCAGCGAAAGTCCGCCGAGGCGCGGTTGAACGCGAGTTGATCAGGTTCGGCTTCGCCCAGTTCGTGCAAGAGCGAATAGTAAATCTGCGCGTGGCCGATCTCGTCCTGCGCCATCGAGGAGAAGGCGATGTCCTCTTCGAGGATGGGGCCGTGCCCCGTCCACTCCGCGTTCCGGTGGCCGACGACGACCTCGTCGTCCGCGAGGCGGAACAACAACTCTTTCAATGCGGCCTCATTCATCTTCCAGTTCCTTTTGTTCCCCTGTCTCCTTTCCCCGTATCTTCTTCACCACCTTGTACCCATACGCCTCGCGATAACTCTTGTCTGTCGCGTGCGCGAACATGTCCTGGTCGGCGTACTCGCTGGCGTGGATGTCGCTCGCCTTGACCACCCACAGGTTCACGCACGCCATCCTCCGCGCGTACTGCTCTTTGGCGAGGACGAGCGCCATCTCCGGGTTGGGCGCGTGCACCGAGCCGACGTGGACGTGTTGCTCGCCGCGCGCCTTTTGGTGAAAGACCTCGTAGACTTCCCACTGCGTATCGGGCATATCGCGTATCGCGTAGCGCGTATTGCGTATCGTATGCATTCCGCACCTACGGAATACGCAACACGCAATACGTCCCTACATCACCGGCACCTTCCGCCCGTTCTCATGCGCCGCCAACGCCGCCCGCACCCATGCGCCGTCTTCGTGCGCCATGCGGCGGACGGCGAGCCGCTCCTTGTTGCACGGCCCGTCGCCGTTGATCACGCGCTTGAACTCTTCCCAGTCCGGGTCGGAGAACTCCCACTCGCCCGTGTCCGGGTTCTTGCGGAGGTTCGGGTCGGGGACGGTCAGGCCCAGTTCCCAAATTTTGGGCACGTACTGGTCGAGGAATTCCTGCCGCATTTCGTCATTGGTCTTGATCTTCACCTTCCAGCGCATCAGGATTTCGGTGTGCGCGGAGATTTTGTCGGGCGGGCCGTGGAAGTGCATGATGGGCCGCCACCAGCGGGTGAGCGCGTCTTGCACCATCGCGCGCTGCGCTTTGGTCCCGTTCGCCAGCGTCACCACCGAGTCGTAGCCGTACTTCAAGTGGAACGACTCTTCGTAGCAGATGCGCTTGAGCGCGCGGCAGTACGGGCCGTACGACCCCTGCGCGTTCGTGTTCTGATTGATGATGGCCCCCGCGTCAATGAGCCAGGCGATCACCGCCGTGTCCGCCCACGTGGGCGTGGGATAGTTGAAGACGTTGGAATACTTGGACTTGCCCGAGAGCAAATCTTCGATCATCTGCTCGCGGCTCTTGCCCAGCGTCTCCGCCGCGCGATACAGTAGTTGCGCGTGCCCGACCTCGTCCTGCACTTTGGCGATGAGGGCCAACTTGCGGCGGAAGCCCGGCGCGTGCGGGATCCACTTCCCCTCCGGCAGCGCGCCGACGATCTCGCTGTGCGCGTGCTGCTCGATCATGCGGATGAGCTGGCGGCGGTACTCGGCCGGCATCCAGTCCGGCGGCTCGATCTTCTCGCCGCGCGCGATGCGGGCCTCGAACTCGGCCAGCTTCTCCGGGTCCTCGTTGGCAATCGGGGATTGCTTGATGTCGGCGAAGGTCGTTGTCCCGTACATCCGTATCTCCTTCCACAAGGCGTAGTGCGTATTGCGTACCGAAACGGACTACGCGCTACGCAATACGTCACTCAAGCCGTTCGGTAGAGTCCATTGAGCAACATATCCGCCAGCGTACTGCCGACTTCTTCCGCCGTCATCGGCCCGTCGGGTCTGTACCACTGATGCGTCCAGTTCAACGCGGACAGCACGAGCCGGGCAGCGAAGCGCTCGTCCACCGGGGCGAAGATGCCCTCGTGGATGCCCTGGCCCAACAGGTCGCGGAACAGGCCCTCGTACTCGTCGCGCCGTTTGGCGAACGCCGCCCGCTGCGCCTGCTTCAGATGCCGCCATTCGTTGAAATAGACCGCAGAGGCATCCAGATTGTGCGTGATTACGCCGACGTGTGCAATAATGGCCTTGCGGAGTTTGAGCGGCGTGGCCTCCGCCGAGGCCATGATAGGCCGCAGGGCGGCGAAGAATTCGTCCGCCGCGCGCGTGGCGATCACCCACAACAGCTCTTCTTTGCCGCCGATGTGATGGTACAGGCTCGCGCCCCTCACCCCCACGGCCTTCCCGATATCCCGGATCGAAGTGGCAAGATAGCCTTTCTCCCGGAAGAGCCGCTCGGCGGCGGCAAGGATCTGGTCTTTGCGGGGCGGGCCGTTGGTTTGTCTGGGCATAAGCAGTCTGCCTAACGTGCGTTAGGTCACGACCTACAGAGTAATCGGAGTTCATTCGCCTGTCAATATCGTGAGCAATGTCACTGCAACCCACCCCAGCGTGGCGCGTATGATAGGTTGAAACCAGCAAAGATTGAGGAGAACAAAATGAAACGCTATTTTCTACTACCCGTGGCGGCGCTCGCGCTGGCCGCCCTGGCCTGCTCAAGCATCAATATCAACATCCCCCGGCTGAAAACCGGGCCAACCGAGACGCTCACGATCAACGAACCGCTCCCAGTAGGGAATGAGGTCGTGGATGTGACCATCAGCATGGGGGCGGGCAAGTTGAATCTTGCGGGCGGGGCCGAGGGCCTCGCCGCGGGCGAGATCAAGTACAACGTGGAGGAGTGGAAGCCTACGGTCACCAACAAGGACGGCCATCTCACCATCGAGCAGGGCAGTGCGAAGGACAACATTGGCATCCCTGAAGACGGTGACAAGGTGGTCAACGAGTGGGATCTGAAACTTGGCGACGTGCCGATGTATCTCGTCCTCAACGCGGGGGCCTACGACGGCATGGTGGACCTGAGCGGCCTGCGCCTGCGCCACCTGGAAATCAACGACGGCGCGAGCAATGCCGAGGTGCTCCTCGACTCGGTGAACCCGGAAGAGATGGACAAACTGGCGTACAAGACCGGCGCGTCCACTGTCAAGCTCACCGGCCTCGCCAACGCCAACTTCGCGGAGATGGACTTCACGGGCGGCGCGGGGTCTTACACCCTCGACTTCTCCGGCGAGCTTCAGCGCGATGCGACCGTGAACGTCAAGGCCGGGGCGAGCACCGTGCGGATTGTGGTTCCCGAAGGTGTGGCGGCGAAAGTGACGGTGACCGGCGGCCTCAACAGCGTGGACGCCGACAGCGGCTGGGAGAAGAGCGGCGACACCTACGAAATCTCCGGCGACGGCCCGGCCCTGACCTTCGACGTGGAAATGGGCGTCGGGACGCTGGAGCTGGTCAGCAAGTGAGTTGGAGTTGAAAGTTTGAGTTTGTGGGGAAGTGAACGGGCCGCTCGGCGGGAAAGCCGGCGGCCCGTTTTGTGTGAGGCGCTATTCAAACAACTCAGCCACGCGGCAGGTGAAGCCGGGGATCACCTCACCGCCGTCGAGGGTGTCCTGTACGGAGAGCACCACGCTTTCGCGGGCTGAGCGAAAGACCACCACCTCGCGCGAGTCCGGGTAAACAATCCAGACCGACTTTGACCCGGCATCAAAATACTCATTGACTTTGGTCTTGACCTCGGCCGCCGTGTCGTCGGGCGAGACGACTTCCACGGCCAGGTCGGGCGCGCCATGGAAATAGCCTTGCGTCTTTCCGGCCTTATCCACGCGCGCTTTGGAGACAAAGGAGACATCTGGCGCACGCACAGTGTCCGGGTTGCTTCGAAGACGATAACCCGTTTCAGCCGCAGGAACAGTGCCCAGCCGCTTGGCACGGACATAGACTCTCAGCCGAGACCCAAGTTCTCCAGCAATATCACCGTGTTCAAATCCAGCGGGAGACATAGTGATTAGAACCCCTTTCACAAGTTCATATCGCGCCCCCATGCCCGTGGGCAGGCGGATCAACTCTTCGGCAGTCATGCGCTTCTCGGCGGCAACCATATTACCCTCCGCGGGCCGGTTCCCCATACAGCTTGCGATGCACCATGCTCAATGCCTGCACCTGTTCCTCGGCGTGGTAAGACGAGCGCACGAGCGGCGCGCACTCCACCCATCGGAAGCCGAGTTCGTCGAGCGCGAAGGCTTTGAGTTCTTTGAACTCGTCGAGGGTGTAGTAGCGCTCAAGGGGCAGGTGTTTCTTTGAGGGCTGGAGATACTGCCCGACGGTGAGGATGTCCACGCCCCACGAGCGGATGTCGGCGATGGTTTCTTCGATCTCGTCCATCGTCTCGCCCAGCCCGACCATCACGCCGCTCTTGGTCAGCACTTCGGGGTCGAGGTTTTTCGCGTTCGACAGCGTGGCCCTCGCCCAATCGTAGCTGTCCTGCGGCTGGACTTTCTTGAAGAGACGCGGCACGGTCTCGACGTTGTGGTTGAGAATCTCCGGGCGCGCATCCATCACGATCTCGAGCGCTGCGCGGCTGCCTTTGAAGTCCGGGATGAGCACCTCGATGGAACAGCCGGGGTGAATCTCGCGGATGCGGCGGATGACCAGGGCAAAGATGGGCGCGCCGCCGTCCTTCCGGTCGTCGCGGTTGACGCTGGTGATGACGGCGTGTTTCAGGTTCATCGCCTTCACCGCCTGCGCCACGCGCTCCGGTTCCGTGAAGTCGAGCGGGGCCGGGCGGCCATGCTTGATGTCGCAGAAGCCGCAGGTGCGGGTGCACACGTCGCCCATCATCAGGAACGTCCCCGTGCCCCGGCCCCAGCACTCGCCGATGTTCGGGCACATGGCTTCTTCGCAGACGGTGTGCAGTTCTTTGGAGCGCATCAGGCCGCGCAGCCACTCGTAGGTCTCGCCCGTGGGGGCGCGCACCTTGAGCCACTCGGGGCGGCGCAGCGGGCGCGGGGCGGCCTCGACTTCTTCGGGGTGAATCAGCCGGTCGCGGGTCGGTTCGGTGACGGGCATTACAAGACTCCGAGTTCCTTCAAAACAGCCACGCTGTTAGGCAGTTCGCCTTTTTCGTCCGGCCAGAGCCACGCCGCGCGGAGTTGGAAGTTGGGCAGGGCAATGGAGTGAATGATGCCCTCCACAGGCGCGACCTCCACCAACTTGTCGCCCTGTTGCTGATAGAACTGCGTCCCCGCCGGGCCGTAGGGGTCAATCAGCCAGAGTTCGCGCACTCCTGCCTTTTCGTAATTCTCGCGCTTCACGCCCCGGTCATATTCAGCCGTGGAGCCTGAGAGAATCTCAATCACCAGATCGGGCGCCTCCAGCACTTCGTTCTCCGCGATGATGCGCTGTCGCTCACGGCTGACAAACAGAATATCCGGCTCATAGGTGTGGTGAGGCGAAATCCGCACCGCAGTGCGTGAGCCGAGCACTTGGCCGAAATGGAAAAAGTCCACAAAAACCCGGATGACGGAAAACAGAAAGCCTTGCAGACGCTCGTGAGCAAAGGAGGCTGGCGGCATAACGATCAACGCTCCATCAATCAGTTCAGCCTTTTGGTCTTCCGGCGCGAGGCGCATGAAGTCGTGGTGCGTCCAGCGCGGGGGCGAGGTCTCCACCATTTCCACACGGCGCACGGGCGGGTTGACGAGCGTGGTCATGAGCTTCACTCCATTCTGCAAATCCGTCGTGATTGTACGCCAGAATCCGCTTTTGTCACAGACGCGGGGCGGAGGAGTATAATCGCCGCGGCCTGACCCGGCGCGTGAAGGTCGGCCACGGATGTCCAGAAACGCAGTTTGCTGACGGGAGGAGAACCTATGGCACGTGTTGCCTTGCTTGGTCTGGGAACCATGGGCAGCGGGATCGCGCAGAATCTGGTCAAGCGCGGTTTTCCGCTTCACGTTTACAACCGCACGCGGGAAAAGGCACAGCCCGTGTTGGCGCTGGGCGCGCACTGGGCGGATTCGCCGCGCGCCGCCGCCGCTCAGGCCGAGGTCATCCTCAGCGTGGTCGGCGACGACGACGCCTCGCGCGCGGTGTGGCTGGGGCCGGAAGGCGCGCTCGCGGGCGCGCCGCCCGGCGCGGTGATCGTCGAGTGCAGCACGCTCTCGCTCGACTGGATCCACGAACTCAACAACCGGGCGCAGGAACACTTCCTCAAGTTCGTGGATGCCCCGCTGGCGGGCAGCAAGTTGGCGGCGGAAGGGGGCACGCTCACGCTGCTGGTGGGCGCGGAACCCACGGTGCTCGAGTCCATCCGGCCCGTCCTGCAAGCCTTCAGCAGCAACATCATCCACTTCGGACCGCCCGGCTCCGGCGCGGCGTATAAACTCATCAACAACATGATGGCCGCCGTGCAACTGGCGGCGCTGGGCGAGGGCATCGCGATGGCGGAGAAAGCCGGGCTGAACATGCAGACCGTAATGCAGGCGGTCAGCACGGGCGCAGTGAGCAGTCCGATTGTGAAAGGCAAAGTCCAGAACGTCGTCACGCGCAGTTTTGGCGAAGCGCACTTCGCGCTGCGCTGGATGCACAAGGACCTCACCTATGCGCTCCGGGCCGCCGACGCGCTCGGCGTGCCGCTGCCCACCGCCGCCGCCGCGCGCGAGGTCTACCGGATGGCGCTGCAGAAGGGTCTCGCCGGCGTGGACTGGTCTGCCGTGACCGAGGTCGTCCGAGGCTGAGGTCGCTCACGCATTACCATTGTCATCGCCACACCGCAGGTCACGCTTGAAGCGTGACCCACTCGATCATCGCACACAGGAGGACAGTCATGAATTATCGTGGGTTGGGGAGCGCCGGGCTGAAGGTCAGCGAACTCTCGCTCGGCGCGTGGGTCACGTACGGCGGACAGGTGGGCGAGGATACCGCCGAGAAATGCATGCTCGCCGCCTACGAGGCCGGAGTCAATTTCTTCGACAACGCCGAATCGTACGCCCGCGGCAACGCCGAGACGGTGATGGGCAGCGTGCTCAAGAAAATCGGCTGGCGGCGCTCCAGTTACGTGGTCTCGACGAAGTTTTACTGGGGCCTGCACGACGGGCCAAATGAAAAGAACACGCTGAACCGCAAGCGGCTGATGGAGGCGATTGACGGCTCGCTCCGGCGCTTACAACTGGACTGCATTGATCTCATCTTCTGCCATCGCCCCGACCCACACACGCCCATCGAGGAGACGGTGTGGGCGATGAGCGACATCGTCCGGCAGGGCAAGGCGCTCTACTGGGGCACTTCAGAATGGAGCGCGGATCAGATCATGCAGGCCTGGCAGATCGCCGAGCGGCATCACCTGCACAAGCCGCAGATGGAGCAGCCGCAGTACAACCTGCTGTGGCGCGACCGGGTGGAGAAAGAATACGCCCGGCTGTACAAGGAAATCGGGCTGGGCCTGACCACGTGGAGTCCGCTGGCCTCCGGCCTGCTCACCGGCAAATACACCGACGGCATCCCCGCCGACAGCCGCGCCGCGCTCAAGGGTTACGAGTGGGTCAAGGAAGGCTTTACGCCGGAGCGGGTTGAGAAAGTGAAGCAGTTGCAGCCGGTGGCCGCCGGCCTCGGCTGCTCGATGGCGCAGATGGCGATTGCGTGGTGCCTCAAGAATCCGAACGTCAGCACCGTCATCACGGGCGCGAGCCGCGTCGAGCAAGTGCATCAAAACCTGAAGGCGCTGGAGGTCGTGCCCAGGCTCACGCCGGACGTGATGGAGCAGATTGACAAGATTCTTGGCAACAGGCCGAAGGTGGACGAGGACTGAATTTCAGTGATCACAAACGACTGCGCGGCATAGTGCGCCGCTCCACTCAGGCTGCGCCCTGAGCCTGTCGAAGGGACGCTGCCGCTTGCATCGCCCGCCAGATTTTCTCGGGCCGCAGGGGCATATCAATGTGGCGCACGCCGAACGGCTTGAGCGCGTCCATCACGGCATTGACGATAGCCGGGGTCGAGCCGGTGGTCGCGGCCTCGCCGATCCCTTTCGCCCCCAGAGGATTATGCGGGGTCGGGGTCTCGGTCTGGTCGGTGACGAACAACGGGAAGAAATCGGCGCGCGGGAGGGCGTACTCCGTGAGCGAGCCGGTGAGCAACTGGCCGTTGTCGTCATACACGACCTCTTCCAGCAGCGCCTGCGCGATGCCCTGCGCCAGCCCGCCGTGCACCTGCCCCTCGACGAGCAATGGGCTGATGCGCGGCCCGCAGTCGTCCACCGTAAAGTAGCTGCGCAGAAGAACGACGCCGGTCTCGCGCTCGACCTCCACGACCGCCACGTGCGCGCCAAAAGGGAACAGCGTCCCGGAAGGGCGGAAGAAATCGCTCGCCTCCAGCCCGGAGTCGAGATCGTCCGGCAGATCGTCTGAATACGCGCGCTCCGCAATCTGCTTCAACGTCAGCCCGCGATCCGGCACGCCCTTCACGTGATAATGCCCTGCGGAGTGGACGACGTCCTCCGGGGCCGCCTCCAGCATGTGGGCGGCGACGCGCCGCGCTTTGTCGCTCACCTTCTCCACCGCGCGCACCAGCGCCGACCCGCCAATCGCCAGCCCGCGGCTGCCATACGTGCCGACCCCCATCGGCGCGATGGCGGTGTCGCCGTGCTGCACGACGATGTGATCGAAATCCACCCCCAACCGGTCGGCGACGATCTGCGCGAAGGTGGTCTCCTGCCCCTGCCCGTGCGGCGAGATGCCCGTCTGCACGGTCACCGCCCCGTCCGCGCCGACGCGCACGAGCGCGCTCTCATACGGCCCAGGGCCGCCGAGTTCCACGTAGGAGGCCACGCCGATGCCCAGCAGGCGATCGTCATGGCGGGTTCGTCGTCGTCGTTGTTCTTCGCGCAGAGCCGGGTAGTTGGCATTCTCCAGAACCTTCGTCAGCGCGCGATCATACTCGCCGCTGTCGTACTCCATGCCGGTGGGCGACTCATACGGGAAGGCCTCCGGCGGGATGAAATTCTTGCGGCGCACCTCGACCGGGTCGAGATTGAGTTCGGCGGCCACCAAATCCATGAGCCGCTCGATGTAATAAGCGGCCTCGGGCCGGCCCGCGCCACGGTAGGCCCCAATGGGCGTGGTGTGGGTGAGCACGCTCGTCACTTCCACGTCCACGTTGGGGATGCGATAGGCGCCCACCGCCATCAGGCCGGTGAGCATGGGGATGAACGGCGCGAGCGGGTACGCGCCCATATCGGCGAGGAGGCGCACGCGCAGCGCGGTCACGGTTCCATCGGCCTGCACCGCCGCGTCGAGGTCGGCGATCTGGCCCCGGCCATGCGTCGTCGCCGTCATGTGCTCCATGCGCGTCTCGACCCACTGTAACGGGAGCCGATACTGGCGCGCGAGCGCGGCGACCAGAATCTCTTCGGGATACACGCCGCCCTTCAGGCCGAAGCCGCCGCCGACCTCGGGGGCGATGACGCGAACGGCGGTCTCCGGCAGGCGCAGGAGCGCCGCCACACTCTGGCGGACATCGTGCGGCGTTTGCGTGCTCGTCCACATTGTCAATCCGCCCGTGGCGAGGTCGGGCGCGGCGACGACGGCCCGCCCCTCCATCGGCACACCGGCCAGGCGTTGATTCACCATGCGCTGCCTGACCACGCGGAAGGCCGAGGCGAAGGCGGCCTCGGGGTCGCCGTGCTTCCGACTCCAGATTTCGGCAATGTTGCCGGGTTGGTCGTCGGAGACGCGCGGCGCGTCCGGCGCGAGCGCTTTCTCCGGGTTGATCACCGCCGGGAGCGGCTCCCAGTCCACGAGCACGTCGGCCACCGCATCGGCGGCGACGGCGGGCGAGTCGGCGATGACGGCGGCGACCGCCTCGCCGACGTGGCGGACGCGATCCACCGCGAGCAGGTAGCGGCGCGACTTCTGTTCTGCGTCGTCATCAGCGCCGCCCTCGCCGGGGCCGGACAGTGGCATGGGGTCGCAGAAGGCGAGCAGCTCCGGGCCGGTGATCACCGCGCGCACGCCGGGCCACCGCCGGGCCGCCGAAGTATCAATGTTCCGGATGTGCGCGTGGGCGTAAGGACTGCGCACGAGCATCACGTAGCGCATCCCCGGCAGTTGGATGTCGCCCGTATAAGCCGCCGCACCCGTGATGAGGCGTGGGTCTTCTTTCCGCTTGACACGCGCGCCGATGAGTTTGGAATACGTCATCGCTCACCCTTCTGCTGAGATGCGTTACGCATTACGCAGTACGCTCCCTTGTCTCGCGCTCGAATACTTTGCCGAATTGCTTCACCACTTCGTCCATCACCACCTCCATCGGCGGCGCATCGCCGAGCAGGTCGGCCATTGAAATGGAAGCGTGATCAGGCAATCCGCAGCCGACGATGCCGTCCCAGTAACTCATGTCGGGATTGACGTTGAGCGCGAAGCCGTGCTGGGAGACGCCGCGCGCGTCCACTTTGACGCCGATGGCGGCGATCTTCGAGGGGGCGAGCCGGGCGGCGGGCGGGCAGTGCGGGCAGCGCGAGGCCACGTCGGGCTGAATCCACACGCCGGTCAGCCCAGGCACCTGCCCGGCCACGAGGCCGAAACGCGCGAGCACGCGGATGAGCGTTTCCTCGATGCGGCGCACGTGACCGACGTAATCCGCGCGGAGCAGTTGCCCGTCTTCGGCGATCTGCAGGCGGCCCAGTTTGAGAATGGGGTAGCCGACCAATTGCCCCGGCCCATGATAGGTGATGTCGCCGCCGCGATCCACCCAGAGCACCTCGACCCCGCGTGCCTTCAACTGGGCCTCGTCGAGCAACAGATTGTCCGCGCGCCCGGAGCGCCCAAGGGTGTACGTGTGCGGATGCTCAAGGAGCAGAAGCGTATCTAGAATCTCGTCCGCCGCCCGCCTGGCCGCGAGGTCTTTTTGGAGTTCCCACGCCTCAGCATAAGGCACGAGGCCAAGACGACGGACTTCACAAACAGTCATTACGCTACGCCATAAGCCGCAAAAACATCAGCCACGAATTTCACGAATTACACTAATTTTTGCCTCTTCGTGAAATTCGTGTAATTCGTGGCAAGAATCAATTCATGTATTTCGCAAAAAACCTCGTCACCCGCTCCCACGCATCTTTCGCGGCTTCGGGCCGGTACACATTCGCGTCGGTGTCGCGGAAGAAGGCGTGGCCGGAGTTGGGATAGACCTTGATCTCGTGCTCGACGCCGATCTGGTCGAGGAGCTTGGAACTGCTGGACTGTGACGACCGGGATGGATTGATCCGCGTCGCCGAACAACCCCAGCACGGGCGCTTTGAGATCCCCCAGACGGTCGAACAATTGCTGCATGCCGCCGCCGTAAAACGTGCAGACCGCGTCCAGTGGGCGGCTGAGGCCGAGCGCGAGCGACATGCGCCCGCCGAAGCAGAACCCCACACTGCCGACCTTGCTATTGCAATCGGGATGCGCTTTGAGCGCGTCGTAAACCGCCTGCAATTCCATGACCGCGCCGGGGCTATATTTCTCTGTCAGCGCCGATGCCTTCTCATGATCGCCGAGTTTGGCGAGTTCGCCGTGATACAGGTCTGGCGCGAAGGCGAGATACCCGACGCCCGCAAACCGGTCGGCGATGCTCTTGGTCTGCTGATCCAGCCCCCACCATTCCTGGATCACGACGAGCGCGGGCCACGGGCC
>Ga0184633_10000726_pt1 | contig 12645 bp, 13 predicted proteins | sample PLM31_170_b1_FD_133156 | JGI IMG/M metagenome (GOLD analysis project Ga0184633, IMG submission 133156) | Groundwater sediment microbial communities from an aquifer in East River, Colorado, USA - PLM3-1_170_b1 | ecosystem: Environmental > Terrestrial > Soil > Riparian zone | place: USA: East...
TCCAGACCACGATGCGCTGATCGCACGCCATCAAAGGCTGCGCTACTCCTTTCAGCAACTCCATGCCGACGTTGAGCGGGCCGCACGCGGACTGCTGTCGCTTGGTATTCAACGCGGCGATCGAGTCGGGATCTGGAGCCCGAATTGCGCTGAATGGGTGATTGCGCAATACGCAGCGGCGAAGGCTGGCGCCATCCTCGTCAACATCAATCCCGCCTATCGCCTGCAAGAACTCGAATACGCGCTTCGACACTCAGGCATGTCGGTGTTGATCACCGCCCGGACGTTTCGCAGCAGCGATTATGTCGGCATGCTGGTTGAGCTGGCTCCGGAACTGACGTCGGCTGGCCCGGGTCTGGTGCGCGCCCCACAATTCCCGCAGCTTCGGGCAGTCGTGTATCTCGGGCCGGATCGCAATCCCGGGGGACTCGCGTGGGCCGATCTCCTCACCAGCGGCGACACCGTGCCGGAATCGCGGCTGCGAGAGCGAGAGGCGACGCTCCAGTTCGACGACCCAGCCAACATCCAATACACGTCGGGAACGACCGGCGCCCCCAAAGCCGCAACGCTCTCGCATCACAACATCTTGAACAACGGCTTCTTCGTCGGGGAAATCCTGCGCTACACCGCACGGGACCGCGTGTGCGTGCCGGTACCGTTCTATCACTGCTTCGGATGTGTGATGGGAACCCTCGGCGCGTTGACCCACGGCAGCAGCGTCATCATCCCGGCCGAAGCGTTCGACCCGGAGGCGACGCTGCGCGTGATTGAAGAGGAGCGCTGCACATCCCTGTATGGCGTGCCGACGATGTTCATCGCGCAGCTCGAGCATCCCTCGTTCACGAATTATCGCCTCGACTCGCTGCGCACCGGCATCATGGCCGGCGCGCCTTGTCCAATCGAGGTGATGCGGCAGGTGATCGATCGGATGCACATCCCTGAGGTCACGATCTGTTACGGAATGACCGAAACGTCGCCGGTGTCGTTTCAGTCGGCGGTGGACGATCCTGTGGAGCACCGCGTCTCGACTGTCGGCGAAGTTCATCCGCACATCGAATGCAAGATCATCGACGCCGAGAGCGGTCAGGTGGTGCCGCGCGGCGTGTCCGGAGAGCTCTGCACACGCGGATATTCGGTCATGCTCGGCTACTGGAGCAATCAGGAGGCCACCGGCGCGGCGATCGACAGCGCGCGCTGGATGCACACCGGCGACCTCGCCGTCATGAGAGACGATGGGTATGTCAACATCGTGGGGCGCCTGAAGGACATGATCATTCGCGGAGGAGAGAACATCTATCCGCGCGAAATCGAAGAGTTCCTCTATACGCACCCGAAGATCAGCGAAGCCCAGGTGATCGGCGTGCCGGACGTCAAATACGGCGAGGAAGTCTGCGCCTGGGTCAGACTGCGTGACGGTCAGACCGCCACAGCCGAGGAGATCCGGCATTACTGCGACGGCCAGATCGCGCGATATAAGATCCCGACGTACATTCGCTTTACCACCGAGTTCCCGACGACGGTGACGGGCAAGATCCAGAAATTCAAGATGCGGGAAATCTCTATTGCCGAACTGGGCCTCGAGCAGGCAAGTCAAACGAAGACGGCATAAGGCGCTTCGAACCGCTATGACTTCAGATCGACGAGAGTTCATGAGAGCAGTCGGCGCGACCACCGCGTTCAGCGCGCTATCGGCGCCAGGAGCAGCTTCGGCCATGCAGTCCGCAGCTCAAACCAAACCGACCAAGGCGCTGGCATTCGATGCGTACGGGACGCTATTTGACGTGTTCTCTGTGATAGCACTCTGCGACACGTTGTTTCCCGGAAACGGAAGCGCGCTCGCCCAACTGTGGCGGACGAAGCAGCTTCAGTACAGTCTGCTGCGGAGCACGATGGGGCGCTACGAAGACTTCTGGCAGTTGACGGAGGACGGGCTCGTCTATGCCTGCAAGAGCCTGAAGCTCGATCTCACCGTAGACACACGCAAGCAGCTCATGAACGCGTACCTGAGCCTCGCGGCGTTCCCCGATGTGAAGCCAGGGCTGGAGACCCTGAAAAAACAAGGGGTGCGGCTGGCGATTCTCTCGAACGGCGAGCCCAAGATGCTCGCGGCGGCGGTGAAGAGCGCGGGACTGACGGCTCTTCTGGACGCCATCATCAGCGTGGACGAGATCAAAATCTTCAAGCCCAGCCCGCGGGTGTACGCGCTGGCTTCGCAACGCCTGAAAGTCGACAATTCCGAAGTCGGCTTTGTGTCGTCGAACTCGTGGGATGTCTGTGGCGCGGCTTCCGCGGGACTGCGCACGTTCTGGATTCAGCGCAGGGCTGCCGAGCCGGCGGAGGAACTTGGGTACGCTGCAGACCGAGTTGTCCACGCAATTACGGACCTTCCAGGGCTCGTTTAAGACATTCACCTCAGCGCTGGACGTGCACGCACAGGCGGGTCTAAAGACCCGCCTCTACCGGACTAGCCGAACCTCAGATTTCGTCAGGCCTGAAGTCTGCTCACCGCTCGTCCATCAGCCATCACCTTTACCTGATCACCATCAATGTGAACGGAAATACGTAAGCCTGCAGGAACACGAGCACCCCCACCAGGAAGGCCAGCGCGATGCTGTGGAAGAAGACGTAGCGGAGAATGTCGCTTTCGTGTCCGAACCACAGCGTGGCGGTGCTCGCCACGACAATCGATTGCGCGTCGATCATCTTCCCCATCACGCCGCCCGAGCTGTTGGCGGCCGCCATCAGCACCGGGCTGAGGCCGAGCTGTTGGGCGGTGATGGTTTGCAAGCTGCCGAATAGCACGTTGGACGACGTATCCGATCCCGTCAGCGCGACGCCGAGCCACCCCAGCATCGTCCCAAAGATCGGATAGAGCACGCCGGTCTTCGCGAACGCCAAGCCCAAGGTGGCATCGAGCCCTGCGTAGCGCGTCATGTATCCCAGCGACATCATGGCGGCGATCGTCAGCAGCGAGAATCGGACCAGCTTCAACGTGTGCCAATACGCCTTCAGCAACCCGGGAATGGAGTAGCCCATCACGAGGCCGGCAACGATCGCGGCGGCGAGAATCCCGGACCCGGTCGCCGACAGCCAGTTCAGCACAAAGATCGCAGCCTCCGGACGGGGTGTCAGCACCACGGGGGGCGTGCGCTGCACGAGGTTGTGCAAGCCCGGCATATTAATCCGGACGATCGAGAGGCCGTCCAGGACTGCCTTGAACTGCGGCAGCCCCCACACGAACACCAGCACGCTGAGAATGACCCACGGCATCCACGCCTGAGCGACCTCGCGCGTCGAATGTTTGTGCGTCGCACCGAGCGTTACTGGACCTTTGCTCTCATGACCGGTGGACTCCCAGACTTGCTGCGGATGCCAGACCTTGAGGAACAGTGCGAGCGCGCCCATCGAAATCACTGACGAACCGACGCCGACGAGCCACGGCCCATGAAGGTTCGAGATCAGGAGCTCCGGAACGGCAAACGTCACCCCGGCGACGAGCAAGGCCGGCCAAATCCCCATCATGCCGCGGAAGCCCGCGAACGCCCAGATCAGCCAGAACGGCACGAGAAGGCCGAAGAACGCAAGCTGACGGCCGACCATGGCGCTCAGCGCCTGCAAGTCCAGATTCGTGACGGCTTGCAGCGTGACAACGGGCGTGCCGAGCGCGCCGAATGCCACAGGCGCCGTGTTGGCGATGAGCGAGAGTCCGGAAGCCGTGAGAGGGCTGAAGCCGAGGCCCATCAGGATGGCGCCGGTCACCGCAACGGGCGTCCCGAAGCCGGACGCACCCTCAAAAAATGCGCCGAAGCAAAATGCGACCAGCAGAACCTGCAGACGCCGATCGCGGGTCACGGTCGTAATGCTCTCGCGCAGAACCTTGAACAGCCCTCGTTCGTTCGTCAGGTGGTAGAGAAAGATGACATTGAGAACGATCCAGCCGATCGGAAACAGGCCGTACGCCGCTCCAAATACCGCGGTGCTCGCAGCCATGCCTGCGGGCATCTGAAAAATGAAGACCGCCACCGTCGCGGAGGTCAGCAGGCCAAGCAGCGCGGCGAGGTGGGCTTTCATGCGTAGCAGGCCCAAGGCGCCCAACAGCACTACCACGGGCAGAGCTGCACACAGCGTCGAAAGCACCGGGTTGCCCAACGGGTCGTACCCCTGGGACCACATGGCTGTCACCTCCTTGAACGTGCGGGAGAACGGGCGGGCTGCCCAAGCGGTCGCTCATGCTATTCCAAGTCACCAGCCTTATCAAGACTCGGTACTGAGTCGTCTGAGTTTACCGGTGGCTATTTGATCTCCGGACAGAGCTAAGCTACACAAGTGCAGCTGCGACCGTAATATTCGAGATCAACGCTGAGGGCGGCACCGTCTGGTCCGAGTTGCGTTTGAGGAGTCACTCATGAACATGGCACATCTACACCTCTTACTGAATCATCTTCCGACCGTCGGCTTTGGTCTTGGGCTTGGCCTCTTCCTTGTTTCCCTTATTGGAAAAGACGACAAACTGACGCGACTCAGCCTTGGAGTGTTGTTCGTCATCGCGCTCTTGGCGATTGTGGTGTATCAGACTGGCAATGCTGCCCGGGAGGCGATTGAGCCTCTTCCCGGCGTGTCAAGAGCCTTGATTGCCACGCACGAAGACGCGGCGCTGCTGGCATTCGTGTTCATGGAGATCACGGGCGCCGTCGCCTGGCTCGCACTGTGGCAGTTTCGTCGGTTCTCACGTCCGACACGCTGGAACTTGTCAGCCGTCCTGTTTCTTTCAATTGTGACGTTCGGCCTCATGGCAAGAGCCGCGAATATGGGTGGTGAGATCCGCCATCCGGAGATTCGGTCCGGCCAAGAAGCGACAGCGACTGACGGAACAGGGGGCTCCGAGACAACGTGGCTCAAGAGCGTGTCAATCAAGTCGTTCGTGCTTGATATCCAGTGGGTATGGCCGGCGAGTGAGACCCTTCATTTCATCGGGCTGTCTCTCTTATTCGGCGTTGTGCTCCTGGTGAATCTGCGAATGATGGGCATGATGAAAACCGTGCCATTTGCTGTTTTGCATCGGCTGCTCCCTTGGGGGATTTTGGGATTCGGCATCAATCTCGTAACCGGCATGTTGTTCTTCATCGGAGCGTCCGAACAGTACACGCAAAATGTCGCCTTCTACTGGAAGATGCTTTTCATGGTGCTCGCTGGAGTAAACGTCCTCTACTTTACGGTGTTCGACGAGGCTTGGGCCGTGGGGCCGGGAGATAACGCGCCGCTCACAGCCAAAGTCATCGCAGCATCTACAATATTCCTGTGGGTTGGAGTCCTGTATTTTGGCCGCATGCTGCCTTACATCGGTAATTCCTTCTGACGCGATACGCGTGGCCGTTAACGACGTCAAGCAGAGGGCAGAATGCGTTTGGGTCTCATAGTCAGTCTCATTGTGATTGGGGCCATCGCCCTGGTTGGAGCGGCGGGCTATCTGATTGACAAAAACGCGGAGCGTCATGAACGCAAGGAGAACCACTAACGTTTCACGGCCCGCGAGTGGCGCACGTCTGAGGCTCACGCTTGGCCGAGGTAGGCCATCAAACGACCCGCCGTGATGGCCCCGGTCCACAAGGCGAGCGACGTGCCTGCCAAAATCTTGCCTTTCATCGGAACGGGGTCTGCCTCCACACTCGCCGAATCGCGAAATACCTGACGCCTGAGCAACCGTATGTTCACAACCCCGAACGCGACGCACGTCATCTTGATATAAAAGGCTGGGTTCGAAGCATGTCTTGTCGCACCCGCGATGAAAAGCGCAGTACCTGACAGGGCGTTCATCCAGAAGCCGAACCACATGACGGGGAGGAGCCTCTCCATCGGCGCTAGAGGTATGAGTGGCGCAACGCCGAGGATCCGCAGATCGACTACCGCACTCGTGCCTACTAGCAATCCCAGACCGATGGTGTGAAGGGTGAGAATACTAGGAAACGCCCATAACGAGGTCGACTCGCGCACCCACGTACCGAAGCCGCTCTGTTCGAGCCACGTCAGAAACTCCATGGGGCGGTCACGAACGTTTGCTTCAGGACGGTCCAGCGTGCGCCTACGATCATTATTCGTCCCACCCCTCCCGCGCGGGCAGGCTATTCGCGCGCCTGACGACGCGACGCGCCGGCGGCAAGCTCTGCTTCGAACAACTCCAGTTCCTCTGCCGACATCGTGTAGGTGTGCTGGGGCTCCGGGAAGGCACCGGCTCGAACGTCGGCGACGTACGTCTTCAACGCGCGGAGTATTGTGCTGCTGAGGTCCGCGTATTGTTTCACAAATCGCGGCACGGAGCCCGACGTCAGGCCGAGCAGGTCGTGCCACACAAGAACCTGGCCGTCACAGCCCACGCCGGCGCCAATCCCAATCGTCGGGATCTTGAGGGCCTGCGTAATGCGAGCGGCCACCGGCGGCGGCACCGCTTCGAGAACCAGCGCGAAGCAGCCGGCCTGCTCGAGCGCCAAGGCCTCTTCGTAAAAGCGGTGGGCCTGCGCCGCCGTGCGCCCTTGCGGTTTGTACCCGCCCAAGAGCGTCACCGATTGCGGCGTCAACCCGAGGTGCCCCATGACCGCGATGCCTGCGTCAATCAGGGCGCGCACGCGCGTGAGCGTGCGGCCCGCACCCTCGAGCTTCACAGCGTCGGCGCCTCCCTCCTTCATGAACCGGATGGCGTTCTCCACCGCCCGCTCATCCGATACCTGGAAGGATCCAAACGGCATGTCCGCCACAAGAATCGCTCGACGCGCGCCGCGGCTGGCTGCGCGCGTCAGCACCAGCATCTCGTCGACCGTCGCGGGGACGGTGGACTCCAGACCGAGCACTGTCATGGCCGCCGAGTCGCCCACGAGTACGATCTCGACATTCGCGGCATCAGCCAGTCGCGCGCTCGGCGCATCGTAGGCGGTGACCACCACGATCTTCTGACCGCGACGCTTCATCGCGGGAAGCTCCAGCAGCGACAGTTTGCTGTGGCTCTCCGGAGGCGGGCTCGACGTGTTCATCCCCTCTCTCCTTTGGCGGGCTCAGAGAGCGCGAACGATGAGCGACGCTCCAGCTGACGCGTATGCAACACCGACCCTGAGTCGAGCGGAATATTATCGATGAGGCGCGTGTGCCCCACACGCGCGGCAATCGCCAGCGTTGGCTGTCCGTCGAAATCAGCGACGGCCACGTATTCCGTCTCGACGTCTCTGAGCGCCGCGCGCGCGGCGGCCACCGGATCGCGGCCAGCGCGATGTGCGGCGAGGCCAGCTTCCAACGCCCTGACAATGGCCAGCGCGCGTTCGCGCTCGGCCGCCGACAGCCGAACATTCCGCGAGGACAGCGCGAGGCCGTCCTCATCGCGAATCGTCGGCACGATTCGAATCTCGAGATTCAGATTGAGGTCGCGCACCATGCGCTTGACAACGGCGATCTGTTGCGCATCCTTCTGTCCGAAGTACGCCACATGTGGCCGGACGATCGTAAACAGTTTGAGGCAGACCGTCGCCACGCCGCGGAAATGGCCCGGCCGAACGTCGCCTTCAAGCCCACGCGCCGGGCCCTCGACGTCGACCCATGTTGCGTAGCCAGACGGATACATCTCAACGTCACTTGGCGCGAACAGATAATCCACGCCCGCCTCTTGCGCCATGCGAGCATCGTGCTGTTCGTCTCGAGGATAGGCGGCGAGATCTTTCGCTTCGTTGAACTGTGTGGGATTCACGAAAAGGCTGGCCACAACGATGTCACACTCGCGTCGCGCGACGTGAAACAGCGCGACATGCCCCTCATGCAGCGCACCCATCGTCGGCACCAACCCAATGGTGGAGCCAGACCGATGCGCGTCTAGCACGCGGCGAACATCTCGAACGGTCCTGAGAATTTCCAGACCCATACCCATCTGTCCTATCTCTACCCATCTTTACTTATCGTCCTTTATCTCCATCTATCTTCCCCATCTCTGCCTCTCTTTCCCATCTTTCTCTCTATGTACCGTATCGTAGCACTAAGGCGATGGGGGGAATTTCCGGCGGAAACGTTATCTCTTCGCGGTCTTCGGACCGAGGGTCCGGATGTAATTAATGAGGTGCCAGATGTCGATATCCCGAATGCGCCCATCCCACCCCTCCATCACCAGATCGGGAGGAACGCCGTTCTTGATGGTTTTGAAGATCGCCACATCTGTCGAGCCGTGGTCCCACTTGGCGTCAGTGAAGTCCGCCGGTTCATAGCCTTCCGGAACGGCATTGCCATCGCCCGCGCCCGCGACGCCATGGCATCCCTTGCAGAATCTGCCGAACACTATCGTTCCCGCCGCCACCGATTCAGCCGTCGGGGCGACAGGATTCTTCACCGGCGCGGCAACACTCGGCTTTGCGGCGGCGGCGGGTTTCTGGGTCTGGGCGGTCACGGTCAGGACGCTCGCAATCCACACGAGCGCGAGCCCCACTATCGCTGTGCGCAAGATCTGACGCATTCGCAATTCCTCCTGTTTTTGGTCGTAGAGACGTTCACTATACTGCACTCAGCCGAGCGATCAAGCCTCCACCCGGTCGGTGCCCCTCGAGAGGACCCCGGTGATTTGTCGACCAGGTCCGGACGGCCATCATGGAAATCCCGGCGGAGACGCGCGGCAGATTCTGACGGAAAATTCAGAAAGTCGTCAGGGCTGAGTCGGCTATGATTGGCCGACACTCATCGCGCGCTCAACCACATTTGAGGAAGGGGCAGTCATGCGAAGGTTTCCTTGGCTTCTTTTCCTGGGCGTTTCGCTCTTCAGCGTGTCCTTGTTTTTCGCCGGCGCATGTCGGGCTCCGCAGCAGGCGTCTCAACAGCCGGAGTACGCGCCGACCGCCACCATTAAGGACATCATGGACGCGATCGTCGATCCTTCTGCGGACGTTGTGTGGGAGTCTGTCGCGACGATCGTGAACACGAACGGAATCGAAGACAGGGCCCCGCGCACCGACGAGGAATGGACCAACGTGCGACGCGGCGCCATCAGAGTTCTGGAAGGAACCAACCTGCTCATGATGCCCGGGCGTCACGTCGCACGACCGGGCGAAAAGTCTGAAACCCCTGGTGTCGAATTGGAACCCGAAGAGATTGAGGCCAACATCAACAAGGACAGGCAGAAGTGGAACAGATTGGCCAAGGGGCTTCATGACGCCAGCCTGGTGGCGCTGCAGGCGATCGACGCGAAGAATGCGCAAGCCGTGGTGGATGCCGGCGAGAAGATGGACATGGCGTGTGAAAACTGCCATACGACGTACTGGTATCCAAACGAGAAGCTGCCCCCGGGGTACAGCCAGCCATGAAGGGTCCCGCGACGCCAAATTCCGGCGCAACGTTCGTTATCAGGAGAATCTTTCCATGAACCGAAATGCGGCCACTTGGATTGTCGGGGCAATCCTGGTTCTCGGCCTGGCGCCCGTCAGCTTCATGTTTGGCATGACCTTGTTGCCTTCGAGGGTGACGGTGCAGGGAGCGGGCACCCTGGTTCCGTGGTTATTCACGTGGGGCATGATTTGGATGAGCGCGCTGGTGGCGGTAATGCTTGCCGGCTCCCTCATCGTCACCGGTGTGAGCCAGGTCCGCCGCTCCCGGTGAAGCCGGGTTCCACCCTCTTCTCTTTTGGCGCCATGGATCATTCTGGTGTGTACGATATCTGGTGTGTACGATATCTTGACCTTGCTGAAAGCCGTAGTGTAGACTCTCGTCGCTTTGGCGCCGATGTTGGCGCATCATTCATTTGCGGCTCATGCAGTCGTCCCCTCGCGAAATTCATAGACGAGGTGCAAACATGCGAGTCCTCAGCGTAGTTTTGGCGTTGGTTTCCCTGGCCACCGCCGCGTGCAGCGCGCCGACCAGTAGCGGCGGTGCCGGCGACAACGCCGCACCGGCGGCTTCGCAGCCGCAAGCCCAGGTGGCCGGGAACCTTCTTCAGGTGATGCGCAGCATCCTTTTTCCCAATTCGAATATCATATTCGACACTCAGACGAACGATCCTGGCGCCCCGCCGAAGAAGGACGCTGGCGGGCCTCCTGGGGCAGGTGCTGGGGCATCAGCGGCGTTCGCCAATGTTTATACAGGGTGGCCGGTTGTCGAAAGTAGCTCCGTGGCTCTGGCCGAGGCCGCGAACCTCATCATGCTTCCCGGACGCGTGTGTTCGAACGGCAAACCCGTTCCAGTGGATCGAGAGGATTTCAAGAAGTTCGCTCAGGGACTCCGGGAAGCGGGACTGGCCTCCCTCAAGGCGGCGCAGTCCAAGAGTCAAGATGCGATGGTCGAGGTCAGCGGCACGGTCGCTGACGCGTGCGCGGCCTGCCACGAGGTCTATCGCGACGTGGGCCCTGTAGGAGGTCCAGAGCGGTGTTCTGTACCCGTGAAGTGATCGCGTGGCGCGGGTTCTCTTGGAAATTTGTATTTGGGACTTTCAACTGAATTGTAGGACTTTCAACTGATGTCTGTGCGGAGTTGGTTCGAGTGGGTGAACGCCTTTCCAAGTAGTATCGCCATCCGCGAATCGGTCAACGGCTATCCCGCCCTGTTGACGGTGCATGTCGTCAGCATGTGCCTGTTCGCGGGTCTGGTGATCATGATGGATTTGCGTCTGGTGGGGATAGGAAACCGGCGGACGCCTTTCTCGCAGGTTCAGAAGCGCCTGTTTCCAGGGCAAATGGTCGGCATGGTGGTGAGCTCCGTCAGCGGACTCGTGCTGCTCTACGGCCAGCCGATGCGGTTCTACGGCAACATCTTCTTTTGGATAAAGTCGGTGATGATGGTCCTGGCAGCCGTGAATGCGCTGGCCTTTCATCTCTCCACCTACGAGTCGGTGGCCGAGTGGGATTCTGCTGCCGTGATGCCGTCCGCGGCTAAACTGGCCGGCGTCGTGTCGATCGTGCTTTGGGCGTTCGTCGTGATTTGCGGGCGATTGATCGCCTACAACTGGTTCAACCCCGTCTAGGGATCAACCCAATGCTGCAGCCCATGTTCCTGCTGCCATTCTTTGAGTGGTTGGAGGCCCTCCCGCTGAGCGACGCCATCCGCTCGTCAGTCTGGTTCTACGCCGTTGACCAGTCGGTACACCTGGTGGCGTTGGCCGTGTTCGCGGGCGCCGTCCTGATTGTGGACTTGCGTCTTCTGGGGCGGGGGATGAGGGAACAGCCACTGGCGCAGGTCGCGCGGGACGCCCAGCCGTGGCTGATGTGGGCGTTCTTGGGGCTGTTCGTCACAGGAATTCCTCAACTCATGTCAACCGCCATGAAGGAGTTTTACAGCCCCTTCTTCTGGTTCAAGATGGAAGCGATGCTTCTGGCAGTCATCTTTACTCTCACCATTCGCCGCAGGGTCACGCGGGCGGACGAGGCTCGTGTGGGGCCCTTCCGGGGCAAAGTCGTGGGGCTCGTCTCGATCGTGCTGTGGTCGGCCGTGGCAGTCCCGGCACGGTTGATCGGGCTACTCTCCTAATCCCGGAGTTCAGTTCTAGTTTCCCCCGGCCTCGTTGGCCGGCCCACAAGAGTCCACCCAGCCCTCTTCACACGCAAGCGCGTACAGCGCTGAAGGTGCGCGGTCGGTCACGGGCCCTTTGCTTCCCTTCAAAATGATTGGATAGTCGTTCAACGTCGGCGGCGCGCTGTCCAATGTCGCGCTGCTGACAGCCAGCGTGCCGGCATTCGCGCAAGCGGCCGTAAAGCCGAGCTCACACCCACGCTGGAGCGATTCCGCCGCACCTGCCCGGTCGAGCTCGCGCTGAGCCTGAAGGATCCCGAGCTCGTTGCAGGCCCAACCCGATCCGCGGTTACAGAACTGCGCCTCCAGATCGGCTAGGTACGAGCAGGCGTACGGCCGGTCATCATGACACGCCTGCCGCCAGAACGGCAGCCACTGGCCGGGATGGCTATCCCCCACTCCTTGTGTGGCGCTCATGATCGCAAACACGACGGTCCACACTGACATGTACGCCAGGTGCCGCTGCCGTGGAAGCAGCGATCGGCCGAGCCTGGCCGGGTCGAGCCTCTGCAGCGCTCCCGAGCGCGCGGCGCGATCGATCAGCTTGATCGACAGGTTCAAGATCGGCACTTGCAGAAGCTTGTCGTAAAACGTGGGCATCCCGAACGTGCCAAGCAGCTCATACAAAAGGACGGTGCTCAGCCCATAGAGCGCGCCGAACATGATGCGCCCCAGCTCGGTGCGCGGCGAGGTCGAGGGATCCGTGAAGAGCAGATGCATCCCGAGAAATACGGCAATCGGGATGTACGAATCGTAGAAGAAATAGGTGCCTGTCGTCACAAAGTACAAAAGCCCGAACAGATACGTCGCCACGACCGCCGACATCGTCATCGAGGTCACGCCGAAGAAAAACTGTCCCGGCAGCCCGATGAGAAACAGCAGCAAGTACATGTGCGGCGGGTAGAACTGCGTACTGGCGATCTCCTGGCCCCATGTCAGATCGCTCAGGCCTGTGACCATCAAGCCCACGGAAAAGATCGCGAGCGGAAACGATGACGGGTTGAAGATGTGGGCCCAGCGCCCTTCCTTTTCCCATTGGATCAGTTCCTTGGCCGCGAAGCCGAGCCCCACCATCAGAAACTGAAAGTAAAACCAGTCCTGCCTGAACCAGAGGAACAGATTAATGCTGAA